>ENA-UOOI01000584-UOOI01000584.1-fermentation-metagenome-genome-assembly--contig:-NODE-584-length-45604-cov-36.704143_pt1 | contig 45604 bp, 55 predicted proteins | sample MGYA00245779_ERZ724027 | MGnify/ENA primary metagenome ERZ724027 (study PRJEB28704, sample SAMN03018318) | fermentation metagenome | biome: anthropogenic terrestrial biome; feature: soil; material...
GCCCTGAAGGCAGGATGACTTGCGGCAAAGCAAGTGAGGTCCGCGAAAAATATAAAAATATTGTGTAGGTGATAATATGATAGATAGAAAAGGCAGGAATACAAAGGATAAAAGGCGACCTAAAAATAAAAGGGAGTATGGCAGCAAAGATTACCATAAGATAGGTTCGGCCGCAAAAAAAGAAGATAGGCAAAGAGATAGGAAAGAAGACAATGCAGGGGAAGATATACTAAGGCTTGAAGGCAGGAATCCAGTAGTAGAAGCGCTTAGATCCGGAAGAACAATCGAGAAGATATTGATCGCAAAGGGAAGTCAGGAAGGCCCGATAAAATGGATTAAAGCTATGGCAAAGGATAAGGGCATAGTGGTAAATGAAGTCGAGAGGGTAAGGCTCGACAATATATCAGAGACCCAAAGCCATCAAGGCGTTATTGCCATAGTATCCCCGTATAAGTATGTTGAAGTCGACGACATACTCGCATATGCGCAAGAGAAGGCTGAGCAGCCTTTTATAGTGGTGCTTGATGAAATATATGACCCCCATAATTTAGGCTCGATACTCAGAACAGCTGAGGCCTGCGGAGTCCACGGTGTTATAATTTCCAAGAGGAGGGCTGTCGGGCTTACCCCTACAGTTGCAAAAGCTTCGGCAGGAGCGATAGAATACGTAAAAGTTGCAAAGGTGACCAATATAACGCAAACTTTGAAGTATCTTAAGGATAAGGGCATATGGGTTGCAGGAGCGGATATGGACGGCGAGAAATCCTATTTTGAGGAAGATATGACAGGCCCTATAGCGTTGGTTATAGGCAGCGAGGGCAGCGGAATAGGGAAGCTTGTCAAGGAAAACTGTGATTTTCTCGTTAAGCTTCCCATGAAAGGTAAGATATCTTCATTGAATGCAAGTGTTGCAGGAGCGGTTATGATGTATGAGATATTAAGGCAAAGGATTCTTAAGGGATAGGGTGGAACAAGTGACCAGGTGTTTAATTGTTGATGGATACAATATAATAAATTCCTGGCCTGAGTTAAAGGCTCTTGGAAGAAGCAATCTGGAGCATTCAAGGGATAAGCTCCTACAGCTTCTTGAAGATTACAGAGCTTACAAAGGGACCAGAGTGATCGTTGTCTTTGACGCTCATATGGTAAAAGGCAGTATGGAGAAGCATGAAAGCTATTTTAGCATAGAGGTCGTGTTCACTAAGGAAAACGAAACCGCGGATTCGTACATTGAAAGGCTTTCAGATGAGATGGGCAGGATGTATGACATAATTGTAGCTACCTCGGATTGGCTTGAGCAGCAGGTCGTGCTTGGCAGGGGCGCTGCAAGGATATCGGCAAGGGAGCTTCATTATGAGGTGATGAAAGCTAAAAAGGCCATGAATGATAAATATAAGCTTCGAAAGTCTGTTGAAAAGCATACTATAGAAAACCGAATAAATGAAGATATTTATAAAAAACTTGATAAAATCCGGCGCAAGCATTGATTTTACTTGACTTTAAATTTGTTATTAATGTATAATTATCATGTGAAACTGGACTCATTACTATACTTGGAGGCGTCGCTTTTGAAAAATTATGTCAAAGTTGAGGATTGCCATCAAAGTAAATATGACGATATGCTAGATGAGGAAATAGTTCATTTAGCAAAAAACGGAGATATAAAGGCACAAGAATTTATTATAAACAAGTATAAAAACTTTGTAAGGGCAAAAGCGCGTTCCTACTTTCTAATAGGAGCAGATAGAGAAGACATAATTCAGGAGGGCATGATAGGGCTTTATAAGGCAATAAGAGATTTCAAACAGGATAAGCTTTCTTCATTTAGGGCTTTTGCAGAGCTCTGCATAACAAGGCAGATAATTACGGCAATTAAGACTGCTACCCGACAGAAGCATATACCTTTGAATTCATATATATCGTTGAACAAGCCTATTTATGATGAAGAGTCGGATAGGACGCTTCTCGATGTGCTCTCCGGCGCAAGGGTGTCAGACCCTGAAGAGTTGGTTATAAGCAGGGAAGAGCTGGTGAGCATCGAGTCAAAGATAGGCGAAGTGCTAAGCGGACTTGAGTGGGAGGTTTTGAAGTCATATTTGGATGGCAAATCATATCAAGAAATTGCTTGTGATTTGGACAGGCATGCTAAATCTATAGATAATGCCCTCCAGAGAGTCAAGAGGAAACTGGAGAAATATTTAAGAACCAAGGATGTATAATCTACTTGACACTCAAATTAAACGATAGTAAAATAGTATAACGTAGTACGAAAATGCGGGCATGGCTCAATGGTAGAGTTCCGGCTTCCCAAGCCGGCGGTGCGGGTTCGATTCCCGTTGCCCGCTCCATGATGCGCTCATGTAGCTCAGTCGGCAGAGTGCGTCCTTGGTAAGGACGAGGTCACCGGTTCAATCCCGGTCATGAGCTCCAAAATTACATATTGCATTCATGGGTAATACGTTAAAGAGACCTGCTCTGTATGCTTTTATTTGATGCTTTTTCAATGCAATCGCTGTATAAAATTTTTTATAATGCTAAATTGTTCATGCTTGAAGTATGGATGTTATGTTTATAATAACAAAACACCAGGTTGAGTTTATTGTGAAGCGAAGCGGATCATCAAGACAAACGACCTTGATGTTTTGCTGAAGGAATTGAACTATTAGTTTGTTATATAATTTAATTTTAAATAAAAGATGTGCACTACGATACATTGGGGACGATTTTTACCGTGGAGAGAAATTGTCCTCTAACACATGCTAGAGTTTCTTACTTAATCCCCAAAGTAGTAAGTGTCTTCTAACAATTTATATGAGGAGGAAAAAAATATGGCAAAGGCTAAATATGAAAGGACAAAACCCCATGTAAACATTGGGACAATAGGACATGTCGATCACGGTAAGACAACATTGACGGCTGCTATAACATATGTTCTTGCAAAAGCAGGTAAAGCTCAAGCTACGGAATATGATGAAATCGATAAAGCGCCTGAAGAGAAAGCAAGAGGAATAACAATAAACACAGCGCATGTTGAGTATGAGACAGATAAAAGACACTATGCTCATGTTGACTGCCCGGGACATGCGGACTATGTAAAGAACATGATAACAGGAGCAGCACAGATGGATGGAGCAATACTTGTTGTTTCAGCAGCAGACGGCCCCATGCCTCAGACAAGGGAGCACATACTGCTGGCAAGGCAGGTAGGAGTTCCGTATATCATAGTATATCTTAATAAAGTTGATATGGTTGACGATCCCGAACTGATAGAATTAGTAGAGATGGAAGTAAGGGAGCTTCTAAATGAATATGGATTTCCAGGAGACGACACGCCAATAATAGTAGGGTCAGCACTAAAGGCACTGGAGAATCCTGATGATCCTAAATGGACGAAATCGATATATGAGCTATTGGATGCAATAGACACATATATACCCACACCAAAGAGAGCAACTGATAAACCGTTCCTGATGCCAGTAGAAGATGTGTTTACAATAACAGGACGTGGTACGGTTGCAACAGGAAGAGTTGAAAGAGGCACACTGAAGATAGGCGACGAAGTTGAGATAGTCGGCTTGACACAGGAGAAGAAAAAGACAGTTGTAACCGGAGTTGAGATGTTCAGGAAGACGCTTGACTATGCAGAAGCCGGAGACAATATCGGAGCACTGTTAAGGGGCATACAGAGGGATGAAGTTGAAAGAGGACAGGTACTTTGCAAACCGAATTCAATACATCCGCATATGCACTTTAAAGGGCAGGTATATGTGCTGAAGAAAGAAGAAGGTGGAAGGCATACACCGTTCTTCAATGGTTACAGGCCGCAGTTTTATTTCAGGACAACAGATGTAACGGGGACTATAAAACTACCTGAAGGCGAAGAGATGGTAATGCCTGGAGACAACACGAACATGGAAGTTGAGCTCATATCACCGATAGCAATGGAAGAAGGATTAAGGTTTGCTATTCGTGAAGGCGGGCATACTGTTGGATCAGGAGTTGTTTCAGAGATAATTGACAAATAGAGAGAAACTTTAATTCATAAGCATTACAAAAACATACTGCAAGAGAAGAGGATTGCCCTCTTCTCTTGCAGTATGTTTTGGCCTTGTTGAAGTTGTATGTTGATTTTTTAAATCTTTTCGGTTAAAATAATGTAGTATCGACTTGTAGCAAAACTTAGAAATGAATCGTATTTGTGATACAGACAATTTTATTATATTGTATAAAATATTAATTGATGGATAGACAATATTTAGGAGGTGTTGGCGGTGAGAGTTAAGGTTACTTTAGCTTGTACGGAATGCAAACAGAGAAATTATAATACTATGAAAAATAAAAAGAATGATCCTGATAGACTGGAAATGAAAAAATACTGCAGGTTCTGCAGGAAGCATACACTCCATAGGGAGACAAAGTAAGCCATGATTATCGGGGATGCACTTTAATTATAGATGCGGATATATTGTGTATTTCCTTTCATCTAAATATTGTTTAAGGATGTGAATTGAAATGGCTTTACAAGCAAACGCTAATTCTGGAAATAGTTCAAAATGGGCGAGATACGCAAATCCAGTTAATTGGTTTAAGAAGATATGGGGCTTTATAATAGACAGCAAAAATGAAATGAAGAAGATAACATGGCCTGAAAAGTCAAAAGTATATAGGTCTACAGGTGTTGTTATAGCTTCAGTCGTATTGATTGCACTGTTTATTTGGTTCGTTGATTCGCTTTTTAATAGGGGCTTGGGTTACTTCCTGCAATTAGTAAAATAAGAAGGAGGTAGGGGCGCGTTTAGTCCTTCATAATATGGCGGATAATTTAAAATGGTATGTAGTTCATACTTATTCAGGTTATGAAAATAAAGTAAAAGCAAATTTAGAGAAAACTGTTGAGAACAGAAGTCTTCAAAACTTAATACTGGACGTGCAAGTACCTATGGAGGATACTGTTGAGATGAAGAACGGCAAGAAGAAAGTCGTTCAGAGAAAAACATATCCCGGCTATGTGCTTGTCAAAATGTTGATGAATGATGACTCTTGGTATGTTGTAAGAAACACAAGAGGAGTGACAGGGTTTGTCGGGCCGGGTTCAAAACCAGTACCTTTAACAGATGCTGAAGTGCGTTCAATGGGAATTACTCAACCGCTAACAACAGTAGATATATCGGTAGGAGAAAATGTCAAGGTTGTTTCAGGTCCGTTTGAAAATTTTGTTGCCTCAGTACAGGAAATCAATTATGATAAAAAGAAGATAAAAGCTTTTGTAAATATGTTCGGTCGTGATACTCTTGTAGAGTTTGATTTTGAGCAGATACAGAAATTTGAGTAAGTTTTCTTGAAGGGTATTTATTGTCGGGGAGCATGCGAAAGATGATTTATTTTATGACGTATGCATGTTTACTGCTGTTTAAACCCTTTTAAGTGGGAGGGTTAAAAACCCGCCAAACCACATTTTTAAGGAGGTGTAAGTTCATGGCTAAGAAAGTAGTAGGAATAGTAAAACTTCAGATTCCTGCTGGGAAAGCAACACCAGCACCACCAGTTGGTCCAGCACTTGGACAGCATGGTGTAAACATTATGGGGTTCTGCAAAGAATTCAATGCAAAAACTGCTAAACAGGCCGGCTTGATAATACCTGTTGTAATTACGATTTATGCAGACAGATCCTTTAGTTTTATACTCAAAACTCCTCCAGCAGCTGTCTTGATAAAGAAAGCTTGCAATATCGAGAGCGGCTCTGGTGCGCCAAATAAAACAAAGGTGGCCAAACTCTCAAAAGCAAAATTAAAAGAGATCGCAGAGCTTAAAATGCCTGATTTAAATGCTGCAACAGTTGAAGCCGCAATGAGCATGGTAGCTGGAACAGCAAGAAGCATGGGCGTTGAAATAGCAGAGTAAAAGCATTGGAGTGGGAGGCTAAAACCGATATTACCACAAGGAGGGGAAAGCATGAAAAGAGGAAAAAATTATATAGATAGCGAAAAACTCATAGATAAGGGTACGCTATATTCACCACAGGAAGCAGTTGATTTAGTCGTAAAGACTTCTAAAGCAAAATTTGATGAAACAGTTGAACTGGCAGTAAGGCTTGGAGTAGATCCAAGACATGCCGATCAGCAGGTCAGAGGGACTGTAGTTCTTCCCCATGGAACAGGAAAAACCGTTAAGGTTCTTGTGTTTGCAAAGGGTGAAAAAGCCAAGGAAGCTGAAGCGGCGGGCGCAGATTATGTTGGCGCCGAAGAATTAATGCAAAAAATACAAAAAGAGAACTGGTTTGACTATGATGTGGTTGTCGCAACACCTGATATGATGGGTGTTGTAGGAAGATTGGGAAGGTTGCTTGGGCCTAAAGGACTTATGCCGAATCCTAAATCAGGCACTGTAACTTTTGACGTAGCAAAAGCTCTTTCCGAGATTAAAGCTGGTAAAGTTGAATATAGAGTAGATAAAACAAGCATTATACATGTACCTATAGGAAAGAAATCCTTTGGTGCTGAAAAACTCCATGAAAACTTTAAAGCATTGATGGACGCTATTGTGAAAGCTAGACCAGCTTCAGCAAAAGGACAGTATATGAAGAGCGTTGTTTTGTCAAGCACGATGGGGCCTGGAATCAAGGTTAATCCTGCAAGAGTGCTTGAATAGATCCGGAACTTGCAGATATGATTATAAAATCACATAATTGATTGACTGTAGACAGCAGGTGTATGATATTTTTTAATGTCATATTTAAATTTTGCCTGCCGAGGTTAGGTTTAAGTGGAATAAAAAACCTCTCTATTGCTACAGAGAGGTTTTTATTATGCAGCGAAGCGAATATCAAGACAAATTACATTGGTGTTTTGCCGCAGTTAGCATATGTTTAAGGAGGTGGACATTAATTGAGCATCAAAGAAGAAAAAGCAGCAAAAGTTCAGGAAATAAAAGAGAAGATCGATAAGGCCAAGGCAGTTATACTTGCAAATTATACTGGCGTTACGGTTGAAGAGGATACTGAACTCAGACGTAAATTCAGGGAAGCGGATGTTGAATATAAAGTCTATAAAAACACTTTAACATCAATCGCCGCAAAGCAGTCAGGTATAGAAGGTTTGGATGAATACCTGTCAGGCCCTACATCATTTGCATTTGGATATGATGACCCTACAGCTCCTGCAAGAATCTTAGCGAATTTCGCAAAAGAGCACAAAAAGCTTGATCTAAAATGCGGGATGATACAGGGAAAACTACTGGACACTGACAAAATAAAGGAATTTGCATCGATACCTCCAAGGGAAGTACTGATTGCAAAATTATTGGGAAGTTTGAAGTCTCCATTATCAAAATTTGCTTACCTTGTCAATGCGGTAAAGGAGAAAAAAGAGCAAGAAGCATAAAAATTTTAATGAAAAATTTCGGAGGTGTATAAAATGACGGCACAAGAAATAATTGATGCTATAAAAGGTATGAGCGTTTTAGAGTTAAATGAATTAGTAAAAGCTGCGGAAAAAGAATTCGGAGTAAGTGCGGCAGCACCAGTGGCAGCGGCACCAGGAGCGGCAGCGGCACCGGCAGAGGAGAAAACAGAATTTGATGTTGTACTTTCTGAAATAGGCCAGGCAAAGATAAAGGTTATAAAGGTTGTAAGAGAGATAACCGGACTTGGCTTAAAAGATGCAAAGGACCTTGTAGATGCGGCTCCAAAGGCTGTTAAGGAAGGCGTTTCAAAGGAAGAAGCAGAACAAATAAAGACAAAACTTACAGAAGTAGGAGCAGCTGTAGAAATAAAATAATCAACAAAATATCAAGGCGTGTGCTATATGCGCATCTTTTTATCAAATTACGGCATTACAAAAATGTAATGCCGTAATTTGATTTATAAGGTACATGCAACTTGCAATTTCACCAAGAACTTAAAAAGTGTGAACAGGTGAACAAGGATGCTCAAAAAATCAACATATTTGTTTAGCATAATCTTAAACAAAATATGGTAGACTTTTTTATTATATATTTATTTTAAATTTTAGGTCTTATTATAATTTTTTTATTGACACATCTATTGCAATATGTTACTATTACTAATTGCATTGATAATTAAGATATCATACAAAATAGGGTTTTTTACTCTTTTATAGAAAACATTATTGAATATTTTTTTTAATTATTGGAAACATTATATAGATAATGCCAATTATTAACCTTTTCTACCATTATGGCAAGAGCGTTTCAAAAATCAAAATATCGGAAAGGCTTTTGCTGAAAAGATGCTGAATTCAATGATATATATTTTTAAGCGTGAAATGATGCATCTCTATAATCCGTCGACCTTATAATTGTAGATTGGCGTATTATCATATTATAAAGTTAGCGGATTTCATGGATTGTTTTTGCAATTCTTGCTCTTAAAGTTGACAATCCATATAAGCTTTTAGAAAAGGTATTTTAAGTATTTTATGCTTTGGGAATCTATGTTTTATAAGGGGTGAAGATTAATGGTACATCCTGTTCAAGTAGGCAAAAGAACTAGAATGAGTTTTTCAAGAATACACGAAGTATTGGATATGCCGAATTTGATCGAGGTTCAACTGAATTCTTACAAATGGTTTTTGGATGAGGGTCTAAAAGAAGTTTTTGATGACATTAATCCCATACAGGATTATACCGGGAATTTAGTGCTTGAGTTTACGGATTACTCGCTTGACATGGACAATATAAAGTATTCAGTTGAAGAATGCAAGGAAAGAGATACTACATATGCTGCCCCATTAAAAGTAAGGGTAAGGCTAATAAACAGAGAAACAGGTGAAGTAAAGGAACAGGAAGTTTTTATGGGGGATTTCCCTCTGATGACTGAACAGGGCACTTTCATCATAAACGGAGCAGAAAGGGTAATAGTAAGTCAGCTTGTTCGTTCCCCTGGAGTGTATTATGCGGAAACCTTAGATAAGTCAGGCAAGAAGCTCTACTCTTCAACACTTATACCCAATCGTGGAGCCTGGTTAGAATATGAAACAGATTCAAATGATGTGGTTTCTGTTCGCATAGACAGGACAAGAAAATTGCCTATTACTGTACTTTTAAGAGCATTGGGCATTGGTACCGATGCGCAGATATATGAGTTTTTTGGAGAAGATGAAAGACTCAAAAGTACAATAGGCAAGGACAATACTAAGACCAAGGATGAAGGCCTGATTGAGGTGTACAAAAGGTTAAGACCTGGCGAGCCTCCTACGGTTGAAAGCGCAATATCACTTCTTGACGCTTTGTTTTTTGATCCAAAGCGATATGATCTTTCAAAAGTCGGGCGTTACAAATTCAATAAAAAATTAGCTCTATTTTCCAGGATAACTGGACATATAATTGCAGATACGGTGACTGATCCTGAAACCGGGGAAGTGATTATTGAAGAAGGCAAAAAAGTAGACAGGGAAACTGCCATGAAGATCCAGAATTCCGGGATAAACCAGGTATATCTGTTGGTCGACGGCAAAAGGATAAAGGTATTTGGAAATCATTTTGTAAATATTTACAAGATGAATATAAAATATAGGATAGATGATTTGAAGATAAAAGAAATGGTGTATTATCCTGTATTAAAAGAAATACTCGAACAATCCAAATCAGAAGACGAGTTTAGATCGTCGATAAAATCAAGGATGGGCGAACTTGTACCGAAACATATTATAAAGGATGATATATACGCTTCCATAAATTATGATCTGAATTTGATATATGGAATAGGCCGCACTGATGATATCGACCATCTTGGAAACAGAAGGTTGAGATCGGTTGGAGAACTTTTGCAAAATCAGTTTAGGATAGGTCTATCAAGGATGGAGAGGGTAGTAAAGGAAAGGATGACTATCCAGGACCTGGATGTTATAACCCCTCAGGCATTGGTGAATATAAGACCTGTTGCAGCAGCCATAAAGGAGTTTTTCGGAAGCTCACAGCTTTCACAGTTCATGGACCAGACCAATCCTTTATCTGAACTTACTCATAAAAGAAGGCTGTCTGCTCTAGGACCTGGCGGTTTGTCAAGGGAGAGAGCAGGGTTTGAGGTAAGAGACGTTCATTATTCACATTATGGACGTATGTGTCCTATTGAAACTCCTGAAGGTCCTAATATAGGACTTATAGGTTCACTTTCAACATATGCAAAAGTAAATGAATACGGTTTTATTGAGACTCCATACCGCAGGGTCGATAAATCGAGAGGTATAGTTACAAATGAGATAGTATATCTCACGGCCGATGAAGAGGATGAATATGTGATAGCTCAGGCCAATGAACCGCTTGATGCGGAAGGAAGATTCTTAAACAAGAGAGTTACGTCGAGAGCTGCAGTTGATATAGTTGTTGTACCAAATACTGAGGTTGACCTTATGGATGTGTCGCCAAAGCAGCTCGTATCGGTCGCTACGGCTATGATTCCGTTTCTTGAAAACGATGATGCCAACCGTGCGCTTATGGGTTCAAACATGCAGCGTCAGGCAGTTCCGCTTATAAAAACTGAATCTCCTATTGTGGGCACGGGAATTGAGTATAGAGCGGCTAAAGATTCAGGCATAATACCTCTTGCCAAAAATGACGGCATAGTTGTAAAGGTTAGTGCGGATGATATAAAGATAAAGCGTGATTCCGACGGAGGATATGATGTATATAAGCTCCTGAAGTTTAAACGTTCAAACCAAGGTACTACAATAAATCAAAGACCGATAGTCAAAAAAGGTGATATAGTCAAAAAAGGCGATGTTGTTGCAGATGGACCTTCTACCGATATGGGAGAGATCGCATTGGGCAAAAACATATTGATGGGATTTATGAGCTGGGAAGGATATAATTACGAAGATGCTATGCTTATATCTGAGGAGCTTGTAAAAAATGATGTGTTTACATCGATTCATATAGAGGAATATGAGGCTGAAGCAAGAGATACAAAACTTGGACCTGAAGAGATTACAAGGGATATACCAAATGTCGGTGAAGAAGCTATAAAAGATTTGGATGATAGAGGAATAATAAGGATAGGAGCAGAAGTCAGGGCAGGCGATATACTTGTCGGTAAAGTCACCCCAAAGGGAGAGACCGAGCTTACTGCAGAGGAGAGACTTCTTCGTGCTATTTTTGGAGAAAAAGCAAGAGAAGTCAGGGATACATCGCTTAGAGTCCCACATGGCGAAGCAGGTATAATAGTTGATGTAAAAGTATTTACAAGGGAAAACGGCGATGAACTGCCGCCCGGAGTAAATGAACTGGTTAGATGCTATATTGCCCAAAAAAGGAAGATTTCAGTTGGCGACAAGATGGCAGGAAGGCATGGTAACAAGGGTGTTATCTCCAGGGTGCTTCCTGAAGAAGATATGCCTTTCCTACCTGACGGCAGGCCGCTTCAGATAGTTTTAAATCCACTAGGCGTACCTTCCCGTATGAACATAGGACAGGTGCTGGAGGTACATCTTGGGTTTGCGGCTCAAAGATTGGGATGGCATGTTGCAACCCCTGTTTTCGATGGCGCAAATGAAACTGAAATAATGGATTTACTTGAAAAGTCAGGCATAAGCAGAGACGGCAAGACCGTTTTAAGGGATGGAAGGACCGGTGATCCCTTTGACAATCGTGTAACGGTTGGATATATGTATATTTTAAAGCTTGCTCACCTTGTCGATGATAAGATACATGCAAGATCCACTGGACCTTACTCATTGGTAACCCAGCAGCCTTTAGGCGGCAAAGCGCAATTTGGCGGCCAGAGGTTTGGCGAGATGGAAGTTTGGGCTTTGGAAGCTTATGGTGCAGCTCATACTCTTCAGGAAATCTTGACCGTAAAATCAGATGATGTCGTGGGACGTGTAAAGACATATGAATCCATTGTAAAGGGCGAGAATATACCTGAACCCGGTGTTCCTGAATCATTCAAAGTGCTGATAAAAGAACTTCAATCGCTTTGCCTTGATGTTAAGGTGCTTTCCGACAACAAGCAGGAGATTCCTATAAAAGAGTCGGTAGACGACGATTCAGAGGATCTTGATGTCAATATAGAAGGCAGGGAAGATTCTGTGCCTTCAGGAGAACCTACTACTGGTGAACCGGAGAATGAGGAACAACCTGAAGAAGATGAAGATTTTGATCTTAATATAGAAGATTTTAATATTCCTAGCACTGAAGAAAATAATACACCGGAAAATGAGGAAAATACCAAGCAGCCGCCTGATGATGATTTTGATGACGATGATTTTGATGATGGCTTTGATGGTGATAAATAAAAAGATGAAGGGAGGATGTCCCCTTGTTTGAACTTAACAATTTTGATTCAATTCAGATAGGTCTTGCTTCTCCTGAAAAGATCAGAGAGTGGTCTAGAGGTGAGGTTAAGAAACCTGAAACAATCAATTACAGGACCCTCAAGCCTGAAAAGGATGGCCTGTTTTGTGAAAGGATATTTGGCCCTACCAAGGATTGGGAATGCCACTGCGGTAAGTATAAGAGAATCAGATATAAAGGAATTGTTTGTGATAGATGCGGAGTAGAGGTTACAAAATCCAAAGTAAGGCGTGAAAGGATGGGGCACATCGAGCTTGCAGCTCCCGTATCCCATATATGGTACTTTAAAGGAATACCATCGAGGATGGGACTTATGCTTGATATGTCGCCAAGGGCATTGGAGAAAGTTTTATATTTTGCCGCATACGTAGTAATAGATCCGGGAACCACTCCCCTTGCAAAAAAGCAGCTTTTGACTGACAGGGAATATAGAGAAGCTCAAGAAAAGTATGGCCTAAACGCTTTTGAAGCAGGGATGGGTGCTGAATCAATAAAGAAACTTTTAAAAGAGATTGATCTTGATGTACTATCTAAGGAATTAAGAGATGATTTAAAAAACAGTTCCGGACAAAAAAAAGTGCGCATAATAAAAAGGCTGGAAGTTGTTGAAGCATTTAGAAAGTCCGGGAATAAACCTGAATGGATGATACTTGATGTTGTTCCTGTCATTCCGCCGGATTTAAGGCCTATGGTTCAGCTTGATGGCGGAAGGTTTGCAACATCTGATTTAAATGATCTGTACAGAAGGGTTATAAACCGTAACAATAGGTTAAAAAGGCTTCTTGATCTTCAAGCTCCAGATATTATTGTAAGAAATGAGAAGAGGATGCTTCAAGAAGCGGTTGATGCGCTGATAGATAATGGCAGAAGAGGAAGACCTGTTACAGGACCTGGGAACAGGCCGCTTAAATCTCTTTCCGATATGCTAAAAGGCAAACAGGGAAGGTTTAGACAAAATCTTCTTGGAAAGCGTGTTGACTATTCAGGGCGTTCAGTTATAGTTGTAGGACCTGAACTTAAGATGTATCAGTGCGGTCTTCCTAAGGAAATGGCTCTTGAGCTGTTTAAACCTTTTGTAATGAAGAAACTTGTTGAGGAAGGTCAAGCGCATAACATAAAGAGTGCAAAGAGGATGGTGGAGAGGGTAAAACCTGAAGTATGGGATGTGCTCGAAGAAGTTATAAAGGACCATCCAGTGCTTTTAAACCGTGCTCCTACATTGCACAGGCTTGGGATTCAGGCATTTCAGCCGGTACTTGTAGAAGGAAGGGCTATAAAGCTCCATCCGCTTGCTTGTACTGCTTATAATGCCGATTTCGACGGCGATCAGATGGCGGTTCATGTTCCTCTTACAGTTGAGGCTCAGGCTGAAGCGAGATTTCTGATGCTTGCCGCCAATAACATATTAAAACCTCAGGATGGAAAACCTGTCGTTGTGCCTACTCAGGATATGGTGCTTGGTTCTTACTATCTTACGATAACAAAAAGCGGTGAGCCGGGGGAAGGCAGGGTATTTGCAACGCCGGACGAAGTTATTATGGCTTACAGCTTAAAGCAGATAGGACTGCATGCTGCTATTAAAGTGAGGGTAAGCAGGGAATATGAGGGTAAGACATATACGAATATAATAGATACAACGCCTGGGAAGATAATTTTCAATGAATCAATACCCCAGGATTTAGGCTTTGTTGACAGGAGTATTCCTGAAAACGTATGCAAGATGGAGATAGATTTTCTTGTAGATAAGAAAAATTTAGGAAAGATAATCGATAGATGCTATAAAGCTCATGGGCCGACAGGTACGGCGCTCATGCTGGATAAAATTAAAGCTAAGGGTTATCATTATTCAACGATAGGTGCCATTACGGTTTCCATATCGGACATGATAATACCTGCTGAAAAAGAGAAACTTCTTTCAAAAGCTGATTCAGACATTGATAAGATCGAGAAGATGTATAGGAGAGGACTTATATCCGATGAAGAAAGATATGAAAAGGTTATATCGGAGTGGACTCAAACCACAGACAAGGTAACCGATGCACTGATGCATAGCCTTGATAAATTCAATCCTATATATATGATGGCAAATTCAGGAGCCAGGGGCTCGAAAAACCAGATAAGACAGCTTTGCGGTATGAGGGGATTGATGGCAAATCCATCAGGTAAGATAATAGAGCTTCCTATAAAAGCTTCGTTCCGTGACGGCTTGAATGTATTGGAATACTTCATATCCACTCATGGTGCAAGAAAAGGTTTAGCAGATACGGCTCTTAGGACCGCTGACTCAGGATACCTGACAAGAAGGCTGGTAGATGTAAGCCAGGATGTAATAATCAGGGAAGAAGATTGTGGCACCGATAAGGGAGTATGGGTAAGCGATATCAGAGAAGGCAATGAAATAATAGAAAGCTTTAAAGATAGGATCATAGGAAGGTATCTTGCAGCTGATATAACCGATCCTAAAACAGGTGAGGCTATAGCAGAGAAGAACCAGTTTGTTACAGAAGCACTTGCTACAAAGCTCATAAAAGCTGGAATTAAAAAAGCATATATAAGGACTGTTCTTACATGCAGGTGCAGGTATGGCATATGCTCTAAGTGCTATGGAGCAAATCTTGCAACAGGGCAGAGAGCAGACATAGGCGAAGCTGTAGGAATAATTGCGGCACAGGCAATAGGAGAGCCTGGAACACAGCTTACAATGAGGACCTTCCATACCGGAGGGGTTGCCGGTGCTGATATTACACAAGGACTTCCGAGGGTCGAAGAGCTGTTCGAAGCAAGAAAGCCGAAAGGTCTTGCTACCATATCTGAAATATCAGGTGTGGTCAAAATAAGCGAGACCAAAAAGAAAAGGGAAGTTATTGTTACATCTGAAAACGGAGAATCCAAAACATATCAGATACCATATGGTTCAAGGCTCAAGGTTTCAGATGGATCCGTAATAGAGGCTGGAGATGAACTGACCGAAGGATCAGTCAACCCGCATGATATACTGGCAGTAAAGGGTGTAGATGCTGTCAGGGCATATCTATTGTCCGAAGTCCAGAAAGTATACAGGATACAGGGTGTTGAGATTAATGACAAGCATGTAGAGGTAATAATCAGAAGCATGCTAAGAAAGATCAAAGTGGATGATCCGGGAGATACGGATTTGCTTCCGGGTGGTCTGGTAGATATGTTTGAGTTCGAAGATGAAAACAAAAGAGTGGAAAACTTAGGGCTTAAAAAAGCTAACGGCAAGGTCGCACTGCTTGGCATAACAAAAGCTGCTTTGGCAACGGATTCATTCCTGTCGGCTGCCTCATTCCAGGAAACCACAAGAGTGCTTACTGATGCAGCTATAAAAGGAAAGGTAGATCCTCTGGTAGGACTTAAGGAAAATGTTATCCTAGGAAAGCTTATACCTGCTGGTACTGGAATGCCAAGATATAAATCGATTGCAGTGCATCCGAAAGTAGACGGTGAATGATTTTTGATATATTTATATTATTTGCGATGCAATCGTTAGAGTTGACAATGCATATTTGCAAATGTTAAAATAATCAATGTGTGATTTTTTGTAAATTAGCAACAAAACCTCTCTTTGGGAAAGATTTTGTTGCTATGTGGTTTTTAACTCTCTTTTGATGATGTGTGTAAAGAGGTTCAAGCTCGGGCGATGGGCGTGAAAATTCTCTTTAATATGGAGGGGGAGATATAATGATTGGCTTACAAGGGAAAAAAGTTGTAGGAGTGAAACAGACTTTAAAGGTTATAAAAGGCGGAAAGGCTTCCATTGTGTACATTGCAAAGGATGCTGAAGACAGGGTAACAATTCCTGTCAGTGAGCTTTGCAGGCAAAATAGTATAGAACTTATCTATGTCAACACGATGAAAGAGTTAGGCCATATGTGTGGTATTGATGTTGGTGCTGCAACTGCAGCATTGATAAATGAATAGATAATCTGAAAGGAGGTGTACAAATGCCTACAATTAATCAATTAGTGAAAAAAGGCAGAAAAAAGATTACAAGGAAATCTACTGCCCCTGCACTAAAAGAATGTCCTCAAAAAAGGGGTGTATGTACTGTTGTAAAAACAACAACACCGAAGAAGCCGAATTCAGCTTTGAGAAAGATAGCAAGAGTTAGGCTCGTAAATGGTATAGAAGTTACATCATACATTCCAGGTATAGGACATAACCTTCAGGAACACTCTGTTGTACTTATAAGGGGTGGAAGGGTTAAGGATCTGCCAGGTGTAAGGTATCATATAATAAGAGGTACGATGGATGCAGCTGGAGTTGCAGACAGGAAACAGGGCAGGTCTAAGTACGGTGCAAAGAAGCCGAAAAAATGAACTATGTAATAGTGCTTTTGTACGGAGCAACTATTTATTATATAACGAGGTGGTAGATGTCCCCACTTTCAGTGGCGGGTATCACTTCGGTCTTCAGGCGTAAAGCTTTTTTCGCCTCGTTGAAACGCGCAAAGGTAAGAAATTTTTCTACTGATGCGTTATAAATTTGCATAAGTGCAGAGCACTGACGGCGTAAAGCAGAGCGGCAGCATAGCCGTGAGCGTACAGCCGAGTACCGATGATATAAATTTATTGTTAAGGAGGGAAGACAAGTGCCGAGAAAAGGATATATAGCAAAGAGAGATGTTCTACCTGATCCTCTTTATAACAGCAAGGTTGTTACTAAATTGATTAACAATTTGATGATAGACGGAAAAAAAGGCGTAGCCCAAAAGGTTTGCTATGGCGCTTTTGAAATAATGAGGACAAAAACAGGTAAGGAGCCTTTGGAAGTATTCGAAGCAGCTATGAATAATGTAATGCCGATTCTTGAAGTCAAAGCTAGGCGTATCGGCGGCGCCACATACCAGGTACCAATTGAGGTAAGAGCAGATAGAAGGCAGACACTTGGTATCAGATGGATTCTTGAGTCAGCCCGTAAACGTGGCGAGAAATACATGAGGGAAAGACTTGCAGGAGAACTTATTGATGCTTCGAATAATACCGGGGCTGCAGTAAAGAAAAGAGAAGATACCCATAAAATGGCTGAAGCTAACAAGGCATTTGCACATTACAGATGGTAATAAATACAAATTTTATACCAGGGCTGCATCTTTGTGCAGAAGTTTATAGTTTTTGCTGAATTTTTGGGAACTATAATATTAATTGTTTTTGGAAAGGAGGATTACTGTGCCTAGGCAGTTTGAACTAGATAAAGTAAGAAATATTGGAATAATGGCTCATATTGATGCAGGAAAGACCACTACGACAGAAAGGATTCTTTTCTACACCGGTAAGACCCATAAAATGGGCGAAGTGCATGATGGAGAAGCAACTATGGACTGGATGGTGGAAGAACAGGAAAGAGGTATTACCATAACCTCTGCAGCCACGACAACACGTTGGAAAGGCCATGTTATCAACATCATTGATACGCCGGGGCACGTAGATTTTACAGTTGAGGTTGAAAGGTCCCTCCGTGTTCTCGATGGTTCAGTTGCAGTCTTCTGTGCCAAAGGTGGGGTTGAACCGCAATCAGAAACAGTCTGGAGACAGGCTGATAAATATAACGTTCCACGTATTTCGTTTGTAAATAAAATGGATATAATGGGGGCAGATTTCTTCAACGTCATAAAAATGATGAAGGATAGGCTTCATGCCAATGCTGTCCCAGTACAGATTCCTATAGGTAAGGAAGATTCATTCAAAGGTGTTGTCGACCTTATAAGAAATGATGCTGTGATATATATAGATGAGCTTGGGACAAAAAGCGAAGAGACAAAAATACCTGATGATTTAAAGGACCTTGCAAAAGAATACAGAGATAAACTTCTGGAAACTGTTGCAGATCTGGATGATAATCTGGCGATGAAATATCTTGAAGGCGAAGAAATTACTGAAGATGAGATAAGGTCAGCACTGAGGGCCGGTACTATAGAAGGCAAGATTTCTCCTGTTTTATGCGGCTCGTCATATAAAAATAAAGGAGTTCAACCTTTGATTGATGCTATTGTATATTATCTGCCTTCTCCTCTTGATATGCCTCCTGTAAGGGGCATTGATCCTGATACTCAGGAAGATATAGAGATTCCTGCCGGCGATGATGAGCCGTTTTCGGCTCTTGCATTTAAGATAATGGCTGATCCATTTGTAGGAAAGCTTGCATTCTTCAGGGTGTATTCGGGCGCTATAAAAGCAGGGTCATATGTGTTTAACTCTAGCAAGAATAAAAAAGAGAGACTGGGCAGAATACTGAGGATGCACGCAAACCATAGAGAAGATATCGATGAGGTAAGAACAGGAGATATTGCTGCTGCGGTAGGGCTTAAAGATGTGACTACAGGTGATACTCTGTGTTCGGAAGATAAACCGATAGTGCTGGAATCGATGGAGTTCCCTGAACCTGTTATAAGAGTTGCAATAGAGCCTAAGTCGAAAGCAGCGCAGGATAAGATGGGAATCGGCCTATCAAAACTTGCTGAGGAGGATCCTACGTTTAAGACATATACTGACCAGGAAACAGGACAGACAATTATTGCAGGCATGGGAGAGCTTCACCTTGAGATAATTGTAGATAGGCTTATGAGAGAGTTCAAGGTAGAAGCTAATGTTGGTAAGCCGCAGGTTGCATACAAGGAAACTATAAAAAAGCCTGTTAAGATTGAAGGAAAATTCATAAGACAATCCGGAGGCCGTGGACAGTATGGCCATGTAGTGCTTAAACTTGAACCGAAAGAAAGGGGTACTGGCTACGAATTCGTAAACAAGATTGTCGGAGGAGCTATACCTAAAGAATATATACCAGCGGTTGATGCAGGTGTTCAGGGTGCGATGGAAAGCGGAATATTAGGTGGATATCCTGTAGTGGACGTGAAAGTTACACTGGTCGATGGTTCATACCATGAAGTCGACTCATCAGAAATGGCATTTAAGATTGCAGGTTCCATGGCATTTAAGGATGGTATGGCAAAGGCAAATCCGGTACTGGTTGAACCTATTATGAAGGTTGAAGTATTCGTACCTGAAGAATATATGGGCGATGTAATCGGTGATTTGAATTCAAGAAGAGGCAGGATCGAAGGCATGGAACCACGGTCAGGAGCAGAGGTTATAAGAGCATTTGTTCCCTTGGCTGAGATGTTTGGATATGCTACATCTTTAAGATCCAGGACTCAAGGAAGAGGCAACTATTCCATGGAGTTCCATCACTATGACGAAGTGCCTAAGAATATAGCTGATACGATAATAGGCGTCAAATAATATTGATTTTTGAGCAATCCAAGTGAGTGTGAACAGGCGAGAAGGATGCTCAAAATCAACACCTTTGTTAAACAGGACTTTAATTAAAACTTGGTTCATTATAGAAGAGATAAAATGCAAGTAGTATTGTAATAGGGAGGAAAAAAATATGGCAAAGGCTAAATATGAAAGGACAAAACCCCATGTAAACATTGGGACAATAGGACATGTCGATCACGGTAAGACAACATTGACGGCTGCTATAACATATGTTCTTGCAAAAGCAGGTAAAGCTCAAGCTACGGAATATGATGAAATCGATAAAGCGCCTGAAGAGAAAGCAAGAGGAATAACAATAAACACAGCGCATGTTGAGTATGAGACAGATAAAAGACACTATGCTCATGTTGACTGCCCGGGACATGCGGACTATGTAAAGAACATGATAACAGGAGCAGCACAGATGGATGGAGCAATACTTGTTGTTTCAGCAGCAGACGGCCCCATGCCTCAGACAAGGGAGCACATACTGCTGGCAAGGCAGGTAGGAGTTCCGTATATCATAGTATATCTTAATAAAGTTGATATGGTTGACGATCCCGAACTGATAGAATTAGTAGAGATGGAAGTAAGGGAGCTTCTAAATGAATATGGATTTCCAGGAGACGACACGCCAATAATAGTAGGGTCAGCACTAAAGGCACTGGAGAATCCTGATGATCCTAAATGGACGAAATCGATATATGAGCTATTGGATGCAATAGACACATATATACCCACACCAAAGAGAGCAACTGATAAACCGTTCCTGATGCCAGTAGAAGATGTGTTTACAATAACAGGACGTGGTACGGTTGCAACAGGAAGAGTTGAAAGAGGCACACTGAAGATAGGCGACGAAGTTGAGATAGTCGGCTTGACACAGGAGAAGAAAAAGACAGTTGTAACCGGAGTTGAGATGTTCAGGAAGACGCTTGACTATGCAGAAGCCGGAGACAATATCGGAGCACTGTTAAGGGGCATACAGAGGGATGAAGTTGAAAGAGGACAGGTACTTTGCAAACCGAATTCAATACATCCGCATATGCACTTTAAAGGGCAGGTATATGTGCTGAAGAAAGAAGAAGGTGGAAGGCATACACCGTTCTTCAATGGTTACAGGCCGCAGTTTTATTTCAGGACAACAGATGTAACGGGGACTATAAAACTACCTGAAGGCGAAGAGATGGTAATGCCTGGAGACAACACGAACATGGAAGTTGAGCTCATATCACCGATAGCAATGGAAGAAGGATTAAGGTTTGCTATTCGTGAAGGCGGGCATACTGTTGGATCAGGAGTTGTTTCAGAGATAATTGACAAATAGAGAGAAACTTTAATTCATAAGCATTACAAAAACATACTGCAAGAGAAGAGGATTGCCCTCTTCTCTTGCAGTATGCTAAAGTATTTCTTGACCTGATATGTTGTTTTATAGTAAAATATAAGAGTTGTGATGTTATTGGATATGGCGATGAGGCAAGAGGTTGCTTAACTTTTTAAGGGAATTCTTGCTGAGAATGTCCGAAAAAGTAATCGGGCGACAGGGGTAAAGTAAACTCTGGGTATTTATTTTTTGGTATTAGTAATGAAACACCTGGTACAGTTTATGGATATCCTGTGTCGTACGTAAAGAAATAGCGTGCGATGAAAAGGAGGGAGTAAAATGGCAAATCAGAAAATCAGGATCAGACTTAAAGCATTTGATCATGGCATACTTGACCAGTCAGCTGAAAAAATAGTTGATGCCGCCAAGAAAACAGGTGCAAGGGTATCAGGCCCAGTTCCGCTTCCCACTGAGAAGGATGTGGTGACAGTGCTTAGGGCACCACATAAATATAAGGATTCAAGGGAGCAGTTCGAGATTAGGACCCACAAAAGGCTTATCGATATATTAAGCCCGACCCCAAAGACGGTTGATGCTTTAATGAGGCTGGATCTGCCGGCCGGTGTCGATATTGAAATCAAATTATAGTGATAGAAAATTTATGCGATAGATTCGTTTAAAACGAACTATCATGACCGCAATAGCGTGCAGCATGTTCAAGATAAACATTGCACGACAGCGATCCGCTGATATGTTGAGGAGGTGCAGTTATGAAAAAAGCAATCATTGGTAGAAAAGTAGGTATGACGCAGATATTTGATGAAGCTGGCAAGGTTATACCTGTATCTGTTGTTTTAGCAGGACCATGTGTTGTCACCCAAAAGAAAACAGTTGAAAAAGATGGGTATAGTGCAATTCAGGTAGGCTATGAAGACATAAGAGAAAAGCTTGTTAACAAGCCTTTAAAAGGGCATTTTGTTAAGCCCGGGATCAGTCCTAAAAGATTTTTAAAAGAGCTGAGGATTAAAGATGCTGATAAATTTAATGTCGGCGATGTATTAAAAGCTGATGTATTTGCTTCAGGGGAAAAAGTTGACGTAGCCGGAGTATCCAAAGGAAAGGGATACCAAGGCGTGATTAAAAGATGGAATGCCAAGAGAGGGCCTACAACACACGGTTCAAAATATCACAGAGCCGTAGGCTCGATGGGAGCATCGTCATTTCCATCAAGAACATTCAAGAACAAACATATGCCTGGTCATATGGGAAATGCAAATGTTACGGTTCAAAACCTTGAAGTGGTAAAGGTCGTTCCGGATAAGAACTTGATTTTGATAAGAGGCGGAATTCCGGGACCCAGAAAAGGATTAGTTTTTATAAAGGATTCAGTAAAGGCTTTATAAGTCTTGATGGAAAGGAGGATTTAATATGCCTAAAGTGGGTTTATACAATATAAATGGTGAGCAGGTTGGAGATTTAGAATTATCCGAGAACGTGTTTGGCATTGAAGTAAATAAAGAAGCTATGCATCAAGTGGTTAAAATGCAATTAGCGAATAAAAGGCAGGGTACCCAGTCAGCATTGACAAGGGGTGAGGTTTCCGGAGGCGGTATAAAACCGTGGAGACAAAAGGGAACCGGTAGAGCAAGGCAGGGTTCAATCAGAGCACCACAGTGGATACATGGTGGGGTTGTGTTTGCACCAAAACCAAGGGATTACAGCTATACATTGCCTAAAAAAATAAAAAGATTGGCTATGAAATCTGCTCTGTCATCAAAAGTTGCTGAAAACGAATTGATTGTACTTGATAGTTTGAAGATAGAAGAGCCTAAGACAAAGGTTATAGCAAATATGCTTAAAAGTTTCGGAGCGAAAAAGGCTTTGATTGTGGTTTTGGAAAAAGATGAGCCTGTATATAGATCAGCAAGAAATATAGAAGGTGCAGCAGTTCTTCCTGTCAACAATTTAAATGTGTACGACATATTAAAATACGAAAAGTTTATAATAACCAGAGATGCCGTTTCCAAGGTTGAGGAGGTGCTGGCGTAATGGAAAGTGTTTATGATATTCTTAAAAGACCTGTTATAACTGAAAAAAGCATGGCAGCCATGGGAAACAGAAAGTACACTTTTATGGTTGATATACATGCTAATAAATATGAAATAAAAGAAGCTGTTGAAAAGATATTTGGAGTTAAAGTACAGAGTATATGCACAATGAAAATGCAGGGTAAAGAAAAAAGAGTAGGCGTGCATATAGGCAGAAGGCCTGAATCCAAAAAGGCTATTGTGACACTTACTCCTGACAGCAAAACCATAGAATTATTCCAAGCATGATTTGTTGATTAGTTAAGAGCTACAGAAGGAGGGATTTAGAATGGCAATTAAGGCATACAAGCCAACTTCACCAGGCAGAAGGGGTATGACGGTATCAACATTTGAAGAAGTAACCAAAAACAAACCTGAGAAGTCACTCACCGTCAGTTTGAAGAGAAGCGGCGGAAGGAATGTCCAGGGTAAGATTTCAGTTCGCCATATTGGCGGTGGAAATAAGATAAAATATAGGATAATCGATTTCAAAAGAGATAAGGATGATATACCTGCAAAGGTGGCATCTATAGAATATGATCCAAACAGGACGGCTTATATTGCATTGCTCAATTATGCTGACGGCGCAAAGAGGTATATAATAGCTCCTCTTGGACTAAAAGTAGGGGATACGGTTGTATCAGGCGAGAAGTCGGATATCAAAATCGGCAATGCGCTTCCTTTAAAGGATATCCCGGTCGGCACATTTATTCATAACATAGAGTTAAGAGCCGGCATGGGCGGCCAGCTGGTACGTGCGGCAGGCGGAGGTGCGCAGCTGATGGCAAAGGAAGGAAATTATGCGCAGGTAAGGCTTCCGTCAAACGAGGTCAGAATGATAAGAATGGAATGCAGGGCTACGATCGGCACTGTAGGAAATGCAACGAATGAAATCGTTAACCTTGGCAAAGCAGGCAGAAAAAGACATATGGGTATAAGGCCAACGGTAAGAGGCTCTGTAATGAACCCGGTTGATCATCCACACGGCGGTGGAGAAGGAAAGGCACCTATTGGGCATCCAGGACCTATGACTCCATGGGGCAAACCTGCACTTGGATATAAAACAAGGAAGCATAATAAATATTCAAATAGGCTTATCGTAAAGGGAAGAAATGCAAAATAGGATAATCTGTAACCTTTGTGAAGGGAGGCAAGAGATTTGAGTAGATCAATAAAAAAAGGCCCATTTGTTCAGGAATCACTTCTTAAAAAGATAGTTGAGATGAACAAAAAAGGTGAAAAGAAAGTTATAAAAACCTGGTCAAGGAGTTCAACGATTTTTCCACAAATGGTGGGCCACACAATAGCCGTTCATGATGGCAGAAAGCATGTGCCTGTATATATAACCGAAGATATGGTCGGCCATAAATTGGGCGAATTTTCAGTGACGAGAACGTTTAGAGGGCATGGCAGCCATACCGAAAAATCAACAGAGTTGAAATAGCCATAGAAGGGAGGTTAAAATATGGAAGCTAGAGCTATAGCTAGATACGTGAGAATATCTCCAAGAAAGGTGAATATAGTCTTAAGGCTTATAAGGGGCAAAGATGTAAAGGAAGCCCTTGCAATACTCAAGTTTACTCCTAAATCTGCATCTGAAATCGTAACCAAGATTATTAAATCTGCTGTGGCGAATGCAGAAAATAACCATGAGATGAATGCAGATAATTTATATATAGCTGAATCCTATGCAAACCAGGGGCCCACTCTAAAGAGATTTCAGCCTCATGCACAGGGCAGGGCATTTAGAATAAAGAAAAGAACAAGTCATATTACAGTAGTTGTGAAAGAAAAAGCGTAAAGGAGGGATTAGATTGGGTCAGAAAGTACATCCGCATGGACTTAGAGTCGGCGTGATAAAAGATTGGAATGCAAAATGGTATGCTAATAATAAAAATTTCGCAGACTTTTTAATAGAAGATAATAAAATTAGAAAATATGTAAAATCCAAACTTTATACAGCTGGCATTTCAAAGACTGAAATTGAAAGAGCAGCGAACAGGGTTAAGCTGAATATATTTACCGCTAAACCCGGCATAGTGATTGGAAGAGGCGGAGAAGGCGTTGATAAGCTTAAAAAGGAGCTTGAAAAGTTAACAGGCAAGAATGTGCTTATCAATATAGTAGAAGTTAAGAATCCGGAAACAGATGCACAATTGGTTTCGGAAAATATTGCAGCTCAACTTGAAAAAAGGATTTCTTTCAGAAAAGCTATGAAGCAGTCGATTAACAGGGCTATGAGAGCCGGATCGAAAGGTGTTAAAGTAATTTGTGCTGGAAGGCTTGGCGGTGCTGAGATTGCAAGATCAGAAGGTTACCATGAAGGCACGATTCCGCTGCAGACACTGAGGGCCGATATTGATTATGGCTTTGCTGAAGCAAATACGACTTACGGCAAGATAGGTGTTAAGGTTTGGATTTACAAAGGAGAAGTTCTTCCAAAGGCAAGAAAAGCTAAAGCAGAGACTGGAGAAAAGGAAGCTGCTAATAAGTAAGAAGGGAGGATATGCTTTATGTTAATGCCTAAAAGAGTTAAGCACCGCAAGGTTCAGCGTGGAAGGATGACTGGCAAGGCTTTAAGGGGCAATAAGTTGGCTTATGGTGAATACGGAATGGTTGCTTTAGAACCGGCCTGGATTACTAGTCAGCAAATCGAAGCTGCCAGGGTTGCAATAACAAGATTCCTAAAAAGAGGTGGAAAGGTCTGGATAAAGATTTTTCCTGATAAGCCAGTTACAGAGAAACCTGCAGAAACCCGTATGGGATCAGGTAAAGGTTCACCTGAGTACTGGGTTGCAGTCGTTAAGCCGGGCAGGGTTCTTTTTGAAGTTTCAGGGGTTAGTGAAGAAGATGCCAGGGAGGCAATAAGGCTTGCTTCACATAAACTTCCTATAAGGACTAAATTTGTAATGAAATCTGATTTTGAAGAAGTGGGTGGTGATAGCAATGAAGGCTAAAGAATTGGAAATAATGCATGGAACTGATGTTCCAACATTAAAAGGGAAAGTTGATGAGTTGAAACATGAACTTTTCAATTTAAGATTCCAGTTAGCCACAGGTCAGCTTGAAAATCCCATGAGAATCAGAGAAGTTAAAAAATCGATAGCCCAGATTAAGACTATCATTAGGGAAAAAGAATTGAAATCTCTGGGGGCATAACGGAAGGAGGTACGTTTTGTGGAAAGAGCGTTAAGAAAGACCATGGTCGGAAGAGTAGTTTCTGATAAAATGGATAAGACGATTGTTGTGGCTGTAGAAACCAGAGTCCGCCATTCGGTAACTGGTAAAATAGTGAAAAGGACAACCAAATTTAAGGCACATGATGAAAATAATGAAGCTAAAATAGGCGATAAAGTCTTGATAATGGAAACAAGGCCTTTAAGCAGGGAAAAAAGATGGAGGCTTGTTGAAATAGTTGAGAAAGCACAATAATTCCTGGAGTTGAAAGGAGGGTACATCAATGATTCAACAGCAGAGCGTTCTAAAAGTCGCAGATAATTCTGGTGCAAAGGAAATAATGTGTATCAGAGTTTTAGGTGGATCTAAGAGGAAAACCGGAAATATTGGTGATATCATTGTTGCCAGCGTAAAGAGTGCAACACCCGGCGGTGTTGTTAAAAAAAGCGAAGTTGTAAAAGCTGTAATAGTAAGATCGGTACAAGGTAAGAGACGTCCGGATGGTTCATATATAAGATTTGATGAGAATGCGGCGGTAATAATAAAAGATGATAAGCAGCCAAGAGGTACCCGTATATTCGGACCTGTTGCTAGGGAGCTTAGGGAAAAAGACTTTACAAAGATACTTTCGCTTGCTCCAGAAGTATTATAAAGCAGGGGAGGTGGCTAATATGGCATTGAATAAAGTTCATGTTAAAAAGGGAGACACAGTTGTCGTACTTTCCGGCAAAGACAGAGGCAAAAAAGGCAAGGTTCTAAAAGTTATGGCGCAGGATGGAAAAGTAATAGTTGAGAATGTAAATATGGTCACAAAGCATGAAAAACCAAGCAAAAAAGTAAAGCAAGGTGGCATCATACATCAGGAAGCGCCTATTTATTCATCAAAAGTTTCAGTCTATTGCCCAACATGCGGTGCTGGCAGAAGGTTCAAGACCGAAATATTGGGCGATGGAACAAAAGTCAGGAAATGCGTCAAGTGTGGTGAAATTTTAGGTAATCAGAAATAGCATGAAAGGAGGTCACACAGATGGTTCCAAGGCTGAAGGAGAAATATGATAAAGAAATAGAATTGGCATTAATGCAGAAGTTCGGATATAAAAGTACTATGCAGATTCCCAAGCTTGAAAAAATTGTAATAAATATGGGCGTCGGCGATGCAAGAGAAAATCCAAAGGCTTTAGACAGCGCAGCAGGTGATCTTGCAACTATCACAGGGCAAAGACCTGTCATAACAAAAGCTAAAAAATCAATTGCAAATTTTAAGATAAGGCAGGGAATGTCGATTGGCTGCAAGGTTACTTTAAGAGGAAGAAGGATGTATGAGTTTGTTGATAAACTCTTTAATATAGCTCTTCCAAGAGTAAGAGATTTCAGAGGGGTATCTGATAAATCATTTGATGGAAGAGGCAATTACTCATTAGGAATCAGAGAGCAGTTGATCTTTCCGGAAATAGAATATGATAAAGTTGATAAAGTAAGAGGTATGGATATAGTGTTTGTAACTAGTGCAAAATCAGACGAAGAGGCACGTGAGCTCTTGAAATTGCTCGGAATGCCATTTGCTTCATAATAAAGGAGGGAAGAATGTGGCAAAAAAATCAATGGTAGTAAAATGGAATAGAAAACCAAAGTTCTCAACAAGAGCATATACGAGATGCAGAATCTGCGGAAGACCGCATGCTGTTTTGAGTAAATTTGGCATTTGCCGTATCTGCTTCAGAGAAATGGCATATAAAGGTGAAATCCCTGGATGCAAGAAGGCAAGCTGGTAATTCCTATTGAATGAAAGGAGGCAGAAACTATGGTTATGACTGACACAATCGCTGATATGCTCACGCGTATAAGGAATGCAAATGTTGTAAGACATGAAACTGTTGACATCCCGGCTTCCAATATTAAAAGGTCTATTGCAAATATAATGCTGGAAGAAGGGTTTATAAAAAATATTGAGGAATTGACCGACGGCTCAGTTCCTATAATGAGAGTGACCATGAAATACGGTCAGAATAAAGAAAGGGTTATAACCGGTTTGAAAAGGATAAGCAAGCCAGGACTTAGGGTATATGTGGGAAAAGAAGATATTCCCAAGGTTTTAGGCGGACTTGGCATTGCAGTAATATCCACATCTAAAGGGATAATGACTGATAAACAGGCTAGAAAAGAAGGATTAGGTGGAGAAGTTCTTTGCTATATTTGGTAACACACTTAGATTGAATAGGAGGTGCAATCATGTCAAGAATCGGTAAACTTCCTGTAGTTTATCCTGATAAGGTTAAAGTTGCTGTAGATGATGAAAATGTTGTAACTGTTACCGGACCTAAGGGTACTCTAGCTAAGGAAATGAATAAAGACATGAAGATTACTGTTGATGAAAAAGAACGAAAAGTAACAGTCACAAGATCAAGTGATGATAAAGCACATAAAGCACTTCATGGACTTACTAGAGCTTTGATCAATAATATGGTAATCGGAGTATCAAAGGGATTTGAGAAAGGTCTTGATCTTGTTGGAGTCGGCTATCGTGCTCAAGCCCAAGGTAAAAAACTTGTATTGACTGTTGGATATTCTCACCCTGTCGAGATGGGCGAGGTTCCCGGAATAACTTATGAGACACCTGCAGCAAATAAGATACTGGTAAAAGGTATCGATAAGGAATTGGTAGGCCTTATAGCTGCAAAGATTAGGGAAGTAAGAACACCTGAACCGTATAAAGGCAAAGGAATAAGATATGAGAATGAATTCGTGAAGATTAAGGAAGGCAAGACTGGCAAGAAGTAGAAAGGAGTGAACTGAATGCTTAACAAACCTGTACGGAATGAGATAAGAAAAAGGCGTCATTATAGAGCTAGATTCAAGATAAATGGTACCAGTGAGCGCCCAAGGCTTAATGTGTTCAGAAGCGAAAAAAACATATATGCACAAGTGATAAACGATGAAACCGGAAAGACTTTAGCTGCTGCTTCCAGTCTTGATAAAGAGTTAAAGGATAAGATTTCATGCGGGAGCAATAAAGATGCAGCCAAAGCGGTAGGCGAGCTGGTTGCAAAAAAAGCCTTGGAAGCTGGAATAAAGAAGGTAGTATTTGATAGAGGCGGTTATATATATCACGGAAGAGTAAAAGAACTTGCTGAGGCAGCAAGGCAAGCCGGACTTGAATTCTAAAGGAGGGAAATTAATGCGAATAGATCCTAGCAATCTGGACCTTAAAGAAAAGGTTGTTTTCATAAATCGTGTAGCCAAAGTTGTTAAGGGCGGTCGTAATTTCAGATTTGCTGCTCTTATAGTAGTCGGTGACAGCAACGGCCATGTAGGTATTGGTACAGGAAAATCAACAGAAATTCCGGAAGCAATCAGGAAGGGCGTAGAAGATGCGAAGAAGCATCTTATCAATGTCCCGATTGTTGAAAATACTGTACCGCACGAGATATTAGGCAAGTATGATAGGGGAAGCGTTCTCATAATGCCTGCTAAAGAAGGAACAGGAGTTATAGCTGGCGGTCCTGCGCGTGCTGTACTGGAATTAGCAGGATTGAAGAATGTCAGAGCAAAATCCCTTGGCTCAAGCAACCCTAAAAATATGGTTGGTGCCACTATAGATGGATTGAGCAAGCTGAAGACCGTGGAAGACGTGGCTAAATTAAGGGGCAAAACCATCGAAGAGATATTAGGTTAGGAGGGATTGAACTTGGCTAAACTTAGGATTACATTAGTTAAAAGCCTGATAGGCAGAAAACCTGATCATGTTGCTACAGCTCATGCACTGGGGCTTAGAAAAACAAACAGTGTTGTTGAACATGACGATACAGATCAAATAAAAGGTATGATAAAAAAGATTGATTACCTTTTAAAGGTAGAGCAAATATAATTATTCGGCGAGGAGGTGCAGTACATGAAATTACATGAACTTAAGCCGGCAGCAGGTACCAACAAGAATCCGAAAAGAAAAGGAAGGGGTACCGCTTCAGGACAGGGTAAAACGGGAGGAAGAGGGCAGACCGGCCAGAACTCTCGTTCAGGCGGCGGAACAAGACCTGGATTTGAAGGAGGACAGATGCCGCTTCAAAGGAGACTTCCAAAGAGAGGTTTCACAAATATATTCAGCAAGAATTATGCAGAAGTTAATTTATCCGACCTTAACAATTTTGCGGAGGGGACAGTTGTCACTCCCGAATTGCTTCTTGAGAAGAAGATCATAAAAAAGAAATTGGACGGCATTAAGATTTTAGGTAATGGAGAGATTACCACGAACTTGACAGTCAAAGCTCATAAGTTTACTAAATCAGCCGCTCAAAAAATAGAGGCAGCTGGGGGAAGAGCCGAGGTGATATAAATTGTTATCAACCTTACGAGATGCATGGAGAATTGCCGACCTAAGGAAAAGAATGATATTTACGATGCTTATGTTAATCGTATCGAGGGGTGGTACCTTCGTACCTGTACCATTTATAAATAAGGAGATTGTAGCCCAAATTATATCTCGTGGAGCATTGTTTGGATTCTTTGATATATTGTCAGGTGGCGCATTCAAAAGCTTTACCATATTTGCATTGGGTGTTGTACCATACATCAATTCCTCAATTATCATGAGCCTTCTTGCAATCGCAATTCCAAAACTGGAACAGATGCAAAAAGAAGGCGAGGATGGAAGGAAGAAGATCGCACAGTTTACCAGATACGGCACAGTTATATTAGGCAGCATCCAGGCATTTGGCATTGCTTTATACTTAAGAAATCAGGGAGCCATGACAGACCCATCGGCCTTTAATATGTTTATCGTAATAATAACTCTGGTTGCCGGCACATCCTTCTTAATGTGGCTTGGAGAGCAAATTACAGATAAGGGTATAGGAAATGGAATATCTTTGTTGATTTTTATCAATATTGTTTCAAGATATCCTAGCATGGGTGTAACGATCGGCGAATTGGTAAAAGCGGGAACATCTAATTGGGTGGAAGTGATTTTGCTTATTATTTTCATCGTGCTTACAATTGCTGCTGTAGTTACAATGGATATGGCTGAAAGAAGGATACCTGTACAATATGCTAAAAAAGTTGTAGGCAGGAAAATGTATGGAGGGCAAAGCACTCATATTCCGATAAACGTAAATTCATCAAGCGTTATCGCAATAATATTTGCTATGTCAATCATGCAATTCCCTGAAACGATAGCTAACTTTTTCCCAAATGCGGCGTGGACGAAAGTATTCGCGGCTGGCGGATGGTTTAGCACGAGCAGTTGGTGGTATCTTGCGGTATATTTCCTTTTGGTCATTTTTTTCACATGGTTCTATACAGGAATTACATTCAATACAAAAGAAATGGCTGACAACATGAAAAAATACGGCGGTTTTATACCGGGAATCAGACCGGGCAAGCCGACAACTGATTATGTGCAAAGGATACTAAACAGGATAACCTTAATCGGCGGAATATTTGCAGGCATTATTGCATTGACTCCATATCTCCTCGACAAGTTTACAGGGCTTAAAAATCTTTATTTTGGAGGCACCTCTATACTGATTGTTGTTGGAGTAGCGCTTGAAACTGCAAAACAGCTTGAAGCTCAGATGACGATGAGACATTACCAGGGTTTCTTGAAATAACGGACAGATTTGGAGAACTTAATCAATTTAACCCTGGATCAATGACTTAACTCATCAAAAAATGGAGATGATTTTATTATGAAGATTATTTTGCTAGGTCCTCCTGGAGCTGGCAAAGGCACTCAAGCTAAGCAAATTGCCGATAAGTTTAAGATACCGCATATATCTACCGGGGATATATTCAGAAAGAATATAAAGGAAAAGACAGTTCTTGGAATAAAAGCAAAAGATTATATTGATAAAGGCAAACTTGTTCCCGATGATTTAACGGTTGCCATAGTTAAAGACAGGATAAATAGAGATGACTGTAAATCGGGATTTTTGCTTGATGGATTTCCGAGGACCGTAAACCAGGCTGATTCTTTAAATGAAGTATTAAAAAACATGAATTCCAGAATCAATTACGTAATAAACATAGATGTACCTAGAAAGTCATTGATTCAAAGATTGACCGGGAGAAGGGTATGCAAGTCTTGTGGTGCTAGTTATCATATAAAGTTTAATTCTCCTAAAAAAGAGGGGATATGCGATGTCTGTGGTGGTAATTTGGTGCAGCGAGATGATGATGATTTAAATACGGTTATAAACAGGTTGGAAGTATATGATAAACAGACCGCACCCCTGATAGATTATTATAAAAAATCTGATCTCCTTTGCACTGTGGATGGAGATAAAGATGTGGATTTGGTTTTCAAAGATATTTGCAATACATTGGAAAAGTGCGGAAGATGATTGTTTTAAAACCAGATTATGATATAAAATATATGAGTCAGGCAGGGAAAACCGTTGCAAGGATGCTGGATAATATCTAGAAGGTAATCAAACCCGGTAAACTTACAAGCATATTGATGTAATTGCTGAAAAGTATATAATTGAAAATAGTGCAATACCTGCGCTGAAGGCTTATATGGTTTTTCTGCAATTTTATGTGTACCTTTAAATAAAAAAGTTGTTCATGGCATGCTAAAAGCAGATTTTTGCAGGAAGGCATAGTTGTTTGAAGGTATTAACAACTTCGGCAGTATATAGATTTAAAAAAATTGTATAAGTGGCTATCATGTAGAGACTCTCTGATGATTGGACTGTTGTTACAGCAGATTGCAGTCTATAAGGACATTATGAGAATACAACTGCCATTACTGGATGATGGTCCTATAAAATACTTGTATCGCTGCGATTTAAGAGGTGAAAACTGTTTGGAATCAGAGAAAGTTGGGCTAGGGCATATAGTGCACTCTAGAGCCGGGAGAGATGCTGATAGATATTTTATCATTGTCGGCATATTGAACCGGGAATATGTTTTAATTGCTGATGGAGATTTGAGAAAGGTTGAAAAACCTAAAAAGAAAAAGATCAAGCATCTAGTTGTTCATAATATAATAGCTTCAGATATAAAAAATAAAATTGAAATCGGCGTTATGCCAAGCAATAGTGATATCAGAAATTATCTGAAGCTTAAAGGGTTAACTGGACAGTCTAATAATAAGGAGGTTTGATTACCTTATGTCTAAAGATGACGTAGTGGAATTGCAGGGAACGGTTGTCGAGGCTCTACCGAATGCTATGTTCCAAGTGGAGCTGGAAAATGGACATAAAATACTTGCTCATATATCAGGTAAGTTAAGGATGAATTTTATCAGAATTCTTCCGGGAGATAAGGTAACCATTGAATTATCGCCCTATGATTTAACGAGAGGCCGTATTACCTGGAGGGCGAAATAAAGGAGGGTAAACCATGAAGGTCAGACCATCTGTAAAACGCATATGTGAAAAATGCAAGATCATAAAAAGGCATGGAAGAGTGATGGTTATTTGTGAAAACCCTAAGCATAAACAAAGACAGGGTTAGTTATATTTTAATTGCGTATTAATCGGTTTAATAGCATTATCAAGGAGCGGCTGCATCAGGTTGTTGTAACCTGGTAATCTTGATAAGCTAATCATAAAATAAATATTCCTTTATAACTATTAGGAGGTGTAAAGTATTAATGGCGAGAATTGCAGGCGTCGACTTGCCCAGGGAAAAAAGAGTAGAGATTGGTTTGACGTATATATATGGCATTGGCAGATCAAGGTCTAATAAAGTGCTTAAAGCTACGGGTGTCAACCCTGACACAAGGGTAAAGGACTTAACTGAAGCTGAGGTAAATAAGGTTAGGGATTATATCGATAAGAATTATAAAGTTGAGGGAGACCTAAGAAGGGATGTATCTCTAAATGTAAAAAGGCTGATTGAGATTGGGTGCTATAGAGGGATACGTCATAGGAAGAATCTTCCCGTAAGGGGTCAGAGGACAAAAACCAATGCTAGAACCAGAAAGGGTCCGAAGAAGACCGTTGGAGTTAAGAGGAAGGAAATCTAAGGAGGGAATTGAATGGCAGCTCAAGTTAAGGGTAAGAAAGTAACTCGGAAAAGAAAAGAACGTAAAAACATTGAACGTGGTGCCGCACACATCAAGTCAACATTTAATAATACAATAGTTACTTTAACCGATACGACAGGCAATGCACTTTCGTGGGCAAGTGCAGGTGGACTGGGTTTTAAAGGCTCGAGAAAGAGCACGCCGTTTGCAGCACAGATGGCGGCTGAAACTGCTGCTAAGGCGGCTATGGAACATGGTTTAAAAACTGTTGAAGTATATGTAAAAGGCCCTGGCGCAGGAAGAGAGGCAGCAATAAGGTCTCTTCAGGCAGCAGGACTTGAAGTTAGTCTTATAAAAGACGTAACTCCTATCCCACATAATGGATGCAGGCCACCAAAACGCAGAAGAGTATAACATAAGGAGGTGTGATTATATGGCGAGATATACAGGACCGGTATGCAGATTGTGCAGAAGGGAAGGTATAAAGTTATATTTAAAAGGCGATAAATGCTATTCAGATAAATGTCCTGTTGCGAGGAGGACATATGCTCCAGGGCAGCATGGCCAGAGCAGGAAGAAGCTTTCAAACTATGGTATGCAGCTTAGGGAAAAACAGAAAGCAAAGAGGATATATGGTATACTAGAAACTCAATTCAGGGAGTATTATGAAAAAGCAGACAGGGCAAAGGGTATTACAGGTGAAAACCTTTTGAAAATGCTTGAGAAAAGGCTTGATAATACTGTATTCAGACTTGGCTTTGCATCTTCAAGATCTGAAGCAAGGCAGCTTGTAAGACATGGTCACTTTGCGGTAAACGGAAAGAAGGTCAATATACCTTCATACCAGGTATCTGCGGGTGATGTTATAACAGTCAGGGAATCGAGCAGATCCAGCGAGAAGTTCAAGGGACTCGCTGAAGTTGCAAAGACTACCCCACAGTGGCTTGAAGTTGATATGGATAAATTGGAAGGCAAAGTGGTTGCCGAGCCAAAACGTGAAGACATAGATATTCCTGTACAGGAAACATTTATAGTTGAGTTATATTCTAAATAATTGATGTAGAATTAATTACCCTCAATATAATAAAGATAATTTCAGAAGGAGGGTTTATAAGCATGATTGAGATAGAAAAACCAAGGATAGAATGTGTTGATTCAAATGAAGATGGCAGCTATGGCAAGTTTGTAATTGAACCGCTTGAGAGGGGTTATGGTATCACTCTTGGAAATTCATTGAGAAGGATACTGCTTTCTTCTCTCCCAGGTGCTGCCGTGACATCGGTAAAGATAGATGGGGTACTTCATGAGCTTTCTACAATTCCTGGCGTTAAAGAGGATGTTGTAGAAATCATACTTAACCTGAAATGTTTGGCATTAAAGATAAATGGTGAAGGTCCTAGAACAATGTATATCGATGCGCGGGGTGAAAATGAGATTAAGGCTGGCGATATAAAGGCGGAAGCAGATGTTGAAATAATAAATAAGGATCTCCATATCGCCACATTGAATGAAGACGCAAGACTTTACATGGAAATAAACATAGATAAGGGCAGGGGTTATGTGCCGGCTGATAAAAATAAAGAGCCAAATCAGCCTATAGGGATAATTCCTGTTGATTCTATTTATACCCCTGTAAAGAGGGTCAATTATTCGATAGAAGACACCCGTGTCGGCCAGGTTACTGATTATGATAGATTGATATTTGAAATATGGACCAACGGCACAATCAGGACCGATGAGGCATTGAGCCTTTCAGCCAAGATATTGATAGAACACCTTAAATTGTTTATGACCTTAACTGACCATGTTACAGATGTCAATATAATGGTAGAAAAAGAAGAGGACAAGAAGGAAAAGATACTCGATATGACGATTGAAGAACTTGACCTTTCTGTCAGGTCATATAATTGTCTAAAGAGAGCGGGTATCAATACTGTTGAAGAACTTACCCAGAAGACAGTGGAAGATATGATGAAGGTGAGAAACCTCGGCAAAAAGTCCCTGGAAGAAGTGGAGCAAAAGTTAGCTGCGCTGGATCTAAGTTTAAAACAGAGCGAAGAGTGATAGAGGAGGGAAATATATGGCATCACACAGGAAGCTTGGCCGCCCGACAAATGAAAGGGTAGCTATGCTCAGAAACCTGACAACAAGCTTTTTAAAATATGGCAAAGTCCATACAACTGAAATGCGTGCAAAGGAAGTCAAGAGCATAGCTGAAAAGATGATAACCCTTGCCAAAAGAGGCGACCTTCATGCAAGGCGTCAGGCGCTTGAATATTTGCTGGATGAAGGGGTTGTATCTGACCTTTTTGCAAATATAGCACCTAAGTATGCTGATAGGAACGGCGGATATGCCAGAATACTTAAAGAAGGACCAAGACGGGGCGATGCTGCTCCTATGGTAATATTGGAACTTGTTTAAATAAAGAGCAGACATTAACAGGGATTAAGTTGTGCGAGAGTAATACCTGACTTAGTCCCTCTTTATTATGAAGCAAAGCTGAATATAAAGACAAACTAGCTTAATGTTTTTGCTGAAGGCATCTAAATTTGGTAGTTTGTCTTATTAATCAGGGGGCACTCTTTTGCATTAATCAGTATGCAGCAAATGTAAGACGATGCATCATTTTATTTTTATTGTAAACAGGTGATGTTCTCTTACATGAAAGAGTGCTCCTTTAAATTATTCTGATGGTTTGCTCATTATGAGAAGGTGTATTTATGCAGAAAATGATTGAAACTATTGATCTAACCTTTAAATATAAAAACGAAGACGGCAAAGAAGATCTATGTGCGTTAAATAAGATTAACCTGACCATTAATAAGGGAGAGTTTGTGGCGATAATAGGCCCCAATGGTTCGGGAAAATCTACTCTTGCAAAGCATATGAATGCACTTCTCCTGCCCAGTTCCGGAAAGATGTTTGTTAAAGGCATGGATACGGCCAAAGAGGAAAATCTTTGGAACATAAGGCAGAGCGCGGGAATGGTTTTTCAAAACCCCGACAATCAAATCGTTGCTACGATTGTAGAAGAAGATGTGGCATTTGGTCCTGAAAATCTGGGCATTCCTCCTAAAGAGATAAGAAAAAGGGTCGATGACTGTTTAAAAGCCGTGAATATGGAAGAGTTTAAAAAGAATGCTCCCCATCTATTATCAGGAGGCCAGAAGCAAAGGGTTGCCATAGCAGGGATACTCGCTATGAAACCTGAATGCATAATACTCGATGAACCGACCGCTATGCTTGATCCATCGGGAAGAAGAGAAGTCATTGACACAATAAAAAAACTAAACAGGGAAGAGGGCATAACGATAGTCCTGATTACCCACTATATGGAAGAAGCTGTTGATGCAGACAGGGTCATTGTTATGGAAAATGGAAATATTGTGTTGTCAGGTACGCCTAAGGAAGTATTTCAGAGAGTAAAGGAATTAAAGAATATCGGTCTTGATGTTCCTCAGATGACCGAGCTTGCATATGAGCTGAGAAAAGAAGGCATAGACGTGGCAGCCGATACACTGACTATAGATGAAATGGTGGTGCAGCTATGCCAATAAAAGTCGATAACATAACATATATCTATATGAAAGGTACTCCATTTGAGTCAAAAGCGCTTGATAAAGTGTCACTTGACATAGAAGACGGGGAATTCATAGGCCTAATCGGGCATACTGGTTCAGGAAAGTCTACGCTTGTTCAGCATATCAACGGTCTTTTAAAGCCAACATCGGGCAAAATATATATTGACGGAGTCGATATAACAGGGAAAGATGTAAACCTAAAAGCCATAAGGCAAAAAGTGGGGCTGGTATTTCAATATCCTGAACATCAGCTATTTGAAGAGACAATTTATAAGGATGTTGCCTTTGGCCCTAAAAATCTTGAGTTTGACGAAAATACGATTGATTCCAGAGTAAGAAAGGCTTTGAAAATGGTCGGCCTCGATTATGAAGAGAGCAAAATCAAATCCCCGTTTGACCTAAGCGGAGGACAGAGAAGAAGGGTTGCTATTGCCGGCGTTTTGGCAATGGATCCCAAGGTTCTTATACTGGATGAGCCGACTGCCGGTCTTGATCCAAAAGGAAGGGATTCCATACTAAGTGAAATAAAATTGCTTCATGATAAGTACGGTAAAACCATTATCCTTGTGTCTCACAGTATGGAAGATGTGGCAAAACTGGTTGATAGAATAATCGTAATGAATGAAGGAAAATGCGTGCTTACAGGCACCCCAAGAGAAGTTTTCAAAGAAGCTGACACTCTGATAAATATCGGACTTGGCATACCGCAAGTTACGATGCTGGCCAGAAAGCTTAGGCAAAAAGGAATCAATATAAGAGATGACGTTCTTACCGTACAAGAAGCCAAGAGGGAAATAATCAAGTATCTAAGGGGTAAAAAACATGATTAAGGATATTACAATAGGTCAATATTTGCCTGGCGAATCAGTAGTCCACAAATTGGACCCGAGAGTCAAGATAATGGCAAGCTTTGTTTTTATAATCGATCTTTTTATAATAAATAATTTTTTAGGATATATACCTGTTTTCTTGTTTATAGCATCGGCGGTCATCATCTCTAAAATACCGTTTAAGTATATATTCAAGGGGTTAAAGCCTATTTTAGCAATCATAATAATAACAGCTTTGATAAACATATTCCTGACTACAGGGACTGTGATATATTCCATAGGGCCGCTTAATATTACCAGGGAAGGCGTGAAGCTTGCCGGCTTTATGGTAATAAGGCTCATATTGCTCATTGTAGGAACATCACTCTTGACCTTGACGACATCGCCTATATCATTGACGGATGGAATTGAGAGCCTTCTTAGTCCATTTAAAAGGATAGGCGTTCCGGCGCATGAGCTGGCGATGATGATGACTATTGCGCTTAGATTTATACCCACGCTGATAGATGAGACTGATAAAATAATGAAAGCGCAGATGGCCAGAGGTGCTGATTTTGAATCCGGAAACCTCATAAAGCGTGCCAAAAACCTTGTGCCTCTGCTTGTGCCTCTCTTTATAAGCTCCTTTAGAAGGGCGGATGAACTGGCTCTTGCAATGGAGGCAAGATGTTACAGGGGCGGCGTAAACCGTACGAGGATGAAACAGCTAAAGGTGGAGAGGCGTGATTTTGCAGCAATAGCTGTAATGGTCTTGCTTGTTGCACTTTCAGTATTGAGCAGGTTCATCTAAAACAGCTTCTGTATCATTGATGCGACTTGGGGGATAAATATATGAGGAATATAAAACTGACGATAGAATATGATGGAACCCGCTATTGCGGCTGGCAAGTTCAAAAAAACGGATTATCCATACAAAAAACTTTGCAAGATGCAATAGAAGATCTCGTATCACATGATATAAAGCTTATAGGGGCGAGCAGAACGGATGCGGGAGTTCATGCAAAAGCAATGGTCGCTAATTTTCATACGGACTCAAAAATACCGGCTGAAAAATTTCCCCCTGCCATAAATTTCAGGCTGCCCGATGATATAGCAGTGATTGGAGCAGAAGAAGCAGATGCATCTTTTCACAGCCGATATGACAGCAAGGGGAAAAAGTACGGCTATATAATATTGAATAGAAGGGCTCCATCGCCTTTGTTTAAAAATCGTGCTGCTCATGTACCGCAAAATCTTGATGTATCAAAAATGAAAGAAGCTGCAAAATATATCATAGGCACCCATGATTTTTCAGCTTTTAAAGCTTCAGGAAGTTCGATTAAGAACAATGTCAGGACCGTTTCTATGCTTGATATAAAAAAGCAGGACGACATAATCAAAATTGAAATAAAGGCTGATGGTTTTTTGTACAATATGGTGAGGATAATCGTTGGCACCCTTATAGAGATAGGATCAGGCAAGATCCCGCCAGATAGCATCGAGGATATCATAAATGGCAAAGATAGGCGCAAGGCAGGAAAGACTGCACCGCCTCAGGGGCTGTATCTTGAAGCCGTGTACTATTAGAGCCTAAACAATTCCTTGACACGCCTGGATGGCTGTATTATACTAATAAATAGTGTAAAAATGATCCACTAGCCCCGGATCAGTTTTATTGAATCGTGAATTGAAATTAAATATGGATTTACAGCGCAGGAATGTGCAAACTTGAATTTGATACATGACAATATAGAAGCTTTGTGATGTTTATGATAGTATTTGTTTCATAAACAGAAATAGGAGGTAAAAAATGAAAACAACATATATGGCAAAGCCTGCTGATATCAATAGAAAATGGTATGTTGTGGATGCTGAAGGAAAAACTCTCGGACGTTTAGCCTCTCAGGTTGCTTCAGTGCTTAGGGGAAAGAATAAACCTATCTTTACTCCATATATTGATACAGGTGACTTTGTTATCATTATAAATGCTGAAAAGGTCGTTCTGACAGGTAAAAAGCTTGATCAGAAGATGTATAGACACCATTCATTATATCCAGGCGGACTGAAGGAAACATCATACAGGAAACTTATCGATCAGAAACCTGAATTTCTTGTTTCAGAAGCAATAAGGGGAATGCTCCCCAAGGGACCACTTGGAAGAAAAATGTTGAAGAAATTGAAGGTTTACAGAGGCCCTGAACATAAGCATGAGGCGCAGAAACCTGAACTTCTTGACATCAGAACAGAAAAATAGTTGGTACGAAGGGAGGATAAATAATGGCTAAGGTACAGTATATAGGAACTGGAAGAAGAAAAAAATCAGTCGCCAGGGTCAGATTGGTACCTGGAGAAGGAAATATAACTGTAAATAAGAAGAAACTGGATGATTACTTAGGGCTTGATACTTTAAGGATGATAGTTAAGCAGCCCCTTGTTCTTACAGGGACTTTAAATAAATTCGACGTGGAATCAACTGTTTTTGGCGGTGGATTTTCAGGTCAGGCAGGAGCTCTTCGTCATGGCATAGCAAGAGCGTTATTAAAGGCTGATATTGACTTGAGGCCTGAACTTAAAAAAGCCGGATTCTTGACAAGGGATCCGAGGATGAAGGAAAGAAAGAAATACGGCTTGAAGAAAGCTAGAAGAGCGCCGCAGTTCTCAAAGAGGTAGTAATTTTTGCTTTCAAGCTGCTTTTTAAATATGCAAGATGTGCGTATAAAAAAGTGCCGTGCGATTTAATTGCTCGGCGTTTTTTTATACATAGAAGGGCTTTCCCATCAGGGTTTTAAAAGCAGGCGATATTGTTTGCATATAATGGATTTAGAAATATCAGATGAGCATTTAGTCAATATTGGCATTGATTGAATGCTCTTTTTGATGTCATAAAAATGGCTGCCCATATCATAAATGTAAATATACGATTTGCATGCTGGAGGGGAAAAATGAACCCGCTATTTAAAAAAATAATCGCAATTATAGGCGCAGCTGTGCTTATAATTGTTTTAAACCATATCTATGGCCGTGTCAAAAAGGCTTTTAACATGCCGGCGAATAACAAGGTGGTTATCATAGATGCAGGACACGGAGGAAGAGATGCGGGAGCATCGGGCGCGGGAGGCCTGAAAGAAAAAGATGTAAACCTTGAAATTGCAAAAAGGCTGAAGAGGTATATAGAAGAAGGCGGCGGTGTAGCCATAATGATAAGGGAAGAGGACAATGGGTTATATTCACTGGACAGTCCCAACAAAAAACGTGAAGATATGAAAAACAGGAAGCAGATAATAAAAGAAAATGATGCGGACATGCTTATCAGCATACACCTAAACAGTTTTCCGCAGCACAGGTATTACGGCGCCCAGGTTTTTTACTTTAAAGATTCGGATATAAGCCGCCACTTGGCTGCAATAATGCAGCAGGAACTAAAGAGAGTGCTTGATAGGAACAATGACAGAGTCGAAAAAAGCACGGGTGAATATTTCATACTAAAGGACAATGACATACCTTCGGTGCTCATAGAATGCGGTTTTTTATCAAATCCTGATGAGGAAAAACTTCTTGGAATGCCCGAATATCAGGAAAAAATAGCTTGGAGCATATATATAGGCATAATAAGATTCTTTTCCGAGCCCAAACCTGCAATCATAGATTCTAAAGCTTTTGAATTTCATGCAAAGCTGGTTTGCGAAAGCTGATGGTCCATAGCATTAAAGGTTAAAAAGCATGGGCAGGAGGCGGATACTCAAAATCAACACCTTTGCTAAACAAAGACTAAATATATGGATTGTCCACTATAAAAATAGCTAATGTAGACAATCCATGAAATCAGTCCATTGTGCATCAGGGAAAATTTTAATTTTACAGTGGACTGATTATAAGATACAGTTCATTGTATCTTTTTCCTTTTTTTGTGGTAAACTGTAGTTAAAATCGAATAATACTTAAAAGTTAAAGTCGTGTTTAAATAAATAGCTCAAAATCTATGTAAAGTTTAGACATCGACTAAACAAAAATAAAGTTATTATCTTATAAAGGGGGAATAAAGTTTATGGGTAAGCTCTTAAAATCTTATATTATGCCCCACCCGCCTATAATGGTACATGAAATAGGCAAGGGTGACGAAATTGAGATTGAAAATACCATAAATTCGGCACTGGCTGTTGCAGAAGAAATCGAGGATATGAAGCCTCAGACTATAGTCATATTGGTTCCGCCCCACGGGCCTTCGTTCGGCGATGCGATGTCAATAAATACGGATGAAGTGCTTGAAGGGGATTTCTCAAACTTTGGGGCCCGTGATGTAAAGTTTGAGATAGAAAATGATCTCAAGCTTACAGACATAATAATGGGAAAGTGTGCTCAAAACGGTATTCCCGTTGCACCGATAGATATAAACATATCTCAAAAATACAGGATACCAAACAAATTGGATCATGGTTCAATGGTGCCTCTATATTTTGTTTCCAAAAAATATACTGATTTTAAGCTCGTTCATATCACATATGGAATGCTCTCGAATGAAGAACTGTATAAATTCGGAAGGTTGGTTCGCGACGCAATCGAGCAAAGCAGCATAAATGCGGTATACATTGCAAGCGGAGACTTATCGCACAGGTTGAAGCTGGGAGCTCCGGCGGGATTTTCGCCAAGGGGAAAGGAATTTGACGAGAAAATAGTTTCGCTTCTTAAAAAGCCCGATGTTGATGGAATAATGGATATGGACACTGAACTCGTAGAGTCGGCCGGAGAATGCGGATACCGCTCCATAATAACTGCTATGGGCACGCTGGATGGAGTGGATGTCAATGGAAAAGTATTTTCATATGAAGGCCCGTTTGGAGTCGGCTACTGCATAGCAGGCTACACACCCATAGGAAAAAATGAAGGCAAAGATAATTTGAAGCGTTATCTGGATAAGAAAAAGGATAAGCTGGCAGAGCGCAGGAGCCATGAGGATGAGTTCGTAAAGCTGGCAAGGGAGAGCCTCGAATATTATATAAAAAAAGGAAAGACAATGCCTACGCCTGATGACATACCGGATGATATGAAAAGGAAGGCAGGCGTATTTGTTTCATTGAAGAAGAACGGACAGCTTAGAGGCTGTATAGGCACGATTGAAGGAGTACAGCAAAACATTGCTGAAGAGATAATTGAAAATGCCATATCTGCGGGCACAAGGGATCCGAGGTTCTATCCTGTTGAGAAAGATGAGCTCGATGATCTGGTGTATTCTGTGGATGTGCTTGGAAAATCGGAACCTGTTTCATCCAGGGAAGAACTCGATGCTTCAAAATACGGCGTAATAGTGAGAAGCGATTGGAGATCAGGACTGCTTCTTCCAAATCTTGAGGGCGTTGACACAGTCGATGAACAGATAAGCATTGCTTTGAAAAAAGCAGGGATAGACGAGGATGAGGATTATTCAATAGAAAGATTTGAAGTCGTAAGGCATAAATAGGTGGTATCCCATGAAAGAAGCTATGTATTATAAAAAATTGGATGACAACAGGGTGTTGTGTAATCTCTGCCCTCATAACTGCAATATAAAAGATGGAGGAAAGGGAGTCTGCAGGGTCAGGGAAAACATATCCGGAGTACTGTATTCATTAAATTATGACAGGATATCGGCCATAGCCATGGACCCGATTGAGAAAAAGCCTCTCTACCACTTTTATCCGGGTTCATATATACTTTCTGCGGGAAGCGTGGGATGCAACTTTAAATGCAGTTTTTGCCAGAACTATAGCATATCCCAGACTGATGAGGCTGCGGATGAGATAACGCCTGAAGACCTCGTATATACGGCGCTTAGCCAGAAAAACAATATAGGCATAGCTTATACCTATAATGAACCTTCAATATGGTATGAGTTTGTATATGAAGCTTCAAAGCTTGCCAGAGAAAAGGGCCTCAAAAACGTGCTTGTGACCAATGGCTTTATAAGCGAGGAGCCTCTTAAAAAATTGCTTCCATTTATAGATGCTTTGAATATAGATGTAAAGGCTTTTACTGAAAAGTATTACAGGGACGTGTGCAAGGGCATGCTTGAGCCTGTCAAAAGGACTGTAATGATAGCATCCGAAAAATGCCATGTTGAGGTCACTACCCTTGTGGTAACGGATTTAAACGACAGCATGGATGAGATAGGGCAGATTGCAAAGTGGCTGTCTTCAATAAATAGGGACATACCTCTTCATCTGTCGAGATACTTTCCGAATTATAAGCTGTACAATGATCCTACACCAGTAAATACATTGATAGCTGCAAAAGAAGAAGCCGAAAAATATTTGAATTATGTTTACATAGGCAATCTGTGGGGATATGACAGCTCGACCTACTGCCCGAATTGTAAGGCTGCAGTGGTAAAAAGAAATGATGAAATTTCAGACAATGGCATTTCAAACGGCAAATGCAGGTTTTGCGGTCAGAAAATATATGGCAGGTTCAATCACTAGATGATAGTTGTGTTTAACAATTATATTTTAATGTAGCCTGAATATTAAATGTAACTTTTTGCAGTATCATTAATATAATATAATGAAGTTTTTTTTAGGAGGACATTTGATGATTCCAGGGTATAGCCAATATATGCCCGCGTATCCATATTCGACATATAGCATGGCAAATCCATCATGCATGTGGTGCCCGTATATGATGCATGGATGGCAGATGCCCATGTATACACAAACCGATAAGGAGGATGAAAAGGAGAAAGATACCAGGCAGCCTCCATTTATACCGCGGCCCCCGTTTTACGGGCCAAGACCTCCGTTTATACCGAGGCCCCCGTTTGTGCCTGGACCCTTTGTACCGCCGTATCCGGTTTTGTACCCGTATCCGAGGCCGTATGGGGCTTTGCCGTTTCTGACAGGATTGGCATTAGGCGGATTGTTGTTTTAGATTTACAGACCCTCAACCAGCCAGTATCATATGTTTAAGGGAATTGTTTAATATGAAACAATTCCCTTAAACATATCTTATGAAAAGCCTGGGCAACATTGCCAACCTGATGCAGAACATATCAATATATCTTTTCAATATCGATTCCAGTGTAATATGTATTTAAGATATCCTTG
>ENA-UOOI01000586-UOOI01000586.1-fermentation-metagenome-genome-assembly--contig:-NODE-586-length-45540-cov-9.350291_pt1 | contig 45540 bp, 46 predicted proteins | sample MGYA00245779_ERZ724027 | MGnify/ENA primary metagenome ERZ724027 (study PRJEB28704, sample SAMN03018318) | fermentation metagenome | biome: anthropogenic terrestrial biome; feature: soil; material...
TCCCCCCAGCGCCCGACCATTTTGAGAAAACGGGCGTGCTGAAAGCCGTGGACGACCAGAAACGCGGCCGCACCGGTCAGCCACAGGGTAAACAGGATCGGAACCCACGGGACCGTCGGGGAACCCCCGTTGGCCGCGACGGTCTGCACGGCCGCCGCCGCGGCGTTTCCGACGTCTGGGGAAAGAGCCTGCCGGACCGCGGGGACGACGGTGTCCGTCCGGAGAAATTCCGCGGGAAAGTGAAACCGAAACGGAACGATCAGGCCAATGACAATGATAAGCCAGGCGGAGTAAATCCATTTGGCGGCATACCGCTTCGACAGCAGCGGGGTCAGCGCCATCAGAACAAGCGCGACCGCCGACATCGAAACGGAGCATTCGAGCAGTGTCGTTAAAAAATCACGCATCTCAGCTCCTCCGTTCTTTGATTCGCTTCATCAGTTCCTCGATGTCCCCGTCGCTGATCTGTTTCCCGTTGTAAAGGGTGTTGACCAGGTTGAAAAACGAATTTTCGTGGTACATCCTCATGAAATTTCCCGTCTCAAACTCCAGATAGTCCTCTTTTTTGACAAGAGGAAAATAGGTCCGCTCCTTGCCGTTCTTTTCCGTCCGCAGAAATCCTTTTTTGACCAGCCGGAGCATCAGGGAAATAGCAGTTGGAGCTTTCCATCCGCAATGTTTTCCCAATTGCTCCATGACCGTGGCGGTGGTGATCGGCGGCTCGTTGGCCCAGACCACCTTCATGATCTCAAATTCCGTATCCGGAAGTTTCCTGAGCTGATTCATAGCATCGACCTCCTTTTAGGCGTTTGCCTGTATTTACATTTTACCCTTGTCTAAAATAAAAGTCAAGAGGGATCCAGAGTTTTTCCAAAGATTTTTTTTCCCCCTTCACACAGACAAAGACGGCCCCGAATCCGGAACAGGATCCGGATTCGGGGCCGTTCGGAGAGAGCCTGTCCGCAGGCGGGGCCAGAATCAGAGGACGACCGAAGAGGTGGAATCGATCCTGATGCCGCCGTCCTTCGTCCTTGAGAGCTTCGCTTTGTTCCCGTCTCCGTCCTCAATCGTCATCTTTTCGATCTTATTGGACGTAAAGAAATTCACGACGTCGGATTCGACGAACGCCGACCACTTTTTGACCTGCGCCTTCTCCGGCTCGTATTCTTCTTCCATGGTCCGGGCGATTTCTTTGCTCATTGCAGATCCTCCTGTGAAAAATAGATGTAACAGGACTCAGCATACCATACGGGAACGAAGAAAGCAAAGGAAAAACGGATCTCCGCCGCAAAAAGCGGCGGAACGGACGGCGCACATCATTTTTACATATTTGCCTGCTAACATTTCAGCATACGGAAAAGGGGGATCCCGAATGGAGCCTGGAATCAGGACGAAAAAACTGCGCGTCGGCGGGATGACCTGCGTGAACTGCCGGAACCGGATCGAAAAAAAGCTCCGCAGCACGGCGGGGATCCGAAGCGCAAAGGTCAGTTTCAGCGCCGGAACCGCCGAAGTCACCTACGACACGGATCTGATCGCGCTCAAAGACATCGCCGCGGTGATCCGAAGGCTCGGCTATCAGGTGCCGACCGGAACGGAGGAAAAGGCGCGGAGCGCGAACCGCGCCGCCGGCCTTCTGATCATCATCGCCTCCCTGTACCTGCTTCTGCAGCGGTCCGGGATCCTGAATCTGCTCGTGCCGGGCCGGCTGGCCGATACCGATATGAGCTACGGCATGCTGTTCATCATCGGCCTGATCACGTCGGTCCACTGCGTCGCCATGTGCGGCGGGATCAATCTGTCCCAATGCATCCCGCGCGGCGCGGAAACGGCCGGAAAGCCGGGCCGCTTTTCCGCCTTCAGGCCGGCGCTCCTGTATAATCTCGGGCGGGTCGTTTCCTATACGGCGGTCGGCTTCATCGTCGGCGGACTCGGTTCGGCGTTCAACTTCTCCAACGCCCTGCAGGGCGCGCTGAAACTGGCGGCGGGCGTGTTCATGGTCATCATGGGGATCAATATGCTGGGCATTTTCCCGTGGTTTCGCAGGCTGAACCCGAGAATGCCGAAATTCTTCGCCGACAAAATCGACAGGCGGAAGTCCGGCGGCGCCGGCCCGCTGACGGTCGGCCTTCTGAACGGGCTCATGCCCTGCGGTCCGCTGCAGGCCATGCAGATCTACGCCCTGTCCACGGGAAGCCCCTTTGCCGGCGCGCTTTCCATGTTCCTGTTCAGCCTCGGCACCGTGCCGCTGATGTTCGGCCTCGGCGCGCTGAGCTCGGCGCTGGGCAAAAAATTCACGCGCAGAGCCATGACCGCCGGCGCGGTGCTGGTCGTGGTGCTCGGGCTGTCCATGCTGTCCCAGGGGTGGAGTCTGTCCGGTTTTTCGCTTCCCCGTCCGGCTTCGGACAATCCGGGCGCGCAGGCCGGCGCCGCCTCCGGCGCAAAGATCGAAAACGGCGTGCAGGTCGTCGAGAGCACCCTGTCCTCCGGCGGCTATCCGTCCATCACCGTCCGGGCCGGAACGCCGGTGAGATGGATCATAGACGCCCCGGAGGGCAGCCTCAACGGCTGCAATTACAGGATCTTCATCCCCGAATACGAGATCGAGTACCAGTTCAAAACCGGAAAAAACATCATCGAATTCACCCCGGCCCAAGCGGGAAATTTCCCTTACAGCTGCTGGATGGGGATGATCCAAAGTTCGATCAACGTGGTGGAAGCCCCCGCGGGGGGCGGCCAAACCTGAAGGAGGAGCGGGAAACATGGAATTGTTTTTGAGCCATTGGCACTGCATCTTGCCGATCGTCGGAATCGTCGCGGCGATGTTTTTGATGCGCGAAAAACCGAAAGACCGGGACTGACGTCATCACCGGGCGATCACGCCCGAACACAGGAGGAATCGATCATGGCACAAAACAGAAAACCCACGCGGAAAGCGGGGGCCGGCAGCGGGAAAAGCGCTCCGAAAAAGAAATGGGCGGTCCCGCTTGCCGCCGCGTCGGCGGCCGTCGTGATCCTGATCGCCGCGGCCGCGCTGGCGGCCCGCGGCTCCGGCGGAAAGGCCGCGCCCGCGGACGGCGCTCCGGCCTCCGCCGCAAAGGATCGGGACCTTGTGATCAAAACCGGAGAAATCTCTGAAACGGCAAAATTTTACCCGGTGGAGATCGACGGCACCCGCCTGGAGGTGGTGGCGGTGAAAGCGCCCGACGGCACGATCCGCACGGCGTTCAACACCTGTCAGGTGTGCTACGCTTCCGGCAGAGGCTATTACAAGCAGGAAGGCGACGTTCTGGTCTGCCAGAACTGCGGGAACCGGTTTTCGATGGACCGCGTGGAGGTCGAAGCGGGCGGCTGCAACCCCTGGCCGATCTTCGATCAAAATAAGACCGTGACGGACGAATCCATCACGATCCCCGCTGATTTTCTGAAGGAATCGAAGGGCATCTTCGCAAACTGGAAGAGTTCCTTTTAAACATTCCCCGCTCAGGCGTCGGCCTCGGCGGAGCACTTCATCGAGCAGTTCGGTTCCTGCCCGCTGCGCTTCAGGAAGTCTGTGCCCCAGTCGTACATGGCTTCCAGAATCGGCCGGATGCTGTATCCCAGGTCGGAGAGGGAATACTCCACCTTCGGCGGCACGACGGGATACACCTTGCGGACCACCAGATTGTCTTTTTCCAGTTCACGGAGCTGCTGGGTCAGCATTTTCGGCGTGGCCTGGGGAATCAGCCTGCTGAGTTCCCCGAACCGCCGGGTCCTGTGGATCAGATGCCACAGGATCAGCGATTTGTATTTTCCGCCGATGATATCCAACGTCGCTCCCACGGGGCAGTTGTATTCCGTACGGCCGCATTTCATTGCGGGTTCCCCCTTCACTTTCTTTTTTGTCGGTATGGTCTGATTTGGCAAGTACATGAAAATCGATCTATACCAGTTACAATCATAGCAGGGATCTTCCGGTTCGTCAAGGATAAAACCGGGCCGCGGCGGAACGATACTATCGTTTTGTATAGTATCTTACAAATAAGTGCGTACTTCCAAAAACAAAAATGATCGTTATAATTAAGATTAAACGGTGAATTCACCGGCAGAAATCAGGGCAAAATCAGCAGAGAGGAGATTCCCCAGTATGGATCGTCGGGTATTAAGCATCAGGGGCATGACCTGCGCCGCCTGTGCTCAAAGGATAGAAAGAACGGTCCGGAAACTTTCGGGCATCCGGCAGGCGACGGTGAACCTCGCGAGCGAAAAGCTGTTCGTGGAATACGACGCGGGCGCCGTGCCGCTTTCCGCCGTCAAAGAGGCCGTCGCCAAAATCGGGTACGAGGTGGTGGAAAAAAGCGACACCAGCAGCGCCACCATCCCGATCGGCGGCATGAGCTGCGCCGCCTGCGCGCAGCGCGTGGAAAAGGCCGTCAAAAAACTGGAGGGCGTCGCGAGCGCGTCGGTCAATTTTGCGACGGAAAAAGCCACCGTCGCCTACGACCCGAAGAAGGTGCGGCTGTCGTCCATCCGGGAAGCGATTGAAAAAGCCGGCTACCAGGCGCTGGAGGCCAGCAGGACGGACGCGGCGGACGAGGACCGCAGGCGCAAGCAGAAGGAAATCAGGATCCTGCGGACCAAGTTCATCGTTTCCGCCGCGTTTTCGCTCCCGCTGCTCTATATCGCGATGGCGCCGATGATCAAGGCCGTCCGGCTGCCGTTCCCGGCGGGGCTCGATCCGATGCGGTTCCCGCTGATCTACGCGCTGACGGAGCTTCTGCTCGTGATTCCGGTGATCGGAGTGGGATACCGGTTTTACACCGTCGGCTTCCGGTCGCTGTGGCAGCGCAGCCCCAACATGGATTCCCTGATCGCGGTCGGCACGACCGCCGCCGTCCTGTACAGCGTCTCCAACACCTGGCGGATCGCGGCGGGCGATTTCGAGGCGGTGGAGCACCTGTATTTTGAAACGGCGGGTGTGATCATCACGCTGATCCTGCTCGGCAAAACGCTGGAGGCGGTCTCAAAGGGCCGGACCGGCGAGGCGATCAAAAAACTGATGGGGCTCGCGCCCAAAACGGCGATCCTGGTCGAGGACGGAGTCGAAAAGGAAATCCCGATCGACGAAGTGGAGATCGGCGACGTTCTCGCCGTCAAACCCGGCGCGAAGATCCCGGTCGACGGCACGGTCGTGGACGGGCATACCGCCGTCGACGAGTCCATGCTGACCGGCGAGAGCATGCCGGTGGACAAGAAAGCCGGCGACCCCGTCTACACGGCTTCGCTGAACACCACGGGCGCCGTCCGGTTCAGGGCCGAAAAGATCGGCAGCGACACCGTCCTCGCGCAGATCGTCAAGCTGGTCGAGGACGCGCAGGGGTCGAAGGCCCCCATCGCGCAGATGGCGGATATCGTTTCCGGCTATTTCGTCCCGGTCGTCTGCATCATCGCGCTGCTCGCCGGAATCGCGTGGTACTTTGCCACCGGCGGCAACCTGGAGTTCGCCCTCACCATCTTTATTTCCGTCCTGGTCATCGCCTGCCCCTGCGCGCTGGGCCTCGCGACCCCCACCGCCATCATGGTCGGGACCGGAAAGGGCGCCGAAAACGGCATTTTGATCAAGAGCGGCGTGGCGCTGGAAACCGCGCATAAGATCGGCACGATCGTTTTCGACAAGACGGGAACGATCACCGAGGGCAAACCCGCGGTGACGGACGTGCTCCCGGCCGGGGAAATCGGAGCCGAGGACCTTTTGCGGATCACGGCGGCGGCGGAGAAGGGCTCCGAGCATCCGCTGGCCCAGGCGATCGTCCGCGGCGCACAGGACAGGGGGCTGAAGCCGCCCGCCTCGGAGAGCTTCGAATCCCTCACGGGGCGCGGGATCGAGGCGAAAATCGACGGAAAAACGGTCCTGGCCGGGAACCGCAAGCTGATGGAGGAACGCGGCGTTCCGCTCGCGGACCTGGAAAAGGCGGGAGACAGGCTGGCCGGGGAAGGAAAAACGCCCATGTACGTCGCCCTGGACGGAAAGCCGTCCGGCATCGTGGCCGTGGCCGACATTGTGAAGCCGAGCAGCCGCGAAGCCATCGAGAACCTGCACAAAATGGGGATCGAGGTCGCCATGATCACCGGCGACAGCGGCAAGACCGCCGCCGCCATCGCAAGGCAGGTCGGGATCGACCATGTGCTGGCGGAGGTGCTGCCCCAGGACAAGTCCAGCGAGGTCCGAAAGCTGCAGTCCGCAGGCCGGAAGGTCGCGATGGTCGGCGACGGCATCAACGACGCCCCCGCGTTGGCGCAGGCCGATATCGGCATCGCGATCGGATCCGGCACCGACGTGGCGATGGAATCGGCGGACATCGTGCTGATGCGCTCCGACCTGATGGATGTCCCGACGGCCATCCAGCTGAGCAAAAAGACCATCCGCAACATCAAGCAGAACCTGTTCTGGGCATTCGGCTACAATGTGATCGGCATCCCGGTCGCGGCCGGCGTTCTGTATCTGTTCGGCGGCCCGCTGCTCAACCCGATCTTCGCCGCCGCGGCCATGAGCCTGAGCTCGGTTTCCGTGCTGACGAACGCGCTGCGGCTGAAGAGGTTCAAAGCCGCGGCGGGAAAGGAATCGGTGGCGTCGGCATGAAGAAGCACGCAAAGGTTGTTGCCGTGATCGGGGCGGCCGTCGTCGCGGTCGCCGTGTTCCTGACCGCCGTCCTCAAAACCGCGGGCGGTCCGGATGTGGTCGGAACGGGTTCCGTTTCGTCTTTTGAAGCCGTCCTGAACGCGGCCCCCGGCAGGGTGTCCGCCGACGAAGCGAACGCGGGCTGGTCGCTCGAAGCGCCGGACGGTTCGGTCCGGTTCGTCTGGAGCGAGGACGACGGCAGAAGCCCGCTGCACGACGTGATGCTCGAATTCGACGCCCGGCCGTTTGTGAAGGCCGGACTGGACACGGCCCGGCTGCCGGAAAACTACGCGGCCGAAAACGGCCGGCTGACGGTCGGAACCGATCTGGGCGGCGACAGGCCTTCCTACGAAGGCAAAACCACGCCGCTTTCGGCCTACGAGCGGATCGTCGGAAAGCACCGCGGCTCCGTCGGCTACCACGCGGCGCTCGACCATTACAACGTCAGCCTTGGCGGCGGGAATCTGTTCGAGTGGGCCAGGGACATGAAGGTGAACAGGGTCACGGACAAAAACCAGGAGAAGGACATCGTCTTTGTCCTGAACCCCAAACCGCTGGTCGCGGCGGGCGCCGATCCCAAAAAGGTCGAGGGCTGGGTCTACGCCGCCGTCAGCATGGAGATGGACGGAAAAGCCGCGGACGTGTATAAATTTCTGAAGCCTTTTAATCTGCAGTAACCAAACTTTAAATAAAACGATGGAGGTATCATCATGGCAAAAACGATTTTAAAAGTAGACGGCATGTCCTGCGAGCACTGCGTCAGGGCGATCACGAAGGCGGTCGGCGCGCTGCCCGGCATCGGCGGCGTTTCGGTCGATCTGAAAGGCGGGACCGTGGCGGTGGAATACGATCCCGCCAAGAGCCCGCTCGACCGAATCAAAGCGGAGATCGAGGACCAGGGGTACGAGGTCGTCGCTTAAACCGCAGGGGAGCCGCCGTTCCGGGGGCTCCCTTTTCGCCTGTCCGTGATGGAACCGACGGTCCGGGGAGTGAGAAGCCGATGGTCCAAAAAGGCAAGAGCGTCCTGATCGTGGACGACGAACCCAAAATCGTGGAGGTGCTTTCCGCGCTCTTTGCGAGCAGGGGATTCCGCGCGTTCACCGCGGAAAACGGCCGGAAAGCGCTGGAGATCTTCGACGGGCAGAATATCGATCTGGTCATTCTGGATCTCATGATGCCCGGCCTTTCGGGGGAGGACGTCTGCAGGGAGATCCGCAGAAAATCGCGCGTTCCCGTCATCATGCTGACGGCCAAGGCCCGGGAGGGCGACGTGGTGGAGGGCCTCGGGCTGGGGGCGGACGATTACGTCGCAAAGCCGTTCGGTCTGCGGGAGCTGTACGCGCGCGCGGAAGCCGTTCTCCGCCGGGCGGGGAACGACCTGATCCCTCTGGCGGTGCGGAATTCGTGGCGGAACGGAGATCTGGTGGTCGACTTTGAAAAAAACGTCCTGCGGAAAAAGGGCGCCAGATCTTCGCTGACGCCGACCGAATGGAAAATTCTGTCCGCCCTCGTCAAATATCCCGGCAAGGTCTTTACCCGGGAAGAACTCATCGAAACCGCCCTGGGCAGCGAATTCGAGGGATACGACCGGGCGGTCGACAGCCACATCAAAAACATCCGGCAAAAAATCGAAGACGACCCGAAAAATCCCGTCTATATCCTGACGGTTCACGGTTTGGGCTACAAATTCGGAGGGGAGTAATCGATGAGGAGCCTGCGCTCTCGGCTGTCGCTGTCCATGCTGCTGACGATTCTGGTCACGGTCGCTTTCGTCAGCCTGTTCGCCAACATGGCCGTAAACAGGCAGTTCGAGGAATATATCACCCGCCAGGAGCAGGCGCGGCGCGAAAGCATCGTCAGCGACCTGAGCAGCCAGTACGACGGCGCGGCCCGGAGCTGGAATTCGGACGATCTCCATGCGATCGGAATGTATTCGCTGTACGACGGCTATGTCCTGACGGTTTACGACGCGGCGGGGAACAAGATCTGGGATGCCGAAAACCACGACATGACATTGTGCAGGGAGATCATGAAGAACATCTCGGAACGCATGAGCCAACGGGAAACCGCCGGCGGCTTCACCACCCAAACCTATGCGCTGGCGCAGGGGAACCGGAAGGTGGGCTCGGTTTCGATCAAAGCCTACGGCCCGTATTTCCTCGGGGAAAACGACTTCCGGTTCATCGATTCCCTCAACGCCCTGCTGCTTGCGATCGGGCTGATCGCCTGCGTCTGTTCCGTCGCCGCGGGGACGCTCCTGGCAGACCGGATCGCGCGGCCGATTCGAAAAACCGCCGAAACGGCGGAACAGATCTCGAAGGGAAACTATTCGATCCGATTTGAGAGCAAAACGAAGACGAAAGAGCTGAACATGCTGGTTGCGTCGATCAATTCCCTGGCGGGCGCGCTCGAGCGGCAGGAAACCTGCCGGAAACAGCTGACCGCGGACATCGCGCACGAGCTGCGCACCCCGCTCGCAGCCATCCGCTCCCATCTGGAAGCGATGGCGGAGGGGCTGTGGGAAGCGACCCCGGAACGGCTGAAAAGCTGCCTGGAGGAAGTGAAGCGGTTCGGCAGCCTGATCGCCGATCTGGAACGGCTCGCAGCAATCGAGCAGGATCGTCCGCGGTTGAACCGATCCGCGATCGACCTGCTGGAAATCGCGCGTGCGGTCAGCGGAAACTTTGAAAAAGAAGCGGATGAAAAGGGCGTTTCGATTGCGGTGGAGGGCTCTTCCGCCCTCCTTCCGGCGGATCCGGACAGGATCCGCCAGGTGATGACCAATCTGCTGTCGAACGCCGTCAAGTACGCCCGGAACGGCGGGCATATCCGGGTCGAGGTGAAGGATTCCGCCGCGTCCGGCACCGTGACGGTGGAAGACGACGGGATCGGGATCCCCCAAAAAGATCTCCCGTTCATTTTCGAGCGGTTCTACCGCGCCGATCAGTCCCGCAGCCGGAAAACCGGGGGCGCGGGAATCGGCCTGGCCATCGTCAAATCCATCGTCGAGGCTCACCGGGGAACCGTGTCGGCGGAAAGCCGGGAAGGAAAAGGAAGCCGGTTTACCGTGACTCTGCCCAAACGGGAACGGCCTTAGGCGGGGCGCGCGATCAGGATGCCCGGATCCCTCCCCGGCAGTTTCAGCGCTTGTTCCGCACGGAATTTTGATCCGTCAGCGCTTCGGAAATGGCGTCCGCCGTCGGCGGGCACCCCTGCACCTGCCTGGACGCGCCGTCGCAGCAGCGCCCGATGCCCAGTCCCTCAAACGTTCTGCCCTTCCACCCCTGTCCGATGGCGATCGGGATCCCGTGATCCCCGCCGCAGGCGTGCAGCGCCCGCACCAGGCTTGCGTAGCAGGCCGAACACGCCGAATCCTGCCGGACGCCGGCCGTAAGCCGGGCGACTTTCCCGCTCGGCTCCGGGTAGCCGCCGCCCTGCGCGGGGTCGTTCAAACGCACGAGGTCTTCCCCGCGGATCTCCGTCGAACCGGCGCCCCACCGCTCCGCCAGCCGGATATAAGGGACTTTGGAAACGGAAAGCCCCATCAGCCGGCATCCGTAGGCGTCCAACTGGACCGGATCCCAGCCGAGATACATGCGTCCGGTGAAAACGGGGTTTCCGCCTTCCTCGAAGTCCAGGTCGCCGCAGATGCTGTCCACAATCGTCAGGGACGGCCGCAAAACGCTCGCGAGAGCGGCGATCGGTTTCATCAGCCCGTCCGCATGGAACCGCCGTTTTTCCCGGTCGGGAAGGCAGCCCTTGCAGTTTTTCAGCGCGCAGGTCATCACGGTCTGGCAGTGGCCCTTCAGGACGGGTAAATTGATCAGGTAGTCCGCGTCCAGAGCGCGGCTGCAGATTTCCATCGGCCGCAGCGGGGTATGCACCGTCCGCGTCCCGTCCCGCTTGAGATCGTAGAAAGGAACGCCGTATTTCCGGAAAACCTCCTCATAGCCGGCTGCCCGGCAGGCCCGTTCGGTGTTTTCCCCCACCCACGAACTTTCGATGACGCTGATCCGCCGGATTCCGTGATCCTTCAGAAATTCGATCGTCCCGGCAAGGACGCCCGCGTGGGTGGTGGCTCCGGATTCCGGGGGCTTCGCCACGACCAGATTGGGCTTGAGGACCACTTCGGCGCCCGAAGGGATCTGCCCGGCAACATCGGCCGCCTCCAGCAGAGCCTTGGTCATCGAACGGGCGTCGCCGCCGAATATCTCGTAAATTTTACCCATAGGACAAACTCATTTCCTTTCCGAAACCGTCTTTTTGCCGCTTTCCGGACGGAGACACGGCGCTGACGCTCGTCCGTGCGAGGCCCCGTGTCGATTTAAACCCGGACATCTCCGATTGTTTCAGAACGCTCATAACATAATTGTAAGTATAATCGATATTTCTCCCGTTTGCAACAACGGAAAGCCGTGCCAGGGCCGATCGAAGGAAAGCCGCCATAGCCATAGGAACGAGGCTTTGAAACTTCCTCCTTCGGGTTGGCGGGAGGGAACCCGCGGGATCGGCGCGGGCGCGGGCGACGAAAACTCCGCAAAAAGGAAGAAGCCCCGCGCGCGAAACGCGTGCCGAGACCCCGCTCTTTTTCGGCCGGTTCAGCCGTAACAGTTCTGGTTCTTGCCCTTCGCCTTCGCCCGGTACAGCAGACCGTCGGCCGTGCGGATCAGCTCTTTCCAATCGCACGCGCTTCCGCCGCAGCGGACGACGCCGGCGCTGAACGTCACGGGGATGGAAAAGGTCCCGGCAAACGAGGCCCTGAGCTCGCCCCGAATCCTTTCGAGGATTTTCTCGGACTGCTCCACCCCCGCCTTGAACAGAAACAGGAATTCCTCACCCCCGTACCGCCCGAGGCTATCGCCGGCGCGGATATTCCTGCGCGCGATCCTGCAAAAAGTATTCAGCACCCGGTCCCCGGCCAGATGGCCGAACCTGTCGTTCAGGCTTTTGAAATCGTCGAAGTCGATCATGCACAGGGTAAACGCTTCCCGCTGTCCCGTGCGAAGAAGGACGTCGAGGCTGCGGATCAGGCTGATCTTGTTCAGGACACCGGTCGGCTGGTCCAGTTTCAGTTTTTCCCGCAGAATCCTTTCCTGCCGGACCTGCTCCGTCATATCGCTGAAAAACAGGACGGCGTACCGTTTTCCCGCGTAGGAAGCCGGCGTTCCGTTGACCCGGAACCACCGGACCTGTCTGTGGCGTTTCTGAAAGCCGATATAGTTCCATTCCGTTTCCGGCATCGGAACGCCGTCCCGGACGATCCCGCAGACGCCCTTCCACAGGACGCAGCTCCGACATTCCGGCGACTGCGCGCAGAAAGGAGCCGCGCTCCGGACGCTGGGACAGCGGATCAGATTTGCGAGCGAAAGGCCGTTCTGACGGGGCGGAAACAGCAACCGCATCTTCCGATTCGCGGAAAAAACATTCAGGTGGGGATCCAGGAAAACGGCGCCCACAGGCAAAGCCTGATAGATACTGTAAAAAAGTTTGTTCCCGTCTTCCTGCCCCTCCACCGTTTTCATCTATCTCGACCTTTTTCAAGCAAAATCAAACAGACGGCGGCGAACAAAAAGTCCGATTCGCCGTCGTCCGCCCTAAGGCACAAAAAAGGCGTCCATACACGGATTCCCATCCATATACAAACGCCATCAGACCCACTGCTCCCCATCAAATCGCCTCTGTACAAAAAACTTGAGAGGCGCTATAATAGGATGTGCAATGTGCCGATTATTCGGTTGCGTATGGAGAGCTCCGTTCTCCGTATGCAGGGGGCGGATGCTGCAACATCCAGCCGCTGCATTGCTCTTTTTACTGTGCCTTATATCCAAATTATACCGCTTTCCGACAGGAAGTCAAGGGAAAACGGAATGATATTTCGGGCCCCCGGCCGCGTCCTCCGCCGGAAACCGGAGGGCCGATCCGGGCGGAAAACGCGACGCGCCGCAGAAAAGGCGGCATGAAAGCTCTTCTGAACGCCCCGGCACAGCCCCGGAGTTTCCGCATGACAAAAAACCGTTCCCGCACACCAACCGGTGCTTGGGAACGGTTTGAACGGCGGAACGCCGGGGCCCCGCGTGCCGAACCGGCGGACGCTTCCGCCGCCGGCTCAAAAAGGCTGGAAGTCTGTTTTATTTGCTGTAATCGTAGATGCCCCTGCCGGTCTTCCTGCCGAGCCGGCCGCCGCGCACCAGCTTCCTCAGCAGCGGATGGGGACGGTATTTCGGATCGCCCGTTTCAGACTGAAGGACCTCCATGACCGCGAGCACGATGTCGAGGCCGACAAGATCGCCGAGCGCAAGCGGTCCCATCGGATGGTTCGCGCCGAGCTTCATCGCGGTATCGATGTCTTCGGCGGATGCCGTTCCGTCCGCATAAATGCCGATGGCCTCGTTGATCATCGGGACCAGGATCCGGTTGACGACGAAGCCCGCCGCTTCCTTGACCTGGACGGGGGTTTTGCCGATCTCTTTCGCGATCGCCTTGACCTTTTCCACGGTTTCATCCGGCGTGTTGATGCCCGCGATGACCTCGACCAGCTTCATCACCGGGGCCGGATTGAAGAAATGCATGCCGCACACGGGACGGCCGACGCCGCTTCCGATCTCCGTGATCGACAGGGACGACGTGTTGGAGGTGAACAGGCAGTCTTTTTTGCAGATGCCGTCCAGTTCCTTGAACAGCTGCTTTTTGACGTCCATTTTTTCCAGCGCCGCCTCGACGACCAGGTCGCAGTCCGCCGCAATCTCTTTTGTGCCCGTCTTGATCTTCGCGAGGATCGCGTCCGCTTTCTGCTGGGGTATTTTCCCTTTCGAAACGAGCCTGTTCAAACTCTTTTCGATCTTCTTTTTGCCGCCCGCGGCGAATTCCTCGTTGATGTCGCAGAGGCGGATGGTGTACCCCTCGGTCTGCGCAAATGCCTGGGCGATGCCGGAACCCATGGTGCCTGCTCCAATAATACCAACGATCATAGTGAAACCTCCCTTATCATTTTATCAATTATTCATTCACGAACGGATCGGGTTTCCGCTTTTCTACGAACGCGGTCATCGCATTCTGCTGGTCTTTCGTCTGGAGGCAGAAGCCGAACAGTTCCGCCTCTATGGAAACCGCCGTGTCAATATCCACCTGCAGGCCGAGATTGATGGCTTTTTTGCACTGGCGGACGGCGATCGGAGCGTTGCGCGCGATTCTGCCCGCGAGCTTCAGCGCCTCGTCCAGAAGCTGGTCCTGCGGGTACACCGCGTTGACCAGGCCGATTTTCAGCGCCTCGTCCGCCTTGACCTTCCTCGTCGTGTAGATCAGCTCCTTCGCCCTGCCGACCCCGATGGTGCGGGCAAGCCGCTGCGTGCCGCCGAAGCCCGGCGTGATGCCGAGCCCGGCCTCCGGCTGGCCGAACAGCGCGTTTTCGGAGGCGATGCGGATATCGCAGCTCAGGGACAGCTCGCAGCCGCCGCCGAGCGCGAAACCGTTCACAGCGGCGATCACGGGGACCGGCAGCTTTTCGATTTTGCGGAACACGTCGTTTCCGCGTTTGCTGAACGCCCTGCCCTGTTCCTTCGTCATGGTGCTCATCGCGGCGATGTCCGCCCCCGCGACGAACGACTTGCTGCCCGCGCCGGTCACGATGAGGCACCGGGTCCTGTCGAACGGAACCGCGTCCAGGACGGCCTCGAGGTCGTTCAGGACCTCCGGATTCAGCGCATTGAGGGCCTTTTCCCTGTCGATCGTGACGACCCCGACCAGATCGCGCTGCTCGTACTTCACATAGCTCATCTTCGTTACCCATCCTTTCAAAGTCAATTGGCGCCGGCCCTCCGGCCGGCAGTACCGCTTGGGTGAAAGGCGGAAACCCCGTCTGAAATCAGCGTATCTTTCAGCCCGGGGTCCGCCTGATTGACTTTTCCAGTTTCCTTCGGTCAGCCTTCCATCCGAACGATGGTGGCAACGCCCATGCCGCCGCCGACGCAGAGGGTCGCAAGGCCGTACTCGCTGCCCCTTCTCTTCATCTCATACATCAGCGTAGTGAGGATGCGCGAGCCGGAGCAGCCGACCGGATGGCCGAGCGCGATCGCGCCGCCGTTGACGTTCACCTTGCTCATGTCGAACTTCAGTTCCCTGCAGACCTCGATGGACTGCGCGGCGAACGCCTCGTTCGCTTCGACCAGGTCCATATCGGCGACCTTGAGGCCGGTCTTTGCCATGACTTTCTTGGTCGCTTCAATCGGCCCGAGACCCATATAGGCCGGATCCACGCCCGCGGAAGAACCGCCGATCCAGGTGGCGAGCGGCTTTACGCCCAGTTCCTTCGCCTTTTCCTCCGACATGACCACCATCGCGGAGGCCGCGTCGTTGATTCCGGAGGAGTTGCCGGCCGTGACGGTGCCGCCTTCCTTAAAGGCCGGCGGCAGCTTGGAGAGGCTGTCCACCGTCACGTTGGCGCGCGGCGCCTCGTCGGTATCCACCAGGACCTTCTTCCTCTTGACCTTCACTTCCACCGGGAGGATCTCCTCCTTGAATTTGCCTTCGGCTATCGCCTTCTGGGTTTTCTGCTGGCTTTCGGCGGAAAATTCATCCTGATCCCGGCGGGTGACCCCGTACTTTTCAGCAACGTTTTCAGCCGTGATGCCCATATGATAATGGTGGAAGGTGTCTTCCAGGCCGTCGTTGATCATCGAGTCGATCAGCACGCCGTCGCGCATCCGATAACCGAACCTGGCTTTTTTGAGCAGATAGGGAGCGCCGGACATGTTCTCCGCGCCGCCCGCGACGATGACGTCCGCCTCGCCCGCGTTGATCAGGGCGGCGGCGACGTTGATGCTCTTCAGGCCGGACCCGCACAGGTTGTTCAGGGTGAAGGCGGGGACCGAAATCGGGATTCCGGCATAGACGGAAGCCTGGCGCGCAACGTTCTGGCCGATACCGGCCTGAAACACGCACCCGAGAATGACTTCGTCAACCTGATCGGGAGCCACCCCGGCGCGCTTCAGAGCTTCTTTTACGACGATCGTCGCAAGCTCCGGGGTCGGTGTGTTGGACAGCATGCCGCCCATTTTTCCGATGGGGGTGCGGCAGGCGCCTGCCAAAACGATTTTCTTTGACATAGATTTTCCTCCATTCATTTTTTGAATGATGACCGTGGACGGGAAAATTTCCAATCGGTTTATTTTGGAAACCGTAGCGTATATGTTAAATATATCACAAGTTCCCGTTGAATGCAAGCAATTTGCTTTGAAAATTTGGCGATTCCACGATATTTTATGACAGCTTCAATAATTTTAACCGATTCCGGCGCGCTTATCCCGTCCGAGAGGCAAACGACGCCTTTTCCGAACGGAAAAAACGCACATTCGCGGGATCGGCCGGTCTCCCGACATAGCAAAAGATCCGCGGAAAGCCCACGGATCTTTTTTCAGAGTTTCCGCTCGATCAGGAAGGAACGGCTCTCAAAATAGGCGGCGAGCGCCGCGCCGTCGCCCGCCACGAAGCCCTGCACCAATTCCTTTGCGCCGCCTCCCCGCCCGGAAAACAGGCCGGAAAGCTCCTTTGCAAGCGGACGCACATCGCCTGTGTGACGCGCGATCGCGTACCGGTAGCCCGCCGCCCCGCCGGACAGGACGGCCGCGGCGCCTCCGCAGCGCCCGGCAAGGATCAGGGCGAATTTTCTCAGTTCCTCCGGCGAAAGCCCCGGTTCGAAGACCAGGACGTTTCCGCATTTCTCCCCGAGCAGGGCCGCTTTCCGTTCGAAAATTTCCTTTTGCAGCCGGTCCGCGCGGCGCTTGAGATCCTCGTTTTCTTCAAGCAGCCGCTCCGCGGCCCGCTCGATCTCCCCCGGCTTTGCGGAAAACAGGGCGGAAACGGCGGAAACCTGGCGGAGTCTGGAATCGTAATCCCGCAGCGCCTGAAAACCGCAGGCCATCGTCAGGCGGGTGCCGCCCTTGTACCGCTGGGAGGAAAGCAGCTTGACCGCGCCGATCCGCCCGGTGCGCGCGACATGCGTGCCGCAGCAGGCGCAGACGTCATAGCCGGGGACCTCCACGATCCGGACGCGTCCGGTCAGCTTTTTTTTGCTCCGGTACGGAAGGGTTTCCAGTTCCTCTGCGGAAGGGTAAAAAGCGCGGACCGGAAGGTCCCGGACGACCGCCTCGTTCGCAAGATTTTCGGCCAGCGACAGGTCGTCCGGAGAAAGCGGTCCGTTCAGGTCGACCGTCAGCGCATCCGCGGACATGTGGAAGCCGACGTTGTCGTACCCGAACAGCCGGTGGATCAGGCCCGAAACGATATGCTCGCCGGTGTGCTGCTGCATCAGCGCGAAGCGGCGGGTCCAGTCGATCCCGCCCGATACGGCGGAGCCGGCCGCAAGCGGTTTGTCCGTCGTGTGGACGATCACGTTCCCGCGCTCCTGCACGTCCAGCACGTTTGCAAAATTCAGCACGCCCCGGTCCGCCGGCTGGCCTCCGCCCTCCGGGTAAAACGCCGTGCGGTCCAGCACGATCTCATAAGCGCCGTCCCTCGGCGTGCATGCCAGGACGCGGGCGCGGAACGTCCTTGCCTCCGGATTCAGATCGTAAAGTTTTTCTGTTTCGCTCAATTTCATTTTCCTTCTCTTCCCGCCATTGATAAAACCGGGTGCAGAACGGCACCATCCGTCCCGCCCGGCACAAAAGCTCATATTCGGAGCGGTCCGCCCATTTCGCCTCCGCCACCTCGTCCGGCTGAAGCCGGAGCTCGGAGAGGGCGGGATGTTTCCGGAACAGCCAGATATCGAGGAAGGTGTCCCCGTCCAGCTCCCGGCGCAGCAGGGTCGCCTCCGACGGCCGGAACGAAACGCCGATTTCCTCATGAAGCTCACGCAGCGCGGCGTCCAGGCTGGTTTCCCCCGCCTGAACGCCGCCGCCCGTGCACTCCCAGTATCCGCCCCAAAGTTTCTTCGCGGCGTGCCTCCGGGTCAGAAGGACCCGGCCCGCCTCATCCTCAATCCACGCGTAGACGACCAGACGGTAGTCCCCATTTTTCAGCGGAAGGCCGCGCGGTTGGATCCTGCCCGTTTTGTTTCCGTTCCGGTCGTAGACGTCGCAGAGTTCCGGCATCGAAAATCCCTCTTTCTCCCGCTCCATTTTCTTCCCGAATCAGGATGTTCCGCGGCCGTCCGGGCGGCGGCCGGGTGTTCCGGTTCCGCCGGCACGGCTACGAGTCCTCAACGACGAATTCCCTGAGCCGATTCAGGATCTCTCTGTTGTCGGAATGGATCTTCAGCTGGATCGGCCGCTTCAGATCAAGGCTGAAAATTCCCATGATGGACTTCCCGTCGACGATCCGGCGGCCTTCGATCAGCTCGCAGTCCGCCCCCTCCCTCGAAAGAATGGAGGAAAGTTTTTTTACTTTCTCAACGCTGTCGATCAATACTTTCACCGTTATCATGGCGATTGCACTTCCTCACTTGATAAATTGGCTTTTCTCGTTGACCCGGTCGACGATCTTCTGCCGGAAATTGATCACCTGATGCTCGTATTCCTGATTCATCAGGCTGGAATGGACCAGAAAATCGGCGGTTGCCTTGTTGTTCGCGATCGGGATGTCGTAAACCTGCGCGATCCGCAGCAGGGCCTTGACGTCCGGGTCGTGCGGCTGCGCCTCCAGCGGATCGGAAAAGAAGATCACGAAGTTGATGTTCCCCTCCACGATTCTGGCGCCGATCTGCTGGTCGCCCCCCAGCGGGCCGCTGTTGTACCCCTTGACCGGAAGTCCTGTCTTTTCCGCGACGAGCCTCGCCGTCGTTCCGGTCCCGCAGAGGAAATGATTCTTCAGGATCTCCTTGTTTTTCTCGCACCAGTCGATCAGTTCCTTCTTTTTCCCGTCGTGGGCGATCAACGCGATCGTCTTCTGTTTTCCAATGGTAAACGTGATAAATTTGTCGTTCATCGTCTGACCCCCTCCCGTTTTCAGATGCCGGCCTTACGGATCCTATTATAACATCCCGCCGCCGCGATTGACAGATGTTTATCGACAGAATATTTTTGCGGCTCTCCCGCAATCCGGCGCATGCGCATATCGAAGGCAGCGGCCGCTTGCTCCAAGGTGAAAATTCCACCCGCGCCGCCCGATCCTCTGAAATTGCCCTGACGCGGTGGCACAGCGGGGACGCACGTTTTGCGCGGGTCCGGCCGCTGATCCGCGCGACGGCACGGCATTTGCTTCAACCCGGGCATGGAAAAACGCACCCCGCAAAGCGAAGTGCGTCAGCCGGGTCTGAATCCCGAACGGCGTTTTGTCTACAGGCGGGGCCCCCGGATCTCTCCGGGGGCCCCGCATCCCTGCGCTGTCCGACGCGCGTCTTCGGTCCGCTCTGCCGGCCAGGAGTTCCTTCTGTTACGCCGTGTAATAGATTTTACCGTCGGTGGCGGTAACCGCGCTGGAAAAAGTCACGCCCGGCGTGTATGAAAATTCTTCACTGGCGGGGATATTGGCCCCGGCGGTCACCGCGAGCGGAAACAGGACGTCTTCGGAAACCGTTCCGTCCGAAAGATGCGCCCCGTAATAAAGGGTCGTTCCGTTTTGTGTCGTCGTGTCCGCATAGCTGAACGTAAGGTCCACGACGCTATAGGGCGAATTGGCCGACAATGCCGACGCACTGGCCGTAACATTGATTGTCGCCACGGGGATTTTCCTCCTTTGATCCGATCAAATATGCCGGACGGAAAACGTAAAAACGCCTTCCATGCCCAGTGTATTCACGGACCGGGAAATGTTGAACCCGCCGTTTCGCGGGCCGGCAGGCGACATAATATGAAAAAGGAGGTGAAAAGAGGGATGCCCACCATCGATCTGGAATGCCGGGATTCCTTTGCCGCTCCGATGCCGGCCTGTCAGCAGGAGGCGCTGTTCCTGGGGCACGACGGACGGATCTATCTGTTTTTCGATCCGCCCGCGGATTTGGGCGCCTGCATCCTGCGGAAAGCCAGCCTGATTCTTTTCAAACTGCCCTGTCTTTCCCCCTGCAAAACGACGGAAGGCCGCTCCGGCCCCTACACCCTGTATCCGCTTCTGGGCTTTTTCAACGTCTTCGGCGGCCTGTTCGCTCCGCCCGCTGTGGATTCCGAACGCCGCGTGAGCTTCCGGGATATTCCCGGCCGCGGCTACACGGAGATCGACATCACGAAAATTGCGGAGGACTGGCTCGGCGGCAGACTGGAAAACCGGGGAATCCTGCTGGCCGGTTCCCCCGACTCCCCGTACCTCTACTACGCGTCCAGCCGGTATCCGATCCTGTGCATGCGTCCCGTCATCCGGATGACATATCGAACGATCGAACCATCTCAGGCGCTGCGGGCCGTCCCCTGCGAAGTAGCCGTCAAAAGCCCTTGAACGCTTCGACAGCCGAGCCGGTCTTCGGGATCCGCGCTTTGCAGCCGGACGTTTCGCCCCGAACGGAAAGATCCCCGCCGGCCCTGATCGGGCCGGCGGGGATCTTCGTATCGGTTACGCTTCTTTCTCAGCGCCCTCAGCGCCGGAAGGTTCCTGCGCGGACACCGCCGCCGCATCGACAAGCCCCTCGCCGACGATATAAGCCGCGACGGAGCCAAGCGAAAGAATGACGCCGCTGATCTGCCCGGTGACATCGGCGTCCGTACCGAAGAGGGCAAGCACGCCGACGACGAGGCCCGCGACCGCCATCCAGAGCTTCCGGGACGTTAATTTCTGCACCCAATTCATTCGATCCATATTGCTGTCCTTTCCGCCGGGGACTGCCCGGCAGTCTCAATCCATGTGTCGACTATTTGAATACCGCGGTCCAGACCGCCGCCGCGATCCCCGTCCCCACCGCCCCGACCGCGGCGGCGATCAGTTTATCCCACCATCTGCCGGGCCGGGCCGAAATCGCCTTGACGTCGGCTTTGATCTCCTTGACGTCGCTGTCCAGACAGTCCACCTTCTGATCCATTCGGGCCATCGCCGCCGTGAGGCCCCGGATATCCTTGATCTCCGTTTCCAGCCCGTCGATGCGATGATGGGCGGACTTCGCGCTGTCCAGCGCCTCCTGCGCGATGTCCGGCATGTTCATCCCCCCTATCTGATGTTCACCGTAAACAATTTTTTCGGCGCGCCCTGCGGGTAAATCCCGACATCCTCGCCCGGATTCCCGAGCGGGACGATGTGCCAGAGGACCCATTTCGGCCAGATGCACCGGACGATCTGCACCCGCCCGGCGGTGCCCGGGACAAGCTGGATGTCTCCGGTCGTCTTGACCGTGTAGGACTGCCCGGGCTCGATCGTGACGTCCGTCGTCGTGTCGACGGTGTAGGGCGGCGGAACCGTCCCGATCGCCGCGAACACCGTGTCGAGATCCACGCTGCCGGAGATCCCGGGCACCCGCCCGGAGCTCGTCGTCTGCTGGATCGCGCAGGGAATATCCGGCCCGCCGGTATAGTCCGCCAGCCACAGATAATCCCAGGCGTTCAGCGTCGCCGCCGTAAAGATATTGCGCCGGTAATCGTTGTTGGTATAGAGGGCGGTTTTCCAGCCGTCCGCTTTCGCCGCGCTCAAAAAAGCGCCGACCGTCTGATTGATCAGGGCTTTCGACGGGGCCGCGCCATGGATCCTCCGGTAATAATCGACGCTGTCATATTCGTAATCCAGCGTGACAAACAGGATTTTCGTGCGGTACGGCGCGATGATCTGCCGGCAGGCCGCCCACTCCTTGAGGGCGTCGGCGACAGAATCGGCATAGGAAAAGTAATAGACCGCCGCTTTGAGGCCCGCCTTGACTGCCCCTGTGATATTGGCCCGGAACGCCGTGTCCTGCTGCGAAACGCTGTTGCCGTATCCGGCCCGGATGATCGCGCCCTTGATTCCGGCCGCCGCGACCTTGCGCCAGTCGATCGCGCCGTTGTGGGCCGATACGTCGATCCACCGATCGCTCATAGATATCCCACCTTTCGGAGCATCTCGCGCTCCGCGCCGATCTCGGCCGCGCGGCCCGCCACGATTTTCTGCACATCGGCAACGGATACGCCCTCGGCGGCGGCCGCCTGCTCCGCGGTTTCGCCGTATGCCAATGCCTTGATGATCTCATGGATCTGCTGATTTGACATAATACGACCTCCCGTCATACCATCTTATGCATCGCTTCTTTGCCCTGTACAGGGCAAATCCGCAGACATTATGTTCCCGTTTTTTTAAGCACTTTCGTCCGCGTTCGGTCCGGCCGCGCAAAGAAGCCCCCGAAACCCCGGTTTCCGGCGCGGACGCAGGGATCGCCGAACTGTCGTCCGGCCGGAAGCTCAGACAAGCAACAAAAAAACGCACCGACGCCCGAATCATCCGGCATCGATGCGGTTTTTGAAGATTGCGGCCGCGTACAAAAACGAGCCCGGACGCGAATTGCGTGTCGGGACTCCCGGCTGTGTCATTTGCTCCATCTGGATGCGAACGTTAAGCGCGAGCATTCAGGTCCGGAAACAGAAAAAGAGTCCGGACGCGAATTGCGTCCGGACTCCGTCCGTGGTGCGAGAGGCGGGACTTGAACCCGCATGAACGTTGAATGGTTCACAAGAACCTGAATCTTGCGCGTCTGCCAATTTCGCCACTCTCGCGGGTCAGCTTTTTAAGTTTATCATAAGGCCCCGCGATTGTCAACCGATTCCGCCGTTTTTTTGAGGAATACGAGGATTTTCACGGACCCCTCCCGGCGCGGGCGGAAGATCGGCCGGCGCGCAGGCCGTCAGGCTTCTTTCAGGCTCATTGCGCGCACGGAGTTCAGGACCGCTAGGACTGCGACGCCGACGTCCCCGAAAACGGCCGCCCACATGGTCGCGATCCCGAAGGCCGCAAGGATCAGGATGGCAAACTTCACGCCGAGCGCAAACGCCACGTTCTGCCGGACGATCGTGCGCGTCTTTTTCGCGACTCGCACCGCGGTCACGAGTTTTTCTGGCTCATCCGTCATCAGGACGACGTCGGCGGCTTCGATCGCCGCATCGGAACCGAGCCCTCCCATCGCGACGCCGACATCCGCGCGGGCCAGGACCGGTGCGTCGTTGATCCCGTCGCCGACAAAGACGGTTTTCCTTCCGCGCGGAATCTCCGCCGCCATCCGCTCCATCCGCTCCACCTTCTGCTGCGGCAGAAGCTCCGCGTAAACGGCGTCGAGGCCGACTTCGGCGCCGACCGCTTCGGCCGCCGTCCTGCCGTCGCCGGTCAGCATCACGGCGCGCCTCACGCCCTCCGCCTTCAGGCCGCGGACCGCCCGCGCGCTGTCCGGCCGGATCTCGTCAGAAATGACGATGCGGCCCGCGCGGCGCCCGTTGACCGCAAGAAAAACGGCCGTTCCGGCTTCGCTTCCGCCGGCCGCCGATCCGCCGGCCGCTTCGAATCCCACCAGTTTCGCGCTGCCCGCAAGCACCTCCCGGCCGTCCACCCGGGCGCGGACGCCCTCGCCCGCGATTTCCTCATACTCCGAAACGCGCCCCGCGTCCGGTTCCCGGCCGTAGGCTTCCCGGATCGAAACGGCGATCGGATGGCTGGAATGCGCCTCCGCGTGCGCCGCGTATGCGAGGACCTGCTCCCGCGAAAAGCCGTTCGCGGCCTCGATTTCCGTCACCCTGAAATTCCCCTTCGTCAGGGTCCCGGTCTTGTCGAACGCGACGGTGTCCACCCGATCGAGGGCCTCGAGAAAATTGCTCCCTTTGATCAGGATCCCCCTTCTCGAGGCGCTCCCGATCCCGCCGAAAAAGCTGAGCGGGATCGAAATCACCATCGCGCACGGGCAGGAGACAACCAGAAACGTCAGCGCCCGTCCCAGCCAGACGGAAAACGGGATGTCCGGGACCACAAACGGGGGAATCGCGGCGAGCGCGGCGGCCGCGAAAACGACGGCCGGCGTATAATACCGCGCGAATTTCGTGAGAAAGGCTTCGGTCGGCGCCTTTCGGCTGCCCGCGTTCTGCACGAGATCCAGGATCTTCGAAGCGGCGGATTCCCCGCATCCCTTCGTGACCTCGACCGTCAGGACCCCGCCCCGATTGATCGAACCGGACAGGACCCCGGCTCCGGGCTCCACTCTGCGCGGGCGGGATTCCCCCGTCAGCGCGGACGTGTCGAGCGCCGAGGACCCCGCGACGACCCTCCCGTCCAGCGGGACCCTTTCGCCGGGCCGGACGGCGATCCGGTCGCCGACGGCGACCTCTTCCGGAGGAACTTCCCGGATTTCGCCGTCGGAAATCAGATTCGCCCGGTCCGGACGGATGTCCATCAGCGCGGAGATGGACCTGCGGGAATGGTCCACCGCCCGTTCCTGGAACCATTCGCCGACCCGGTAAAAGAGCATCACCGCGGCGCCCTCCGCGTATTCCCCGATCGCAAAGGCGCCGGCCACCGCCACGGTCATCAGAAAATTTTCTTCGAACACCCGCCCCTTCGCGATGTTCCGGACCATCTTCCACACCACTTCGCCGCCGGCCAGCAAACAGGCCGCAAGGAACAGGATCGGCGCCGCCGGGTACGGCGGCCTTCCAATCACGCCCGCGGCGAACAGAACGCCGGCGGCGGCCAGCGCGCCCTGCCGAAACCGGCGTTTCCGCCGTTCGGCGGCCGTTTCGCCCGTCCGCGTTTCGGTGTACGAAATCCGGACCTCCGGCTCCAGCTCGTGGATGGTCACGGCCGCTTTTCTGAGAATCTCCGGCAGATCTTTCCGGTCCGCCGCCCGGACGGTCAGCTTCTGCGAAACGAAATCGAGGCTTGCCGACCGCACGCCGTCGATCGCGCCGACCGCCGCTTCGACCCTGCGCGCACACGCCGCACAGTCGAGGCCCGAAAGGAAAAGCACACGGCTCCCGGACCCGGCCGCCCCCAACTCCGCCAGCACGATGTCCGGGTCGTAGCGCCTCGCGATCCCGGCGGCTTTCACCGCGACGTCCTCGGCCGGTTCCTCCCCGGACAGTTCGAGCGTCAGCACGCCGGCGGCAAAATCGACGTTCGCGCCGGAAACACCGTCCAGTCCGCAGACCTCCCGTTCGATCTCCGCGGCGCAGTCCGCGCAGCAGAGGCCCTCCAGTCTGTAGGTTCTCGCTTCGGCAGTCATCTTCCCTTCCCCGCCTTTCACTCCGATCTTCCATTATTTATCAGTGAACAATTGAGCAATTGGACAACTGTCAGGGCAAAAAATTCAGCGCTCCGAAATATGCGTCAGGCCCTGGGAGAATATGTTTTTCACATGGTCGTCGTCGAGGGAATAATACACCACCTTGCCGTCCCTGCGGTTTTTGATCAGCTTGGACTGCTTCAGGATGCGGAGCTGATGGGAAATGGCGGATTTCGTCATCCCGAGCAGCGCGGCGATGTCGCATACGCACAGTTCCGACTCCCAAAGCGCGCAGAGGATCTTGACCCTGGTGGAGTCCCCGAACACCTTGAACAGATCGGCGAGGTCCAGAAGGTCCTCCTCGTCGGGCAGGCGGCGGCGCACCTCCTCCACCACGTCCTCGTGAATGACGGTGCAGTCGCATTTGTCGATGTCCGGCACATAAGGATTCATCTTCCGGCCTCCTTTCGCATTCAACGGTTGACTGTTCATTCAACTATTATCAGTATATGCTTCTCCGCGGAAAAGTCAATCCCTTTTTGCTCTGATTCCAACATTTTCGGGACTCGCGGATCATCCCGGTACGGCCGGGGAATCCGCATGACAAAAACGCCCCGCCGCAGATCAGCGGCGGGGCCGGCCTGTCGAAAAACGGACAGGCCGCCGAAAATCGTGCAAGTCAAGGCGGCAAGCGCCGCAAATATTTGCAAGCGCTGTCAACGCAGGAAGCAAAATTGCAATGCGATTTTGCGGTTGCGCGACTCTCCCGACGGCCCGGGGGGTCAGTCGTTCATGATATAGGGGATCGAGATGATCGCGACGTTCCTTCGCTTGATCAGCAAGGACCGCAGCAACAGGGAGGTCTGATTGTGCAGCAGGTAATGCCACCGCTTCTTGATCACGAACTGCGGCAGGACGACCGTCAGCATCTCGTGCTTTTTCAGCTCATTCATCCGCTGATCCACATGGTTCAGAAGGGTTTCGTTCACATTCCGGTACGGGGCCTCCTCAATCACGAGCTGCGCGTCGGTGCCCAGCGCCGCGAACTGTTTTTTCAGATTTTCCGTCGCCTCCGGCTCGGTGCTGACATGATAGACCTCGATCGAACCGCCCAGCGTGAGGGCGTAATTAAATGCCTTGACAAAGGATTTGTTCACGGATTCGATCGGCAGAAGGATATGTTTTTCGGGCTGCCCCTTCAGGACCAGCGAACTGCCGCTCTTTTCAATCGAAAGGTCTTCGCCGACCCTGTTGTAATGGTTTTTGACGATGATCCGGAACAGGGTGAGCAGCGGGATGAAGAGCAGAACGAGCCACGCGCCCTCGGTGAATTTGTTGACCCCGATGATGACGCAGGTGACGGCCGTGACCAGCGCGCCGAACCCGTTGATGAACGCCTTGTGCCGCCAGTATCCCTCGCGGTTCTTCAGCCAGCGCCGGAACATGCCGGTCTGAGAAAGCGTGAACGCGAGGAACACGCCGACCGCATAGAGGGAAATCAGCGCGTGGGTTTCGCCGCGGAACACAAAGACGAGGATGGAGGCCAGCGCGAACAGCAGGATAATCCCGTTGGAATAGCTCAGGCGCGCGCCCCGGCTCGCAAAGCGGCGCGCCGCGTACCCGTCCTTCGCCAAAAGCGAAAGAAGCTGCGGAAAATCCGCAAACGAGGTGTTCGCGGCCATCACCAGGATCACGGCTGTCGTCACCTGGACCACATAGAACATCACGCTGCCGGAGCCGAAAACCCCCGCCGCAATCTGCGCGACGACCGTGATGTTCGGCTGCGGCGCCGCTTTGTAGAGGGCGGCAAGCAGGCAGACGCCGGAAAAAATCACGAATACCGTCAGGGCAAGCAGCACGAGCACCCGTTTCGCGTGTTTCTGGGTCGGTTTCGAAAAGTTCGGGACGCCGTTGCTGACCGCTTCCACACCGGTCAGCGCCGTACAGCCGGACGCAAAGGCCTTTAAAATCAGAAAAGCCGAAACATCTTCCGAAGACCGGCGCATCTGCATCGCCACAGCCGGCTCCGGAACCTGGCCGAAGACAAAATATTTGACGATTCCGGTCACGATCATGGCGGCGATCACCACGATGAAGATATAAGTCGGGACGCCGAACAGGATCGACGAATCCCGGATGCCGCGCAGGTTGCCGAGCGTCAGCAGCGCGATCAGCACGAAAGCGATCGGCGCTTTGTAGGGCAGCAGCGACGGAAACGCGGACGTGATGGCCGCGGCGCCGGCGCAGGTGCTGACCGCCACCGTGAGCGTATAATCGATCGAAAGGGCAGAAGCCGCGATCAGGCCTGGCGTCTGGCCCAGATTGTCGCTGGCCACGCTGTACGAACCGCCGCCGTTCGGGTAGCAGTCGATGGTCTGCCGGTAGGAAAACACCAGGATCACCAGAAGCGCCACGATCGCCGCGGCGATGAAAAGCAGGGGCTTGTACGAGGCGAGTCCCAGGACGGGGACCAGCACGATCAGGATTTCCTCGCAGGCATAGGAAACGGAGGAAATCGCGTCGCTCGACAGAATGGGCAGGCCCCACAGCACACTGAATTTTTCGGACTCGGACTCGGTGCTTTTCAGCGCGTCGCCGATCAAAATCGACTTGATTTTCTTATACACGATAAGCGCCTCTCTTAACTTGTTGAAATCGGGAGAGCGGAAACCGGAGGGATCCCCGGTTGGGTCAAAAAAAAGGGGAACGGCAGTCCTGTCGTTTTACCCGTTTGGTTCCCCGGTCGATCCGCCGGTTTCCTCCCCTTCTGTCATCAAAGCATAATCTTGATCTTACAGCGTTGTTCCCGTTTCGTCAAGGCCGCGTTTGGGCGGTTTTTCCGCGATTCCAGATGGAAAAGGAAACGGCTGCGAAAAAAAACGAAAAATCCGCCCTTTTTACCCATCCATCGAACCGTTGCGCGCTCGTACCCTCTATTTTTACTTTTCTTATTTTACTTTTCTTAAAGAAATTTCCGGAAAGTCCGTTCCATTCTTCCCTGCGCGCCTTAAAAACGGTTCCGGAACACGATTTCTCCGCGCGCACTCCTCCTGCCGTGCTGGACGCTCGGAACGGCGTCGGGCGACGGATAGCCGAGCGGCAACAGAGCGACGGGCACAAGTTCCCGCGGGAGCGAAAACTCCCGGCGCGCCGCGGCGGGGTCGAAACAGCCGACCCAGGTGCAGCCCAGGCCGAGCGCGGCGGTCTCCAGCATCAGGTGCGTCGTCACGACCGCGGCGTCGACCTCGCCGCTGTCGCTGCCGTCGTAACCGCGCTTCCAGCTTTTGGACCGGTCGTAGCAGACCATCAGGACGACCGGGGCGCCGAACGTATACGGCGTGCACTTTTTCAGCCGTTCCAGCTCCGCGGCGCCGTCGATCACAAGGATCCGCTCCGGCTGGTTGTTGCAGGCCGTCGGCGCGAGCAGGCCCGCCTGAAGGATCAGGTCGAGCTTTTCGGGCTCCACCGGCTTTTTGCTGAATTTGCGGACCGAATATCTGTTTTTCGCAAGTTCGAGAAAATCCATTCCAACCCATCCTTTCCTGACGGCCGGATACATTCCGGCACATGGAATCCGTCAACTGCGCGGGGGCGGAAATCCGCCCCCGCGCGCTTCGTCCTCATTTTAGCACAGAACCGCCGAATTGCAACCCGGCGGCGCGGGGTTTTCCGCCCCGTTCCCCCCGAAAGCCCGCGAAAAAACGTCACCGCCGGGGCGGAAACCGGAACGCGCCGGCCATGCCGGCGTCCGCGACGCGCTCGCGGATCCGGGAAACGTCCGTCGTATACAGGCCGAGCGCTTTGATCCGCTCGAAAAGCGCCGAACCGGAAAACGTATATCTGAGCCGGAGGCCGTCCTCCGTTTTCATCCGTTCATCCACATAGGCGACCGCCTCGCCGACCGCAAGCGCCCGCGGCAGGACGAGCGGCTCCTCCCCGCGCAGGGCCCTGACCGCGTTTGTCCCGGCCAGCGCGCCCGTTACGATCGCCTCCGTGTGCCCGACGAGGAGCCCGGCCTTTTCCCCGGCGCAGTAAAGATTTTCGACGCCTTCGACCTTCATCGCGCCGTCGTGCGGCGCCATCGCGAGAAAGCGCATGGAGTTTCCGCCGCCGCCCGCGTAGGGATCCGCATACCGCGCCGTTTCGAATCCCGGGATCCGGCGCAGCCGGTCCAGGCTGAAAAACGGCGTCATCAGCTTCGCGTATCCCGTGTCCAGCAGCACGAGGTTCCGCCGGAACGCGGGGAGCGCATATTGCTGGCACGCCTTGACCGCGAGGTGGTCCTCGGCGAGATCCTCCGGCACCGGGACCACCGCGACGCCCGTCTCTTCCAGCCGCCGGACGAGTTCCGGGGACAGCGACTCCTTGACCAGCTTGCAGGAGCCGCTCATCGCCCCGACCGCGCCGTCCGCCCTTTTCCCGGCGATTTCCCGCACGCCCGCGAGCCCCGTCAGGCTCACCCGCCCGCCAAAGCTCGGGCACCGCAGCACGCACATCGCGCAGCCGTTCCCGTACTTCGCGCAGTTGTCCATCGGTCCCGCCGTCCCGGTCGTGTCGACAAAGACGTCGCCCTCAAACGTCCGGCCCCGCCCGTCCGTCACGCTCACGATGCGCCCGTCGTCCGTCCGCGCCTTCGTCACACGCGCCCGGGTCACCACGTCCACCCCGATCTCTGAGAGATAATTCCTCACCGCCGCCGGCGTCCGGATCACGTCGTACAGGCTCGCGTGCTCATGCCCCGGGAAATCGATTTTCCTGTGCCGGCAGTTTTCGTCGATGACCGCGAAAAGCTCGCCGCCGCCCATCGCGATGCATTCCTCCGCGGCCGTGAACCTGCCGTTGTTCCGCACGATCCCGCCGACCAGCCCCGTGCCCAGCAGCAGATCCGTCCGCTCCAGCAGCGTCGTCCCAGCGCCCCCCTTGGCCGCCTGCACGGCCGCGGCGCATCCCGCCCAGCCGGCCCCGACGACGACCGCGCGATTTCCGTTCGATTTCAAACCGTACGCCTCCCATCCGGTGTCGTCCGCCGTTTCAAAAAGCGGCGCGACAGTTTCAAACAGCATTTGACTTTTTCGAATTAAGCTGGTAAAATATAGTCGGTTCCGAGGAATAAAATGACAAGCGCGTAAGTCCGGGTTTGGGCTTGCGTGTTTTTTGCCTGTTCCCGCACGGATTAGGGTTCTCCAAAACCGGCTTCCTATGCGGGCCCGGGCTTTCCGCCGCTCCCCGCGCGGGGGGTGCGGATCAAAATCAAATCGGGCGGTGATTTCAAATCGAAAACACGGAAAAGCGGGAAAATCCACTGGGGACGGAACCCGTCGGCAGCCTGCTGAAAAAATTCGCGTTTCCGAGCATCGTCGCGATGATGGTCGTGGCGCTCTACAATATCGTCGACCAGTTCTTCATCGGCCGAAGCGTCGGCGAGCTCGGGAACGCCGCCACGAACGTGGCGTTCCCGCTGAGCACCTCCTGCATCGCGGTCGCGCTGCTGTTCGGCCAGGGGGGCGCTTCCGCCTTCAACCTGACGATGGGCGAGGGCGACCGGGAAAAGGCGGCCTATTACATCGGCAACGCGGCCGCGCTGCTGTTCGGCTGCGGGATCGTCCTGTGCGCCGCCGTACAGATCTTTCTGACCCCGCTGATGAAATTTTTCGGTTCGCCCGACGATGTGCTCGAATACGCGAAAACCTACACGCGGATCGTCGCGTTCGGCTTTCCGTTCCTGATCCTGACGAGCGGCGGTGGACATCTGATCCGCGCGGACGGCAGCCCGCGCTACGCGATGTACTGCAATCTGTCCGGCGCGGTCATCAACGCGATCCTCGCTCCCGTTTTCATCTTCCGTCTCCACATGGGAATGGCGGGCGCCGGAACGGCGACCCTGATCGCCCAGATCATCGGCGGACTGGTCGCGCTGCGCTATCTGTTCCGTTACCGCACGGTGAAGCTGCGGCTGAAGCACTGCGTCCCGCAGTGGCGGTATGTGCGGTGGATCTGCTCGCTGGGGACCGCGGCCTTCGTGAACCAGGCCGCGATGATGGTCGTGCAGATCGCCCTCAACAACGCGCTGACCTACTACGGCGCGCGGTCCGATTACGGGGAATCCATCCCGCTCGCCTGCGCGGGCGTCGTCATCAAGGTGAACCAGCTTTTCCTGTCCGTCGTCATCGGCATCTCCCAGGCCATTCAGCCGATCGCGAGCTTCAATTACGGGGCGAAGCGGTTCGGCAGGGTCCGCCGGGTGTTCTGGCTTTCCGCCCGCGTCGGATTCGGGATCTCTCTGGCCGCGTTCCTGCTGTTCCAGCTCTTTCCCGTGCAGATCATCACGCTGTTCGGGACCGGCTCGGAGCAATACATCCGTTTCGCCGTCAAGTTTTTCCGAATCTTCCTGTTTTTCACGTTTCTGGATTTTCTGCAGCCGCTCGCGTCGAATTTCTTCACCGCGATCGGAAAGCCGGGAAAAGGAGGGTTTCTGTCCCTCACGCGGCAGATCCTGTTTCTGCTGCCGCTGATCCTGCTGCTGCCGCTCCGGTTCGGCATCGACGGGATCACCTACGCGGGGCCGGCCGCGGACCTGATCGCGGCGGCGGTTTCGGCCCTGATGGTGTTCCGCGAGCTGCGCGGCATGGAACAATTGGAGCGCCGGGAGACGGAGAGCCCGCCGGAAGAGCCGCCCAAGCCGGAGCCCTGAGCGGAACGGACTCGAAAAACAAGTCCCGCGAGGTCGGCTGCATGAAAAAAGCGCGCTTTGATCCGGCTTCGGCGGAAGCCGTTTCAAAGCGCGTTTTTCTGCCCTTCCGTATTCAATCTGTCCGGGCTGCTCCCGCAAATCCCGTTTGACGGCCCCGCCGTTTTTGCCGCGCGCCGTCCCGGTCAGGGGCCCATCCGGTTGATCGTCGACGCGATGTACGCCGCGCCGAACCCGTTGTCGATATTGACGACGCTCACGCCGTTCGCACAGCTGTTCAGCATCGAGAGAAGCGCGGAGAGCCCGCCGAAGTTCGCGCCGTAGCCGATGCTGGTGGGGACCGCGATCACGGGCTTCGAAACCAAGCCCCCGACGACGCTCGCGAGCGCGCCCTCCATCCCCGCGACCACGATGACGACGCGCGCGCCGCGGATCACGTCCAGCCTGGCGAACAGCCGGTGGATCCCCGCGACGCCGACGTCGACGATCCGTTCCACCCGGTTGCCGAAGATCAGCGCGGTCTCCGCCGCCTCCTCCACGACCGGAAGGTCCGACGTGCCCGCGGACACGATCGCGATATAGCTTTCGGTCGGGGGCTCCTCGCGCCTGCGCACGGTGATGGTCCTGCCGGCCGGGTTATAGCGCGCCTCCGGGCAGACCGCAAGGACGGCCCGGTACGTTTCCGGATCCGCGCGGGTCGCGAGGACGTTGCCGTCCCCCTTCATCCGGTACTGGAAGATCCTGACGACCTGCTCCGTCGTCTTTCCCGCGCAGTAGATCACTTCCGGGTACCCGACCCTGAGCTCCCGCTGGTTGTCGATTTTGGCAAAGCCGAGGTCCGCAAACGGCGCCTCCCCGAACACCCGGGCGGCCGCCTCGACGGACGTTTTCCCCGAACGGACCGCTTCCAGAAGATGCAGAATATCATTTTTGTTCATGGACTTCCTCCGAAGAAAAGCTGCGACGTCCTTATTTTTTTGAAATGACTTCGTTCATGCTGCCCGTGCGGTAACCCTTCAGATCCAGCGTCACATAGGTAAAGCCGATTTTTTTCAGCTCGCGGTAAACCCGCTCCATCAGGTTCTCCGTGAAAAAACGGCCGCGCTCGTCGGACCCCACCTCGATCCGCGCAAGGTCCCCGTGGTGGCGCACCCGCACCTGCCGGAAGCCGAGATCCAGCAGGAGCTGCTCCGACCGGTCCACCATCGCGAGCTTCTCCCGCGTGATTTTCTGCCCGTACGGAAAGCGGGAGGCCAGGCACGCGAAAGCCGGCTTGTTCCAGGTGGGCAGCCCAAGCTCCTTCGACAGCAGCCGGATGTCGTCCTTCGTCATGTCCGCCGCCTTGAGCGGGCTGACGACTTTCAGTTCGTCCGCGGCTTTCAGGCCGGGACGGTAATCGCCGAGGTCGTCCTGGTTCGAGCCGTCCGCCACATACGGGATTCCGTGGCTCCGTGCGATCTCCCGGACCTTTCCATACAGCTCGCGCTTGCAGAAATAGCAGCGGTTGACCGGGTTTTCGGCATAGCCGTCGATCTCCAGCTCCTCGGAATCGATCACGGCATGCCTCACGCCGAGGCTTTTCGCAAAGTCCTCCGCCTCGCGCAGTTCCCGTTCGGGGTAGGTGGACGAGCGCGCCGTCACGGCGAGCACCCGGTCCCCGAGAACGTCCGCCGCGACCTTGAGCAGGAACGTGCTGTCGACGCCCCCGGAAAACGCGACGGCAAGGCTTCCCATACCGCGGAGATCTTCCTTGAGCCGATCCAGTTTTTGATGTGCGTCCAAAAAGCTGCGCCTCCCTATTTTACGCTGTCGTTTCGTTGTCCGCCGGGGTTTTCCCCCGTTTCGTCCCGCATGGCCCGCTCCACTTCGCCGTAAACCCGGGAAATCGGGACCTTGTTCCGCTCGGCAAGCCTGCGGCAGTCCTCGTATTCCGCCTTGTGCTTGACCGGCTCGCCGCCGTAATAGGACCGCTTGACCGCCACGTCGCCGTATTTCGTCCCGACCGTCAGGAACTCCCGGCGGAGCATTCGTTTGCCAACGGGGATCCTGCGCAGGCCGAGGGTCGTCGTTTCACGGAAGATCACGGCGGCGGCCTCCGGCTCCCGGTCCGCGTCCGTCAGGACGCTCAGCTTGACCGCCGGCCTGCCTTTTTTCATCACGATCGGCGTTTCGTAAACGTCCAGGGCGCCGGCGGCGAACAGCTTTTCGGCCACATAGGGGAAAAGCTCCGGGCTCATGTCGTCGATGTTGGTTTCGAGCAGATACTGGGTTTCGCTTTGCACCTCCCGCGTTCCGTCCCTTGCCTCGCCGAGGAACACGCGCAGCGCGTTCGGGACGTCCAGGTCCCGGCTGCCGAGGCCGTAGCCGATCCGCTCCGGCGTAAAATCCATCCGCTCCGTAAATTCCGAAACGTTGGCGGCGAGGATCGCCGCGCCGGTCGGCGTGGCGGTCTCGAACGGGACCAGGCCCGACTTCAGCGGCGCGTCCTTCAAAAGTTCCGCCGTCGCGGGCGCCGGGACCGGGATCAGGCCGTGCGCGCACCGGACGAATCCGCCGCCCACCTGGACGGGGGAGGAAAGGATCCTGTCCGGCCTGAGAAAGTCGAGGCAGACGGCCGCGCCGACGATGTCCACGATCGAATCGACGGCGCCGACCTCGTGAAAATGCACCTCGTCGACCGTCGTGCCGTGGACCTTCGCCTCCGCCTGCGCGATCCTGCGGAACATCTCCAGCGCGGACTGCTTCACCCGCCCGTTCAGGCCGCTGCGGCCGATGATCTCCGCGACGTCCTTCAGGTACCGGTGCCCGTGCGCCTCGTGCGGCCCTTCTTTGAGCCGGACGTCCGCCTTCGTGCCGCCGATCCCGTTCTTGCTTTCGCGGCGGAAAGAGATCTCGTATTCGGAGCCGAGGGACAGCTTGCCGAGCTCGCGGGTCAGATCGCCGGCGTCCACGCCGAGGTCGACCATCGCGCCGAGGTTCATGTCCCCGCTGATCCCGCAGAAGCAGTCGTAATACAGAATTTTCATGTTTCGCCCTCCCCGGCGGTCCCCGCTTTGGCGCGCCGGCCCGCCTCCGGCTTCCGAAGGACGACCCTGCCGGCGGCGAGGTCCAGCTCTTCGATCTGCGCTTCGAGCGATTTTTGCTCCCCGCGCGACCGGATCGTCACGCGGCCGTCCCCGGGGATGATCTTTTCGGCGTTTTTCAGCACCAGCGTCCGCTTCCCGTCCTCCCCGGCGAAATACACGTCCGTCCCGCGGCGGGAAGACCGTTCCGCAATCTCCCCGACCGCGGCGAGCACGTCGCCGATGTACTGCGGCAGCGGCTTTCCGACCACGCCGGCCACATGGATGCCGCATTTGGCGAGCGGGATCACGACTTTTTCCGCCCGGCTCAGCGAAACGGCCTGCGCCATCGCCGGGGTGATTTCCCCCATCATGGAGCCGGCGGTCAGAATCCCGATGCACCCCGCGATCACATCGGCTTTCGGCGCGTTCTGCACGACGGCGTACTCCCCGGAGGCCCCGGCGTCCGCCCCGGCCTTCAGCATGGCGGAAGTCGCCAGCGGGTTTGTTCCGAGCGCCAGAATCCCGACCCGGTTCCCGTACTGCGCGCGCAGCTTTTCGACGATGACGCGGCCGATGCCGCCGCCCTGCCCGTCGATCACGGCAATTTGCATGTCTTTCATCCCCCGTTCGTGAAATTTCCGGTGCCCGGACGCGCCCGATAGTCTTCTCCGACCAGATTGACGCGCTTGAGAAGTGCCGCGTTTCCCAGCAGCTCCCCGACCGGCATGTCGGCCGCCACCGTGTGGTCCTCTCCAAACAGGACGGCCCGTTCGGAGATCTGCGGCACCAGATCGAGATTGTGGGTCGCGAAAATCAGCGTCTTGCCGGCGTCGCCCAGGCTCCGCAGCAGGTTCAGGAGCCACGCCTGGGAACGGGGGTCGAGGCCGTTGGTGGGTTCGTCCAGAATCAGCACCTCCGGGTTCAGGATCAGAACGCTCGCGATCGCGACCTTCTTTTTTTCCCCGCCGCTGAGCTTGAACGGCGTGTGGTCCAGCAGCTTTTCAATGCCGAGCAGCTCCGCGAGCTCCGCGATCCGCCGTTTCACCGCCGCGCGCGGCAGCCCGAGCTGCAGCGGTCCGAAAGCGAGTTCCTCGTAAACCGTGCTGCAGAAAAGCTGCACCTCCGAATCCTGAAAGACGAACCCGATCCGGCGGTGGTAGCGGTTGGAAACCTCGCCGGCGAAGCGTTTCGGGTCGATTTTCTCGCCGAACGCCGTCATCGAGCCGCTCTGGGGGAAAACAAGGCCCGCAAAGATCTTGAGCAGGGTGGACTTCCCGCACCCGTTCGCGCCGAGGACGCTCAGTTTTTCGCCCGCGCGGACGACGAGGCTCAGGTCCCTGAGGACCGGCCCGCTCTGCGGGTAGGCATAGGTGATGTGGTCAAGCTCGAAAACGGTGTTCAAAATATCGCTTCACCCGCAATCAGCGCCAGCAGGATGACAAAATTGTTCAGGACAAACACCAGGTCGGCGGCCTTGATCCGGAATTCCTCCGCGCTGACCGGCTTTCCGGCGAATCCCCGGCAGACCATGGCGTCGTAGACCTCTTCGCTCAGATAATGGGATTTGAGGAACATCTGCGCGGCGCTGCGGCTGACGAACCGGCGGTTGTCGGCCGCCTCAAGTTTTCCGACCGTCCGCAGGAAGCGCGCCGCCACCATGTCGTCCGCCATCTCCGACATCACGAAAATATAACGGTAGGCCATGTTCAGGATCGAAATCAGCAGGGCGGGCACATGCAGCGAGGCGAGCGCGCCCGTGATCCTCGTCCACCGCGTCGTCAGGAGCAGAAGAAAGGCGAACGAAAGCGAGATGCCCGGGCGCAGGGCAAGCCGGAACGCCATCGCGATCCCGCCCGCGGTAAAATACAGCCCGTTTGGAAGGCCCGCAAATCCGGGCCTGAGCACGGTGAAAAGCGGCGTGCCTCCGGTAATCAGGCTGGAAGCGCCCGGAAGCGAGCAGAGAAAAACGACCGCGGGGAGATACGCCCACGTCCGGCGCAGAAAATCCCCGAGATCGAGCCCCGACAGCCCGGCGTAAAGCAGCGCGACGACGCCCAGCGCGAGAAGGACCACGATGCTGGAGCAGAAGGCGGAAAACACCATCAGGCCGAGCAGAACCGCGATTTTGGCCCTCGGGTCGATCCGCTGCAGCAGCATCGGCTTCGCCGCGTATCGCTCGCAGAAAAATTCGTTTTCAAACATTTCCGAAAAACGATGAAGCGTTTTTGCGAGAAAATGGGTTCCCCCGGATTTGGCCCCGCGGTCGTCCCACCGCTCTTTTTCGAGCAGCCAGGACGGGATTTCAACCCGTTTGCCCGGATTACCGTTCATCGGGTTTCCCATCCGTATCCTGCGCGCTCTTGGCGCCGCGCCGCTGGATCTTCACGACCAGCAGGGAAAGGGCGGTCACCAGCGCGGCGATCAGCAGGATGCCCACGACGGCCGACAGAATATAGCCGCTGACGGAACCGGCCCGGCTGCCGCCCAGCGCCGGGAGCGAATAATCCGGCATCAGCGCGTTCCACCGGTCCGCCATCCCCGCCAATCCCTTCGGTATGTAGCCGACCGCGTCTTTGATCTCTTCGGCGCCCCACTCGCCCCAGGCGGTCCCGGTCGCGATCAGTCCGAGCGGCGTGAGGACGGCCAGCACGGCGAGCGGGATCAAAAGCGCCCGATACCGTTTGAAAAACGAACCGGACGGCGACCGCCCGGCGGGCGAAGCCGGCGCCGGCGCCTGCGGAAAGAGCCGGGGCGCGGACTTGGCGATGTACGCGACGGCGGCGGCCGTGACGACCGCTTCGATCGGTCCCGCGACCGCCAGATGCGCAAACATCATCGACGGAATGGAAACGGAGAGCGGATAGGGGCAGTACAGGGCGGAACCGTCCGCCGCCCTGAAAAGCAGCGGCTGAACGCCGAACTCCACCGCCGCGCAGAAGGCGGCGAGATTGAGCCCGGCATAACTTCCGACAAAAGCCCCGGCAAGGTTCCGGCTGCTGCCGAGCTTCGATTTTCCGGCGATCAGGCGGTACAGGGCATAGCCCGCGAACGGCATGACCACCGCCATGTTGAGACAGTTGACGCCGAAGGCCATGACGCCGCCGTCCCCGAATACGAGCGCTTGGATCAGAAGCGCCGCGGAGACCGAAACGGCCGCCGCCCACGGCCCGAGAAGGATGGCGATGAAAACCGCCCCGACCGCGTGCGCCGAGCTGCCGCCGGCCACCGGGACATTGAACATCATGATGACGAAGGAAAACGCCGCGCAGAGCGCGAGTGTGGGAATCTGTTTCTCACTGAGCTTTTTTTTGACCTTGTGCAGGGCCGCGCCCCACACGGGCACCATCCCCGCCAAAACGGGAATCGTCGTCTGCGGGGCCAGATAACCGTCCGGTATATGCATCGAAATCCCTCCAACAAAAAATACGACCCATGACGGGATCGTTTTCTCGCCCTTCATGGGTTGATTCTCAAGATCACAGGAAAGATTCGCTGCGAAAACCTTCATGGTTTTCATTGACTTTATTATAGCATGGCCGGTCCGCCCGGTCAAGTTTATTTCCATTAAAACCGCGTCAAAATCACATGAATTTCGTATTAAATTGCTAAATTCTCACCGAATCCGGCGGCGCGGTCCCCCGGCGCGGCCGCGTCACGGGTGTTTGGGAAGCGTCCGCCCCTGAAGGTGCAGGGCATGGAGGATTTTCGTTTTCCGCAGCAGTTCCAGGACCGCGACGGAGACGGCCGCTCCGGCGAACGAACTGATGGAGAACGGGATCACATAGGCGAGGGCGGCGGTCCGGGCGTTCAGCAGCAGGGCCGCGACGGGGTAAGCCGCGACCGCGCCGAGGATCCCGGTTCCGAGCGCCTCACCCAAATAAGCGCCCCAGAACCGGTGGAACCGTTTGTAGAGCAGTCCGCTGCAAAGGGCGCCGATCATGCTCCCGGGGAACGCCAGAAAGCTGCCCGTCCCCAAAACGACGCGGATCAGCGAAGTGACGAACGCCATGCAGACGGCGTAGGACGGACCGAGCAGGACCCCGGCGAGCACGTTCAGCATGGACTGGACGGGAAAGCATTTCGAGGCTCCGACCGGGATGTAAAATGCCGACAGCACGACGCCCAGAGCCGCGAACGAAGCCGTAAAGACCAGTTTTTTGATGTTTTTCATCTTTTGACACCCTCCATCACAGAATAGAACGGGGAAAATCAATCATGATAAAAACAAAACGGGATATGCCCCGCTTTCGGGCATATCCCATTGGCGATCCTTTCGTTGGCATTACCCAAATCAAGTTGTCGGGTCGAAGTTTGCACGAACTTCCTCTCAGCCTGCCTCACAAGCTCCCTGTTCGATATTCTGTTTATTTTGGATCTATTATACGGCGGCGCGCTTCAAAAGTCAAATTTTCCGGCCGCCTTTGAGAAAGCATGGGGGATCCCGTCATCCGGGATTGCCGAAACCGCGCGGTTATGGTATCTTGTTCCCAGCGGCCGGGCCCGCCGTTCCCGGCGGAACCGGTCCGGATATGGAAATTTGGATTTGGAAAGGAAGATCAGCCATGCGCACTGCAGTCGTCTCTTACTCTCTGACCGGCAACAACGGAGCTTTGGCCGCCGCCGTGGCCGAAACGCTGTCGGCGGAGCACATCCGGATTACGGAGCCGAAACCGAGAAAGACGGGAACCATCCTGCTGGACGTTCTTCTGGGCAGGACGCCGAAGACCCGGCCCTCGCCCGCGGCGCTTGCGGCATACGACCGGATCGTTTTGATGGGACCCGTGTGGATGGGGCGCGCGGCGACGCCGCTCCGCGCTTACCTGAGCTATCTCGGGACGAATCCGCGGCCTTTCGCTTTCGCCTGCATCAGCGGCGGCACGCTGAACGGCAACCCCAAACTTGCCGGCGATCTGGAAAAAAGGGCCGGGGCAAAACCGGCGGCGCTGGTCGATCTGCATATCACCGACCTGCTTCCGCCCGGATCCGGTCCGACCCTCGGGAATACGGGGTCCTACCGCCTGAACGGCGCGGAGGTTTCGAAGCTGTCCGGAATCATTTCCGATTCCGTGAAAAAAGCGCTGAATCTTTAAAACGGGCCGGCGGTCCCGGAACCGCCCCGGAAATTCAGGGCAGGGTTTCGGTTGCTTTCTTCACAGAGGGATATTATAATAATTCCGTCAAGAATTTCACGCGGCGGTGCGGAACGGGCGCTGTATCCGAAGCCCGGAGCAGCCGACCGGATGCCGCCCGGACGGATCGGCGAACGGAAAGAGTGGTTCAAATGCTGAAGATCGGCCCCGGCCGCGCGGCGAACATCATCGATTATGCTGCCGAAACGAACAAAACGTTCCAAAACCGCGCGTTTACGGCGGTGGACAGTCTTGTCCTTTCGCAGCTTTCCTATCTCCATTTCGACGGGATCGTTTCCGGTTCGGCGCGCGGGATTCCGGTCACGATTCGGGAAATCGCGCGCCGCGGAACGCCGGACGCGCTGTTCCGCGGCGTGATCGACGGCGAAAACAGGCGGAGGCTTTTCGCCGCGCTCGCACGGAGCCCGCGCTTTCGCGGGACCGGCCTGGTCTTTTTCTTGAACCGGCTCGATTTGGAAAAGGAGGAGCAGTTTTCCGCAGTCACCTGCCTGCTGGGCGACGGAACGGTCTATGCCGCCTATCGGGGAACGGATTCCACCTTCGTCGGCTGGAAAGAAGACTTCAATATGGCCTTCCTGACTCCGGTCCCCTCCCAGCGGGAAGGGACCGCGTACTTGAATGCCGTGGGGCATGAATTCCCCGGCGGCATCCGCGCGGGCGGCCACTCCAAGGGCGGGAACATCGCCGTTTATTCCGCCGCCAAATGCGAGCCGGACGTCCAGAAGCGGGTGATCGGCGTGTTCAGCCACGACGGCCCCGGTTTCCGCGAAGAATTTCTCCGGTGCCCGGCATACGCGCGGATCAGGAGCAGGATCCATAAAACCCTTCCGCAGTCCTCCCTGATCGGAATGCTGCTGCAGCATTCCGAACGGTATTCCGTGGTCAAAAGCAGCCGGATCGGGCTGATGCAGCACGATCCGTTCTCCTGGGCGGTGGAAGGCGGGGCTTTCGTTTCGGCGGAGACGGTCAAAAGCGGCGCGATGTTCAGGAACAAAGCGCTGAATTCGTGGATCGATTCCCTGGACGACCAAAAGCGGGAGGCGTTCGTCAGCGCCCTCTACGAGGTGATCCAGGCGACCGGCGCCAAAACGATCGACGACCTGACCGACCGCTGGCGGGAAAAAGCCGTCGCCGCTTTGGAAGCCATCCGCGGAATGGACGAGGAAACCAGGAGCTTCGTTTTGCAGACGATCGGGCTGCTGTTCCGCCTCGCGGTCAGGAATCTGTGGAAGGCCCGGCGATAGAAGCGGTCGGCCGGAGAACGGCACGTCGGAACGGGGGCAAAACAGCTTGAAAGAATGGTTCGAAGGGGTCCGGTGGGATCTGTTCGCAGAATTTTGTCTGGATACGGAGTATCTGGACTGTATCCTTGATCTGATGCGGAACGAAAAGGTCCGGTCGATGAAGCGCTATGTCCAGCACGGGGGGATCACCTGTCTGGAGCACTGCCTTTTCGTGTCCTATGTCAGCTACCGGGTCAGCCGGAAATGGGGCCTTAATTCCCGCGCCGCGGCGCGGGGCGCGCTGCTCCACGATTTTTTCCTGTACGACTGGCATACGGAAAATCCGTACGGGCTTCGCCACGCGTTCCGGCACCCTCAGGCGGCGCTCCGGAATGCCGACCGGTGTTTTGCCCTGACCCCGCTGGAGCGGGAAATCATTGCAAGGCATATGTGGCCGCTGACGTTCCTGCCGCCCAGGCATCCGGAAGCGCTGATCGTTTCGCTGGCCGACAAATACTGCGCGCTGACGGAAACCGTGAAGGGGAACGGCGGTTTGCTGCAAACGCTGCAGTCGCGGATCTTCCGCTGACCGAAAGGGACCCGCGCCGGGTCCGGACTTCCCCGGCATCCCCGGCTTTCGCCGCGCCGGTTGCTTCCCCCCGGGCGGGCGGCAGAAGGGAACCCGCAGGCCGTCCGCCGCTCTTTCCGGGAGGAACGGACGCACGAAAGGACAACCCGATTTCTTCGCCTGAGAGGGAGGATGGAACATGCGCCGGACATTCGGAAAACGGTTCGATTGGAAAAAGGGGTTCAGCCTCGCGTCGATTTTGCTTTCGCTCGGAATCCTGTTTTATTTCTGCATCTCGGAAAACGGTTTGATCTCCCTGCTGCGGCAAATCCATCGGTTCCGGGCGGCGTGGATCGTTTCGGCGATCCTCTGCATGTTGGCGGACCTGTTCCTCGACGCGTGCCTGATCGGCCTTTTTATCAGGAACAAAAAGCCGGATTACCGTTTTCGCTTCGCCTGGAAGGTCTGCCTTTCCGGTCATTTTTACGGGGCGATCACCCCGTTTCAGAGCGCGGGCCAGCCCATGCAGATTTATCTGCTGAGCCGGCAGGGGATCGATCCCGGCGGCGCGACTTCCGCGCTGGTCCAAAAATTTTTTGTTTACCAGACCGGAATCACGCTGTACAGTCTGCTGGCGATCGTGCTTCAGGCGCGTTTTTTCAGGAACGTGCTGACCCCGACCATGTGGGGGCTGACCGGCCTCGGCTTCGCCGTTCAGGCGGCCATCGCGGCCTTTCTGCTGCTGATCTCTCTGAGCCGGAAGCTGACGCATCGGCTGCTCGCATGGGCCGGAAGGCTTCCCGCCGTCAAAAAGCGTCCCGGACTCCTGGCGTCCTGGGAAAAGCAGCTGGATTTTTTCCATCAAAGCAATCGGCAGATTTACAGAAATATCGGGCTTTTGGGAAAGACCTATCTTCTCACCTTTTTGCAGCTCACCGCCATTTTTATGGTTCCGTACTGTATTTTCCGCGCGTTCGATATCGGCCGCGCCCCGGCGCTTCAGATGATCTGCGCTCAGGCTTTCGTGACGATGGTTTCCTCCCTTTTCCCTCTTCCGGGCTCCGCAGGAGCGGCCGAGACAAGTTTCTATTCGTTTTTCTCTTCGTTCTTTACGGCGGAAACCATCAAATCGGCCGATCTTCTCTGGAGGGCGATTTCCTATTATCTCGTGATCCTGGTCTGCGCGCCGTTTTCCCGGATCGGGGAACAACGGGAGGGCTGAGGAATCGCCGAAGCGTGACAACGCATGACCTCGTCCTTCCGAGGATGGACGAGGTCAATCCACGCTCCCACGCTCCCGCGCGGGGAGTGACCCGTCAGGGAGGTCTTGCCATGATTCCCGAAGTGATTTCAATCCACACTCCCGCACGGGGAGTGACGGTCAGCTTTACACGGACAGCCGCGAGGTGGCAATTTCAATCCACACTCCCGCACGGGGAGTGACCGGAGGGGATTTAAGCGATTATCTGGAAAAGCAGATTTCAATCCACACTCCCGCACGGGGAGTGACGCTTATTGTTGTAGATGGATCCTTTATAGGCTGATTTCAATCCACACTCCCGCACGGGGAGTGACCTTCTGGCCTGCTGTGGCATTTGTCGATGTCTCTATTTCAATCCACACTCCCGCACGGGGAGTGACGCAATTTTCGATAAAAGCGGTATAATAAACGTGTCATTTCAATCCACACTCCCGCACGGGGAGTGACGATGATGACGATGAGCCCACGACACATTACCTGTATTTCAATCCACACTCCCGCACGGGGAGTGACTCGACGGTGCAAGAACCCCCATTACGCAGCACCTATTTCAATCCACACTCCCGCACGGGGAGTGACACTCTTTCGCGCTCAGCCATAATCTGACCAATGAGATTTCAATCCACACTCCCGCACGGGGAGTGACCTGCTTTATGGTGCCCATTCGAAACGGATCCATATTTCAATCCACACTCCCGCACGGGGAGTGACATTATGCCAACTACTTCTTTAGCTCTTGTCAGCATTTCAATCCACACTCCCGCACGGGGAGTGACTGGTAAACTGGCCGGCGTTGCCGGCAGTTTAGCATTTCAATCCACACTCCCGCACGGGGAGTGACCTTTTCGGTCATGCCGGATTTCGCGACATAAGCGATTTCAATCCACACTCCCGCACGGGGAGTGACAAATGTCGTTCTCGTAAACATCGTGTCGAAGATATTTCAATCCACACTCCCGCACGGGGAGTGACTTTTACGGTAATCATAAATTCAAACCTCAACCCGATTTCAATCCACACTCCCGCACGGGGAGTGACGGCCGTGGTTGATAAGATTCGGCCCCTGCTCAATATTTCAATCCACACTCCCGCACGGGGAGTGACACTAAAAGTTGTATTTCCAAGTGCATCCAATGTTTATTTCAATCCACACTCCCGCACGGGGAGTGACTAATATTATTGCTATAGCAACTCAGTGTTCTATATTTCAATCCACACTCCCGCACGGGGAGTGACTCTGGTTCCAATAACACTGCCGCCATCAGAAGATATTTCAATCCACACTCCCGCACGGGGAGTGACCTTTAGGCTATCATTGGAGTCCTTGTTGGTATAAGATTTCAATCCACACTCCCGCACGGGGAGTGACGTAGCCGCCGGATGGGATTGCAATCCCGGAATTGATTTCAATCCACACTCCCGCACGGGGAGTGACTAATTATGCCAACTACTTCTTTAGCTCTTGTCAGCATTTCAATCCACACTCCCGCACGGGGAGTGACTGGTAAACTGGCCGGCGTTGCCGGCAGTTTAGCATTTCAATCCACACTCCCGCACGGGGAGTGACTTCCATTTTACGCTGGGGGTAGGAAATTTTCAAATTTCAATCCACACTCCCGCACGGGGAGTGACCACTGTAATCAATTATTACACGATCAAGGCAAAACATTTCAATCCACACTCCCGCACGGGGAGTGACCCCACCGCGGGGGCGGCCGCGTAAGCGGGCTGAATTTCAATCCACACTCCCGCACGGGGAGTGACACGGATGATTTTGAGGACCGACAGGCCGCCCTCGATTTCAATCCACACTCCCGCACGGGGAGTGACGGTTTCCCGCGGGCGGTACCACGGCCTCCGAATCATTTCAATCCACACTCCCGCACGGGGAGTGACCGGCGTCTGGCGGCGGGCCCCGATGGGTGGCATCATTTCAATCCACACTCCCGCACGGGGAGTGACCAATACGCCTCTGTGGATACGATGTTTACGGACATTTCAATCCACACTCCCGCACGGGGAGTGACTTGGGCTACCTTCGCTGCTCATATAGCAGTAGTCATGATTTCAATCCACACTCCCGCACGGGGAGTGACGCGGGGCCTCGGGTTCACGCAGACAGCCGCAAGCGATTTCAATCCACACTCCCGCACGGGGAGTGACCCAACGGAAAGCGCGTCTGCGTCGCAGTTGTAGAATTTCAATCCACACTCCCGCACGGGGAGTGACCGCGTGTTTTGCGAACATGTAGGCCACATTTTCATTTCAATCCACACTCCCGCACGGGGAGTGACGTAAAAACCGTTCCCCTTGTCCGTCATCATCTGATTTCAATCCACACTCCCGCACGGGGAGTGACAGCACTTCGCCGTTTGCCTTTTGGATGGCATCGATTTCAATCCACACTCCCGCACGGGGAGTGACCGGCACAGGCGACCGGAAATTTATAAGGAGGAAATTTCAATCCACACTCCCGCACGGGGAGTGACCGGCGCAGGTCGACGCGATTTACGATTCCGGGATATTTCAATCCACACTCCCGCACGGGGAGTGACCCTCAAAATCGTCTTCAGCTTCTCCGGCAAAAAATTTCAATCCACACTCCCGCGCGGGGGGTGACAGCAAAAATGCTCAAAGCGGGTCCATTCCATATGGTAAAATTGAAACATTTATTGCCGTTTAAAAGCAAAAGAGATCCGCTTGCCGCGTTTTTGATTCGATCAAAAAATAAAGTCCATCCATCTCAGGTGCGAAAGCCCCGCAATTTCATTGTGAGCTTGGGGTTCGCACCGCCCATTCTTCATACGATCAAGGGATCCTCCACATGGAAAGTCGGTTTTGCGCCGAAATG
>ENA-UOOI01000588-UOOI01000588.1-fermentation-metagenome-genome-assembly--contig:-NODE-588-length-45460-cov-26.786918_pt1 | contig 45460 bp, 48 predicted proteins | sample MGYA00245779_ERZ724027 | MGnify/ENA primary metagenome ERZ724027 (study PRJEB28704, sample SAMN03018318) | fermentation metagenome | biome: anthropogenic terrestrial biome; feature: soil; material...
AAAACTGGTGCTAATGTTTTAAATATTTTGGGACATTTTCAAAAATGCTTGACACTAAATTTTATATTCATAGTTATCATCTAATAATATTTTTCCATAATCATTCCATAGTTTATCTAAATCCTCACCAGCAAGAATTGCAATAGTCTTTGCTGTTCCTTCAACTATATCCCAACTTCGGAACAATCCCTTCAAGTGCTGCTTTTCTGAAATCGCAACTGTAAACTGCTGTTTGCTATCGCTACTTTCTCCTATAATAAGTAAATTGTATCCTAAGTGATAATGTGTTCTATTATCAGTAACATAATACCTCCAAACCATCGTTCCTGGTTGAATAGATATAATTTCCCCTTGCTAACTTACTTTTAATGAAGTATTTCCTAACATACTTCTCCAATCATTTATAGTTAAAATTTTTAGGTATCCATCATATTTCTCATTCCTTGAGCATTTTAGGAATATAATTTTAGTGAAAATTTTACCCCAGAGGTTAACACTTAATTTTCTATGAAACTATTAAAATACTATTTTCAAAATATTATTTTAGGGTTATATGCTCTTTATAAATTACTCTAATGTACAACCAAATTCTTTAATAACATCCTCTCCTGATAGGTTGCTGATAGGTTTTCCCATAGCTTTGCTTATTTCTTTAAGTAATGCTTTTGTCCTCTCAATGAAATAGGCATCAAAATCATCTTTTCTTAGCAGATCAACATTCACAAGATGAGATTTTACAAAAGCATCTAACTGTTCTCTTGCTACATGCTTTTCATTTTCAATACGTTCAAGATATTCACTAGGAGCACTTCCTCCAAGAATCTGATTTGTTCTTTTAAATAATGGTGTTTTGTTAATTATTGAATTCCATTTTTGCTTAGGTATATTTTTATCTTCACAATATGCCTTAGGAAATATGTGATGAATATCCGTATTCTCATTAATTTCTAATATTTTGTGTGACTTATTTTTCAAATGTCAGTTGTTCCAATAATTTTCTAACATTACATCAAAAATGGTTCCTTCAATAGTATTTATACATTCATCCGTATGTTTCTTTATATCATTTCCCCAAAAACGAAGAACCACCCAACCATCAAATATAAGTTTTTTGTTTATTTCCTCATCACGTTCAATGTTTTTAGAAATTTTATTTATCCAAAATTCACTGTTATTACTTCTCTCTAATTTAGATTTTAATAATCTCCAATTCCTCCCGTGGAAAAACTCACCATCGCAAAATATTGCAATCTTATACTTTGTCAGAACAATATCTGGCTTTCCAGGTAACTTGTTATAATTTTTTCGATAGCGATAGCCTTTATTCCATAAAGCTTTTCGCAAAATCACTTCAATTTTAGTATCTTTTTCATGTATATTTCGCATATTCTTTCTCCGTTGTCCTTTTGTAAGAACATCCATAACATACACCCTTTTCTAACAATGTACCCATTTTTAATGTAAGCTTAGTTATACCTATATTTTGTATGATACATTTTACATTAATTTTATCTAATATTATAATAATTATTTATCATCTTGACCTTTTCCTTCTGTAAAAGTCACAAATTCAAAATAATATATAGTTTATAATATTCTTTTACACTTTTAGGGATTACATCTACCATTATTATTTTTGTCAATTATTAAAAAACATTTAAAATTCATCTATTCACTGGTTAATATATTTATTTTCTGTAAAATATTTAAGATATTTCTTCAATTGCAATTAATGTATTTTTTATTTCAAAACCTCAGCTGCCCATCATTAAACTTTTATATGTAAAATTTCACTAGCGATTCCTTTTGATTTATTATCTTTTAATCAGCTCCAAATATCTCATGGTTAATTTTTATTATCTGTTTAAAAAGTGCTTCCAAAACATCTACAACTATACTATTACCAGCCAGCTTTATTAATTTTTCATTTGAATACATCCTCCTTACCTTTGTCATTTTAGGATTATTGTCAATTATCTTTTGAAAATCTGCTTCATCAAATCCCATTAGCATAAAACATTCTCTAGGTGTCAAATATCTAAATTTCGTTTTATTATGCTTATAATTTTTATAAACTATCACACCGGAATTTGGATTTCTGTCTTGCTTTGTTGTAACTGTATTTACAAAAATTTCATTTATATTACCTTTTTCATCTACTAATTTATCATTATCTTCCCAGATTTTTTGTCGGGATGGAGTATTATTTGGCTTACTTGCATCTGCTTCTTCTTTATATATTGGATTTTTATAATTCAAACGCAAAATATCACTTAAACTAAGTTTTCTCCTTCTTAATCTTTCGGCCTCTTCTTTTTCAAGATTGTGCTCATTAAAATAATTCATAATTCTATTCTCTATTTTCTTATCATGCTCACATAATATGCTTATCATGTATGCACGTTCTCTCTTTTGCGGAATCCCAAAATTTTTAGCATTTAGCCTGTATATTTTATTAATATAACCCATATTTTCAAGAGTTGATTTCCAGTCATTAAAATCTAACTCATGTGGTTTTGATAAAATATTAGTTACATTTTCCATCAAAAGAAATCTTGGCAGTCGACGATTTTGAACAAACATTTCTTTTAGTATTCTTTCAACTTCCCAAAGCATGCCAGAACGGTTATGGGCATCTCTTGCAATTCCACTTTTATTTCCATGCCAACAACCACATAGTGATAAGTCTTGGCATGGAAATGAATAAGTTAATAAATCAATATTTCCCGGAATATCATTTCCATTAATATCTGTAATGCTTACCATATTATTTGTCTGTTCAATTGCAGCATATAACATTCTCTTTACATCTGCTGGTACCCTTCTAAATGACTGTTTATTCATAGCTTTTTTACCATCTGAACTCAATGTAAATTTATTCAGTTTCTCAGATATTTCGTCATCAGAAAATTCTCTATATTTATCTGTATCAATTTTATTTTTATGAATCAGGCAATATGCAATAATAGCATTAATATCCCACTCTACTGTTTTAACTATTTCAAAATCTGCATTTATATTTTCTAATGCTTTTGCCTGACTTCCAATCCCGCTGAATGTCTCTATTACTCTAAACATCTTTTTCTCCTTGGTTTTACCATGTAGCATATTCTAAGCCATCCAAATCAATTGTATATGTAATCTGAATTACTGCCTCCGGAATTTTATCATCTTTAAAAGATGATTTTGTGATTTGGGGGAATTTATTATCAACATCATACTTACGTTTTTCCAAAACTTTATACTTTTCATCACGCTTACTTGATCCACACTCATATCCGAGATTATATAATTGTAATTCCAATTTATCTTCGTCGTATCCATCTGTAATTAACTGAACTTTCATATCATTTATTGAAACTCCTGATTTGGATTTTTCCAATCTGCAGAAATAAAGTTGCAATCTATTTAAACTCTGAAGCTGATGTTGCCCAGCAATAGTTATCGTTGCCCCATATCTTTTTATTGTTGATTTAACTTCAAAACTGGAAGAATCACTTTCTATATCGTGACTTCCGGCTGTTACTGCCGACCATTCAATGCTTTTGTCCTTTTTAAATAATTCATCAAGTACAATCATCTCTGCCACTACGCTATAGGCCTTTTTATCAAATATGGAATTACCTAAAAGCATTTTCCACTGTTTCCACCAATTAAAAGGATCTTCAAACAGATTTTTTCTATCAATACCATCTTCCCCTGGTGCTACAAATTGAGCACAAACAGTAGCAAATTCGTATCTTAGACTGTCTAGTGAACAGCTAAGAATTAGATATTTATTTTCATTTCCATCAATAGATAGTTTCCTTGTATAAATTCTGCAATTTGCAAATTTTTCTGAAATCACTTTATCTATACTGTAAGGAATTGCAACCCCATATTCTTCATCTATTCTTATAACTAATGCCGGATATTCTTTTATTAATGATTTTATGCCTCTTGCACCTTTTTGTGTTGATGCAAAATATTCTCTTATTTCTTCAAGTAATTCCATAATATCAATCCTCCATAAATGCTTTAAATATAGTTTTTGCAACTTCAAGAGCTAACAATGGCGGTACTGCATTTCCAATTTGCTTATATGCATCTCCCATTGAGCAATCAAAATAAAAATCATCAGGAAATGATTGTATTCTGGCAGCCTCTCTTACAGATATTCCTCTTGGCTCCCAAGGATGAATATGACTATAAGTATCTTTACCCAAATGTGCTACTAATGTATGCGATGGTCTGTTTTGGTCTAATTTTTTCCACCTGTTTTCAAAATGTTCTCGATCATACTGTGGAACAATCTTCTTTTTCAATTTTTCATATTCTTCAGAACCAATTTCGTAATTATATAAACTTAATTCGTTGTTAAATATTTCATCTGCTATATTTGAAGCATCGATATAATTATCCCCCTGCTGCATTTTTTCAAAAATGGGAAAATCACGCTTGTTTCTTCTAAATGCATTGGCCGTAATTGTTTTATTCTCTTGTCCATACCAATTTCTCATTAATCTCTGGAAATTATTCTGAGCTTCACATCTATATGGTAATTCAATGTTTAATGCTTTAAGTTTATATTTTGTATCTGCTGTTGGAAATAAAATTGGTAAATCAGAAAATGCATCTCCTACTGTCATCCATAAAAGTTTCGCATCGCTAGCTACTTGGGGCTTTCTAAAATTTTTAAACTTACGATATCCATCCAATCTCTTTTGATAAGGTGTAAGACAATTAGAATTACTTCTATGTGTTGGTTTTGGCAATTTTATTTCTTTATTTTCTTCCTTTTTTATGCCTAGTACAAATACTCTTTCTCTAACCTGTGGGACTCCGTAATCTGCGGAATTAAGAATAGTCCAATACGCAGCATATCCTTTTTCTTTAAGTTCTTCACATATTTCCTGTGGTATATTTTTACCACCATAATTTGTGGATTCCGGCACATTTTCCATAACTACTGCTCTTGCATCCATATTAAATACAAATCTTAGAAAATCCTGATACAAATATCCTCTTGCGTCTTTTGTATTTACCCTGTTCTCTCCTAATGACCTGAGTTTACCACGTCCTGCTATAGAATATGCTTGACACGGTGGTCCCCCAATAACAATACATCCTTCTTTCCCTATTTTATCCTTAAAAATATCTCCGTCTATTCTTGTAATATCTCCACATAAATGTGTTTCTTTCTTACCATATCTCCAATCAAGGTTATAAGAAATTGTTTTTACACATTCAGGCATTAATTCAATCCCAGCTATTATATCAAATCCTGCCTTTTCAAAACCTAAAGCTAATCCTCCGCATCCAGAAAACAAATCTATTATTTTAGGTAACACTCAGACACGAACTCCAACATCAGAGAATAGTGAACGAACATACTCTTTTTCTCCTCCAAGATATAATGCTGGGTCAATAACCATAACTTTAGCTGTATTTAATTTCATAATTACTCTGAACAAATCACCCTGCTGTGATTTCTTGTTTTTATTAAATTTCTTCAAATCTGCCTGAGGGATTCTGCTATAAAAATACATAATATATCTATAAACGTTTATAAATGTTCCTTTCCGACCAGTTCTTTCTTCCATATTCAAAATACTATCTGTAGAAAAACATGGGCTTTCAAGTACATGCATAGTATGAACAGTATCCCCCTGCCATGACAAATGTATATACCACCATATCGATCTTAACCATATTCTTGCCGACTTACTCCAATAATGGCTTTCATTGTCTTTCCCCCATCTTTCAGCAACTATATTAGGAATTACTTTTAAAGACATATAGCGCCAAAAATCATCATTAGCAGCAGCTCTTAAACTGAATCCAGGTTTGTCCATCAAATAATTATATAACAATATTCCTAAATGTATATCATAATAATAATCTTTTTTTGAACTTTCATTATGGCATTCATTTTTTACTTTTGTATTAAATGACTGTACATCTAACCTTATCTTCATATATTCATTGTTAATTTCCGGTAATTTCGGATACTTAAATAGCCAGTCCTTCATTGCTATTTGTGACTCAGATCTGTTTAATGTTTTGATAATCATAATCTTTTACATCCTTTGATCAAAAAATTTCCTAATAGACAGTGATATTAATTCAGGAGATGAAACATCCCATTCAAGAGTACTTATGAAATAATTAACAGCATCCGAAACGCTTCCACTTTGTAAATTATCTCCAGTAGTTGTAGCATCCCAATAATCTTTCTGTTCTTTTAATTTTAAAATAATTATGCTAATAGCACTAGCCATTATTTCCTTTAAAAGCTGCCCATCAAATGTTCTTTTTGTCTTGTCTAAATATTTGTAATTTTTATGTGCTCTGTTAATATATATTGACACACATTCAGTAAACTGATCATATGTTGGATCATCCCAATCACACTTTACATACCAAAGGGGTTGTCCTGGTTCATTAATTTCATACATAGGAAATACTGAACCTGTACCGTCTAATTCTATAATACATTTATCAAGTTCACCTAGTATACAGCCATATGCATTTGCCAAATGTTCTTCACCCCATAATGGAGTTCCTGATTTCTTAATATATATTATAGTTGTTAACTCCACTGATCCCCTTAGCTGTGCTTTAAAAAACTCATAGTTCAATTCCATTTTCAAATCAGCTGATGTATTTTTGATTTCTCCTATTTCAACAACTCCCCTTTGCCTTGAGTCTGCTGAGGTCCACATAAGAGCAAGTCCAAGAACTGCATTTCTGCATGCTATACCATTTTCACCAAACATACACTGATAAGTACGTAATGAATAACTGCGACGAATGCATAGGTTATAATCATCAGGAGTCCATATACCATTATTATCAATAATCTTATAGTTAATGTTTCCTCCATCTTCTTCTTCGCTAATCAATGAATATTCTTCTTCATCACGAATATAATAAAAATTATATTCCGAAGTCTGTAATCTTATTTTACTTAATAATTCATCTGTTATTATCGGAAATAAAGATATATATGCCCCCACTAATTATCACCTTCATCCATTTTCACTAAAAATGCCGGTTTAATATCACGTTTAATCATATATAATGTAACATATATATTCACTGTGTACATATGTTTTTCCAAGGATTCAAAATTTATAGCATAACCTCTCCCCTTTGTTGAATTTAATAATTTACACTCAATATCATTATATTTCACGGATAAAGTATTTTCATCAAGAATAATATTTTCAGAATTCTCACTAATGTCATCGTATTTTTCAAATAAAATACTTATATTTTTAATATAAAATGGAACATCTAGTCCCATCTTATTCTCCCAATCATAAAAAGATATAGTACCTGTTTCTGAATCTATTGCAAGTAAAATACTTGATCTTTTTATCTTACATCTTGATTTTAGCTGCATTTCTATTTCCAGTGACTGCCCTAAATATTTAATGCTTTCATTGTTCAATGTAAATACAACGTTTTTATGTTTTTCAACATGTTTCGAATTTACTTTCTTCCCATTTACCCCGGCACTTGGCTTCTTGCCAAAATTCTCGGGTGGTAATAGCAATTCGCCAAACAATTTTCCAAGTCCGGAATTAAGCTTACTTACATTTTCTTCATCATCTACTGAAAACTCTTTTGCTATTTTTTTATTGACTAATGCTTGAATTCTTGACACAATTCTGGGATTTATAGTGCCTATACTATAATCACTCCATGATGTATGATCCGCCATTTCACTTTTCCTTATATACTCTTCCAAACTACTTTTTCCCTTTAAAGCTGTTAGTTTATTATCTGAATTAAGAACAAAAATTGCCAGAATAAATTCATCTTTGTCTGTCATACCAATTCCATCTACCCATGCGCCTATGCTTTCATACGATACAATCATTCCAGGTTTTCTTGTAAATGACATCAATGGTTTATTTTTTATTTTGTCACCAATTTCGCAATTAAAATACATATATGGTGAAGGCTTATTATCTGGATAAGTCATCTTTAATAAGTCAAGCTTAACTTTAGTATATGCAATGGTTCCTGCTACGGTATTTTCCAAAACATTTCGTACCGATATATTTTCATATTTTGTAATAGCTTCACTGTTATTTAATATATCATCCAAATTATCAGCTTTTGTTATAGCACGATTATATAATGCCTGTTCAATCTTAAATACAGGTTCAATTAAATTATTTGATATACCTGATTCATTAACTTTGACCCTGAGATACTTACCATATGGATAGAATTTATTATTAAGTCTTGGTGCATACCATCTTTGTACAGCAATTTTCAAATATTCTTCAACACTGTTCTGCCAATATGGACGAATAATATTATCCTCCCCATCGATATACTCTATTTGATTATTTTCTAATAATCTTTTATCATTTATATATGGAATAATTACAGTTGTGCCTGTTGCCTCACCATTATACGGTTTAATCGAAAAAAGCTTTAAAATTTTGTTAATGTATTCATCATCAGTAACTGGTTGTGTTTTATTTTCCCCAATTTTCTTACCCCACCAGGCAATACCACGTTTTAATTTTCCTTTGAAGGCTGGTATTAGTGAATCCTTTTGCATTTCATTTTCAACTAATGATGCTGCTAATCTTGACTCATATTTTCCATATTCATTTTTTATACGGCTATAATAAATTACAAGCCCTATTCCAACACGAAAATAAACCGTTTTTCCTAGTCCCCAAGATCCTCCTGCACCTTCTTCTTCCTGAGGTTTACTGATCTCATATATAAGCTTTAATAAGTTTCCGTAATTATTGTCTGTTACCTCGTCATAATGAAGCTTTCCCGTCAACCCAACCGTATTTGTATCCCTAACTGCAATGAAATTATATTCATCCAAAGGAAATCTAGAATTAAGAGCCTCTGTAATTCCCTCAAGCTCACTATTAAGCTCACGAGCTAAAAATTTTCCCGTATTAAAAACAACTGTCACATACGGGTCAGTATCACTTTTTGCATCAAGGCTATTCTGAATAGACTCTCTTACAAACAAGTCTAAAATTGGCATAGTATTATTTTGTATTAATTTAAGTAATGAACTTCCAGACTGCGTCATTCTGCCTGGTTCTGCAATTTCAGCTTTCATATATTTCCCAAATCTCCTTCGTCATCAAAAATATCATTATCCAAATGAATTGATATAGCTGCGGCATAATCAGCTCCCTTTTTACCACCAGGTATATTCATACAAATGCCTACTATATCTTCAACTGCATTTAAGTCTTTTCGATTTTCATTATCATTAGCATATGAATTCTTGTCGATCATATAAATCAATAGTTGAGGTGTTGTATCTAATCCGGCCTTATCCCTTACTTCGTTTGCATGACTTGACTTAAAGTGTTTCATGTTGTCAATAACAAACTGGCTTTGTCCATCCATATCGACATCTGCAACAATATCTTTCGGATCCCTTAAAACCCCTATATTAATTATTCTATCATCCTTTGAATCATTTTTACGTGTACGACTAACTTTATTAACTTTTCCAAAAGGCAATTTCCATTCAGTATTTTTACTACTTCCTTTTCCTGCAACTACAACATTCCAGTTTTTTAATTTTCCTTCATTTGTAATCTTAATGATCCAGTCAGATATGGCATTAATGTCTCTGAATGTTCCAAGTCTCTTCTCAAATATATACTTTTCCAACATATTTTTAATCTTATCGTATTTTATGTCTCTCCAAATCAATGCATTTTTAGCATGTTTGTTACATTCTTTTGTTTTTTCAGGGTATCCCAATTGTTTTATAAAGCTTTCAACAGTTTTAATATTCCGTCTGAGCTTTTCTTTGTCATTTTCAAATAAATATGTCTGATTTGACGAGCCACTATAATCCATATCTGTTGGCTTAGCACTTTGCATTTTATTTTTAGCAGTGATTCTAATAAAATTATACATTGGTGTGTTTTTAATCTTTGGTCCATATTGTGCTGGAGTTTTTCCCATTGTATCCATGTAATGTATTTCTTGTCGTAAATCTTCATCTAGAGCCGATAAGAACTTAAACTGATCGTTGGTTTTTGATGTAATCCAAATACGTGGCAACAATTCATATCCTTTTCTATAACCAAACCATCTTCCCATCTGCATAAGTGTATCCGCCTGACTTACTGATCTAAGAAAAAAAGTACTAATTAGTCCTTCGATAGTTAAACCACGAGATAAAGTTGCGCCACCTACAACAATAAAAACTGGTGCAGGTGAAGGCATATTTTTAGGATCTGGATATGCAAGTCTTACATACATACCATCTTCATTAACCCCATTATTTTTACAGTTATCAATACATAAATGAATTCCCTCATGATATGTAAGTTCTTGTTCACCATCTAATTGAATATTTGAAACGTGAGTTAATAATATTTCTATTTCTTTTTTTACCTTTGAAAACTCAGGGTATCTATTTATTTCATTATCTTCTCTATCATAGTTAGAATATTGTGTTCTAAACTTTTCAAATGAAAATTCTATTATTTCTTTCTTCCATACCTCTTCACATTTAGCACATATTATTTCTGTTGCATTATTAACTAACCATCTTCTTACAACTTCAGCAACATTTTTATGATGATCAGTTTTCTGACTTGTATGTATCAACATACTTATTGGTTTCTTATATCCCCATATTCTCATGCATGCTGCACCACATAAAAACCAGCAAATAGCATCCTGTAATGCTTCTGGAACATTTTCTATTTCTCCATCATGTATTTCTTTTATTGATTTCAAATCAGAATCACTGATTATTCTTATTATATTCATTCCATCATATTCACCACCATCGACTCCGAAAATCTGCTGTGGCCCAAAATATTCTTTTGACACTCCTAATGTTGTAATAAAACTTTTTGGATACAATGACTCCTTTCCTGCCTCATTTAGCACATTTGCATATGGTGTTGCAGTATACCCAATATAGTTCATAGACTTATATTTTATATCTATATTCTGGCTTTTTTCATTTTTACCATTAACCATATTACAGACAAATTTATTAATAGCTCTTCTTTCTTTACTTGAAATATCCGCTGTGTTGATTCCAGCCTGGTCAGCCTCATCATCTATCACAAGTATTTTCATTTGTTTTTGTTTATTAGCATCCGATTGTAGCCACTGAATCAATTTTTTTAATCTTCCCGAATTTTTCAAACAAACAGTAAAATATCTTTGTTTTGAGTCTTCCTCAAAATGTAGATCCTGTGCTCTTTGACCTAACGTTGGTTTTTTGGATAAATGCTCCAACCCAATCCAATTCAAATTACCAGGACAGTTTAAATCGTTTAATAAACGTGTCTGAGTCTGTTGTCTCAAATTTTCAATTGTGCCGGAGAGAACAATAAACATATTCCATCCCCAATCTGCAGCCATTGCCATTAATGCAGCCATATTTGCCGTTTTACCGGATTGAACATTACCAATTACAAGCCCCTTAACCGGACACATATTAGTTGTATCATTATTGAGTCTCCTTAAGATTTTTATGGTTGTCCTTTCCATATCATCAACTACATAATCTTTAAATCCCTGATTTAGGAGTCTCTTTCTATATAACTGCCAAGATGATTGGCTACATTCCGGAACAGTAACAGCATTATCCTGTCCTTCGTCCATTATCATCGCTTGCCCTTCTACGTAATCAATATCCTGAGTCTGCTCTTCAGCTTCTTTCTCTAACAATGCAAGTTCTTTCCACTCTTTACCACTGATATTCCACCAGTTCATATTCTTTTGTTCTTCAAGAAATGATTTTAAACCATTATCATCATTTCTTAATGCATATGTAATAGTCTCCCATGTAGCATTATGATCTCGTGCATTTCGCATCCATTTTCTATATTGATCATACTCTGGCAATCCATAGTTTGACATTAAAACCCCTCCCCCAGTTATCTAAAATGAAACATTATAATCTGTGTTAAAATATAAAACTGGAATTTTATATCGTCAATTAGTTTTTAGTAATCGATTTTGGCAAACTCTCCAAATCTTTTGCAATGTATTCCATATTTGCGGCATTTATAAATTCAATCACATTTCAATTAATCATCTCAACATAAGTTTTCTTAATTTTCATTCCATTATATCATAATGTACCCCATTACCTCTATCTGAAATTATATCATGTGTTATAACACCAAACAATTACGGATCACATTTATAGCGCTTAATAAACTTTACTATAAACTTTACCCCAAGGGTAAAACTTTCTACATTGTAATATTCTACAAAATTGTAAATAACCCTGCATAATTTTACAATTACCCCAAATTTAAAAAGCTGCACCAAAACTGTATCTCTTACAATTCATGGTGCAGCTCTTATTTTTAATTACCAAATTTAAAGCTATCTGTTGCCACTATAGTCATTGCTGTGTATTCTTCAAATACTTTCTACTAAACCTCTACGTATTCTACATTCTCTTTTCCTTCAACAACTATCAATAAATATTTTTTACTTTTATCAGAAATATTTTTTAATCTGCTGCTGTTTTTATATCTTTTAAGCTGTTCCACACCTTGATTTTTAACTTGTTCAATCTTATCCTTTTCACTTTCTTTTACATATTTGAGTTCAATAATCCATTCATAAAAATAATTTTTACTGAATAATTAGGTATTTTCATGATACACTTATCAAAATATGTACTTTCAATGGTAAGCATACCCATATAATACAAAAGAGAAATAAAATTTTCTTTTTTATCATACATATATTCTAAATTAAATTTTTCAACTAATTTTGTACTAACTTTTTCTTCAGATATGAGCCGTTTTATAGTTTCTTCGTCTTTAAAATTAAATGCCATATTTTCTAACTTCTTATAATCAGTTATAATATTCAAATCTAATATATTTTCAGGATAAGCCTTATTTTTAATAATATTTTGCATAAAATATAGGGTTAGATCAGGATTATATACTCTGTTCTTTCCATTTTTGCTAAATAAATATCCATTATAATAGTGCTGCGTATCCTTTAAAACGGTTAATAAATCAAAGTCTTTTTCAATTTCAAATTCTTGTAATATGCTTTTGACTTCATTCTCGTTAAAGCCTAACATTTCATTTAAATTATTTTCTAAAGTTAGGTTAATTGTTATATTAAAGCCGCTGGGTAAGTCATCTAGCATTATTGGACTTACCCCTGTAATAAAAATTCTGTCTACACAAAAAGCAGTACCTGTCTTTATTGTTTTATAAAAAGTTCTTACATAGCCTTCACTGGATATTACATCGTAATATAAATTTTTGTTACCTGATGAAATTAAATCATTTGCAAAATTATCATATTCATCTATTATTATGAACATTTTTCTATTTGCATTGTTAGTCAAAGATATAACCTTATTCATAACTATTTCAGCACCAACAGAATCTCCTAAAATATCTTTATTCTTAAAATATTTATCATACTTATTTAGGAATTCCTTTGCTGCAGATAAAACGCATTGATCAAAACTTTCAACAAATCTGGTTTTTCCATTGCTTGCAACTAGGTTAGAAAAATTTATATAGAATATCAAGTAAGAATTTTTGTTTTCTGTAGGGTTTTCTCCAATATATAAGCCCTTAAACAATTCTTGGAACTTCTGCTTTTTATTTATATCATAATAATTTTCGAGCATAGATAAAAATAAGCTTTTACCAAACTTTCTAGGTCTTATAAAAAATTGATAAGGCGGCTCATTTTCCAAAAGTTCTATATATTTTGTTTTATCTACATATAAATAATTTTGTTCTCTAATGGTTTGAAAATTTGAAATACCATACGGGATTTTTTTCACATACATACATTCCTCTCATATTTTATTCATTAAATTGTACTGTTAGTTAGCAAATCCATACTGCGCCATCTAGCTGTGGCGATTATTATTATATGTATTCAACATATATTCAATAAGTCCTTTAAATAAAACTATGCCTGAATAAACTTTACCCAGTGAAAACTTTCTATATGTAATATCCTGCAAAATTGTAAATAAACCTGCATAATTTTACGATTACTCTAATTTAAAAAAGCTGCACCAAAACTGTATCTCTTACAATTCATAGTGCAGCTCTTATTTTTAATTACCAAATTTAAAGCTATCTGTTGCCACTGTAGTCATTGCTGTGTATTCTTCAAATACTTTATTTATAGCAATAAAAATCATCGACGCAATTTCCAGTTTTTGAAAGGTAACAGGTACCTTATTTAAGTAGGTCTGTCTTCTTTCCCAGAATTGCCACTGCAGCTGTACAAGCTGGGCAATCACAATATTTTTCTCCTTTAGACTTGATTTCCTTTGCATGCTCTGCAATAACCTTAGCCTTGTCAGCTCCAAAAGCCTGTATTCCATGATCTGATTCAGCAAAACCAATTAAGCCGTCAATTGGTGTAACATCTGCTTCCAGCTCCTTAATATATTTTTTTGTTTCTGCAGTTTCCTTTTCACTCCCAATAGCATTCAACCAGTTCTGTGCTGCTGCTTTTGCCTCACTGCTGCATGATGATGCATTCATTAATTCATGTGTTTTTTCAACAACATAGTTTAATACTTTTTTATCCATAATTAATATCCCATCTCCTTAAATTCTTACTAAATTATACCACAATTATTTATTCATTACACTAACTGTGCAACTCAATTTTAGTAATCTGCACGCAAAAAAATTTTAAATTAATCTGAAGCCACACCATTGTTAATTTTCCCCAAGTCACAGTTACCTATTAATAATAATATCAATTATCACCAGTACTAATATACCTCCAGAGAAAATAAATAACCTATTCATATTTTTCTCTATCTTTTCGAATTTTTTTTCAATCAATTCGTTAAATCGAATAAATTTCAGGTCAAACTGATTTCCAATCACTCTTTCTATATTCACGTTGCCGTCTCTAATACTGACTTCAATATCTGATTTTATTCTTTCTAATTTTGATGAGATCAATTTTTCTAATTCTTGATATGACTCTCTATTTTCTTTTCTCATATCAAAAAATTTTTTATCATATTCTGCATCCAGTCTTTCTATATTCTCTAAAATATTCTTGCTTAGCTGAGCATTCTTTACTGTAAGTTCTTCCAATTCTTTTTCCAAGTTCTTTTTTATGGTATCGTTTGAATCTAAAAGCCTCTCTTGAAATTCCTTGTAATTCGAAACAGTACTTCCTAACTGCTTTTCAATATTCAGTATTTCATCATTGTTCTTTTTATACAAATCTGCATTATAAATAATCTTCTTGTAAGTAATATCTAATTTTTCATACATTTCGTTTGCTGATTTTAGCTTTCCTGCCTCTGTTTCTATTTCTTTAAGAGTTTCATCTAATTTGTATGCATCCATTGGGATATTCCTCCTGTAACCTTTTTCATTCTGTTGATAGATTGTTTTAACACCTGGTTTAAGCTATAATTATCTTTTATATGCTGGTAAATATCTATTGTCTTTTCAGGAAATTCACTTATTAATGCTTCACTTAAAAATTCTTTGTTATTATCTTTCATATACCTGCTCAGATTGAATATTTGCTCAAAGATTTCCTGCCTTTCAGATAATTCATAATCCTTCAGTGACTTAAGCGCCATCTCAAATCTTGTTCTACCAGCATCTTTTTCATAATCATCAGTTAATAGCTGTAATATTCCACTTATGAAATTCAACCCTGTGTTATATCTAAAACTTTCAAGAAATCTTCGTAAAGCTGCTTTATTTTCATTCAACTTTTCGTTATCATTTATGTTTCCCTTATCATCAAAAAATGCAGCAAACCAATACTTATACTCACGAGGATTTTCAATTAAATAATCAAATATAAAGGATTCATCGCTGAACTTGAAATAGGACTCCATAAATTGCTTAAGGGCTTCAGGATTATTGTAATTTTCCTTGCATAGTTTATATACAGTACCTATAGACTGCCTCCTTTGGTATGCAATATTCTCATATTGCCATATTATCAATATCTTTATTGCTTTTTCTACAAGTGATAAACTATTATCGGTATAAATATTATAATATTGGAACTGGGCTTCATTACCATCCTTTTTCTTTTTAAAATCAAATTCTTTATCATATTTTCTAATATAATTAAAAAGCTCTTTTTCGATTGACTCCTCATTATAATCCTTAAAATAAACTTTTATTTTAGAATTTCTTTCACTCCAATCCTCTATTACCCAATCATCAATAACTCCAATTAAGCTAAGTTTGTATATGGCTCTTTCTAAATCTTGTTTCCTAAGCCCAATTTGATTACCTAATACAATCTGGCCAGCCTTTGGTTTTGCATATGTTTTGTAAAGCGCTGAAATTTCCTTGAATTCTTCCCTGGTGTCTTTTACACTGCTTAACCAAAGAAACATATTATCCATAGCATCTCTTCCTTCGAATTTTATCTCCTCCTGAGCTTTTTTAATGTCTGAGACACTGCTCTTTACATCAAATAATTTATCAGAATACTTTTTGCCTAAATACTCTTCTGATAAAAGTATATAACATTTAGCAGGTTTTTTATCACGACCTGCTCTTCCTCCTTCTTGGTAAAGAGCTTCTACCGATCCAGGAATACCATAATGAATCGTATATCTCACATTGCTCTTATCTATTCCCATGCCAAATGCTTTGGTTGCCACCAATAGAGGAAACTTATTGTCTTGAAAATCACTTTGCACTTTATCTTTGTAGTTATTAAAATCAGCCTCTTTCATAATAGGCACTTTTTTAATTTTAGGGCATGAGCCTGAGTACCATTTAACACCAGCTTTAAATTCATTACTCAGGTTGTTTGCTAGTACATAGCAGCCTGAAGTACCCTTGTTTACAAATCTTGTAAATATCAGCCCCGACTTTGTTCTTTCCCCATTTAATTTAAAAATCTTTTTCTCCTCATCTAACTTTCCTAAGAGATTTAAAAGCTCTTTATATTTTTGTTTTGCATTAGAACCATCATCTTTAATTACCTCAAAAGTTAGTTCAGGCCTTGTAAATGATGGTAGAGTTTTCACATTTTCCTTACTTATCTCAAATTCTTTTAATATATCCTTTAAAACAGATTCTGATGCTGTAGCTGTTAAAGCAAGTACCTTTGCCTTTTTACAGTATCTTCTTATTGTCTTTGCAAGATTTAGATAAGATGTCCTGAAGTCGTGCCCCCACTCACTTAGGCAATGGACTTCATCAATAACAGCCATCCCAATTACATGTTTATCATTTATATTTTGCAATTGCTGTCTAAAGATTTCTGTTTGAAACCTTTCTGGAGAAATCCATACAAATTGGTATTTACCATTTGCAAATTCAATTTGAACCTTTTCTTTTTCATTGGCCTGTTGATTACTGTTTATATAATTTGAATTGGTTATATACCTCTTATCTAAATTATCTCTTTGGTCCTTCATCAATGATTTTATAGGAGTAACAATAAAGCTGATACAAGGCTGCAGTAAAGCCACATATTGGTAAATTAATGATTTGCCTCCTCCAGTTGGCAGAAGTCCAATGGTGTCTTTCCCCTTAAGGGCATTTATAATAACTGAAAGCTGCCCTGGATTAAAAGTATCAAATTGAAAAATATTCTTTAATATAAATTCTAATGCAGAAATATCCGAGTTTTCTCCATCACTAATAATGTTATATTTTATTGGTTCATATGTACTCACTGTAAAATAATTGTATAGGTCAAAATAATCTGTTCGTACATAAATTCTATTTTCTTCGCCTTCTGCCTCATTTTCATCTGTCCATCTTTTTAATATACTGAAATCCACATTAATATAGTCTTTATGGAACTTAGAATTGTCTGCATCATAAATTTTCAGTATTACATTAGGCTGTTTAAAATCCAGCTTATATAACTTTGATAAATTTTCAATCCACAAAAATAAGTCTTCTAAAGCTAATCTTTCAAATCCCTTTATGTCTCTTTCAACTACACTTATTTTCCATTCTTTATCATCAAGATTTAATTTTCCTTTTTCCAATAGGGATAAAATAAGTATTTGAAATCTAATGACTGCTGTAGACTTTAAGATTATGTCATACTTTTTTAAATCTATTTCTTGATCTTCAAAAGCTTTTTTATAATCATATAAAATATTGCTAAACTTTCTAAGATGTCCTTCAATCTCTTTCATTTTTTCTTTTAATATATCAGTTTCTTCTCTAATATCCTTAGTGTCAATCCTTATTGTTTTTATACCATACTTCTTCAGATATTCATCTCTGTCGTTATCATTTCTCCTATTCAAATCATTAAATTTATGTTGCTGCCCATCAATTTCAATTACAAGCTTAGCCTGGGGCAGATAGAAGTCAACCTGTTGTTTTGCAAAGTCCTTATTAGGTTCTAATATAATTTCATCAAATGGTACCTCCGGCAGTATAAGCTGTTGAATAAACTGATATTCAGAAAGATACTTAGGAATAATATCTTCAAAGAAAGTAATAGCAGGATAATCATTATTTAAAGAGTCGCCTTTTATGGTGTTCAGCCATATAGGAGTCTCTCTGGATATTAAAGTATATGCCTTTTCAAACTCAGGGGTCCTGTGTATAGCTCCTAGTTTTTCCTGAAGATATGCTGACATTAATGTTGGACACCCACGCATTAAAATGTTTTTCATTATACATATTATAGGGAAATATGCATTACTTATATTTTTGCTGCCCTTATTATTTTGAATAACAAAGTTATGATTTGTATATGCATAATTCGCAGTATACTTTTCAACATTTTCCGATACATATAAATACATATCTTTTGATCTATTGTTTGGCTTTATCATTGAGGCTGATTTATATTTTTCAATTTCCTCTAACTTTGGAATTTTAGATTCCCTTGGCATTTCTTCTTTGGGTCTAGTTATAGACCCTTGAGCTGGAATACTTACACTAGAATTTTTTAAAATATTTTCAGCTGCTAGTCTGTTATATTCCTTTTCATCATTTTGGAAAATAAACTCTATCTTTTTTAGTTCTGAAGCATTTAAATCAAACTCACGTAATGCTTTCAAAGAATATTGACGCACTTGCGGGGCACTGTTGTTTAAGTTATTTAATAATAAAGGCACAAGCTTTCTTGCTTCAGCATTATATCTCTTACTTATTTTTTGTGCAGCTGATGCCGCAAGTCTTCTTTCATTAATGGTGCCGCTTTGAAGAAACCTTTTTATATAATCAAGAGCTTCCTTTTCTCCAGTCTCCCCCAATTCGTAAGGTGTTAGTTTATCATAGTTCCTTTGTGTCATATTCATCCCTCACAAAAATATATTAATTGTTCAAATAACAACCAAATTTGTTAATTCTATTTCCAATTTTTGAAAGGTAACAGGTACCTTACAAAAACTGGAACAGTTTTTATTGCTATTGAAATTATATCATATGTTGTAATGCTTAACAGCATATTAATTGTATTATTTATGGTACTTTGTACATTATATTAATTGTTATACTATAAAATAATCATATTTGATGTTAACGAATCTCAAGAGGCTATTTTATTTAAGGGTGGACAGACACTTTACAAAAACTGAAATAGCTTTTTGTACTAATACAGAAAAAGCACCTACTTTTATAAATAGATGCTCATAAATTTTTATTTCCTAGTTTTTATTTATTGATCTATTATTCAATAATACAGAGGTAGCCTTTGCCTTAATTCCAGGATTATTTTTAATAATATTTAGCAATGATTTTAATCCGCCATTTAATCCGCCATTTAATCCGCCATAATAAATTTTGCCACAGGGATAAAATTTTTCTTTTTACTTTTTGATTTGCTCATTTTTTAAATGTATTTTCCATGTCCCACTCCGACTGCTTCCTATATGTTCTAAAATACCTTTGTCACTTAGCTTTTTCATATAATATTTTACTCTATTTAATGCCCAGCCAAGTTCCAATGCAATCCCGGACTGTGTGATTGCTGGATTCTTTGTGATAATTTCAATTACTGACTTATCCAAATCCGTCAATTGCATTGATTGGGTGGTTTGGGTGGGACTTTGGGTGGTTTGGGTGGTATCTAATGCTATCCGATAAAAAACTTTACACCCCTGGGGTAGATTCTAAAAATCATTAACTTCCCTAATAAATTTTTGGTTTGTTTCTAAATGCATACGCATGGCCGAATATGCTCCGATTTCATCACCTGCCTCAATAAATTTTGCTATGGACAAATGTCCCTGGCTGGCATTGTTATTGGAAATCTCATCACCGCCATTAGCATTAGTAATAGCTATACTTTTAAGTACAAATGATACTATTAATGGAGATATTGCTATAACTACGTCATTATGAGAAGCCTTTGCTATGAGGCTGTGGAATTCTTGATCTTTCTCATAATAAAGCTGGTTACATTCCACTAACTTAGCAATTTCTTCTGCACAACTCAAAATTTCCTGAATTTCCTCTTTTGTTGCTCTTGCAGCTGCTAATCTTGCAGTTTCAGGTTCAACCATAAGCCTAAATTCATATATGCTGTTTAATTCCAAAGATTCTTCCTTTAAATTATCAAAGAGATGAACATTTTTTGATTTTACATAATCAACATAGATTCCAGAGCCATGTTTTACGATGACAATGCCTTGTGCAGCTAATATTTTAATAGCTTCACGCACTGAATTTCTGCTTACATTAAATTCAGCAACTAAATCCCTCTCTCCAGGGATTCTTTCACCGAAACCGTATTTATTCTCATCCTTGATTTGTTTACATAATTCGTTAGCAACCAGCTGAGCTTTACTTTTCTTTTCCTGCATATTAGTCCCCTTTGTTCTATAATTTCCATTATTTAATTATACAATAAATTCTGCATTCTTTCATTATCATTGCTTATTTTTTAAAAGTAAATAGGCTATGGCACTAAAGAATTTACATACAATATATTGTTTTTTGAATTTATAATCAGCACAATATATTGTAATATTTATTCTTAATACCATAACCTATTAATAAAAATATGTTTCAGATAATAATGTCCCTCAATGATAAACTATTTTGCCAGCTTCTTTTTTTGCCTTATTTTATGTCAACTGTTTTAACAGCTTCTGATTCATTTTCTTTTACCCGCAATAAATTACCAACTATAGTTGCTAAGATAACATTAATGGAAACTGCAATAATTGATGGAATTACGGCAGCTGGATAAACAGCGCTGAAAGTTCCTGCTATTCCTACAGCTAAGGCTGAGTTTTGCTCAGATGTTGTAATAACTAAAGCTATAGTCTTCTTCCTATTCATTTTTAGGGCCTTTGCCAAAAGGCCGCTTCCCCCAGCTGCTACAGCAAAATTCAGTACTACGGCAATAATAACGATTACAGAGTTCATGCTCAAAATTGAATTTTTATTAGGTGCTGTACTTGTCCCTACAATAATAAGAACAGAAATTATAGTAATTAAAGCAATAACTTTTTTATATGCATCACATTTTTCTTTAAAAATGCCCCTCACTATCATGCCAAGTACTATAGGAATTAAGACAATAATCAAAATATTAGTGAACATACTCATGAAGTTAATGTTAACCCAGGCTCCAGCAAGTAAATAAGTCAATGCAGGAGTTAAAAGGGGCGCCAGAAGAGTACCAATCATAACAATTGCAACAGCTAAGGATAAATCTCCATTTGCTAAAAGAGTAATAACACTTGATACTGTTCCAGAGGGCATACATCCAAGTATGATCAATCCAAAAGCAAGCTGATCATTTAATCCTAATAATTTTGCAATAACAAATGCACCTAGAGACATCAGCATAAACTTCCCCAGCACGCCAATTATTACATCCTTAGGTTTTTTTAATATTTCCAAAACGTCATTAGCTTTTATAGACATCCCTGTGCTAAACATAATTACAGAAAGTAAAACACTTGTTAAAGACAAGGTACCTATTTTTATTTTAGCCATGGGTATAAACAAGCTTGGTAAAATCAATGCAATAACTGTAATAAGTATTACAAAAAGCGTTAAATACTTATTGAGGAAATTAGCCGTTTTTTCTATGAATCCCACCATTATACACATCCTTCATTATAAATCTTGATGACTTATAATTTAATTTTGGTTCCAGGATTTAATATATTATTTGGATCAAAAATTTTCTTAATTTCCTTGGCAATACTCAATTCTTTTTCAGAAAATTGAATTGGTAATTTGTTAATTCTTAATTTTCCAACTCCATGTTCTGCTGTTATTGTTCCCCCGCATTTAATTGCATATTTGTATATATTATCAACCAATTCATCATATTTAGATGGTTTTTTGCCATCTTCAGTCATTATAAAATTATGCATATTTCCATCGCCTATATGTCCTATTGTTTGAATTTCTATTTTGAATTCATCAGACAATGTTCTGATTTTATCCATAAATTCAGGAAGATAACTTATTGGAACAGCTACATCCAAAGTATCTACAAGTTTTTTCTTAATGCTTGGGTATACATGACTTCTTATTTCCAAAATATCACGTTGTTCTTTAGAACTTTCTGCAATAAAACTATCAGCAGCGCCGCATTCTTCGCATATTTCTACAATTTTTTCGCAGGTTTCATACATTTTATCCTGGTCATCTGAACCAACTATAAAGTATAAATAAACGTTTCCAGAACTTGAAGGCCAGGTTAAACCAAGGTCTTCAGCAGAAGCCATGGTTGGAGCCTTCTCCATATATTCTATAGCCAAAGGTTTTATACCTTTCATAAGCATAATTGGGACAGCTTTTACTGCATCTTCATCTTTATCAAAAGAAACTATAAGACTTCCTGAATATTGTTTCTTAGGCTGCAGCTTTAGAGTAACTTTAGTTACTACTGCCAGGGACCCTTCGCTTCCTATAATCAAATCTTTAAAATCAAGTCCTGTATTGTTTTTTATCAATTTGCCGCCTAGTTCAAGTATTTCACCAGTAGGCAGAACAGCCTCCAGACCTCTTACCTGATCTCTCATAACACCATATTGTACAGCCCTTACTCCTCCAGCATTTGTAGATACCATTCCACCAACCTGAGCGCCCTCATCTCCTGGATGTATAGGGAAAAATAGATTTTTATGATTTTTAAATTTTTCAATCAAATCAAGCAGTGTAACACCTGCTTCACATTCTACAGTTAAATTTGTTTCATCTACTTCGATTATTTTATTTAATCTTTCCATAGAAATTATTACACTGGGCTGAGTTGCAACAGCACCCCCTGCCATACCTGTTGCTCCTCCTCTTACCATTACTGTTATTCCATTACTGTTTGCATATTTCATTATTTCTGATATTTCATTTGTACAGGATGGTTTCACAACAATGCAGTCTTTACATACCACTGGTTTCATTTCAGGTTCTGTTTCATCTTCGCAATAGGTGCCTACCTTGTCAGGTTCTGTGATAACCCAGTCCTCCCCAATGATTTCTTTCATGTTCTTAATAATTTGTTCGTTCATTTTCTTAATACCTCCAATTTATTTTTTATTACTTACGAAATTACGTAAATAACTTTTCAGGCTTTAATATTTTTTATTTTTTCAATTAGCTGAGGAACTATTTTGTAAACATCACCAACAATTGAATAGTCTGAAATATTGAATATAGGAGCTGATGGATCATCATTTATGGCTATAATGAAACTAGACTCCTTCATTCCAGCCATATGCTGCGGTGCGCCTGATATCCCGCAGGCTATATAAATTAATGGTTTTACCCTGTTACCGCTATAACCAACCTGGTGATCTTTAGATATTATGCCTGCTTCCACAATTGCCCTTGATGCACCAACTTCTCCACCAAGCAAATCTGCTAATTCTTTTATAATGGATAGATCTTCAGAAGTTTTAAAAGCTGCACCTGCTGATACAACAACCTTTGCATCTGCTAAGTCAATTCTTTTATGGGATACTTCTTCTAAAACTTCCATAAGTTTATTTTTGAATTCAATAGGTTTAATATTTATTATTTCTCCCTTCCTGCTTGTATCTCTCACGGCTTCGTCAAATTCCTTATATCGAACTGTTGCCATCTGAGGATAGCAGTCTGACTTTATATGAGCTAATATATTTTCACTAAAAGCAGGACGAATCTGAATTAACTTTCCATCATCATCTATATCAAGTTCTGTGCAATCAGCTGTCAAGCCGGTATGCATGGCTGCTGCTACTCTGGGTGCCAGACTTCTTCCAAATGTTGTTGCTCCAAATAAACAGATTTCAGGTTTAACTCTGCTTATAACATCAACTATATTCTTTGAATAAATTTGCTCATCTGGATAATTAAAAGCTGTATCATCTATAACGTGATATACTTTATCAGCACCCCTATAAATAAGCTCATTAACTTCAATATCACTTGGGCCTAATATTATGCAGCTTATATTACAATTTAACTTATTAGCAAGCTGTTTTCCTTTTCCTAATAATTCATAGCTTACCTTATGAATCTGTTTATTCTTTTGCTCAGCAAAAATCATAATTGAATTGTATTCATCATTCATGGCTATACCTCCAATACCTTCATTTTTTCACATACTTTTATTATTTCAGTAACGGCCTTTTCATTGCTATCTCTAAATACCCTGCCTATCCTTGACGGAATTGGAGGAACCTCTATTTTTTTTACTTTTGTTGCGGAACCTTTTGATCCAATTTCATCTTCTGAAATAATATCTTTTATATCTTCATAGCCCCATTTAGTTATAATTGCTTTTCTTGCTGCCATTTTATTTTTAAAAGATGGCAGTCTGGGAACGTTTACATCCTTCGTTACAGTAATAAGCGCAGGATACTTTGCTCTTTTAATGTAAATGCCTTCAAATATATTGCTGACTACATCTATGTGATCTTCTGTAAAATCTTTTATATCCTCTACATTTGATACATGAGGTATATTTAAATATTCTGCTATCTCGGGACCCACCTGGCCTGTGTCTCCGTCTACTGTCTGTATTCCAGCAAAAATAAGATCTATTTTGTCTACCTTTTTAATTGCTGCTGCTAAAGTTTTAGATGTTGCTTTTACATCAGCCCCGCCAAATTTTCTATCGCTTAAAAGAATGCCATCATCCGCTCCCCTGGATATAGCCTCTTTCAATACTTCTTCTGCATTTGGAGGCCCCATTGTTAGTGCTATTACTGTACTGTTTATTTTTTCCTTTATTCTAACTGCAGCTTCCAAAGCATTAAGATCAAATGGGTTAATTTCAGTACCAGCTGAAGTTCTGTCTATTCTTCCTTTTTCTCTGTCAAATTTAACATTTTCCATATCAGGAACCTGTTTTAACAAAACTAATATTCTCATAATTACCCCCTAATATATTTGATAAATCTGCTTATGAATCTATCATATTAAAATTATGTATTATTATTGATTTTTTTACTCATATAATTGTGACTGAAATTATAAATAAAGAAATTGATAAACCTGTGAACAATAAAAGGTTCAACGCATCATAAGTGAAAATGGTATGAAATGAATGGTTTATTTTGAAAATGCATAAGATGAAGAGTTTATTATGAAGAGCGCAGTTAGCAATAAAAGATTTAATTACATAATTGGTATGATCACTTTTAAATATAATACTCATTTTTTGTTTGATTTTTATTACTTTATCAACTTTTATCCTATTCTACCACATATTTTCAAAAATTGGAAGTACCAATTTCAGAATTTTCAAAAAATATTTTATTAACAATCTTTAGGTTTAGAGTGGAAGTTTTACAGTTAAGAGTTAAAAAAGGTTTTACCCCAGGGGTAAATTTTCCACGGGGTAAAACTTTTTTAAAGGTATCTATGAACTTTTTTGCAATATTTCATATATCCTTCACCATAGATTTTTTTCAAAGAACCTTCTTCGCGAAGAACCTGCCTATTGAATAACCATAGCCCAGCTATTAGGTATAGTAATAGTATAAAATTCGGTAAGATTAAAAATATCCCCATTAATACCAATCCAAAGGCTGTATAAATTGGATTGCGGCTAATTGCAAAAGCTCCAGAAGTTACAAGGGGACCAGGATGGTCTTCATCTATGCCTACTCTAAAACTTATTCCAAAAGAAATCAAAGCCGATAGGAAAAGTATTAACCCAAATATGCATAATACTATCCCTATCCAACTAATAATTTCATTATTAAATAGTTCAAATCCAAGCCTTGGTAAATTTAAAACATTGGTAAGTATAAGATAAAAATATAGCAGCACAAATGGAGGAATAATAAAATCTTTTTTATCCAGTTCTCCAAATTTCAGAGCTTTAATACCTTTTTTACGCATTATTAAGATGCGGCATATGACCATTATCACAAGCAGAATTATTGTTATGATTGCAAAATATCCCTGCATAATTACCACCTCTTTTCATCCTATAATACCCCAGGGGTAAAATTTTCATGACTTACCATCTTTTCAAGTTTTTCAAAATTCTCTTCTGATATAATAATGTCCTGATGATCTCTTGAAATAATGCCTTCAGCTGTTAATTTATTTAAATACCTATAAAGTGTTCTCTTATTTATTTGAAGAGAATCTGCTATAAAGGATTTTTTATCTTTGATTCTACTGGGAAGGCTTTTGCCTAAGACTTTATTATATAAGTAAATAATTAAATTTTCATAAGCTGATAATGATGATTTATACTCTGAAACCATAATTGAATGGGTAGAAAAGTCAGCAAGATATTTAATTATAATAGAAGCAACATCAATGTCACTGTAAATTGCTTCTAAGAATTTTCCCTTATTAACTTTAACAAGTAAGGCTTTGGACAAAGTAATTACTGTCCCCTTGTAATAAATGCTGTTATTTATGGCTTCAATTAAGCCAAATATCTGAGCTTCCTTAAGAGTATCTGCGATTACACGCCTGCCTTCAAGGGTATAATTTTCAACATAGGTTGTACCATTAACTAAAATATAGATATATTCTAACTTATTACCACGCTCAATAAATACAGTGTTTTCTTTTAAGCTTAATATATGAATGTAATCTGTGGAAAATTTATTTAAAAAATCCCTGGCATTAAATAATGATTTTGCTTCACTGGAAAATGCAAATTTAAGTATCCTTTTTATGATATCATTTAAATCATTCATAAACTCTTACCTTTTTCCTATTAGTTCTTACTTCTTAGTTCTTAGTTCTTACCTAAAAAAATTCTTATCTAAATAACAAGCCTCCAATTTGCGGAGCTGAAGTAACATAATTTTAGTTTCAGTTATGTCATATATTTTTTTAATGTGCCAATTGTCATTTATTTTATAATAGCATTATTGGTAAAATATAATCAATAGAATATGTTATTATAAAAATAAAACTGGGGGAGTTTAAGTGAAGATTTATAAAAACATTGAAGAAACAAAAGAAGAAGTTTTAAGCACAATTAAGAATCCAAGTCTGACTTATGAGCAGCAAACCTATGGACTTGCCAAGCTTGCTGAAAATCAGCTTCCATATCCATCAGGTGCTGATGAAAAATTCTTTCAGCTTGTAGATAAGGGAATAATCTGTGATCTTGATGAAGGTCATGCTCCTTATACACCAAGGTACATTTTACCTGATTATGAAAAGCTTATCAAAGAAGGCTGTGAGTTTTTAAGATTAAAACCAGCTAAAACTTTAACCGATGCAATTAATATGCTTTTGGTATTTTACCATCATGTGCCGTCAGTAACAAGATTTCCTGTTTATTTAGGGAAAATTGATAAACTATTGGATCCGTTTATTACTGATGAATCACAGGCAAGAGAACAAATAAAATGGTTTTTAATTCATTTAGACAGAACAATTAATGACAGTTTTTCACATGCAAATATTGGCCCTGAGGAAACCCTGGCAGGCAATATTATCCTTGATTTAGAAAAAGAACTTCAAGACGTAACTCCAAATTTGACTGTACTTTATGATAAGGATAAAACCAGCAATAAATTTGCTTTAAAATGTGTAAGCACATCCTTAGTTTGCGCTAATCCAGCCTTTGCTAATGATAAAATGTTTAGAGCAGATTTTAAAGGAGATTATGGAATAGCAAGCTGCTATAATGGACTTCCTATAGCAGGAGGAGCCTTTACACTTTCAAGGCTTAGATTAAATAAAATAGCTTTAAATTCAGAATCGGTGCAGGATTTCTTCAATGTTAAGCTTATAGAAGCTATTGATGCTATGACTAAATTTATGGAGAGTAAAATCAGATTTATTGTTGAAGAAACTCCATTCTTCGAAACAAACTTTTTAGTTAAAGAAGAATTTGTTAAACTTGATAGATTTGTTGGCTTATTTGGAGTGGTTGGAATGCATGAATGTGTTAATAGGCTGATGGAACTGGATAATAAGAATTTATGCTATGGAAAAGACCAGGAAGCTAATGAACTTGGTGTTAAAATTATGGATGCTATAAAGGAAAGAGTAGATAAATTCCAAAGTAAGTACGGAAAGATATGGGGAAATAGATTTATGCTTCATTCCCAGGTTGGAGCTGCTAACGATGAAGGTACTACTGCTGGCGTAAGAATAGCTATAGGTAAAGAACCTTCTCTATATGATCATTTAAAGCAGGCAGGAATGTTCCATAAGTATTTTCCATCAGGAATAGGTGATCATTTCCCATTTGATCATACAGCAAAGGAAAATCCACAGGCAGTATTAGATATCTTTAATGGAGGGTTTTCCTGCGGTATGAGATATATTTCAGCTTACCCGGAAGATGGAGATTTAATTAGGGTTACAGGATATCTTGTAAAGAAATCTGACCTTGAAAAATTTAATAAGGGGCAGCAGGTCAGCTATGATACCATACAATATGCACAGCAGCCATTAAATGAGTATGGAATTCTTAATAGGAAAGTAAGAAGCGTAAATAATGAAGGCTAAGATTAATAAAATAATTGACAGCAGCGTTGTAGATGGCCCTGGAAATAGGACAGCTGTTTTCTTTCAAGGCTGTAATTTTAATTGCAGATACTGCCATAATCCTGAGACAATTAACCACTGCATAAATTGTATGGAATGTGTCACTAAGTGCCCTGCTCATGCGCTTTCTGCTATAGAAGATAAAGTTATCTGGAATAAGGATATCTGCATTGATTGTGATACATGCATTAAGGTATGCAGATTTAATGCTTCTCCTAAAATACAAAACCTCAGCGTAGAAGAAGTAGTGGACAAAATTAAAAAGAATATACCCTTTATTCAAGGCATCACAACCTCTGGTGGGGAGTGTACCCTTCAAAAGGATTTTTTAACAGCCTTATTTAAGGAAACAAGAAAACTGGGACTTACTAACTTTATTGATTCTAATGGTTCTATAAAATTTGCTGATTATCCAGAACTTATGGAATATACGGATGCAGTAATGCTTGATGTTAAAGCAATTGATAATGAGGAGCATATTAATCTCACATCAAAACCTAATGAAATTGTACTGGAAAATGCTAATTATTTGGCAGACATAGGAAAGCTGTTTGAAATAAGAACTGTAGTTATAGATAATTATCTAAATAACATGAAAACAGTTTATGAAATAACTAACATGCTTAAGAAATACCAAAAAATTAAAGAAATAAGGTATAAGATTATAAGATTCAGACACTTTGGTGTAAGGGAAGAATATAGAAATATGAAGGCTCCTTCAGAAGAAGAAATGTTGAATTTAAAGGAAATAGCTAATGATAATGGATTTAGTAACGTTTTGTTAGTGTAATGTTAAAAGGCTGCATTTATTTTTAATGCAGCCTTACCTTTCTCTTCGCCCTCTTTCATTCCTTCATCTCTTATCATCTTGCCTATTTCGGTCATACTAAAAACCTGCTTAAATTTTTGTTTTGATATCTCATCACCAAATTTATCAAACAGTGCATATAATAATGTTAAGCATTGGAATTCGGAGTGTAAGTAATTACCATCTTCTGTGTAAAATAAATAATCTGTATAATTAGTCTTAATTTCGATATTCTTAATTTCTGTTTCCGCTGGTGCAATTATTCTTGTATCTATACGGTGAAAGTTTTACAATTAAAAGAGGATATCAGTTTAGAAAATCAACTTTAAAAAAGCTTAATGAACTTAAGGCTGTGCACCTAGATCTTAACGTTTATTTAAGCACAATAATTGATGAAGCCATTTCATATTATTATGATTATATTTTCAATTTTAAAGGCATTTAATTAACTACGAAAAGATATCAAGTTATCAAGCTAAACCTTACCCCTTTTTAAGTTATTGCTGTGTATATACCTATTCTTTATTTTCATAATGTTTTGATGCAGCTATTATTAGATAAGGTGCTAAAAAAGTACAGCTGCTAATCCAAAGCACACCAATTATTATTCCAAAATATAATCCGAAAAACTGTTTTATAAATCTACCCATAAATATAGGTAAAAAAATATAAATGGTCATAATAAACTTTACTAAGCCGCTTTCACGGTATTTAGCACCACAAAACTCACAATTAAATTTCATATGTATATTTAACCAACCGGACTTTAAGATTTCTCTATTATTTAGTTTATGTGAACAATATTTACATCTATAAACAAACATATAAGTGCTCCTTCATTCCAATATATTATTTATTCTACACATATTACTGATTTCCTTTTATTTACTAAAATAAAGCTGTGAGGCTTATAACTTGAATTTTGCACAAATATTTTGTACATTAATTACTTATTTTACTTAACTGCACTCCCTATTGCATATCTATTTATATATAATACAAATTTCAAAACATTATATACAGAAAGGATGTGATACCATGGAGGACTTTTTAAAGGCCGTTGCTAATATGGGCTTCCCAATAGCCGTTACTAATGTGGGCTTCCCAATAGCTGTTGCTGCCTATCTTCCTATAAAGATTGAAGGTAGACTGGACAGTCTGTCTTCTTCCATAAACCAGCTTTCAACAATACTTCCAATAAAATTAAATGCTAATGATGGCAGGGACTGGCAGCAGCGAAGATCTTCAGGAGGACATAATCCATTTTGAAAAAATCAATAAGGTGAGAAGTGCCATATCCAAGCTTCCCGAAGATGAAATTGAGCTTATAGTTATGGTGTATTACAGTGCAATTGTTCAGTCCTTGTAAGGTATCTTTATAAATTTCAGCTTAGGTCTAATCTCAGTATGATATTTTTTCATATCACAATTATCATTTTCATCCACATATTTCTTAATTAATGTTAAATCTTCTATTATTAATTTGATTTCCTGTCCATCTTCTTCAGTTAATTTATTATTTATTGTTTTGTCCAAAATTTTCTTTAAAGCTAACTGATATGTCATCATGTCACTTTGATCTACTAGAAAAAAATTGTCTCTGAAGGATAACCCTGCAATAACAGTTGAGTTACTAATTTCTTTATACATTTCCCTTAAGGATAAAATGGACTTTTTATCGCCAGTATTGATTTTATTAATATCAACTACATTAGCAGAACTTAAACTTAAAGTTAGATATTTCGTAAAATTATATTTTGCATCCCTTCGCAGAATGATATATTCCTGCCTGAGTTTTAGATACTGATAAGAGAATACAGATGTTACAATAAGTACCAAAATTAAGAACATCAATGCCTTTTTATTTTTCAAATATCTCCCTCCTAAATTCATATTAAAATATTTATATACATTAAAGAGAAATCTTCAATAGACCAAAAAAGAATAAAAGTATAATTTGAGTTACTGTAAATATTATTAAAGCTACTATTCCTGAATAGTCACCTAATGAATTTATGTTAAATTTCTTAGTATTTACTTCCATGAACCAAAAAAGAACAAAAACTGGACAAAGACTTATTAATAAATCTAATCCTGGTGTGCTGCTAAGCTTTTCAAGTATATACCCTTGAATTGAAAATATAAAACTATACATAACCCAATAGATAACAGCACTAATGGCATTATACAAGATATATTCAAATAAATTTAAATCTCTTTTATTGTATTCCCATAGCAATTAATATCCCTCTCCTTATAACTTTGTTCTTTATATCACTGTAACTTTACTATGTTAATACTCAGGATTTTTGCTATTATTACAGGAAGATATAAACTGCTATTAAGTCGTGATTTATTGGTAATATTTAAATATCATAGATTTATAAATAATGAATCTTATAAGAAGATGGCAAAGCAGCATACCTTTGCTATATTGAGTTAAACATTCTAAAATATAGTTTCTTTAAGTTATGCTTTAAACTTTTATCTGCCTCTGTTAATAACTCTATATATTTACTTCCAATTTCATAAAAACATACCCTATCAAAAGGTGCCTGTAAGCTATTGATATTTTTATTAATGTCTAACCTAGCTCTCACCAAATTTTCAATATATCTTGCAAATCCCTCTTTCCATTCCTGCCATATCATATATTCATAATCAATTTTCTTTAAATACCCCTTAATCTCTTTATGATAATTTAAAACTTTCAAATATTCTCCTGAATTAAGGTAATTTCCTAATTCTACTGTTTTGTTAATAAAAGTAGAATTTTCATAAGGAAAAGGGTGAGTTATTTCCCACATAAAATTATTGTTTTCTTTTGACTTTCTTTCAATTTCCAAGGATTTTCTAATTTCTCTCTCACATGTTTCCCATTGATAACAGTGTACAAATTCATGGAAAATAAAAACATATCCTTCCAGGTTATTAAACACTTCTTCTGACACTATTGCAGATGATTTCATGTTATAAAACTCCAGTGGGAAAGATGCCAAAATTCCGCTTCCCACATGCATCGGTGCTGGATATTCTAATTTAAATTCATAATTTTCACTAACCTCATCCAAATCAAACACAAAGAAAACATCATCTTTAACAACTGTTACTGGATAAATCTTTGCTAAAGAACTATCAATGTCACAAAGCTGCTTGTGTAATTCATTTATTTTCCTCAATGAATTTATTTGATTTTCTATAAACCGCATTTTTTCTTCTTTATACATTTAACTCCCTCTAATTTTCCCCTGTTACAGTTTACTTCCTTCAGCATTTACACTAATTCCGTAGCCCTTGCCTGTCTCTCATTAAATAACTTAATCAGCCACACAATTCCACCGGCAAGCAGGACAGCTCCCAATAAATCAAACCATACAGGCTGATGATTCGAAGCACTTAAAGCAGCATTATAACCAGGTATACTTAAACCAATGGCCTCAATTATGAAAATCATACCATTATTCAAGGCATGGCCAAAAATCGTAGTAATAATAGAACCAGTCTTTACATACCACCAGCCCAATATTATTCCGGCTGCAAAGGCAGAGACAAACTGCCAGGGATTCATATGTGCTAAACCAAACAATAGTGCAGATAAGATTATTGATTTCCTTACTGAATAATGTTTTAAAAAGCCCTTTAATATCATACCTCTAAATACTATTTCTTCAGTTATTGGAGCTATTACTGCCACTCCTAAAATTACCTTCCAGGTAGCAAAGCCATTACCTAGCATAGAATTGAAGGCTTTAATCCAGAAATCATTCATAGGAATAATTCTTTCAGTAAAAATGCCTACTTCTGATAATAGTATTTGTAAGCCTAGAATAGTTAATGTCATAGGAATTAAAAAAATAATTGAAATATTTTCTATAGAAACCATGCTTTTAAAATTAATAATATATTTTTTCTTAAGCCACAATATAAGCAAGCCTAGCCCAGCTAATGTTGTAAAAACATAAACTAAAGGATCATCCTTTGCGAAACCTATGAATTTTGAAGCAATAAATAATATTAAATCCGGGACTAAAGTACATATAAAAGTGTAAAATACCAACATTCCTAATCCCTTTATAAAACCTGGATTATATTCTTCCTTCTTCCTGTCAGGCTGCTCATCTTTCTGCCTGCTCAGCTTAGAAATACCTATAATCATGCACATCATACTGCAGGCCCACAATAGTCCAATTATACCTATAGATATGGAATTTTTCCTAGGTGTATTAAAATTCACTACAAAAAGTCTAATGAACATGAAAAAAGCTGGAATCTGAAAAGCAATCTGCAGCAGAAACCAGATGTATAATCTACTTTTAGACTTAACCCACAGTCTTATAATAACTACTAAACTAAATAAAATGACTATAGCAAATGAGAAAAGCAATATTATTAAAGTATCTATCCCTATCCGCATTAATAATATACCACCCTTCAAAAATAATTTATTCTATATAATTAGGGGTCTGGTACCTTACAAAACTTGGAATTATTCTAGATGTTTAAACTTGTCCCAGAATAAATCTTTATTAAGTTTAAATGTTAAAGCATCATATAGGTTACCTTTAACTTCCCTATAATTAACTTTCCTGCTTACAACCTCAAATCCGCATTTTTCTGCTAAGCTTATCATTCTATAATTGCCTGACCAAGTTTGTGTATATATTTCTGATACAGTCTCTGATTTTAACAAATATGAAATAAATAGTGTAATGGCGGATTCTCCCATCTTTTTACCTCTGTATTTTCTGTTTGGGATGTCAATTCCTACTGCAAGTTGTGTTTTATCTTCGTTAATATTATAAGATGTAACCCAGCCTATATGTTCTCCATCTACAGTACATACCTCCAATCGTTTTCGTACTTCTGGCATTGTTCCGCTTAATCTTTGCAATAATTTATTTTTTAGATTTTCGACGTTTGTTTCTTCATTTTCCCATGGAGCATCCCAATCCTGCCACTCAATTTCAGTTGTATTCCATATAATATAATCGTTAATATCATAAGCAGACATATCCCTTAAAAATATAATCCCATTAAATATTCTAAATCTATTTTCTATAATTTTGTTTTGCATTTTATCGCCCATCCTCCCATATTATGGATTACCTTACTTCATGACCTTCACCATAACGTCACATCATTGGAGTATTATGAACCAACTTCCATTGTCTCATCTAAATCTTTGATGATATATTAAGATTATATAATTTTAGTAATCTTTATAAAGAAGAAAATGTGTATGAAGAAAAAGATACTGTTAATTTTGATATTCTTTTAATTCATTTAAAAACTCCTGATAGTCATCATTTTCCCAATAAAACGTTAATTCATCTTCTGTATATTCTTTAGTAACAGGAAACATGAATGACTCACCTACATCTAAACCCAATTCATTTAAAACAAGCTGTGCAAATTTCCCAAAGGCGAAACCAATTGAGGTAATAATATTCTTGTCCCTTACTACAGGCTGATGAATAAAATTTTCCTTTTTAATGAATGGAAATACATCAAGCATTTGCATAAACATACCGGCTGTAAATTTTACTTCACTTAATAAGCCTGCTTTAGCTAACAAAAGCGGAGAGCATGATATTGATGCTATTAAAATCTCTTTGTTTTTAAATCCGGAAAGAAAATTGATAAGCTAGTTATCATATAAAGCAGGTAAAGGATTAATAATTCCAGGTAATATAACACAGCTGTAATCATCCAAATCTACATCATTAAAAGCTTTTGTAGGTGTGACTTGAAAGCCTTCTTCACTTTTATAAATATTTAGCTCACTACCCAAATAATCTATATCTTTCCCAAACCATATCTTTAAGCAAGAGGTTAGTTTAGTGATTTCTTGTAAAGAAAAGTACGGGTAAATAACCACTGCTATCTTTTTCATATTTAAATTTCCCCTTCAAATTCCTATTTGTTGAGTTATTCTACATCTTTCATATATTGCATTGTCTTACCATTATTCATCAAATAAAAAATTATATCGTAATTACTATTTTTGAGATCTGATTTTTTCAATTGCAGGATCAGCACCTGCTAAAAAGTCTTTAATGCTATATTCAATCATATGATCAGGAACAAATGCATATTGCAGCCCTGATGAAAAAGTTTTTCTGCCCACAATGACAAATAAATTACCTTTTGTATTATAGTAAGCCGAATCACGTATCATATTTACTATGGGGCTGTTTCCTGTATACATTCCACCTATATTATCCCTTATGTCTATTATCAGCTTTGGTTTTGCTTTTTCTTCAAGCATGTTTTTAAATAATGTCAACTCTTTAGCATCCGGATGGCTTGTATTATTAAACCTGCAGTAAATCAAGTTGTCATTTTCGCTGTATTTCAAGTAAAAATCTTCATTACTGCTGGAATAAAATGATTTGTTTTTAACTTTATCTTCTAAATTACACCATTTTATATCATGATCCAATTCAGGAAGAATATTAATCTTGAATACTTTATTTTCTTGATTCTCTAGTGTTATCACTATGTTCTTATCTTCACTTGCTTTGTTAATAATGCCAAAGTGTTTTAATATCTTGTGTTCTTGCAGCATAAGTGGATTTTTCCACTTGAGCAAAAATACTGATGCTTCTACAGTTTTTTGAGAAGCTGCATAGCTGATTTACTTTACATCTATTTATTTAAATTTTTCGGGCTTCTCGACCCTCATTGATAAAATATAGCCACAATGTGTACAAATTTCAGCAACAATTTCCGAGCCAGTTGTAAAAAACGTATTAATAGGCAGCATTGCAGCGTATCCAGACAATTTACCCTGTCCAATCTCCTTGCTTCCACACATAGGACATTCCTTACTTTTTTCCATGATTCTCCTCCTATTCAATTAATAATCGACTTATAGTTTGAATATTTCTATCTATAGGCTGCGTCCCATCTACCCAAATGATCGGAATATTAATAGACTCTAACCATACTGTTACATCATCTTCTGAACGTTGCTCAACCATATCAAAAAACTTTTTCTCCTTCTCATATAAATCGCCGCCTTGCAAAATCCTGTCTCCAAATTTTTTATATGATCTATCTATTACTCGTTTCATTCTGATTTCTTTTGGTACACTAACCAATACCGCACAAGTAAACATGGAACTAACTTCTTCACCATAATTTCCTTTTACCGAAGCAAGTATAAAATTATCATATAGCTTTAGATCTTCTAACAATAAATACGACACCTCTTCTCTTGTTCGTGCCATCTCATAGTTATAATTCATGCTATTTAAAGGAAAATAATAGTCTTCTATGTCCATAAACTTCCATTCTAATTCTTTAGAAAGTTCTTTGCCTAATGTACTTTTTCCTGCACCATTTCCACCACATACAATTATTCTGTTTCCCATTCTATTTCCCTCATCAAATTACTATTTAATAGGCTCTAGATAATTAACTCTTTTGCCTGTTTTTACAGCATATTCTATTTCACTTTTTGTACTTTCACCTATATAGTTTCCTTTATTAATTACAAAGATTTCGTCAGCCATATCAATTTTTCTTTTATGCATATCATCAAGCATTATTTTAGCATCAGCAGTAATAAGAGTTTCAAATTCACCATCATCATGTCCAAATAATCCAACTGAAATCACTATATTCCCTGCTAACGTTAAATCTTTCTGTACTTGTATAAATTCACTTTTAAACTTTGTACTACCACAAAGGGTTATTACTTTATATTTCCCTATCATCTTAATCCTTCTTTCTAATTCGTATAAATTTACTACTGTGACACAGTATACGAAGAATGCAAAATATCCCAGCTAAACATTATGCTCATTTTGTGAGCTAATTATCTATATCTCTTTTGTCAAAATATGTTCAATTTGATGCGGCATATTTATTAATTTTTCTGCAAAAGCCGTTTCACCTAAGTGAACACCGCCCCCTACTGAGTAGTAATAGTGGGATGCATCATTGCTTGCCATTAGGATGCAATCGTCTTCAATAATAATTGCTGCAGCACGGTATCTAAACCAATTTCTGTCATTAGTAATGCAGCAGTCTTTTTTGTAATCTGTTTCCATATTCAACCCCCATTTATTCATTACCCCTTATAGAATCAACAATACTTGATTTAAACAGTTTTCTTGAGGCATTTATTGAAGCCATCAGGCAGATAAGTACAGTTGCTGCAAAAGTTATTATTACTGTGATTACAGGGAAACTCCAGGTCATTCCCTGCGTAAGTGATTTTCTTGCTGCTAAATACAAAATGTAGGTTAATATTACCCCAAGGCCAATACCCCAGACAGCAGAAGTAACTCCATAAAATACACCCTCAAACCTTATCATTTTTTTAACCTGATTATTTTCAAAGCCTATAGCCCTAAGCATCCCTATTTCCCTTTTCCTAATTAGTACATTCATAGTCATGATATTGAACAGATTTATAATACTGAATACTGCTACTACAGTTACAAAGCTGTACAATATTAAGGATATCTGCAAATTACTTTTTTTAATTTTCTCCAATTCTTCCTTATAAGAGGTTAAAGTAGATCCTCTGTCTTTTTTTATTTTTTGTTTTAATATTTTTTCTATTTCATCATAATTTGCATTTTTACTTAAATTTATTTTTATTTTCTGATAGCCATTTATACCCATATATTTTTCGGCAGCTTTAGAACTCATAAACACAATGTTATTTACAGTCATGTCAGAAGGCATAAAATCATTACCCAGTATTGCCCCAATAGTAAAGGTTCCATCTGTCTCATTTACAAAATTTCCATCATCATCATAATTAGGATGTGTCAGCTTTATTCTGTCTCCTACGTTTAGTTTAGTTAAGCTTGTGTAACTTAAATTCTGGGCTAGAATTACAAGGGGTTCTTTGTCCATTTTATCTGTATCTATTTTTCCCTGAACTACATAATTCTTAATAGAATTAAAATTCTCCTCTGAAAGCCCATTTACTATTGAATGAAAACTATAAATTTTTTGTTCAAACTGATGTTTTGCATTAGGTGTCATGTTACTTTTATTTCTAAGAAACTTTATACCATAATCAGTAACTTTTTCCTCAGGAACTGTCATAAGCGACATTACACTTTTTTCCTTGCTGATTTTACCTATACCTTTTATATTCTCAATATCCTGAATATCCTTATCTGTTAATGCCTCCTTACGGGAAATACTGGATGTGGTTATAACAAAATCTCCGCCCATTTCATTCTTTAGGTTTTTAATAGGGTCAGCACAATTAATTAAATAGCTTACAGCTAAGAACATTATTATACTTATGCTTAAAGATATTACTGTGGTTATAAATCTCCTTTTGTTTCTGTTAACATTTAAATAGGCCATATCTGCAGTAAATCCAAATAACTTTCCCAGATAGCTTTTCTTTTGCAAATTTTTCTTTATGCTGCTGCCTGTAAGCTTTAAATTGTTATTTGAACTTATTGCTTCAACGGGAGATATTCTTGAAGCTCTTCCTGCTGATGAATACGTTCCCATTAAAATACTTGAAAAGCCCACAATGACAGAGGCTGTTATACCGGAAACGGGAATATACATTACACCTCCTACATCTTTATAACCTGAGATTAATATTATCATGCCTTTAATTATAAAATTACCTAAGATTATTCCTATTGGAATGAATATGCAGCCTAAAATTATTCCTTCACCAAGAACCAGCATCTTAATTTGCCCCGGTGAGCTTCCTATGGCTCTTAGCATGCCAAATTCCTTAATTCTTTCGGTAATTGAAATATTGAATATATTATAAATTATTATACCTGCAACTATACTTATAATCAGATATAAGACTGCACTGATAAAATCTATGATTTTAAATAATTTTGGAATATATTCTTTTGCAATATTTGTATTAATAAATATGTTTTGATACTGATCAGTCATAGTCAATAATTCCAAGCCTTTACCTAAAGAATATTCATTATTTATGCTTGAATATCCAAAATATTTAATGGCTTCAGTAGGAAGCTTCGATTGAACATATTCTTTGGTAACATAAGCAATTGCCCTACTTTTTCCAGCATTTTGGGTACAAGTATACTTAAAGGTGCCTACTAAGATAAATTTGTTTTCTATATTCAGATTTACAGAGTTGCGTTTAAAATTTATATAAGACAAATTTGAAGGTAAGGTGATTTCATCTCCTAATTTATACTTTTGCGGCAGTTTATCCAATATCCAGTCCTCCAAAGCTATTTCATTATCTTTTTCCGGATATCTGCCCTGTACCAGCTTGAAATTAATAAGTTCAGGTATATTCTTTTCATAGCCGTTAATTTCCATAGTATATTTAGTATTTTGTATTTCATGAATTCCTAAATTTATACCAATTGATGTTTTATTTATAATAGGATCTTTTGAAAGTGTATCCAAAGCTTTTTCATCTGAAGTAAAAAACTGTATGTCGTATACACCGCCTACATCATTAATCATACGTTCATAGGCAGCTTTTTTAAATGTATCAAGCATTACACTTAAGGCTATAATTAAACACATAGAAAGTATAATACTTATTGCTATGGATACAACTCTTTTCTTATTTCCAAATGTATTTCTTGGAATAAGTGACCAAAAGCTTTTCATTTAATAACCCCCTCTATATAACGTAGTACCTTGGAGAAATTTTTATTCTATGCTATATAAATAATACTGTTTCCCAATCCTTACCGCTATTGCATTGTCCATTTTTTGAATACAATCTGTCCATGAAATCTTTGAATTACCAAATCTATCAAGTCTAAGGTCAAAGTTCATCATAATAAGAGCAAATGCTATAACCACAATGCTAACAACTATAATTGTCTTCACTTTTCTATTTGACATAACTCCCTCCTAATATTATTGAACAATATTTTACCATTGCACCACAAGATAAGAAAATTACTGTATAGAAAGTATCACTTTACAATTATTTTATCACCTATATACATAATAGTAAAGTAATGGAAATCCAGAATGGCATATGTTTTTAGGAGACCTTTGTCTAAGGAGGCCAGTGATATACACTTTATAAAAGCATCCTGTTTTAAGGTGCAAAACAAAAAAATATCATAAATAATAACACAAAAACAGCGTTAATATTCACATGCATTAACGCTGTTTTTATTCCTTTTCAAAGCAAATATATATAAGTATATTTACAATTTCTTCATTTTAAAAGAAGATTCCGTCAAAACAATATGTTTATACTTAAAGGTTATTTTTTGTACACTTCAACCAATTTGCCATACTTGAAAATGTAGAGTCTAAAATTATCAGCTCCATCTCCATTCTATTCCAGGTAACAGATACCTTACAAAATTTAGATCAATTCGATTTCTGCGAGGGGCTGTTCAGCACAACACATAAGTTTATCCTCCAAAAACAACTTTACCAGTATTTTTTTTGCTTCCTTAAACTTTGGAAGATTATTAAAGACAACAGATGAAGTGTTTATGTAATCAAGTTCAAATTCGGTGTTGCTGCGATAAAGTACGCCCTTTGAGCCGATCCATTCAAATTCCGCTCTTGCCTTGACCGGATTTAAAGCATCAACCCCGTTTTTTGCCATTAATGAGTCGGTATATTTTTTCTTGGCATATGTTTCTGAAAAGGATATACTCGCTTTTCCATCATGGTAGCTGCATTCCGTGACAAACAGCCCATTTTTTTTAAACATATCTTCGCGGCAAACTTTTATAATCGGGTTCCGTGTATATTTATAAAAGGCTTTTTTATTGTTTTCCTTAAGCAAATTCAACAGAGTTGTCCTTTCAATATTGTTTCGGCAAAGGATTGCCCTAAGGCAGTTATCAATTGCAAAAGCGTTCGGATAGAGTAACTCGGCATGTCGATATTTTATTTGTTCATGTTCTTCCACATAACCGTTGCTATAAATTTTATCAAAATCAAGTTTTTGAAAATCTTTTATCCCACTGCACAGGGAAGATCCATAGCCAGATTGAGCAAATTTCGAAAATTTTATTTCAGGTATGTTCAGCAGTTTTTCAATATCGAATAGGAAAAATACTGGCACCGGTACATTTGCATTTTCATCATTGTCATATCTAAGTGCAGTATGTTTAAAACCTTCATTATAATATTGGGTAGGGGTCAATGGTCTAAAGTAAAACCTTACATTTGCAACTGCCTCTGTTTTCGTCATATCGATTACCTGACGGCTTGCGTTGTCGTTTTTCATAAGATTCATTTTTTCAGCATTAACACGGCTATATAAAAATCCGGTGCTCAGAATACTAACCGCATTGGTAACATCCGTATAATGGAAAGCAAATTTAGGCCACCACGCAACAGGACTATGATTTTCGCAATTATCCTTTATAATATCCGCATATTCCATCATGAATCCCCCTTTAATGAAAACAAACGCCCGGAACCTTCGTTGAATTGATACCCATTCACCATATCTGAAGATTTATTATCCCTAAGTCTGATTTCAGACAAGTACCCCAAAGCTTCCAGCATTGCATAAACTAAAATGCGTAACTGATTATCGGGCGATGCTTTAAATACACTTTTGCTGCGTATATCATCCCATATCTCAAAGAATGATTCTTCATCCACCATATGCTCAATCTTTTCATCCTTGCAGAAAAATAAAAGTCCCTTATCCCAACGAACATCCCACTGTTTTCCATTGCAATGAAAAGTATACGGTGTTATAGAACTGTTATAAATGATATCATCTTTCACTCCATTGAAAGACATATCCTTTGCATTGCACTTCAGCCATTCCATTGTTTCTTTCTGTGTTTTGTGCTCAGGTATCGCATTGTTTTTTAAACCAAGATAAATATAAATATCTATTGGTAATGGCTTCAAGTATCTTTCCATCAGCGGACGTACGTCGTCCCAATTCAATTCGCCGTTTCCACATCCGAGTCTCGGAAATGCAATGGATGTGATATTCTTATCAGCATAAGTGTTTACAAATTTGATAAGCCCATTTTCGATGTACTCCAACTTGGATGGATTGCGCCAGTGTTCTTTTGTTGGGAAAAGAAGTATCCAATGGTCAGGTGCATACCAGAGCATCAGCTTCCCAATTTTTAGCTGCCTTTTTTCACACGCAGTACGGTAGCAAGCGAACATTTCTGGGTATCTTTGTTTAAAAGCCAAAGCCAGTCCTTTTCCCATTACGCCTACAGTATTTACGGTATTAACAATCACCTGTGCAGGGCTATTAAAAATATCGCCTTCAATATATTCAATCATAACTTTTCCCCCTCACTCAATTGTATTTTCTCGCCATTAGGAAGAACAAAATTACACTCAAGTCTGCATCCGGTTACCATAGCAATTTCCTGAAGATCATCAATGGTAAAGTTCCCGCGTTTAATTTTTTGACTAAAGGCCTGTGGTGTTTTATTCAACCGCTTGCCGATTTTAGATATTGTCAAATCAGATTTAATGCATAGAATTTTGATTTGGTCATCAATTCTCAATATCATCACCGCCTAATTCAAAGCTTAAACATATATGTTTAAGTTGTCAACATTATTGTTTAATGGTTGTCTATCTTTTCTACACACTTTTTGCCTGTTCGGTGGATGCAGTCCACCGATTTTGCCCGTTTGTTGGATACAGTGAACGATAAATTGGAATTTGTAGTTGTAACATCTATTGCATTGAATTACCGCTGTGACAGATAAGAAAAATGTTCCAAATTAATTATTTATCTATTGAAGAGTATTTCAGTATTTGATATGCCCCTGTAAATGACTTAATACTTATATCAAATTCATCACCTGATTTATTTTGTACTCTAATCAATGTACCTATTTGATCAAAATAATTCCATTCAGTTTTATTAAGGTTATCTTTATAATCTTTAAAAGAAGATGTTGGCACCAAATACTCATTTTCATTTAATTTACCACTTCCATCGGGTAATGGGATATTATAAGATGAATTATTTATTATTAAATTTATTTCTTTTGTAGGTGCAAATCTTCCCTGTAACATTACTCCAAGGGTATGCCTATCGAGATTTTCACTATGGAGAGCAATTGCAAAAATTATATTCCATAGGTATATAAAAATTAATATAAGTAATATACCTGTACCAATAAATATATATTTTTTCCTCAAACTTAACCACCCCTGATATATTAAAAGTTACATATCATTAAAATTAGAGCAAAGGGACTGCATTCACTGGTTTAGTCTCTATCCATTTTATTAACTCTTTATAATCTTCTTTCATTTCATCATACTCCATTTTTGGTAACTCTTTGCTAGGGTTCATTTTATATTTAGTTGCAATATCTAATGCTCTTTGAAATCTATAACCTGGAACATCAAGTCTCATTCTATTTGCAATTTTATGTTTATTAGAACAAGATTTATTTGTTGAATAATAGTAGTGGCGAAAAGCGTTTGTAATTATAACTTGCACAAGTATATTTATAGGTGGTTCATCAAGTACACTCCTAATTTGTGGATTTTTATTCAACTCCTCTTTAGACCATTTTCTACCTAATTCATCAAAAAATAAAACCTCTTCTCTTGTGGGAACAGGCAGTTCTTCAATTATGTTCCTTCCATAAAGTAAAATACCTGATTCATGTATTCTTTGCAATTCAATAGTAACTTCAATTAAATGTTTGTTTTCCAGTGATAGATTTATATCTTTTTTAAAAGGTCTTTTCAATTCAGATAACCTATATACAGTTCTCGCTATTGGTATATCATAATTGAATTCACTTTCAATGTTGTCTATATTCATTAGAATTAATTTTACTATATCTTTATTGGCTGTATCTTTTAAAACAGTTATTACATCAATATCTCTACCAGGGCCTTCAACATAACTTCCATTTGATAAACTACCTGCTAATATTATCGCTTCAATATAATCAATAAAATCTGTTGAAATAGACTTAACAAAATACTGTAAAATTTCTCTTGCCCTTTTCTCTGACTTGTCATGCACCATCATAAATTTCCCCCATTATAAATTTATTTACATTTAACTGTTTATAAATAGAAAAAGTTATTACGCATAAAATTATGATTGTAACATAAATAAAGAAAACTGCAAATTAATTAACTTATGGTTTCTACTTATTGCTATAACGTCTTGCAGTGATGATTCCAGTAATTAACATACTAACGAATTCTACCAACAAAATATAGTCTATACGCCATCGTAGACCGAAACAATATGCAATGGTATATATTTCACAGCTTAAAAGAATAAAAATAAGACTTACTATTACTATATTTGAAACTATCGGAGTTCTAAAACGTGTATTAATTATAGGCTTTAACAAAAATATTACCGCTACACAAATAACAGGATATAAAAATATTGCCAATTTATTAGCATACCAATTTACATTAATTCCATTCCACTGCATGGGTATCTCTTTAGGCAAAAAAGAATAAAATATAATTGCAATTAAAGCACTAATAACAGTCAAAACCCATAATGTAAAATTTACTTTATTTTTACCATAGCAGTTCTCCATACTTAAACCTCCAAAATACTTTTTCATACTTTAAGTAGATTAAAATCTTTGCTGTCATTTTAATACTGAAACGTAATATACTGAGAATATTCTTTAATTCGCAGTTTCTTACCGCTGTGACAGATAATATGAAAATTATGTATTAATCCTTAATGATACATCTATTCTCAAGAATATATCTGCCATATAAAGATTATAACATGTATGCATATAAATGGAAAATAATTAGAATTTGTAACTATTCAGCTACCCTAAAAAGTATATAAAAAAGCACCTTACTGTCAAAT
>ENA-UOOI01000589-UOOI01000589.1-fermentation-metagenome-genome-assembly--contig:-NODE-589-length-45372-cov-9.260432_pt1 | contig 45372 bp, 58 predicted proteins | sample MGYA00245779_ERZ724027 | MGnify/ENA primary metagenome ERZ724027 (study PRJEB28704, sample SAMN03018318) | fermentation metagenome | biome: anthropogenic terrestrial biome; feature: soil; material...
GGAAAGAAGTATAATAATACCTGCAATGCGCGGTGAAAACCGTTGCGTATGGAGGCTGTTGCTCCGTATGCAAGGGGCAGGGTGTGCTACCACCCTGTTCCTGCTTTGCACTTTTTAGTTGCCTTGCAAAATTCATTATAGACCCTTTTTCCGGAAAATTCAACCATATTTTTCGGGTTGTGGAAAAAAGGAAGGCGCCCCTTCCGCGCGGAAAGGGCGCCTTCCTTTTTGCGGGCGGCAGGCCGTCCCGCTCAGCCCGCGATGACGCGGGCGCGGATGATCTCCGGCAGGTTTTCCAGGTTTTCGGCGGTGGAGCCGGCGACGGCGCCGGTCACGTCGAGGATGGTATAGGCATAGTCTTTCCGGGCCTTGCTCTGCATGTTTTCAATATTGATGCCGGCAACGGCAAGGATGCCGGAAAGCTTGCTGATGGTGTTCGGCACGTTGCGGTGGAACAGGCAGATGCGCGTGTCCCCGTTGCGCGGCATGGAAACGGCCGGCATGTTCACCGAATGGCGGACGTTCCCGTTCTCAAGGTACTCCATCAGCTCATCGGCGGCCATGCGGGCGCAGTTGTCCTCCGACTCCGGCGTGGACGCGCCGAGGTGGGGAACCGCGAGGACGTTTTCGACGCCGAGGAGGCTGTCGTCCGGGAAATCCGTGGCATAGCGGGCGATCTTGCCGGATTTCAGACCGCCGAGGACCGCCGCGGAATCCGCGAGCCCGCCGCGCGCAAAGTTCAGCAGGCGGACGCCGTCTTTCATCTTGGCGATGGACTCGGCGCAGATCATATGCTTCGTATCCGGCAGGAGCGGGACGTGGATGGTGATGTAATCGCTGTTCCCGTAAATCTCGTCGAGGGAACGGGCGTGCCTGATGGCACGGGAAAGGCCCCACGCCGCGTCGACGGACAGGTACGGGTCGTAGCCGTAGACGTCCATGCCGAGCGAATGGGCCGCGTTGGCGACCAGGATGCCGATGGCCCCGAGGCCGATGACGCCCAGCGTCTTGCCCCGGATCTCCGGCCCGGCGAACTGGCTTTTTCCTTTTTCCACCAGCTTGCCGACCTCATCGCCCCGGCCCTTCAGGGTCTTTGCCCACTCCACGGCGGGGACGATCCGGCGGGACGTGAGCAGGAGGGCCGCCACGACCAGCTCCTTTACGGCGTTGGCGTTCGCGCCGGGCGTGTTGAACACGGCGATGCCCTGCGCGCTGCATTTGTCCAGCGGAATATTGTTGACCCCGGCGCCCGCGCGGGCGATGGCCAGCAGGTTTTTGGGGAATTCCATTTCGTGCAGGGAAGCCGAGCGGACCAGGACGGCGTCCGGCTCTTTCACGGCGTCCCCGACGGTATAGCCTTCCCCGAAACGGCCCGTGCCGGCCGGCGAAATTTTATTCAGGCATTTGATCCGATACATTTTTTGCACCCTCACCTTTCCTTTCTTTTTCTTTTCGATAAAGAAAAAGAGAGCAAAAAGAAACGATGGTCCGGGCCCCGGGCACTCTGATGGGCCGGGCCCCGGACCCTCTGTGGAATTTTCGGCGTTCTTTAGAATACGGTCCGTATAAAAAGACACATTTTTACAAAACAGGGCGCTTTCCGGACGGATTTTCCCGCGCGATCCGATTTCTTAAAAATACGATTTGTATAAATCGACTATATTTCTACAAAGTCCGGGCTTTTGCGTTCCGGGGCGGCCGGAACCGCGGGATTATGGGGCGGTTCGGTCGAAAGGCACGTTATGCGTTGGCTTTCTCGAATTTCTCCATGAAATCGACCAGCTTCTCGACGCCTTCCACCGGCATGGCGTTGTAAAGGGACGCGCGCATCCCGCCGACCGTCCGGTGTCCTTTCAGGTTGACGAGGCCCTGCTCCGCCGCCGCGGCGACAAATTTCGCGTCCATGTCCGGGCTGCCCGTCACGAACGGGATGTTCATGAGGGAACGGTCCTCTTTGACCACGGTGCCGTGGAACAGCCGGGAGCCGTCCAGGAAATCGTAGAGGAGGCCGGCCTTCTTTTTGTTGATCTTTTCCATGTTCTCAAGGCCGCCGACGGTGTTTTTCAGCCAGTCGAGCACGAGGCCGCAGATGTAGACGGCATAGCACGGCGGGGTGTTGAACATGGAGCCGTGGTCGGCGTGGGTCTGGTAATTGAACATGGTGGGGGTAAGCTCCCTCGCGTGGCCGACGAGATCCTCGCGGACGACGACGACCGTAAGGCCCGCGGGGCCCATGTTCTTCTGCGCGCCCGCAAACAGCAGGCCGAACCGCGAAACGTCGATCGGCCGGCTCAGGGCACAGGACGAAATATCCGCGACCAGCGGGACGCTTCCCGTCCGGGGAAGCTCGTGGTACACGGTGCCGTAGATGGTGTTGTTCATGCAGATGTAGAAGTAATCCGCGTCCTTCGAGAACGTGGACGGGTCGAGCTTCGGGATGTAAGTAAACGTTTTGTCCTTGGACGAAGCCACCACATGGGCCTCGCCGTAGCGGGCGGCTTCCTTGTAAGCCTTGGTGGCCCACTGGCCCGTCAGGACGAAGTCCGCCTTCCGGCTGCCGTTCATCAGGTTCAGCGGAACCATGGCGAACTGCGAGGACGCGCCGCCCTGCAGGAACAGGACCTTATAATTTTCCGGAATTCTCATCACTTCGCGGAGCAGACTCTCCGCGCCGCCGATGATCCCCCCGAAGATTTTAGATCGATGGGACATCTCCATGACGGACTGCCCGCTGCCGTGGTAATCCAGCATTTCATCCGCCGCACGGCGCAGAACGGGTTCCGGCAGCATGGAAGGGCCTGCGGAAAAGTTGTACACTCGTTTCATGATGAACCTCCAATACCAATCGTGAATTTTCACAGGACAATAGATTCATTATAATGTTCCGTTTTATTCTTGTCAATCGCTGAAATGTACGAATTTGGTAGACTTTCCCGCGTCCCGCGCCCACGGCGGAAGCCGGAGCCGGGCGCGCGGAAAAACTTCCCGGTTTCCGACCGGCAAACCGCGGCGATTTATGTTATAATAAAAGCGATCTCACACAAAGCGGGAGGTGCCCCCATGAAGCGAAGCGTCCCCTGGCTGCGGGCGGCCGTCTTTCTTGCCGCCGCCGCGGGCCTCGTCTGGTTTCTGATCCCCCTCGGCTGGAACGTCTGGAACGCCGGGAGCGGCGCGGGAGCCGCCGTGTGTCTGCTCCTGATGGCCGCGGCCCTGTTTTTCGGCAGAATCCGCGCGGCGGGGCGGAAATCCAAGGCCGTGCGGCGGGCGGCAGCGGCCGTTTTCGTCCTGCTGTGCGCCGGGGCCGTCTGGAGCGCGGCGATGACGGCCTGCATGTTTTCCGCCGCCGCGGTCTCCCCGCCGGAAAACGCGACCGTCGTCGTGCTGGGGAGCAAGGTCAACGGGACGGTGCCGAGCGCCGACCTGCGGGTTCGCATGGAAGCCGCCTCCGCCTACCTGAAAGCGCACCCCGGCGCAAAATGCGTCGCCGCGGGGGGGCAGGGCCCCGGGGAAAGCGTGACGGAGGCCTCCGCCATCCGGGAATTTCTCACGGGCGACGGCATCGACCCCGCCCGCGTCCTGACCGAGGACGCTTCCACCACGACGGAGGAAAACCTGCGGAATTCCCTGCGGATCATCGACGCGAACGGCCTGAACCGGGCGCTCGCCGTCGTGACCGACGACTACCACGAGTTCCGCGCCTGCTCCATCGCGCGTTCCCTCGGCGCGGAGCCCTACGCGGTTCCCGCCAAAACGCCGTGGTACATTCTTTCCGCCTGCTGGTCGCGGGAGGTGCTCGCGCTGGCGAAGTACTTCCTGATCCCCTGGTAGCCCCAACCCCCGAAGGAAAGCGAGGACAACACGATGAGCAAACTCTGCATCCGGTCGGCGCGCGTTCTCTCCCCCGCCGACGGGCTGGACGAAACGGGGGACATCCTCGTCGAAGGCGGCACCATCGCGCGCATCGGCGGGACGGTTTCCTGCCCCGGCGCGCGGGAGATCGACGGGCGCGGCCTGGTCGCGGCCCCCGGCCTGGCGGACATGCACGTCCACCTGCGCGACCCCGGCCAGACGGAGAAGGAGGACATCCTCACCGGGTGCCGCGCGGCTGCGGCCGGGGGCGTGACCAGCCTTCTGTGCATGCCGAACACGTCCCCCGCGCTCGACGGCCCCGAAGCGGTGGAGTACGTGCGGAAAAAAGCCGAAAGCGCGGACGCGCGCGTCTTTCCCGCCGGGGCCGTCACGAAAGGCCTGCGCGGGCGGGAAGCCGCCGACTGGCGGGCGCTGAAAGCCGCCGGGGCCGTGGCGCTGAGCGACGACGGGCGGCCGGTGGCCGACGCCGCGGTGATGGCCGCCGCGATGCGCGCCGCGCCCGAAATCGGGCTGGCGGTCTGCGCGCACTGCGAGGAGCTTTCGCTCTCCGCGGGCGGCAAGCTGAACGAGGGCGCGGTTTCCCGCGAACTCGGCGTGAAGGGCGTCCCCGCCGCCGCGGAGGACTGCGGGACGGCGCGGGAAATCGCCCTCGCCGCGGCCTACGGCGTCCCCGTGCACATCTGCCACGTAAGCACGAGGAACTCCGTCGCCATGATCCGGGACGCGAAGCGCCGGGGCGTGCTCGTCACGGCGGAAACCGCGCCGCACTACTTCGCCCTGACGGAGCGGGAACTCCTCCGGCGCGACGCGGACTACCGCATGAGCCCGCCGCTGCGCACGGAGGCAGACCGCCGCGCCGTTGTCGAGGGGCTGCGCGACGGGACCATCGACGCGATCGCGACCGACCACGCCCCGCACACGCCGCGCGAGAAGGCCGGCTTTCTCACCGCGCCCAACGGCGCCGTCGGGATGGAGACAAGCCTTGCGGCGGGCATCACCTATCTGGTGGAACCGGGGTACCTGACCCTGCCGCAGCTTCTGGAGAAGATGTCCGCCGCGCCCGCGCGAATCCTTCGCATTCCGGCCGGGACGCTGCGGGCGGGCGGGAACGCCGACCTCGTGCTGTTCGACCCGAGGGAGCGCTGGACGGTCGACCCCGGAAAGCTGCACGGCAAAAGCCGCAACGCGGTTTTCAAGGGCCGCGAGCTGACCGGGAAGGTAAAGCTGACCGTCTGCCGGGGCCGGGTCGTCTTCCGGGACCTCTGACAAAAATCCAAGAGAAACCGCAAGGAGAATCAACATGGCATTCGACCGACTGATCGAAAAAATCGCAGAACTGCAAAACCCCACCGTGGCGGGCCTCGACCCCAGACTGGAATTCATCCCAGCCTTCATCCGGGAAAAGGCGTTCGCCCGGTACGGCAAAACCCCGGACGGGGCAGCCGCGGCAATCCTGGAATTCAATAAAGGGATCATCGACGCGCTGTGCCCGGTCGTCCCGGCGGTGAAGCCGCAGTGCGCCTTCTACGAAATGTACGGCTGGCAGGGGATGAAGGCGCTGCACGACACCATCGCCTACGCGAAAGCGAAGGGGATGTTCGTGATTACGGACGGCAAGCGCAACGACATCGGCAGCACCATGGCGGCCTACGCGGCGGCGCACCTGGGGAAAACCGACGTGGGCGGCGAAAAATTCGAGGCCTTCGGGGCGGACGCGCTGACGGTGAACGGCTACCTCGGCTCCGACGGCGTGACGCCGCTGCTTTCCGTCTGCAGGGAGCGCGGCAGGGGAATCTTCATCCTCGTGAAAACCTCCAACCCGTCCTCGGACGAACTGCAGAACCGCCCCTTCAAGGGCGGGGAGACGCTTTACGAGGCGATGGGCCGTTTCTGTGAAGAGTGGGGCAAAAGCCTGCCGGGGAAGCACGGTTACTCGGGCGTGGGGGCCGTGGTCGGCGCGACCTGGCCGGACCAGCTCCGGGAGCTCCGCAGGGCGCTGCCGCGCACCTTCTTCCTCGTTCCGGGCTACGGCGCGCAGGGCGGAACCGCCGACGACGCTGCGCCCGCGTTCGACAAAAACGGGCTGGGTGCCGTGGTGAACGCCTCGCGCTCCATCCTCTGCGCGTGGCAGAAGCGGGGAGCGCCGCAGGAAGACTACGCGAAGTGCGCCCGGGAAGAGGCCGTGCGGATGCGCGGCGAAATCATGAAACGGTTGGGGGAAATTCGCCTTGAAACAGTATGACACGCGCCGCTGCGCCATCCGGAGGAAACGGCGGCTGACCGGGGATGTTTTCGACTTCACTGTGGACGCCGGGGATCTTGCGGGAATTTCCCGGGCCGGGCAGTTCGCGCAGATCTACGTGCCGGGCAAAACGCTCCGCCGCCCGATCTCCATCTGCGAAGCCGACCCGGAAAACCGGGCGCTGCGGTTCGTGATTCAGGTGCGCGGCGAAGGGACAGCAGTCCTCGCGGGGCTGGAGGAAGGGGATTCCTTCGACCTTCTGGCTCCGCTCGGCACAGGGTTCGAGCCGGGGGACACGTCCCGCCGGGCGCTGTTCGTCGGCGGGGGAATCGGCGTCCCGCCGCTCCTCGGCGCCGCGAAGCCGTTCGGCGGAAACGCGGTGCTCGCGGCCGGGTTCCGCAGCGGGGACGCAGTCATCCTGAAAGAGGACTTCGAGGCCGCGGGCTGCGAAGTGCGCATCGCCACGGACGACGGCTCCTTCGGCCGCCGCGGCCTTGTGACGGAGCTGCTCGGCGCGACCGAGTTCGACGTGATCTTCGCCTGCGGGCCGAGGCCGATGCTCCGGGCCGTAAGCAGGCTGGCGGACGAGCGCGGCGTGCCGTGCCAGGTCTCGCTGGAGGAGCGCATGGCCTGCGGCGTGGGGGCGTGCCTCGGCTGCGCCGTGAGGCTGCGCGGCGCAGCCGGCGAGTTCTACGGCCGCGTGTGCCGGGACGGCCCGGTGTTCGACAGCCGCAGCGTCGTGTGGGAAAACGGAACGGAAAGGCGGGCGGCGTCATGGCAAACCTGAAGGTCCGCGTTGCGGGGGTGGAATTCCGCAACCCCGTGATCGCCGCGTCGGGCACGTTCGGCTTCGGGCGCGAATTTTCGGAATTCTACCCGCTCTCCGCCCTGGGCGGGGTTTCCTGCAAGGGGATCACGCTCCGGGAGCGCCCCGGCAACCCGCCGCCGCGCATTGCCGAAACGCCGGGCGGGATGCTGAACTCCGTCGGGCTGCAGAACCCCGGCGTCGACCATTTTATCGAAGAGGACCTGCCGTGGCTCAAGCGGCAGGGAACCGCCGTGATCGCCAACATCGCGGGCAGCACGCCGGAGGATTACTGCCGGGTGGCGGAAAAGCTCTCGGACACCGCCGTCGACATGGTGGAACTGAACATTTCGTGCCCGAACGTGAAGCAGGGCGGCATGCAGTTCGGGACGACCTGCGCGGGCGTGGAAACCGTCACCGCCGCGGTGCGCCGCCACTGCAGCAAACCGCTGATGGTCAAGCTTTCGCCCAACGTCTCCGACATCGGGGAGATCGCCGCGGCGGCGGAAAGCGCCGGGGCGGACGCGCTCTCCCTCATCAACACTCTGACCGGCATGCGCATCGACATCCGCACCCGGCGGCCGGTCCTGCGCAACAACACCGGGGGTCTTTCCGGCCCGGCCGTGTTCCCGGTCGCCGTCCGCATGGTCTGGCAGGCATACCGGCGGGTGAAGATCCCGATCGTGGGCATGGGCGGCGTGAGCGGCTGGCGGGACGCCGCGGAGCTGATGCTCGCGGGCGCGGCCGCCGTGCAGATCGGCACCGTGCTGTTCTCGGACCCCTACGCCCCGGTGAAGATTGCGGACGGCCTGAACCAATATCTGGACGAAAACAAAATCAAAAACGTGTCGGAGCTGACGGGGAAGGTGCAGGCATGGTGACGGAACCGACGGGAAAAGCCGGCTGCCCCTGCCCCAGGCTGAAATGCAGAAGGCACGGCGACTGCGCGGAATGCCGGAAACAGCACAGGCGAATCAAAAAGCCGCCGTACTGCGACATCATTGCAAAAACGGGAGAAGGAAAAAAATGACGAAAATGTTTTTGGTTCGGCACTGCGAAGCGGAGGGGAATACGCTCGGGCTGCTGCAGGGCCGCTCGGACTGCGACATCAGCGGAAACAGCTCGAAACAGCTCGAACTGATCGGCCTGCGCCTGCGAAACGAGCCGTTCGCGGCCATCTACTCGAGTCCGCTGAAGCGCGCCTACAAAACGGCGCAGGCCATCAACCGGTACCATAAACTGGAAATCCATACCGACCGGCGCCTCATGGAAATCGACATGGGCGACTGGGAGGGCCGCTCCTGGGGCGGCATCGAGAAGGAAAGCCCCGCCATGCTGAAGGTCTGGAACGAAAACCCGGGAGACTTCAAGGCGCCGGGCGGGGAATCCATCCGGCAGGTCGTCGACCGCATGTGGGATGCGGCAATGGATATTTCCCGGGAAAACCCAGGGCGGACGGTCTGCGTCGTCTCCCACGGGTGCGCGATCCGCTCGCTGCTCTGCCGCGCGCTGGGAAAGGATCCCGACCGGATGAACGACATCCCCTGGGGCGACAACACGGCGGTCAGCGTCCTTACCTTTGAGGGGGAAAAGGCGCACGTCGACTTCATGAACGACGCTTCGCACATCCCCCCGGAGCTTTCCGTGTACCGCAGCGATTCCGGCGGGGGAACCGTGAACATCATCAACCGGAAAGGACCGACGGCATGAAAATCCTTGCGGTGGACCTGGGCAAAGCGCGGACCGGGCTGGCCGTCTGCGACGAAAACGAGGTCCTGGCCTCGCCCGCGGGCGTCGTGGCCGAATGGAACCGGGAAAAGCTTCTTCAAAAAGTGGCGGCGGAAGCGGCGCGGCTCGCCGTGGGCGAGATCGTCGTGGGCCTTCCGCGCAACATGGACGGTTCCGAAGGCGAAAGTGCGCGGAACGCCCGTGCCTTTGCGGAACGCCTGCGCGGGCTCGTTCCGGTCCCGGTCACGATGCAGGACGAACGCGGAACGACCATAACGGCGCACAATTACCTGAACGACACGGATACCCGGGGCAAAAAGCGCAAGGCCGTCGTGGACGCGGTGGCCGCGACGGTGATCTTGCAGGACTACCTGACTTACCGCAGGAACCGGGCGGGCCGCTGACCGCCCCATGCAAAAAGAGCCGCCCGGCAAAACCGGACGGCTCTTTTTGCATGGTCACGTTCCCGCATAACAATGGTGCTTCAGCCGGTACAGATGCGTCTTTCTGCCGAAATCCGCAACGAGGCTCAGCGCGAAAACGCCGATTTTGACGACAAAGGAAAAGGCGATGCGCCGCAGGCCGTAGGCCGCGCCGAAAATCTTCCAGATCCGAAAGGACGAGAAAAACGTGTAGAACTGCTTCACCGCCCGGAAGAACATCTTCTGGAGCTCCCACGGCGGCATCTTTTTGGGAAGGAACGTCACGTTCATCATGTCGAACAGGCTCCAGTCCCGCGTAAGGATGCGGTTTTCCTTTTCAAGCTGGCGGTAAACCTCGGTGCCGGGGAACGGCGTCAGAACGGCGGGCTGGAGCTGGTAGGCGTTGATCTTTTTGGAAAACTGCACGCTGCGCTCAAGGTCGCTCCGGGAATCCGTGTCGATCCCCAGCACGATGCTCGCGATCAGCCGGATCTTATGCCGGGCGAGGGCGGCCGCGCACCGCTCGATGTCGGAAATCTTCTGGTGCTTGTTCACGGCGTCCAGCGAATCCTGGTTCAGCGACTCGATGCCGACCAGGGCGCGCGTGAGGTGCGCCTTCTGGAGAAGGCCGAGCAGTTCCTCGTCGTCGGCCATATCGGTGCGGCCGAAGAAGAACGTCTCGCGGAACACGAGGTTTTCGCGGATCATGCGGCGGCAGATCTCTTTCGCCCGCTCCTTGTTGGCGGTGAAATTGTCGTCCTCAAAATTCATGTACCGGAAGCCGAGCCGCTTGTAATACCGCAGCTCTTCCATGACGCTGCCGATGCTTCTTTCCCGGTACGGGCGGAACATCCGCGACGTGGTGCAGAACGTGCAGCAAAACGGGCAGCCGCGCGTTGACATCACGTTGGCGCAGTCGCAGCGCGTCCTCAGCAGGGAATAGTCCGGGAAAGGCGCCTCGTCGAGGTTTTTCAGGCACGGCGCGGAAACGATCTTCTCCTTTCTGCGCCCCTCGACCACGTCGCGGATAACGCTCTCGCCTTCCCCGACGATCACCTGGTCGGCGTGGCGCGCCGCTTCCTCCGGCAGGGCCGAGGCGTGCATCCCGCCGATGAGTACGCGCGCACCGGTTTTTTCGTGCAGCATATCGGCCAGCCGGTAGGCGCGCGGCGCGTTCGAGGTCATGGTATACAGACAGAACACGTCGGCGCCGAACAGCTTGGAAAAGTCGATATCCGAGTACAGCTCCTCGTAGACGGAAACGTCATGGCCCGCTTCTTTTAAAATATGGCCGAGGATCAAAGGCCCGGTAATGGAATTGGAATGCCCGTAGATCAGGTTTCCGAGACGATACAGCTTGCGCCTGCGCACATCGCCGGCAGGCGTGATAAAAACCACCTTCATGAAACATCACCCCACTTATCTGCGGCCCGGGCCTGCAAGATGGCTTTGGCTCCGCCCCATGGGCCGCACACCGGGAATGCCGCCGTTTTGCGCCGTTCCCGGCCGTTTACTGTTTCTTTTGCTCGAACTCCCGGTCCCTGCCGAGGTAGAAAAGCGCGACCGTTCCGGTCCCGGTATGCGCCCCGATGACCGGCCCGATGGGCGCCGTCCGGAACCGGGTGACGCCGAATTTTTCCCTGACCCGTTCCTCCACATATTCCGCGCCCTGCGGGGAATCGCTGTGGCTGATGAAGATCATCTGCTCTTCCGGCTTTTCGGCGGTCTTTTCCATATGGCCGACCAGGTCGTCGAGCGACTGCTTGCGCCCGCGGATCTTATCTACCAAGATGATGTGGCCCTCGTCGTCAAAATGCATGACCGGCTTGATGCCGAGCATGGTGCCCACCAGGGCCGACGCGCCGGAGATTCTGCCGCCGCGTTTCAGGTGGTTCAGGTCGTCCACCGTAAACCAGTGGTGCATCCGGTTGCGGTTCTGTTCCACCCAGTCCTTCACTTCGCCGACGGTTGCCCCGGCGCGCTTTTTCTGCACGGCGTGCCAGACGAGAAGGCCCTCGCCGAGCGAGGCGGCGAGCGTATCGACCGTAAGGACTTTGCGCTCCGGGTACTTCTCCGCGAGGTCGCGGGCCGCAAGCACGGAATTGTTGTATGTACCGCTCAGTCCCGAGGAAAACCCCAGGTACAGCACGTCCGTCCCATCCTTTAGAAACGGCTCGAAGGCGTCCTGAAAAACCGCCAGGCCGATCTGGTTGGTGGTGGACGGCTCCCCGGTGGCGATCCGCGTATAAAATTCATGCGACGGGATGTCGCGCTCATCCGGGTAATCCAGGAACGAGTCCGCCCCGATGGTGAAATTCATGGGGATGACGGCCACGTCCAGCTCGTCCGCCATCTCCTGCGTCAGGTCGCTCGTGGAATCCGTGATAATCTTGAAATCACTCATGACTTCGTCTCCTTCTTTTCTTTCCATGGAAAAGGAAGCCATTCCGGCTTATTTTTCATTCTTATTATACTGTCTCTTTCCGGGAATGTCCACAGCGCGGCGGGAAAGAAAAGCCAAAAGGCCGGCGTCCGCCGTATGGGGCGGGTGCCGGCCTTTTGAAACGGGGAACGGGTCAGACCAGTTCGATGATCGCCATTTCGGCCGCGTCGCCGCGGCGGGGCCCGAGTTTGCTGATACGGGTATAGCCCCCGCTGCGCTCGGCATACTTGGGCGCGATCTCGGTGAACAGCTTGTGCACCACGGCCTCTTTTGTGATAAAGCCATAGGCAAGGCGTTTGTTGGCCAGATTATCCTGCTTCGCAACCGTGATCATTTTCTCGGCCATGGAGCGGACGTCCTTGGCGCGGGTCACGGTGGTTTCGATTTTGCCGTTTTCAAAAAGGAAAGTAACCATAGCCCGCAGCATGGCGAGCCTGCTGTCGGTGGCCCTTCCGAGTTTTCTGGTTCCTGGCATCGCATTTCACTCCTTTTCCTCAGGTTTGCGGATGAGTCATTCGTCTTCCTTGCGGAGATTAAAACCGAGCGAGGCCATCTTCCAGACAACCTCCTCCAGGGATTTGCGCCCGAGGTTGCGGACCTTCATCATGTCTTCCTCGGACTTGTTGATAATGTCACCGACCGTATTGATGCCGGCGCGCTTCAGGCAGTTGAACGAACGGACGGAAAGGTCCAGCTCCTCGATGGTCATGTCGAGGATCTTTTCCTTGCTCTTGTCGTCCTTTTCCACCATAATTTCGGTATTGCTGCCCTTGTCGGACAGGTTGACGAACAGGTTCAGGTGCTCGGTGAGGACCTTCGCCGCCAGCGAAACGGCCTCCTGCGCGCCGATGATCCCGTTTGTCCAGACCTCCAGCGTCAGCTTGTCGTAATCGATATTCTGCCCGACGCGGGTCGGCTCCACATTGTAATTGACCTTATAGACCGGAGTGTAGATGGAATCCACCGGCAGCACGCCGATGACGTTGGCGCTCATGTTCTGTTTGTTGCGCTCGGCGGAAACATAGCCGCGGCCCTTGTCCAGAGTCAGCTCCATGAACAGCTTCGCGCCGTCGCCCAACGTGGCGATGTGCATCTCCGGATTGAGGATCTCCACCTCGCTGTCGCACTTGATTGAGTCGGCCGTTACCTCGCACGGGCCTTCGGCGGCGATTTCCACCGTTTTGGGGCCGTCGCAGTGCAGCTTTGCCGTCAACCCTTTGATATTCAGGATGATTTCGGTGACATCCTCTTTGACACCGGGGATAGTGGAAAATTCATGAAGAACGCCGTCGATCTTGATGGAAGTCACCGCGGTGCCCTGCAGAGACGACAGCAGCACGCGCCGAAGGCTGTTGCCCAGGGTCGTGCCGAAGCCGCGCTCCAGCGGTTCCACGATAAACTTGCCGTAAGTGCCATCCTCGGATAACTCGTTCGTCTCGATCTTTGGCTTCTCAAACTCGATCATTAGCGACCCTCCTTGACTGATAGCGGATGAATTTATCTGCCATGACGCTTTCCCCGCCGAAGGGGGAACGCATTACTTGGAGTACAACTCAACGATGAGAGTCTCGTCAACAGGAAGGTCGATTTCATCGCGTGTCGGCAGCGCCGCAACCTTGCCTTCCAGCGTTTCGCGGTTCACGTCGAGCCACTTTGGTACCGGGCGCGATGCGTTGGCTTCCAGAACGGCCTTGATCCTTTCGCTCTTGCGGCTGTTCGGCATAATGGAAACCGTCTCGCCTACGCTGGTAAGGTAGGAAGGAATGTCGACACGCCTGCCGTTCACGGAGATATGCCCGTGGGTGACGATCTGGCGCGCCTCCGGACGTGAATTTGCCCACCCGAGGCGGTAAACCACATCGTCCAGGCGGCGCTCCAGCAGGACGAGCAGTTCCTCGCCGGTTTTGCCCTGCTTCTTCGCCGCGGCCTCGTAATATTTATGAAACTGAGATTCCAGAACGCCGTAAAAGCGCTTGGTCATCTGCTTTGCGCGCAGCTGAAGGCCGTACTCGGACGTCTTCTTGCGGCCCTGGCCATGCTGGCCCGGCGCGTAAGCCCGGCGCCCCACCGCGCACTTCCCCGTGTAGCATCTCTGCCCTTTCAGGAAAAGCTTCTGGCCCTCGCGGCGGCACTGTTTGCAGACGGAATCGGTATATCTTGCCATATTTTGCTTACACCTCCTAAAAAACTACACGCGTCTTCTTTTCGGCGGACGGCAGCCGTTGTGCGGGATGGGGGTCACGTCCTTGATCATGCTGACCTCAAGGCCGGCGCCCTGAAGCGCGCGGATTGCCGCCTCGCGGCCCGAACCCGGGCCCTTGACGTAAACTTCGACGGATTTCATGCCGTGCTCCATGGCCGCTTTCGCCGCGGTCTCGGCAGCGGTCTGCGCGGCGAACGGAGTGGATTTTCTGGAGCCGCGAAAGCCCAGTTCCCCGGAACTCGCCCAGGAAACCGCATTGCCCTGAACGTCGGTGATGGTGACGATGGTGTTGTTGAAAGTGGACTGGATGTGAGCGGACCCGCGGTCGATATTTTTACGCTCGCGGCGCTTACGGGCGGAAGTAGCTTTCCCCGCCGTCTTTTGAGCTGCCATATTTACAATCCCTCCAGATTACTTTTTCTTGTTGGCCATCGTTCTCCTCGGGCCTTTGCGCGTGCGCGCATTGGTCTTGGTGCGCTGGCCCCGGACCGGCAGGCCCTTGCGGTGACGGACGCCGCGGTAGCAGCCGATTTCAATCAGTCTTTTGATGTCGAACGCATTGTCGCGGCGAAGGTCGCCTTCCACGCGGCAGTTGTGGTCAATATATTCCCTCAGTTTCGCCGCGTCGTCCTCGGTCAGGTCCCTTACGCGGATATCCGGATTCACGCCCGATGCCGAGCAGATCTGTGCCGCGCTGCTGCGGCCGATTCCGAAAATATACGTAAGAGCAATCTCGATGCGCTTATCCCGCGGCAGATCGATGCCTGCTATACGCGCCATAGTGGTTGCACCTCCAAATGAATTGATTTACGCCATTAGCCCTGGCGCTGTTTATGCTTCGGGTTTTCACAGATAACCATGACTTTGCCCTTGCGCTTTATGATCTTGCATTTCTCGCACATCTTTTTTACAGAAGGTCTTACTTTCATTTTGCGTGCCCTCCCTTTTTCGGCAGCTGCTTTTTCCCTGGGTTACTTGGAACGCCATGTAATGCGCCCGCGCGTGAGGTCGTAGGGTGAAAGCTCGATGGTCACCTTGTCCCCCGGCAGGATCCGGATGAAGTTCATGCGGAGCTTGCCGGAAATATGCGCGAGTATAGTATGATGATTGGAAAGCTCCACCGTAAACATGGCGTTCGGCAGGGCTTCCGTAACGATGCCTTCGGTTTCAATTACGTCCTGTTTCGACATAGATTCAGCCTCCTCGTCTGGAAAGCGGCCCCGCCTCTTGGAACCCGGCGAGGGCCCGGCGAATACTGCGGTCTGTCTGCATCAAGCTTTCGGGCAGCGCGGTGCCGGTCGCGGCCAGATGCCTCAAGTTCTTCTTTTTCGGATGCTCAAGGCTCCGACGCTTTCCGTCGCAGACGACGGCACCGCGCCCGTCCGAACCAAGGACGACGAAAAAGCCGCCCCCGTCCCGGCCTGCACGCGACCGGACAACACGCCCTCTGACGAAATCCATCGCCCGGCCCCCTTCAGTCGGCTACCGTCAGAATAACCGGCCCGTCCGGGGTGATGGCGATGGAATTTTCAAAATGCGCCGAAAGCTTTCCGTCGGCGGTAACCGTCGTCCAGCCGTCGTTCAGCGTTCTGACCTCCTTGACGCCCTGGTTGATCATCGGCTCGATGGCGATGGTCATGCCGGGCAACAGGCGCACGCCCCTGCCGGGCGTGCCGTAATTGGGGACACTGGGGTCTTCATGCATCTTCGCGCCTACTCCGTGGCCGACATAATCGCGTACCACCGAGTAACCGCGAGCTTCGGCATACCGCTGAACCGCGCTGCCCACGTCGCCGAGTCTCGCCCCGGCCACGGCAGCGCGGATCCCTTCGGCAAGGCTTTCCCTCGTCGTGTCCATCAGGCGCTGCGCTTCCTCGCTCACTTTGCCGCAGGGGAACGTATAGGCGTTGTCGCCTACAAACCCTTCGTAAGTTGCGCCGACGTCGATGCTGACGATGTCGCCCTTCCTGAGGAGATGGTTCTTTTTGGGTATGCCATGGATGACTACATTGTTTACGGAAACACACGCGCTGGCCGGAAAGCCGCCGTAACCGAGGAAGGTGGGCTTTGCGCCCTGCTCCTCAATATAGCGGCGCGCGACGCGGTCGATTTCCCATGTGGAAACGCCGGGCTCAATCGCGGCCCCGGCAAACTTCAGCGCGTTTGCGGCGATTCTGCCCGCTTCGCGCATGATTTTCAGCTCTCTGCTGGTTTTCAGAACAATCATAAATCACGCCTCGACTGCGTTCAAAATATCGCGATGGGTTGCGGCCGTATCGTCGCTGCCATGCACGGTTCGGAGCTTTCCCTGCTTCTTGTAGTAGCCGGTCAGGGGCTCCGTCTGTTCGTGGTACACCTTCAGCCGCGCTTTCACGGTTTCCGGTTGGTCATCCTTGCGCTGAACAAGGGTGCCGCCGCAGGTGTCGCAGACGCCTTCCACTTTCGGCTTTCTCGTGTGGATGTTGTAGGAGGCTCCGCAGCTGCCGCAGACACGGCGGCCGGACAAACGCCTCAGGATCAGGGATTCCGGCACTTCAATGTCGATCACCCGGTCGATCCGGATCATTTTGTCCAGCGCCTCGGCCTGGGGGATGGTGCGCGGAAAGCCGTCGAGGATGAAGCCGTTCTTGCAGTCGTCCCGGTTCAGCCGCTCGCGGATGATCCCGATGACGACCTCGTCCGGAACAAGGTTTCCGGCCTCGATGTAGGCTTTCGCTTTCAGACCCATCTCCGTGCCGCTTTTCAGCGCTTCACGGATCATATTGCCTGTGGATATCTGGGGGATGTGGATCTCCCTGGAAAGAATTTCCGCGTGGGTGCCTTTCCCCGCGCCGGGAGCGCCGAGAAAAATCAGGTTCATTCCTTCAACACTCCTTCTCATCAATCAAGGAACCCCTTGTAATGCCTCATCATCATCTGGGACTCCAGCTGTTTCACGGTCTCCAGCGCAACGCCGACAAGGATCAGCAGCGACGTGCCGCCGATGGACAGGTTGCTCATTCCGGTGGAAGCCCCGAAAATAATGGGCATCAGGGCGATGAACGCAAGGAAAATGGAACCGATGAACGTCACTTTGGAAAGGACCCTTGCAATATAGTCGGACGTCGGTTTCCCGGGGCGGATGCCCGGAATCGTCCCATTGTTCTGACGTAGATTATTGGCCATCTCAATCGGATTATACTGGATCGTCATGTAGAAATAGGCAAATACGATAATCAGGAAGAAATAGAGGATGGAATAGACCCAGCCCGTTGTCGAGAAAGCCTGGAAAAAGCTCTTCCAGAACCCTTCCGTCACCCGGTTGCCAAGGAAAAACTCGATGGTGGAAGGGATAATGAGGATGGAACTTGCGAAGATGATCGGCATGACTCCGGAAAGGCCGACCTTGATGGGGATGTGGGTGCTCTGCCCGCCGTACATCTTGCGGCCGACCACGCGCTTCGCGTACTGGACCGGGATGCGGCGCTCGGAATCATACATAAACACGATGACCCACATCATAAGGATGAACAGCACCGCGAACAGCGGGACGAGGAAATAATACTTGCCGTAGCTGGACGGGTCCTGGTTTGCCGCGTTCCAGAAGGTTCCCAGCGTGTTGAACACGTGGGGCATCCTGGCGACGATGCCGGCGAACAGCAGGATGGAAATCCCGTTCCCGACCCCGTGCTGGTTGATCTGCTCGCCCAGCCACATCATCAGCGCGGCGCCGGCGGTAAACGTCATGACAATGACGAACCCGGCGAAAACCTGCTGCCAGCCCGAGGTGTACTTCACGATGGGAGTCCCCTCGTAGGAGCTGTTGTGCAGGTAGAAGAAATACGCGACCGCCTGGATCAGGCCGAGAAGAACCGCCACATAGCGGGTAATGGCGCCCAAACGCTTGCGCCCTTCCTCCCCTTCCTTGGCCATGCGCTCCAGCGGGGGAATGGCCACGGTCAGGAGCTCGATGACGATGGAGCTGTTGATATACGGGGTGACGCTCATGGCGAACAGGGTCGCCTGTGCGAACGCGCCGCCGGAGAGCGTGTCAAGGTAGCTCAGGGCCGTGCCCGAGGAGCTCACCTGGGTCATCAGGCCCTTCAGGGCTTCCGTGTTCAGGAACGGCACCGGGATGGCGGAACCGAAACGAAATATAACGATGATAAACAGGGTGAATAGAATTTTTTTGCGAAGATCGGGGATAGCCCAGGCGTTCTTGATTGTTTTAAACAAATCAGATCACCTCTGCCTTCCCACCGGCAGCTTCGATTTTCTGTTTTGCGGAACCGGAGAAAGCATTCGCCTTCACCGTCAGTTTCTTGGTCAGCTTGCCGTTTCCGAGGATTTTCACCCCGTCTCCGCATTTTTTAAGGATGCCTGACCCGGTCAGCGCCTTTGCATCGACCGTTGTTCCGTCTTCAAACTTTTCGAGCGTACCGATGTTCACGGTCTGGATCTCTTTCGCAAAATGATTGACGAAGCCGCGCTTCGGGACACGCCTCTGCAGAGGCATCTGGCCGCCTTCAAAACCCGGGCGGATGGATCCGCCGGACCTTGCCTTCTGGCCCTTATGACCTTTTCCGGAGGTTTTTCCCCACCCGGAACCGAACCCTCTGCCGATGCGCTTCGGTTCCTTGCGGGAACCGGGTACTGCCGTCAGATCGTTCAACTTCATTTACTCGCACCTCCTTGCTTACGCGTTGCTTACCTCGATGAGGTGGATGATCTTGGCCACCTTGCCTTTGGTCTGGTCGTTGTCGGGCTGAACCGACGTATCCCCGATTTTGGCAAGACCAAGGGCGCGGGCGGTTGCAATCTGGTCTTTCTTCGCGCCGATCAGGCTTTTGACCAGCGTAACTTTCAGCTGCGCCATCCTGCTCCCTCCTTATGCAAAAATTTCTTTTACCGATTTGCCGCGCCTTTTTGCGACCTGCTGCGCGTTGCGCAGCCTCGCCATGCCGTCCATCGTCGCGCGGACCACGTTGCATGGATTGTTGGAGCGAAGGGCCTTCGTGCGGATGTCGCGGATACCGGCGGCTTCCACCACCGCGCGGACCGGGCCGCCGGCAATGACTCCGGTGCCGGGGGCGGCGGGCTTGAGCAGGACCCTGCCGGCGCCGTAGGCGCCGATGATCTCGTGCGGGATGGTGCTTCCGCGCAGGGAAACTTTCACGAGGTTCTTTTTCGCGTCTTCAATTCCCTTGCGGATCGCGTCCGGGACCTCGCCGGCCTTGCCGATTCCGAAACCGACCGTCCCGTTGCCGTCGCCGACGACGACAAGAGCCGCAAACTTAAAAATGCGGCCGCCCTTTACGGTTTTGGAAACGCGGTTGATTGTGACCACATGTTCCTTGAGTTCCGTTGCTGTAGAGTCAAATCGAGCCAAATAATCTTCCTCCTTCTCTTAGAATTTGAGGCCGCCCTCGCGGGCGCCTTCGGCCAGCTCTTTGACGCGGCCGTGGTACACATAGCCGCCGCGGTCAAATACGACCTTCCCGATTCCTTTTTCCGCGGCACGCTTGGCGATCAGCTCACCGACCTTGCGGGCCACCTCTTTATTTCCGCCGTTGCCGGCAAACTCCTTGTCCAGCGAAGAAGCCGCTGCAAGCGTCACGCCCTTCGTGTCGTCGATAATCTGGGCGTAAATGTTGCTGGCAGAGCGAAATACATCCAGGCGCGGGCACTCGCCCGTTCCTGAAATCTTGCCGCGCACGCGGACGTGGCGGTGCAATCTGGCCTGATTGGAACCGACCTTGTTCACCATATGCGATTCACTCCTTACTTCTTGGCGCCTTTGCCGGCTTTGCCTTCCTTGCGGCGGACGTGTTCATCCACATACTTGATCCCCTTGCCCTTGTACGGCTCCGGCGGGCGTTTCTCGCGGACTTCCGCGGCGAACTGCCCCACCTGCTGCTTATCCGGGCCGGAGATGACGATCTTGTTTGCCGCCGGGCAGTCGATGGTGATGCCCTCGATTTCCGGAACCGTCACCGGGTGGGAAAAGCCGAGAGTCATCACGAGGTTTTTGCCCTGCTTCTGCGCGCGGTAGCCGACGCCGTTGACTTCAAGCTCCTTCCGGAACCCCTTGGTTACGCCGAGCACCATGTTGTGGATCAGCGAACGCGTCGTCCCGTGCAGGGATTTGTTTTCCTTCTCGTCGTCGGGGCGGATGACATGGACCTCGCTGCCTTCCACCGTAACACGCATGTTGCGGTGCACTTTCTGGATCAGCGTGCCCTTCGGCCCTTTGACCGTTACAACGCTGCCGTCAACCGATACGTTGACGCCGGCGGGAATTTCGATGGGTTTTCTCCCAATTCGCGACATTGCTGCACCCCCTCTTTTTTACCAGACGAACGCGAGGACTTCGCCGCCTACGTTTTCGCTGCGGGCCTGGCGATCCGTCATGATCCCTTTCGAGGTGGAAACAATCGCGATACCCAAGCCTTTCATGACCTTCGGAAGTTCTTCCGCGTTGCGATAGATGCGAAGGCCCGGTTTGGAAACCCTCTGCAGGCCGTTGATCGCCGCGGTTTTGCCCTCGTTGTATTTCAAATTCACTTTGATGATGCCCTGCTTGCCGTCCTTGACGACCGTAAAGCTTTTCAGGTACCCCTCGTCGACAAGAATCTGCACAATGGCTTTCTTCATGTTGGAAGCGGGGATCTCAACGGTATCATGCTTTGCGGAGCTCGCATTGCGGATGCGGGTGAGCAGATCGGCAATCGTATCTGTGATTTGCATGCCGTTACCTCCTTTGCTAAGCCTTTACCAGCTTGCCTTTTTGACGCCCGGGATTTCGCCCTTGTAGGCAAGCTCCCGGAAACAGATCCGGCAGATGCCGAATTTGCGAAGGTAGGCATGCGGCCTGCCGCAGATTTTGCATCTGTTATATTCGCGCGTCGAGTATTTCGCCGGACGGCGCTGTTTAACCTTCATTGAAGTTTTGGCCACAATAAACCCTCCTTATTTCGCAAACGGGGCGCCCAAAAGCTTTAAAAGCTCCCTGGATTCCTCGTCGGTTTTCGCGGTTGTCACAAAGCAAATGTCCATTCCGCGGACCTTGTCGACCTTGTCGTACTCGATCTCCGGAAAAATCAGCTGCTCCTTGACGCCCATATTGTAGTTGCCGCGCCCGTCGAACGAATTCGGGTTGATGCCGCGGAAATCACGCACGCGCGGAAGAGCGACGTTGAAAAAGCGGTCGATAAATTCATACATCCGGTCGCCGCGAAGGGTGACTTTCGCGCCGATCTTCATTCCGGCGCGGACCTTGAAGTTTGCCACGGACTTTTTCGCCGTGCAGATCATCGGCCGCTGGCCGGTAATAGTGGAAAGGTCGCCGATGACCGAATCGATCACCTTGGAGTTTTCCTTGGCGTCGCCCGCGCCCACGTTGATGACGATCTTTTCGAGCTTCGGGATCTGCATGACGCTTTTATAGGAAAACTTCTTCATCAGGGCCGGTGCGGCTTCCTTCCGATAATACTCTTTCAGTCTTGCCATGTTTCTCCTCCTTACAGCGCTTCGCCGCATTTTTTGCAAATGCGTTCTTTCGTGCCGTCCGCATAGATCTTCCGGCCGACACGGGACGGTTTGCCGCAGTGGGGACAGACAATCTGGACCTTGCAGGCGTACATGGCGCCCTCGGCTTTCACGATGCCGCCCTCTTCGCCCGCTTTGCGGGGCTTCACATGCTTGGAAACCATGTTGATCCCCTCGACGATGACCTTGCCTTCCTTGGGGCTGACCTGAAGGACCTTGCCCTTTTTGCCGCGGTCCTTTCCGCTCAGGACAAGAACGGTGTCGCCTGTTTTCACATGAACTTTATTTTTCATCGCAGAGCACCTCCCATCACAGCACTTCCGGGGCAAGGCTCAGAATCTTCACATAGTCCCTGTCGCGCAGTTCCCTGGCGACGGGGCCGAAGATGCGCGTACCCGTCGGGTTTTTGTCGTCCTTGATCAGTACGGCCGCGTTTTCGTCAAAACGGATGTAGGTCCCGTCCTCGCGCCGGACGCCCGAAGCGGTGCGCACGACAACCGCCTTGACCACGTCGCCTTTTTTCACGGTGCCGCCCGGCGCCGCTTTTTTGACCGATGCGACGATGACGTCGCCGATATTGGCATACCTTCTGCCCGTGCCGCCCAGGACGCGGATGCACATGAGCTGCTTCGCGCCGGTGTTGTCGGCAACGTTAAGGTAAGTCTGCTGTTGAATCACGGTGCGTTCCTCCTTTGCACGGGGCCAAGACTACTTGGCCTTCTCCAAAATTTTGACGAGACGCCATCTCTTATCCTTGCTCAGGGGACGGGTCTCCATCACACGCACGCGATCGCCGATGGAGCATTCGTTGTTTGCGTCATGCGCTTTCAGCCTGACGGTGCGCTTCACGATCTTTTTGTAAAGCGGGTGTTTGACCCGGTCTTCCACAGCGACCACGATGGTTTTGTCCATCTTGTCGCTGACAACTTTGCCGATTTCGGTTTTTCTGATATTTCTGTCGCTCACGGTGCATCCTCCCTTCCCTTACGCTTCGGCGCTGTCTTTCAGCTCGTTTTCGCGCAACACGGTTTTAATGCGGGCGATGTCTTTCTTCACAGCCTGAATCCGCATCGGGTTGTCGAGCTGGTTAATGGTAAGCTGGAAGCGGAGGTTGAAAAGCTCGGCCTTTAGGTCCTTCAGCTTGCTTTCCAGTTCTTCCGTGCTCAATTCTCTGACTTCTGAAGGCTTCATGACTGCTCACCGTCCGTTTCTTCCTTGGTAACGATTTTGCACCGGATCGGCAGCTTGTTCGAAGCGAGGCGGAGCGCCTCTTTCGCGGTCTCCTCGGGGATACCGCCCATCTCGAACATCACCCGGCCCGGCTTCACCACGGCGACCCAGTACTCGGGCGCGCCTTTTCCGGAGCCCATGCGGACTTCGGCGGGTTTTTTGGTAACCGGCTTATCCGGGAAAATCTTGATCCAGACCTGGCCGAACCTCTTGGTATAGCGGGTCATGGCGACACGCGCGGCCTCGATCTGGTTGGCGGTGATCCATGCCGGTTCCAGCGCCTGAAGCCCGTATTCGCCGTAATCCACTTTATTGCCGCGCAAGCACTTTCCCGTCATGCGCCCGCGCTGCACTTTGCGGTATTTCACGCGTTTTGGCATCAGCATTACCTGCCGCCTCCTTCCTTACGGGTCTGTGGACGGACCTGAGGCCGTCTGCGGTTGTCCTGAAGGATTTCGCCCCTGTAGATCCAGACCTTCACGCCGATGCGGCCGTACGTGGTCGCGGCTTCGGCAAACCCGTAGTCGATGTCGGCGCGGATGGTCTGAAGAGGGATGGTCCCGTCGTGGTACTGCTCGCGCCGCGCGATCTCCGCGCCGCCCAGGCGGCCGGAAACCTGCGTCTTGATTCCTTTCACGCCCATTCTCATGGCGCGGCCGATGCACTGCTTCATGGCACGGCGGAAGGAAATCCTCTTTTCAAGCTGCTGCGCAATATTCTCGGCGACAAGCTGCGCGTTCACATCCGGGCTTTTGACCTCGACGATGTTGATCGTGACCGGCTTGTTCAGGAATTTCTCGCACTGGACGCGCAGCTTCTCGATTTCGGAACCGCCCTTGCCGATGACGATGCCCGGCTTGGCGCAGTGGATGTGAATACGCACCTTCGAAGCGTCGCGTTCGATTTCGATCTGCGGGACACCGGCCGATGCAAGGCGCTTGAAAAGCATCTTGCGAAGGTTGTAGTCCTCGACGAGCGTGTCGCCGAAAACGTTGTCTTTCGCAAACCAGCGGGAGTCCCAATCTTTAATAACGCCCACACGGAAACCGTGCGGATTGACTTTCTGGCCCATAATTTACCTCCTCTTCCCTTATTCCTTTTCTTTGAGCACCATGGTCACGTGCGACGTCCTCTTCAGGATGCGGAACGCGCGGCCCTGTGCTCGCGGACGAATGCGTTTGAGGATCGGACCAGGGCATACGAAACACTGCGCGACGTAAAGCCTGGAAACGTCCATGTTATTGTTGTTTTCGGCATTGGCAACGGCCGACTTGAGCAGCTTGGTCAGCGGTTCGCCCGCGGCTTTCGGGGTGTTTTTCAGGATCGCCATCGCTACGTTTGCCGGTTTGTTGCGGATCAGGTCGAGCACGACGCCGACCTTTCGGGGGGAAATCCGGGCATATTTCAGATAAGCCCTGGCTTCCATGCTGTCTTCCATGCTATGCACTCCTTTCAGCCGTTATTTGCCGCCGGCAGCGGAGGCCGCCGCGGGCGCTGGAGCGGGCGACCCCGCGGGGGCCGTCGTCTTCGAACCGGAATGTCCGCGGAAAGTCCTCGTGGGCGCAAACTCGCCGAGCCGGTGGCCCACCATGTCTTCCGTAATATAAACGGGGACATGCTTGCGGCCGTCGTGAACCGCTATGGTATGGCCGACGAAATCCGGGAAGATGGTGGACGACCTGCTCCAGGTCTTGACGATCTTCTTCTCGCCGGCCTTGTTCATTTCCTGAATCCTCTTCAGCAGCACCGGCTGCACGTAAGGACCCTTCTTGATGCTTCTTGACATAATCTGCAAGCTCCTTTCCGCACGCCTTATTTGCCGTTCCTGCGCTTGACGATGAAGCGGTCGGAGCGGTTGTGATGCGAACGCGTCTTGTAACCCAGAGTCGGCTTGCCCCACGGGGTAACCGGCCCGGGACGGCCCACGGGCGCCCGGCCTTCGCCGCCGCCGTGCGGGTGGTCGTTCGGGTTCATGACGGAACCGCGGACGGTCGGCCGCCAGCCCATATGGCGCTTGCGGCCCGCCTTGCCGATCTTCAGGTTCTCATGGTCGATGTTGCTGACCTGCCCGATGGTCGCCATGCAGCCGATGGGCACGTTGCGCAGCTCGCCGGAAGGCAGGCGAAGCAGCGCGAGGCCGTTTTCCTTGGCCATAAGCTGCGCCATGATGCCGGCCGCGCGGGCCAGCTGGGCGCCTTTGCCCGGGTAAAGCTCCACGTTGTGGATGAACGTGCCGACCGGGATATTCTCGAGCGGCAGCGCGTTGCCGGGGCGGATGTCGGCACCCGCGCCCGAAACGACCGTGTCGCCGACTTTCAGCCCGTCCGGCGCGATGATATAGCTCTTGTCGCCGTCCTCATACTGCAGAAGGGCGATGAACGCGCTGCGGTTCGGGTCGTACTCAATGCTTGCCACTTTGGCGGGCGCGTCGAACTTGCGCCGCTTGAAATCGATGAGACGGTATTTTTTACGGTTGCCGCCGCCGCGGTGGCGGACGGTGATGCGGCCGTAGCTGTTGCGGCCGGAATTTTTCTTCTTGGAATCCAGAAGGCTCTTTTCCGGCGCCTTTTTTGTCAGCCCGGTGTAGTCCATGGCGGACATGTTGCGCCGGGAAGCCGTGGTCGGCTTAAAATTGATAGTTGGCATGTTTCACACTCCTCATGACGGCTTTGCGGGGAATTGCCGGTCCCCCATCCATGCTTCCGCGCGGAACGCGGAGATTACATCATGCTCTCAAAAAACTCGATCGTCTTGCTGTCCGGCTTTAAGGTGACAACCGCTTTTTTCCACGAACTGGTGTAGCCCTGGGTTTTGCCCTGGCGGCGAAGATGGCCGCGAACGTGCAGGGTGTTCACTTTGGCGACTTTCACGCCGAAAAGCTCTTCACAGGCTCTTGCGATGTCGATCTTCGTGGCGTCCTTCGCCACGGCAAAGGTGTATTTCTTTCCGCCGATGCCGGACATGCTCTTTTCCGAAATCACCGGGCGGAGAATAATATCCTGCGCTGCCATTACGCGTACACCTCCTCGATGCGGGAGACGGCTTCCTTCGCGACGATGAACCGGTCGGCATTCAGGATGTCGTACACGCTCAGGGTGTTGACCGCGGCCGTCTTGACGCCGGGGATGTTGGCCGCGGAAGCGGCCACCTTTTCGTCCGTCCGGGGAAGGACGATGAGGGCTTTCTTTTCGGAGCCGAGCGCTTTGAGCATGGCGGCGATCTCCTTGGTCTTGTAGGCTTCCAGAGCAATCCGGTCCACAACCACCATCTCGCTGTCGAGCACCTTGCTCGACAGCGCCGACTTCATGGCGAGGCGCTTCACCTTTTTGTTCAGCGAGATGCGGTAGTCGCGCGGCTTGGGGGCGAACACGACGCCGCCGTGCCGCCACTGCGGCGCGCGGATGGAACCCTGCCTCGCATGGCCCGTTCCCTTCTGCCTCCACGGCTTTCTCCCGCCGCCGGAAACCTCCGAGCGGGTCAGCGCGGACTGCGTGCCCTGGCGCTGGTTGGCCAGGTAGGCGACGACCGCGTCGTGCATTGCCGACTGGTTCGGCTCAATTCCGAATACGGCTTCGGCCAGGTCCATCTTTTCGACTTCCTTGCCCGCCATATCAAGTACTGCTACTGTAGGCATTTCCGTTCCTCCTTCCCTCACGCCCGGGCAGCTTTCACGCTGTCACGGATGACCACGATGCCGCCGTTCGGGCCGGGGACCGCGCCCCGGATGGCGATCAGGTTGTTTTCGGCGTCCACTTTCGCCACGGTCAGGTTCTGCACGGTGACCCGCTCGGCGCCCAGGTGCCCGGCCATCTTCATGCCCGGGAACACTCTGGACGGGTCCGAGTTGGAGCCGTTGGAACCGCCGTGACGGGCGTTCGGGCCGGTGCCGTGGGATTCCTTCAGGCGCTGGAAATTCCAGCGCTTGATGACGCCGGCGTAGCCTTTGCCCTTGCTGGTAGCCGTGACGTCGACTTTGTCGCCGACGGTGAAGACGTCCGCCTTCACCAGGTCGCCCACCTTGTAGGCGTCCGGGTCGTCGAACCGGAACTCACGGAGCGTTTTCTTCGGGGCGGTGCCCGCCTTGTCGAAATGGCCCTTCATGGGCTTGAGCACCTTCTGGGCCTTCACGTCGCCGTAGCCCATCTGCACGCCGGCATAGCCGTCGTTTTCCACCGTTTTCTTCTGCGTCACCGCGCAGGGGCCGGCTTCCACCACCGTAACGGGAACAGCCCTGCCTTTTTCGTCGAAGATCTGCGTCATGCCGATCTTCTTCCCGATAATTCCTTTTTTCATGATTGACCTCCTTGCAGGTTATTGGTTGGCCGCCCGGCCAACATGACCCCGGCCGCCGGTCGGTTGAATCAGAGCTTGATCTCCACTTCAACGCCTGCGGGGAGCTCCAGGCCCATCAAAGACTCAACGGTCTTGTTCGACGGCCTGAGGATATCGATCAGCCTCTTGTGGGTCCTCATCTCGAACTGCTCGCGGCTGTCCTTGTATTTGTGGACGGCGCGCAGAACCGTGATGATCTGCTTTTCCGTCGGAAGCGGAACGGGGCCGGAAACCCTCGCGCCCGTGCGCTTTGCGGTCTGCACGATCTTTTCGGCCGACTGGTCGACCAGCTGATGATCGTACCCCTTGATTCTGATCCTGATTTTTTCCTTGACTGCCACTTTGGATCGCCTCCTTGTTGTAGTTGGCGGGCGACGCTTTTCAAATCCTAACACTGTGCCGGGTGTTTCTTCCATCCGAACAAAAAAGCCGGATTTCCTTGCGAACCGAAAATCCGGGTGTAGGCTCAAAAAACGTCTGGGCACACGGAAAACGGGCCAACGGGCCGCTTTCTCCGCACGCTCAAAAATATCTGTCGCCCGGTTTAAAATCGGACATACTCCACGGAAATAACCGGCGAAAACGCCGCAACCTCCCGCTTCAACGCATATCTGTCGCAGTCGTGCTTTATTATAATACCACCGGGGCGGCCGGATTGCAACCCTTTTTTCCCTGTTTTTTAAACTTTTTGTGCCGGCCGCTCCATGCGCAGAACCCGGGCTCAGCCCGTCTGCTGGGTCTCGCCCTTGTCCTCGAGGAGCTTCACGCGGATTGTTTTGGACGAACCGCTGCCGGAAGCTGCATTCGTATCAACCGTCATGGAAATCACGTCGCCCGGCTTGTGCGAATTCAAAACGGCATACAGGTCGTCGAGCGAGGTGACTTTTTTGCCGCCCGCCGCCGTGATGACGTCGCCGACCTTCGCGCCCGCGCGGGCCATGTCGCTGTCGGACGCGATCGAGCGGATCAGGACGCCCTGCGGGTAGCCGAGGAGGCTGCCCTGCGCGTCCCCGCCCACGTTCTCCCCGGTGATGCCGAGGCGGGTGCGGCCGGAAACATAGCCGTTCCGGATCAGCTCGTTGATGACGGACTGCGCCCGGCTGACCGGGATGGCGAATCCCATGCCCTCATAGCCCGTGGCGAAGATCTTGTTGGAATTGATGCCGATCACCTGGCCGTACATGTTGACCAGCGGGCCGCCGGAGTTGCCCGGGTTAATGGCGGCGTCCGTCTGGATGTAGGTCATGCCGTTGTCGCTGTGGCTTTCGATGGCGCGGTTCAGGGCGGAGATCATGCCGCCGGTCAGGGACCCCGCGAAACTCAGGCCGCCCGGGTTGCCGATGGCGAGCACCTCCTCGCCGATCTCCATGCCGTCGACGCTGCCGAACACCGCGGGCGAAAGGTCCTTGGCGTTGATTTTCAGCACGGCGAGGTCCGAGGTCTTGTCGAAGCCCACCACTTTCGCCTGGTACGCCCGGTTGTTGTGCAGGACCACCTTCACGGCGTTGTTCCGGGAATAGTTGACCACGTGGGCGTTCGTGAGGATATAGCCGTCGGCAGTGGCGACGATGCCCGTGCCCTCGCCGGTCTCGCTCTCGCCCGCCGTGGCGCCGGAACCGGAGATCGTTGTCTCGACCCCAACGACGCTCTGGATCACCTTTTTATAGACGGTGGTCGCGGTCAGCGGCGTTCCGGAAGGCTTGCTCCGGACCGAGATGCCCGCGGCGCCGGGGTCCGTCCCGTTGCCCTGCACCCCGCCGATCACGCTGCCGGAGCCGGAAGCGGCGGAGCTCGAGTCTTTCGGCAGCGTTCCGTTGAACCCCGAAGAAGCCGAAGACGAGGACGAGGAAGCGGGCAGCCCTTCCCGCGCTTCCGGCTGAACGGAGTAAAAGACGAACGCGACGAGAAGCCCGACCACGACGACGCCGAGCACCCACAGGAACACCTTTAAGCCGCCGTTCATCTTATGCGGCGGAGGCGGGGTCGGGCCGTACGGGTTCCAGTAAGGCTGCCCGCCCGGAGGAGAATAGGGGTTGTCGTACCGGTTGTAATACCCCGGGTCGCGGTACTGCCCATAGGGCGAGCCATACTGGCCGTACGGGGCATACGGCCCGCCATTCTGCGGATTTCCGCCCTGTTCCTGGCTCTGCGGGCCCCCGTCCGGACCGGCTTTCCCTTCCGGGCCGCCGTTTCCGGAAGGATTTTCCGGCCCGGAGGGGCTTTCCGGGGAACCGCCCGCGTCCTGCGCGGGGGAAGGGGTTCCGCCGTCTTTCGGTTCGTTCTCCCAGGGGCTTTTCTCCTGATCGTTCATATCATTACCCTCTCTGTTTTTTCGGATCGTCAGTCGTATCGGCGGTCGTTTCCACCATGCGGGGCTGGTCGGCGCGCTGCTTTTCGATTTTCTGGGGAATCCAGAACTCGAAGCGGGTGAACTTGTTCGGCTCGCTGCCTGCGGTGATGTCGCCGCCGTGCAGCCGCACGATGGTTTTTACGATATACAGGCCGAGGCCCATGCCGTTTTTATCCCGGCTCCGTGATTTGTCCGTCTTGTAAAAGCGCTCGAAAACCATCGGCAGTTCGTCGGGCGCAATGCCGGGGCCGCTGTTTTCAATCCCCACGGTCGTCCTGCCGCCGTTCTGGGAAAGGTCGATCTGAAGATACCCGCCTTCGTTGGTAAATTTTACGGCGTTGTCGATCAGATTATACACGACCTGATGCAGCATATCCGGGTCTCCGTCGACAAACAGGCTTTTCGTGTCCCCGAGGCCCCGCACCTCGATCTTCTTTTCCTCGATCTTCTGCTCGAACGAGAGAAGGGCGACCAGGACGGTATTGGTCAGGTCGAACCGGGCGGGGTGCAGCTTCAGCGCGCCGCTGTCGATGCGGGAAAGGTCGAGCATGGTGCGCACCAGGCGCGAAAGCCGCTTCACTTCCTGGGAAACGATGTTCAGGTAATGTTTCTCCTTTTCCGGCGGGATCGTCCCGTCGAGGATCCCGTCGATAAACCCGGCGATGGTGGTCATCGGCGTTTTCAGCTCATGCGAGACGTTCGCAATAAAGCTGCGGCTGGAGCTTTCGCTGGAAGCGAGGGAATCCGCCATGTTGTTGAACGCCACGGCGAGCTGGCCGATCTCGTCGGTGCTCGTGACCGGCACGCGGGCGGAGAAATTGCCTTCGCCGAAGCTGCGCGCGGCGGACGCCATCTTGCGCAGGGGCTGGACCAGCCGGTACGTAAACATCCACACCACGCAGAACGACACCAGGAACGCCGCAAGCAGCGCGAACAGAAGGACCTTCACGATCTCCCACCGGAACGCGTTGAACGAATCCGTGTTGTAGGCGGCAAACACCGCGCCGATCGCGGCGCTTCCCTTCGCCGTATCCACCACGATGGGGACGCCCACAATATAATAGGGGGTCGGGTACATGCCGTTCAGGGTTCCCTCGGCGCTGTAACGCCCGTTCAGGGCCTGGTTCATGATGGCCCGCCCCACCGGCCTGCTCGCGTCCACCGAGCCCCCGCTGCCGTACGCGAGCAGCACGGGTTTCCCGGAGGTGTTGGTGATAAAGATGTCGGACTCGATATTCCGGGCGAAAGCCGTGGTAAAAGCCTGCATGGTATTCATGTTCAGCTCGTAGACGTTGCGCTCGATCGAAAGCGCCGTCCCGGCCGCGAGCGACGCCACGTTCACCGCGTTTTTCTGCAGCAGGTTCCGCTTCTCCGTTTTCCAGTAGCTCGAAACAAAGATCAGGATGACCATGCTGATTACCAGAAAGCTGATGAGGATCACTACCAGGGTGATCCGGAGATATTTTTTAAAAAGGGTTTTCTTCATTCTTTCACCCCGGAGGGAGCGCGCTTCGCTTATTCCTTTACTTCAAATTTATAGCCGACGCCCCAGACCGTTTTGAGCGCCCACTGGTCCGAAACGCCCTCCAGCTTTTCGCGCAGGCGCTTGACGTGCACGTCGACCGTGCGGCTGTCGCCGTAATAGTCGAACCCCCACACCTCGTCCAGAAGCTGGTCGCGCGTGAACACGCGGTTCGGGTTGCTGGCAAGGTGGTAGATCAGCTCCATTTCCTTCGGGGGCGTGTCGATCTGTTTCCCGTTGACCTTGAGCTCGTAATTCGTCAGGTTGATGGAGAGCTTGTCGTATTTGACCTCTTTGACCGGCTCGTCCCCGTTTTTGCCGATCCGGCGCAGGACCGCCTTGATGCGCGCCACGACTTCCTTCGCCTCGAACGGCTTCACGACGTAGTCGTCCGCGCCGAGCTCCAGGCCGAGCACCTTGTCGAACACCTCGCCTTTCGCGGTGAGCATGATGATGGGGCACTGGGATTTTTTGCGGATCTCCCGGCATACCTGCCAGCCGTCCAGGCCGGGAAGCATAATATCCAGTAAAATAAGGTCCGGATTTTCTTTATCGAACAGGTCGAGCGCCTTTTTGCCGTCGTTCGCGATGGTCGTTGCGTACCCTTCTTTTTCGAGGTACAGCCGCAGCAGTTCGCAGATATTCGGGTCGTCGTCCACCACCATGATTTTTCCTGCCGCCATTTTGGTTCCTCCTTCGTTTCCCCGCAGCTCTTATTTTGTCTTAAGCTAAATTATAGAGGACTTGCCGACAAAAGATATGAATATTCTATAAAAATTTTTCGGGCAAAATCGGAACACTTCCGTCCGCGGAGAGAAAAATCCCCGCTCACGGAAAGTCCCGGAACGAGCCGCTTTTCTTATTATAGCATTTTACGGCGGCCATAACAAAAGGGCGCCGCAAAATTATTTTGCGGCGCCCGGGCGTTTCGCGCCCCTTGCGGTCAGTCCAGCGAAATGCTTTTGAGGAGACCGCCTTTTCGGATGATGTTCTGCAAAAAAGGCGGGTAAGGCTGCGCCCGATAAGTTTTCCCGGTTGTCGCGTTTTTAATCATGCCGGTGTCGAAATCGACATCCACCTCGTCGCCGTTTCCGATTTCCTCCGCGGCGGCCCCGCATTCCAGAATCGGAAGGCCGATGTTGATGGAATTCCGGTAAAAAATGCGCGCGAACGAGGAAGCGATCACGCAGGAAACACCGCTCGCCCGGATGGCGATGGGCGCGTGCTCGCGGGACGAGCCGCAGCCGAAATTTTTCCCGGCCACGATGATGTCGCCGGGCTTCACGCTTTTGACAAAATTTTTGTCGATGTCCTCCATGCAGTGCGCCGCAAGCTCCCCGTGCGAGGCCGTGTTGAGGTAGCGCGCGGGAATAATCACGTCGGTGTTGACGTTGTCGCCGTATTTATGGACGGTTCCGTGTGCCTTCATCTTCCAAGCTCCCTTTCGCTCCAATTTCGTCCGGATCGGTCAGGTACCCGGTCACGGCGCTGGCCGCCGCCACCGCCGGGCCCGCGAGGTACACCTCGGACTTCACGTGCCCCATGCGGCCGACAAAGTTGCGGTTCGTGGTGGACACGGCGCGCTCGCCCTCCGCCAGAACGCCCATGTGCCCGCCGAGGCACGGCCCGCAGGTGGGGGTGCTGAAAACCGCCCCGGCTTCCACGAAGATTTCCGCGAGGCCCTCGCGCACCGCGGCCAGGTAAATCTGCTGCGTGGCGGGGATCACGATGCAGCGCACGCCGGCGGCGACCTTCCTGCCCTTCAGGATGGACGCGGCGACGCGCAGATCCTCGATCCGTCCGTTCGTGCAGGAGCCGATGACGCTCTGGTCGATCCTGACCTTTCCCGCCTCGTCGATGGTTTTCGTGTTGGACGGCAGGTGCGGAAACGCGACGACCGGGCGCAGCGAGGAAAGGTCGATCTCCACCGTCTCGTCGTAAGCGGCGTCCGCGTCGGCCTCGTAAACGACGGGCGCGCGCCCCAGGCGGCCTTTTTCATAGTCCTCCGTGACGGCGTCCACCGGGAAAATCCCGTTGCTCGCCCCGGCCTCAATGGCCATGTTCGCAATGGTGAGGCGGTCGGACATGCCGAGGTGTTTCAGCCCCTCGCCGGTGAACTCCAGCGAGCGGTACAGGGCGCCGTCCACACCGATCCGGCCGATCAGGTGCAGGATGACGTCCTTTCCGCCGATCCACCGGCCCGGCTTTCCGGTCAGCACGACCCGGATGGCCGAAGGGACCTTGAACCATGCCTTTCCGGTGATCATGCCCGCCGCCATGTCCGTGGAGCCGACGCCCGTGGAAAAGGCGCCGAGGGCCCCGTAGGTGCAGGTGTGCGAATCCGCGCCGATGACGCAGTCGCCGGGGCCGACCAGGCCCTGCTCCGGCAGGAGCGCATGCTCGATGCCCATGCGCCCCACGTCAAAAAAATTCCGGATGCCGTACTTGCCCGCAAAGGAACGCACCTGAAGGCACTGTTCCGCGGACTTGATGTCCTTGTTCGGCGTAAAATGATCCATCACCAGCGCGATGCGGCCGCGGTCGAACACGGAATGCGCGCCGCATTTCTCAAATTCGTCGATCGCCACGGGCGAAGTGATGTCGTTCCCCAGGACGAGGTCGAGCTTCGCCTCGATCAGCTGCCCGGCGCGCACCTCCGGCAGACCGGCGTGCGCGGCGAGGATCTTCTGCGTCATTGTCATTCCCAAAGGAATTCCCCCTTCCGCCTTCCCGGGAAGAAAGGCGAAGAATTTCGCTGTTACGCATTTCCGCGATATGGCTTTATTATGGCAGGAAACTTGCGGAAAGAATGTAACACGTGCTACAATCGTAAAAAAGAAATGCGGAACCGGCCGGCCGGTTTCAGAACGGCCGGAAATACCATCCGCAGGGCACAGAAGGGAGGCGGTGCGCCATGGACGACCAGACGAACCGGTGGAGTGTGCTCGAAACGTCCCACAAGCCCCAGATGTATGAAACCGGGGCCATGGTCTACTGGCAGGGAAGCCACGCGGACGCGTTCTATTACTTGAAAAGCGGAGGCGTTCGGGTTTTCCTCGTCTCGGAAAACGGGGCCGAAAAAACGCTGAACATGCTCAAGCCCGGCCAGATTTTCGGGGAAGCCGCCTTTTTCGACGGCCTGCCGCGCGTCTCCTCGGCAAAAACGACGCGCCGTTCCGCGATCATCCCGGTGACGCACCGGAGCCTTCTGGAATGCATCCGCAGGGAACCCCAGCTTGCCATGCACCTGCTGACCTATTTGTCGCAGACCATCCGCCTGCTCTCCGCCCAGGTGGATACCGTCACGTTCCAGCAGGCGGACGAACGCCTTGCCCGCCTGCTGCTGAACCTCTCGGCGGACGGCGCCAACGTGCGCATCACGCACGAAGACCTGGCGGCCCGCGTCGGCGTGTCCCGCGTCACGGTCAGCCGCATCCTCGCGGAATTCGCCCGCAGGGGATGGGTCGAGACGTCCTACCGCGAAATCCTTGTTACAAACGGAAACGCGATCCGGACATTTTTACGGAAAAAATACCAGGCATGAAACCGTCAAATATTCCAGAAGAGTCCGGCCGGGGCTGCATTCAGGCAAGCAAGTAAGGGGCGACATCGGCGCGTGGCGAAGCGAGTGCGCCGATATGGGGCCCCGGTTTTGCGCAGCAGAATGCAGCCCCGGCCGGACTTCTTACACGGAAGGATAAAACAGGATCGGGCCGTCTGAAAGACTGCGCTTTCAAACGGCCCGATCTGTTTTTCAAGGAACAGGAGAAAAACGGCTTTCGCACGTCCATCCCCGCCCTGGTTTCTGTTAATCTTCAAAAACCGCGCCGCGGGAACCGGACGTGACCAGCTTCGCGTAGCGTTTCAGGTATCCGCTGAGCTCCTTCTGCGGAGCTTTCCACGCGGCCCGCCGCCTTGCGATTTCGGCTTCGCTCACGCGCAGCTCCAGCTTGCGGCCGGAAATGTCCACGTCGATGGTGTCGCCGTCGTGGATCAGCGCGATAAGGCCGCCCGCCGCCGCTTCCGGCGAAACATGGCCGATGGCCGCGCCGCGCGTCGCGCCGGAAAAGCGCCCGTCCGTGATGAGCGCCACGCTGGAGCCGAGCCCCATGCCCGTCAGCGACGAGGTCGGGGCGAGCATCTCGCGCATTCCCGGCCCGCCTTTCGGGCCCTCGTACCGGATGACGACGACGTCGCCTTTCTTGATTTTTCCGCCCTGAATGGCCGCGATGGCCTCTTCCTCGCTGTTGAAGCAGCGGGCCGGGCCCACATGGTGCATCATCTCCGGGGCGACCGCGCCCTGCTTGACCACGCCGCCCTCGGGCGCGAGGTTGCCCTTCAGGATCGCGATGCCGCCGTCCGGGCGGTACGCGTTTTCCACCTTGCGGATCACGGTTCCGTCCGCGTCGGGCGCCTGTTCCACGCGGTCGCGGACCGTGCCGCTGACCGTCGGAATGTCGAGGGCGATCAGGTCCCTGCGGGCGAGTTCCTTCATCACGGCGGGGATTCCGCCCGCCTTGCCGAGGTCGGTGATAAAGATTTTCCCGGCCGGGTTCAGCTTGCAGATCTGCGGCGTTTCCCGGCTGATGCGGTCGATGTCGTCAATATCCAGCGGGACGCCCATCTCGTGGGCGATAGCCGTCAGATGGAGCACCGTGTTGGTGGAACAGCCGAGGGCCATTTCCGTGCGCAGGGCATTCCGGAACGCCGGTTTCGTGAGGATGTCGCCCGGTTTGCGGTTCTCCTTGAGGAGCCGCATGACCTGCCCGCCCGCAAGCTTTGCCAGGCGGATGCGCGCCGAATAGACGGCCGGGATGGTCCCGTTGCCCGGCAGCGCCATGCCGATGGCTTCCGTCAGGCAGTTCATGGAATTCGCCGTGTACATGCCGGAGCAGCTTCCGCAGCCGGGGCACGCGGCCTCTTCCATCTCGCGCAGCTCCTCGTCCGTCATTTTCCCGGCGGCGTGGCTGCCCACGGCTTCAGACATCTCGGAAAAGCCGATGCGCTCGCCCCGGAACTCGCCCGGCAGCATGGGTCCGCCGCTCACAAAGACGCTCGGCAGGTTCATGCGGCAGGCCGCCATCAGCATGCCCGGGACGATCTTGTCGCAGTTCGGGATGAACACCGCGGCGTCCAGCGGATGAGCCGTCAGCATGACTTCGATGGAGTCGGCGATCAGCTCGCGGGAACAGAGCGAGTACTTCATCCCCTTGTGATTCATGGCGATGCCGTCGCAGACGCCGATGGTCTGGAACTCGAACGGAACGCCGCCCGCGCTGAGGATGCCGGCCTTGACGGCCTCGCTGATCTCGCGCAGGTGCTTGTGGCCCGGAATGTAGTCGCTGGCCGAGCAGACCACCGCCACGAACGGGCGCCCGATCTCCCCGTCCGTCAGCCCGAGAGCCCGCAGCAGAGCGCGCTGCGGGGCGCGGTTCGCACCTTTTTTGATTTGATCGCTTCTCATATGGATACCCCCTAATCGATTCTGTTGATGGTTTTCCTAAGACGTCAGCTTCTGAAACAGGGCTTTCGACGCCAGGTAATAGTCTTTTTCCTTTCCCTCGATCCCCGAGCCGTAATAGATCCGCAGGGAAAGGCTCAGGTCTTTTGTTGCGCCGGAAAGATTGATTTTCGTACCGCCCGCTCCGGATGCGGTTCCGGAAAGGCCCGCCAGCTTCGGGCATTGGGAGAGCGGGACCCGCATCCTGTCGTAATCCGAGGCGTCTTCCTTCGGCGTGCTGCCGTCCCGGTAGGCAAACAGGTGCTGCCCCTGCTGCTCCAGGGCCCGGAGCGACGCGTCGTCCGTCAGAAAGAGGATGCTGGTCCCCGCGCTGACGTCCGCCATCAGCTTCGTCCGGTAGGCCATATCCATCTGGGCATCCCCGGTCCCCGCGCCCGAGCTTCCATTCGCGGGCGACAGGGTGTATTGGCTGATCTGGACGACGACCTTCCCGTCCCCGTTCAAGTCCTTCCCGTACTTTGCCATCGCGTCCTGCAGGGCGTCGGCCGCTTCCTCCGGGCAGGCCTGCTGCGTAACCATGCCGACCGTATAGTCCGGCCGCACCGTCCGCACGGCGGACCACACCATGTACCCGGCGACAAGCAGGACGCAGACGGCAACCAAGACCGGAATTTTATGGTAATACCAGAAATTCTCCCATTTGCCGTGCGGGGTTTTCCGCTCCCGCTCCGCCTTTTTTTCCGCTTCCGGGTCGTGGATGGTGTCCTCCCCGGCATGCAGAAGATAACCTTCCCGCGCCATAGGGCTATTCCTCTTTGGGCTTCATGGTGGGGAACAGGAGCACGTCCCGAATGGACGGGCTGTCGGTCAGGAGCATGACGAGCCGGTCGATCCCCATGCCCATGCCGCCCGTGGGGGGCATGCCGTATTCCATCGCCGTCAGGAAGTCCTCGTCGATCATGTTGGCCTCCTCGTCGCCCTTCGCCCGCAGCTCCATCTGCCGCACGAAGCGCTCCCGCTGGTCCACGGGGTCGTTCAGCTCCGAGTAGGCGTTGGCCAGCTCGCACCGGGCCACGTAAAGCTCAAAGCGTTCCACCAGCTCCGGCGTGCCGCGCTTGCGCTTGGTAAGCGGGGAAACCTCCACCGGGTAGTCGTAAACAAAGGTCGGCTGCAGGAGTTTGTCCTCGACCTTTTCATCGAACGCGAGGGCCATGATGTCGCCCCACACGTCCGTCGGCTTCGGCTCCAGATGGAGCTGCTTCGCGGCTTCCCGCGCCTTTTCGTCGTCATGCTTGAACGAAAGGAAATCGATCCCCGTGTATTTCAGGATCGCGTCGTTCATGGTGATGCGCCGGAACGGGGACTCAAAATCGATCTCCTCGCCCTGGTAGGCGACCCGGTCGGCGCCGCAGGCCGCACGCGCGCACGCGCGGACCATGTTTTCCGTACGTTCCATCATGCCGAAATAATCGGTGTACGCCTCGTACATTTCAATGGTGGTGAACTCCGGGTTGTGCTTGACGTCCATGCCCTCGTTGCGGAAGATGCGGCCGATCTCGTACACCTTTTCCATCCCGCCGACGATCAGGCGCTTCAGGTGCAGCTCCGTCGCAATGCGCAGGTACATGTCGATGTCCAGCGTGTTGTGGTGGGTCACGAACGGCCGCGCCGCCGCGCCGCCCGGTATGGTGTTGAGCACCGGGGTTTCCACCTCGATGTAGCCCATGCCGTCGAGCATGTCGCGGATGGTTTTGATGATCCGGCTGCGGCGGACGAAGGTTTCCTTCACCTCCGGGTTGACGATGAGGTCGAGGTAGCGCTGGCGGTACCGCAGGTCGGTGTCCTTCAGGCCGTGGAACTTCTCCGGCAGGGGGAGAAGCGACTTGGCCAACAGGCGGATCTCCTTCGCGTGGACGGAAATTTCACCCCGGCGCGTCTTGAACACATAGCCTTTCACGCTGATGATGTCGCCGACGTCCCAGTAGTTTTTCAGGTCGGTGTAACTGTCCTCGCCCACCTGGTCGATCTTCATGTAGATCTGGATTCTGCCGCTGCGGTCGTACACGTCCATGAAGCCGGCCTTGCCCATGTCGCGCCAGCTCCGGATGCGGCCCGCGATGCAGACGTCCTTGTTTTCCAGCTCCGCAAACCGGCCGCGGATTTCCTGCGCGGTGATGTCGCGGGGGCAGGTCGTAATCAGGAACGGGTCTTTCCCCTCTTGCAGGAGTCCCTCGAGCTTGTTTTTCCGGATCTCGGCTTCGCTGCTTTCCCGCGCGGACTCCGGGACCGTCGTTTCCCTGGTTTCCTCACTCATTCTTTTTCCCATGCCTTTCCAGTTGCAAAAAAGGCAGGGTGACAAATCCGCCACGCCTGCCCGAATCTTATTTGGATATCGTCAGGACCTCATACTCCATTGTTCCGGCAGGAACCTCGACCTCGACCTTATCCCCGATGCCGTGCTCCAGAAGCGCCTTGCCGACCGCCGACGCGTCCGAAATGCAGCCGTTCACCGGGTCCGCCTCGTTGGAGCCGACGATCTTGTAGTTGACCACCCGGCTCGCGCCCGTGCCCGGATTGGTCACGCGCAGTTCCACCCTGGAGCCGATGTGGATGTTTTCCGGGCTCAGCTCGCTCTCGTCGATGACCTTGACGCGCTTGAGCATCGCTTCGATGTCGGCGATGCGGGCTTCCACAATGGCCTGCTCGTTTTTCGCCTCGTCGTACTCGCTGTTTTCGGAAAGGTCGCCGAACGAAAGGGCAACCTTGATCTTTTCGGCCACTTCTTTCCTTTTCACACCCTTGAGCTCGTCGAGCTCGGCCTCCATCTTTTCAAGCCCTTCTTTTGTCAGAAGGATCTCCTTTGCCAAATGCAACGACCACCTTTTGAAAGCCGCGGCGTCCCGCAGCCTTTAATTTTCGGATAATAAATCTTATTATAGTGAGCCCGCGCCGTTCTGTCAATCGGTTCCGCCGGGCAAAACCAATTTTACGGCGTTCCTCCCGCGGACGAAGCCGGCCCGGACGAAGAAGGCGACCCGGGCTCCCGCTCCACCGCCGCGCCCTGCCGGATGAGGGCGGAAACGGCGGTCTGCACCTGCGCGTCGTCGGAAGGGGAAAGGCTGTTCGTCTCAAACCGCCGCCGCTGGCCTTCATCCAGGCTTTTCGTAATGTCCACGCCGATGCCGGCGCCGTCGAACGTCCGCCCGCCCGGCGTGAGGTACACCGCCGTGGAAAGAATCATGGCGGAACCGTCCGAAAGCGGCACCGCCGTATCCTTCGTGCCGTTCCCGGCCGTATTCTCCCCGACCAGAAGCCCCTTTTTGAAATCCCGGACGTCCGCCGCAAACAACTCCGCCGCCCCGGACGTCCGTCCGTTCACGAGGACGCTGACGGGAAGGCCGGCCTCGTTCGCCCGGGACGTGTATTCCACCGTGACCTTTCCGGCCCGGTCGCGGCTGGTCACCGTGTTTCCCGCCGGGAGCAGCGTATCCAGCACGGCGGCGGCCGCTTCCATGCTCCCGCCGGAGTTGTCCCGCAGGTCCAAGACGATCCCCGCCGCGCCCCGGCGCATCAGCGAGGAAAGCGCGCTGTTGAAGTCGTCGGCCGTGTCCGCCCCGAACTGGATGATTTTAAAATAGGCCGCGTTTCCGTTGATCAGGGATGACTCCAGCGTCTGCTGCGTATATTCCCCGCGCGTCACGGTAAGATCCAGCGACTGCACGCCCGCCGCGGAGGAAGCCCCCGCCCCGGTTCGCAGAATCTTGAACCGGACCTGCGTCCCCGCCGTGCCGTCCAGCTCGTTCACAGCGGCGGCGTATGTGATGCGCGCAACCTCTTCCCCGCCGACCCGGGTGATGGTATCGCCCTTCCGGACGCCGGCTTTCTCCGCCGGGGAACCGGGAAAGACCTCGATGACCTCCATGTTGCCGTCGGCGTCCTGCACCGTGCGGATCCCGACGCCGGTGCTTTTGGAGTCGGCCGAATTCCGGTACGCCTGATACTTCTTCGCGGAAAGATACTGGGAATGCGAGTCCCCGAGCCCCGCGAGGTACCCGGTGCAGATTCCGTCGGTCAGGGCCGCCTCGTCGATTTTCCCGACATAGTCCTGCCGGGCCTTCTGGTCGATCTCGCCCAGCTTGGTGTACATGGCCTGGCGCTCGTTGACGTCGGCAACCTTCGCGTTGAAGCTCTTCATGGCGTACGAGTAGGTCAGCGTCACGGTGATCGCCGCCGAAATGGCGGCGACGGAAACCGCGGCGCCGATCGAAATTTTTCTGCCCATCCGCATCCTTCCTTCCGCCGTCGATACAGCAAAAACGGCAGGACAGGCCTGTATGCGCTCCGCGCACACAGGCCCCCTGCTTTTTTCTATTTTTCACCCTGCCCGGACCCGCGCAAAAGGGTCCGGGTTTCGGGAAGTCCTTCCTTACGGCAGGCGGCCGAAGCTGTGGAAATGGCCCGAGCTGGTGTCAAAGTGCGAGTAGTTGACACCGTCGCCAACGCCGCCGGCGTCGAGCATCGTGTTGTTGCCGACGTAGATTCCCACATGGGAGATGCCGGATTTATAGGTTCCGGCGAAAAAGACGAGGTCGCCGGGCCGGGCGGCCGAGGCCGAAACCGTGCCGCAATAGCTGCGAAGGCCCGCGGCAGTCCGGTACCCCACGTTCCACCCGCTGTGGTTGAGAACCCATGAAACATAGCCGGAGCAGTCAAACGAAGACGGGCTTTTCCCGCCAAAATTGTACGGAACGCGGATATACTTTCTCGCTTCCGCCATCATAGTGGCAAGCTGGCCTCCCCCCGCGCCGGAGCCGCTCCCCGAGCCGCTGTCGCTTCTGGAGATATAATAGCTGGAAAGCCACCGGTTCACAAACGCATCCGTTTCCCGCTGCGCTTTCTGGTTACCCGCCTGGGCGGACTCGGCGTCCTGCCGGTTCCGGCTCAGATTGGCGATCGCCTTCTCCGCTTCGCCGGACAGCGCCACCAGCTGCTGCCGGTTTTGTACCAGCGAGGTTTTCGCGGCGCTGACCGTTTTGCGGTTCTGCACGATCGCCGCCTTCTGCGCCTTGACGCTGTTCAGGTCGCTTTTCAGCGTATTGATCAGGCCGGTATCGTGTTCGGAAACGACCCGCAGGATTTCCGTTTTGTCGGCCAGATCCATCACGTTCTTCGCGCTGAGGATGATTTCAATCTTGGAAGCCTCGCCCGTCTTGTAAAGCGCGCAGACCCGCCCTTTCAGCTTCTCGAAATTCGTCTTAATGGCTTTCTGCTTTGCGGCAATGGATTGCTCCTTTTGCTGAATGTCCGCGTCCAGCCTGCGGATCTGCATATCTTTGCTGTCGATCTGCTGCTCCAGGTTGAGGCTCTTCGCGTCGAGCGCGTCTTTGTACTGCTGCTGTTTCGTCGCGTCGTTCTTCAGCTTCTGGATCTGAGCATCCAGCTGCTTCCCCTGCTGCTGCAGGGACGTCTGTTTCTGCCGCAGGTCGTCCAGCGGCGTGGCCTGCGCGGGGACGGTCCCCGCGGAAACGGCGAAAACCACTGCCACAAAAAGCGCGGCCGCCGCCGTTCTCCGGAATAAATGCCGACCAGTCAATCCAATTGCCTCCCTTTTTTTGCTGTGCCTTCCAGTTTTTTCTGTGCTTTTTAAGCAAAAATTGCAGCGCACAGACTGCTTTGCCGCCCCTCCGGGCATCCCGGCCGGGCGGAACGCTTTTTGAATGGGCCGCAACCCAGTTTCTGTTAGAAGAAACTCATCGGGTTCACGGCGGCGCCGTTTTTACGAACTTCAAAGTGCAAATGCGGACTGAAAACCAGCCCGGTCTGCTAACCGACGTAGTTCATCGGGTTCACGGCAGTGCCGTTTTCGCGAACTTCAAGGTGGCAGTGGTTGCCGGTCGAATTGCCGGTGCTGCCGACAGCTCCAATCTTCTGCCCTTTGGTCACGGTCTGCCCCACGCTGACTGCCATGCTGCTCATATGCGCGTAAAGAGTCATAATTCCGTTGCCGTGATCAATCGCAACCACATTGCCATAGCCACCGTAGCCGGAACCGCGAATACCAAAGCCTGCCATAACGACTTTGCCGGAAGCCGCGGCTACAATGGTTGAACCATAGTTTGCCGCAATGTCGATCCCTTTGTGAAAGGGACCCATATCGTAACTGCCGAAACGCTGTGAAATACGAATAAAGGACGGTACCGGAAACTGGAAGCCACCAGAGTTGGAGTATCCGCCGCCCGCGGAAGAACCGCCGTTGTTGGATGTTCCTCCGCCGTTCGCAGTGCCGTCCCCGTTGGATGTACTGCCATTGGCCTCAGTGCCATTATTGGACGTGCTCCCGCTTCCGCTGGACGTGACGCTGCTCTGGCTTTTCAGGGAAGCATAGTAGTAGGCGAACCAGTCATCGATCGCCTGCTCCGTTTCTTTCTGCTCCGCAGCATTTTTCGTCTGTTTCTGCTTTGCCTGCTGTTCGTTCTGGCCCAGTTTTACAATGACCCGGCTCGTCTCATCTTCCAGCTTTGCAAGATCACTCTGGTTCTGGTCCAGTTCCGTCTTTTTGGCGGTAACCGCGCTGCGGTTTGCCTGAATCTGATCTCTTTGGGTCTTCACGCTCTCCATATCGCTTTTCAGCGTATTAATCAAGCCGGTATCGTGCTCGGAAACGACCCGCAGAATCTCCGCTTTGTCAGCCAGATCCATAATATTTTTCGCGTTCAGAACGATTTCCAGGTTGGAAGCCTCGCCCGTCAGGTACAGCGCATAGACGCGTTCTTTCAGCTTTTCAAAATTCGTGTTGATTTCTTTCTGCTTTCCGGAAATCTGGGCTTCCTTCGTGCGAATATCGTTGTCCAAGTCGGCAATCTGGTTGTTCAAGTTATCGATCTGCTGTTCTATGTTCGCGATCTGCGCGTCCAGTTTTTCTTTATATGCCTGCTGGTCCGCCTTATCGTTTTTCAGTTTGTCCAGTTCCACGGAAATCTGTTTTTCCTGCGCTTTCAGCGTAGTCTGCTGCTTCTGCATATCGTCCAGCGAAGCAGCCTGCGCGGGGACGGTCCCCGCCGAAACGGCTAAAATCAGAGCCAAAGAAAGTGTGGAAGTCATGATGCTTTTTAAAAACTGCTTACCAGTCAACGATGTCTCCTCCTTCTTTCTTTAAATATTTGCCGATGGAAATCATCCCGCCGACCGCGCCGAACAGGCTGCCCGCAGCGAGGAACGCCGCGGTAAGCGGCACCGCGATGCCGCCCATCGGGATGGGCGAAAACAGCGTGATGGACGTCAGCGTCCCGACCAGCCTGCCGTACAGAAGCTGCAGCAGCAGGCTGCTGAGGACACCGGAAATCAGCCCGATGACGACGCCCTCCACGATGAACGGCACCCGGACGAACCAGTTCGTGGCGCCGACGGATTTCATGATATTGATCTCGAGCCGCCGTGAGAACATGGTGGCCCGGATGGTGTTGGAAATGATGAACAGCGAAACGAGGCTCAGGAGAAGGATGACCCAGAACCCGCCCGTGGTGACCATATGGTCCAGCTTGGTGAGCTTGGCCGCGATGTCGGAATAATCGTTCACGCTTCCCACGCCGGTGATCTTCAGAATCTTCGACACGGTGTCCTTATATTTGGAAAGGTCCCGGAACGAAACCTGGTACGCGTCCGGCAGGGGGTTGTCTTTCCCCGTCATGCCGGCCAGAAGGTTCGCGTCCTTCTCGCCCAGCATCCCCATCACGTTCTCGATCGCCCGGTCCTTCGGGACGAATTTGCAGCTCGCAATGTTGTCCAGCTTCTTGATCTCTTCCCCCGCCTTCACCGAGGAGAGGACCGGAAGCCCCTGCTGCATGTAGACCCGGACGGAGTTGGTCCCCTCCACGGTCTTCATGGCGGCGCTGATGTTCATGGAAAAAAGGACCGCCGCGCCCGTCAGCAGCAGGCAGGAAACCAGCACGCCGACGGAAGCGAGGGACATGGTGCGGTTGCTCCAGATATTCTTGATCCCTTCGCGAAGCAAGTACCGGAAACTCTTAATCATCCCGCGCCTCCCAGTTGCAGCTGTCCGAAACCACGGCGCCGCTGTTGATTTCAACCACCCTGCGCTGAAAATGCTTGACCAGCGAATGCTCGTGCGTCACCATCAGGATGGTGGTGCCGCGCTTGTTGATCTGGTTCAGGAGATCGACGATCTCAAAGGAGAGCGCGGGGTCCACGTTGCCCGTCGGCTCATCCGCAATCAGGAGCTTCGGGTTGTTCACCAAAGCGCGCGCAAGCCCCACGCGCTGCTGCTCGCCGCCGGAAAGTTCGCGCGGGTGGCACTGGGCCTTGTCCTGCAAGTTCACAAGGCTCAGTATGTACGGCACCCGCCTGCGAATCTCCCGGCTGGACGCGCCCACAACGTGCATGGCGAACGCCACGTTTTCAAACACCGTCATCTTGTTGATGAGCCGGAAATCCTGAAACACCATGCCCATCATGCGGCGGAGATACGGGACCTCGGCGCGCTTCAGCTCGGAAAGCCGCTGCTCGCCGACGACGATCTCCCCATCCGTCGGGCGCTCCTCGCAGGTGATGAGCTTCAAGAACGTGCTCTTCCCCGCGCCGGACTGGCCGACGATAAACACAAATTCCCCGTCGTCCACCTTGATGCTGATATTTTTCAGCGCCTGGGTGCCGTTGGAATACACTTTGCTGACATTTTGGAATTCTATCATGAGACTCGCTCCAAACCAGGCATAATTCCCAGAATTTAACATAATTTTCACTAAAAAACGAGAAAACAAAGCCGTGTCCATCAGTACCTTTTCATGATACCAATGGACACGGAATTTATAAATCTCATTTAGAACTATTTTGTAATATTTTTGTTACACTTTTTGGCAGGGATGCTTTTTCGTCAGAATTTGACGGGATTCGAGGAAAGATACTTCTTCACCATCAGCGCGACCTTGAAAACAATGGCGTCCTCAAAATTGCGCAGGTCGAGCCCGGTGATCTTCTTGATCTTTTCGAGGCGGTAGACGAGCGTGTTGCGGTGGACGAACAGCTTGCGGGACGTCTCGGAAACGTTCAGGTTGTTCTCGAAAAAGCGCTGGATGGTAAACAGCGTTTCGTGGTCGAGGGCGTCGATGGAGCCGCGCCGAAAGACCTCTTTCAGGAAAGCCTCGCACAGCGTGGTCGGGAGCTGGTAGATCAGGCGGGCGATGCCCAGGTTGTCGTAGCTGACGATGGCGCGCTCGGTGT
>ENA-UOOI01000590-UOOI01000590.1-fermentation-metagenome-genome-assembly--contig:-NODE-590-length-45213-cov-4.905554_pt1 | contig 45213 bp, 19 predicted proteins | sample MGYA00245779_ERZ724027 | MGnify/ENA primary metagenome ERZ724027 (study PRJEB28704, sample SAMN03018318) | fermentation metagenome | biome: anthropogenic terrestrial biome; feature: soil; material...
TTTATCTATTCTTTATAACTTTCATTGTGAATTCCGGGGGCTGTCTGAGAAGGGCTGCCCTCTTTTCTTGTGTAAAACCAAAATTTCCGAAATTAGTTTGAATTATTCCTAAGATAGTTTATCTTTGCCTTAAATGCGGACCTAAGAAAGCATACCTGTTTGTTTTTATACATTTGTTTATGATTTTTCGAAATATGAATTGGTGTAAAACAGTATTTTATCTGCTGTTTTTTGTCTGTTCATTGAAGGCCTTGGCTCAAAATGATATGCTTTCCGGTTTGTATTTTTCTTCCCACGAAGTGATTCAAGACAAACGTACTTCTTTAAATCTGACACCCCGTGATTTTTTTAAATTTTCTGATCAGTTTTCGCTTGAATTTGAAGCTAGCTTCAGAGAGGGAGATGGCTATTACGGTTATATTTTCAGATTGTTGGGAGATGATGCGACCAATATTGATTTGGTATCTAACCTTGCTTCCACCACTTCTAACTTTTGGCTGGTATATAAAGAACAGACACTTCTTTCCTTCAAATGGGAACAGCTGCCGGGTGCAGGTTATGATCAATGGGTGAAAATCAGATTCGATCTGGATATACCGAACTCCCGTGTTTCCTTATCTATCAATGATGTGAAGCAGGAGGCTGTCTTTCCTGAATCAATCCGAACTCATTTGTTTGATGTTGTTTTCGGAGCGCTTCATCATCGGGATTTTGTGAGTGTGGATGTGTGTCCCATGTCATTGAAAAATGTGCAGTTATTTAATAATGGTAAGCTTTGTCGATACTGGAAATTATCGGAACACTTCAATGATAAAGTGTACGATGAAATTAAAAATGCCGAAGCATGGGTCTCCAATCCCATCTGGATCATCGATAGACACGTCAAATGGAAAAAGAAAAAGGAATTTCAAGTCGATGACCTGATGGGAAGCACGCATGATGCGCGAAACGGAAGAATTTTTTTTCTGGATGACAAGAAAATATACTGTGTGAATATAGATTCCTTCGCAGTGGATACGATTCCTTATCTGGAAGGTAAACCTTACGAAGATAAGCTTGCGCGGCAAATTATTTATAATGAATATTTTGATCAGTTGTGGTCTTTTGATTTTGATACGGATGTAATTAATGTTTTTAATTTTGAAACCCGCAAGTGGTCTGAGAATTCCGACAAAACGGTTGAGTCATTGCATGCCCATCAGAATAAACTTATTTCTCCCGTAGATAGTTCATTGCTTACCATAGCCGGATATGGTCAGTACATCTATTCGAGTGTCGTTCACCATTACAACAAACAATCAAAATCATGGGAAAAGATCGACAGAAAAGATCAGATAGGTCCTCGTTACCTGAGCGGGGCTTCTATAATAAGTGATGAACAGGCATTGATATTCGGGGGTTATGGTAGTCAGACCGGCCGTCAGGAACTATCACCGAAATTTTATTATGATCTGTTTTATTTTGATTTAAATAAGTATACTTTTGAGAAAATCTGGACACTCCCAACTCCTGAAACCCCATTTGTCCCCATCGAAACATTGGTATATGATAAAGGCCAGAATTGTTTTTATACCCTGATATATAACAATATGTATCACAATACTCATCTCCGGCTGGCCCGGTTCAATATGGACGATGGGGAATATGTGGTGTTTAATGATTCCATCCCCTATAATTTCCTGGATATCGAATCATGGACTTCTCTTTTTCTGGATGAAAAGAGGTCGGAATTGATTACTTACATTACCACCGGATCCAAAGTGGAGATATTCTCCATCTCTTATCCTCCTCAATTGAAACAGGAGATCCTGCAAAAGGCAGGAAAAAAAATATCCATTGCCTATCCGTTTTTTGGGCTGCTCATTTTGTTTTTTTTAGTAGGTTTGGCACTTATCTTATGGAAAAAGAAGCGTCGTCAAGCTCAATTTTTTTACGATGTACCTGTTGTTTCGAATTATACAGAACTCATCCAGCTACCGGAGCAAAACAAACCGGCCTCCATCTATTTATTGGGAAATTTTAAAGTGATTGACAGCGAAGGCAATGATATTACCGGTAATTTTGCACCAACCACCTCCCAATTGTTTCTTCTGATGCTGATGAACACCATCAAAAAAGGCAAAGGAACTACTTCGCAGGAGTTAAAAAATATTTTGTGGTTCGACAAGGACGACAACAGCGCCCGAAATAATCGAAATGTATATATTAACAAATTAAGGTTAATTCTAAAGTCGTTTGAAGAGATAAAAATAATTAATGACGATGGGTGTCAGGCTATACAGGGTCTTGAACTTGTTTTTTGTGACTATGTGAGGGTACAGACATTAATCAACTTACTAAAAAATAATCCCATTTTCAATAAACAGGTCCTGGCGGAATTGGTCGATTTGGCTCTAACCGGTACACTTCTGCCATTTGCACAATTTGAGTGGCTTGAATCATACCAAACAGAATACACAAATGCCCTGATAGATACGATGCTTCAATACAAGGAACATGCTGAAGTAAAAAAGGATTTAATTTTGTTGGTAAAAATGGCAGATGCTATTTTACTACACGATAATATCGATGAAGATGCCATTTCAATGAAATGTTATGCCCTCTTTCATATGGGACACAAGAAACAAGCATTGGATTCCTTTAATAAATTCTCCTCAGATTACGAAACTTTACTTGCTGAAAAAACAAAACTAACTTTTGAAGATTTGATTAAATAATCTCAGTGAGTTTACTTTTAATGTCTCTTTTTACCTTAAAAATAATTCCATAATTCAATTTATTGTTCGTTTTGTTAAATAGACCTCTCTTGATTTTGTTATAAAAAGCAAAAGTTATAAAAATAATATTACTATTAATCGAAATTTTAATCACTCTATTAAGTGTGGCGGGTTTTCTTTGTAAAAATTAATGTTTAAATACGTTTAAAAAAATCTTTATTACCAAAATTTGGAACATAAAAGTGAAAGCTTCCCTTTCAGATTCCATTATTAATTAATCTAAAAAAATGAAACAATGAAATGAAAAGAAAAATTTTAAATCTATCAAGAGGAATTATGTACATGCTATTTTGTACAATTTCTTTATCTGCCTTTGCTCAAAACATTAAAGTTACAGGAAAAGTAACGGACACCACAGGAGAAGCCATCATTGGAGCCAATGTGACCCAAAAGGGGACGACAATAGGAACGGCAACCGATATTGATGGCAATTTTTCCCTGAATATACCGGGGAACGCAACTCTTGTAGTTTCCTTTCTGGGGTACATCCCTCAAGAAATGAATGTGAATAACCGGACAAATATCAACATCACATTGTTGGAAGATGTACAGGCTCTGGAAGAGGTAGTAGTTACAGGTTATGGTACGCAAAGAAAAGCGACGCTGACGGGTTCAATTTCATCAGTAAACAGCGAAGAATTGACTATTACGAAAAATGAAAACGTGGTGAATATGTTGAGTGGTAAAATGCCCGGCTTGCGTATCACACAAAGAACGTCACAACCAGGGCAATACAACACGGTGATTGATGTCCGTGGCTTCGGCGAACCGTTGTTTGTAATTGATGGCGTAGCCCGTAGTAAAGACGATTTTGCGCGCATGGATCCGGAAGAAATTGAATCCATATCTTTGTTGAAAGATGCATCGGCTGCAATTTACGGGATTCGGGCAGCCAACGGAGTCATGTTGATCACTACAAAGAGCGGTACTTCGCAAAATGGAAAGGTCGATATCAGCTACTCGGGAAATATTACCATGCAGGAAATGATTTTTATCCCCGGAGGCTATACCATTCATGAGTGGAAAACACTGAGGAATGAACAAAATTACAGGGACTTCAACAATATGTATTTCTCTCGCAAGTCGCCGATACATTCAGAAGAAGAATTGGCTGAGGCGCTCAGTGCAAAAGAATATAACTGGCAGGATAGAGTGTTTAATAAACTAACTCCTCAGACTCAGCATAATATGAGTATTAATGGGGGGACAGAAACACTGCGTTACTTCTTCAGTCTGGGTTATTTGAAGCAGGATGGTGCGTATGCCAGTGGCTCTTTATGGGCTGACAGATACAATTTGCGCTCGAATATCGACGCGAAAATCACCGACCGCCTAAGCATGAGAGTTTCCTTAGGAGGTGTTATAGGAGCCGTACATGAACCAGCGGCAGGGCTTTGGGACAACTATAAAGTGGCTTTTCTTGCCATTCCTGGTACTCCCTTCTATGCCAATGATAACCCGGAATTCCTCAATGGGTACACGCCATGGAACAATGAGTTCACAAACCTGATAGGTAAAATGGATGAAAAATATACAGGATACACCCATAGAAAAGACCGCAGAATGAACGGATCCTTGTCTCTTAACTACGATATACCCGGAGTAAAAGGCTTGTCGGCATCTGCATTTTATGACTATTCTGTCAATGCGCCGGATACCAAAACATACAAACAAATGTATAGTACCTATAAGTATGTTGAGGAATCCGACTCATATGTTCTGGCGAAACTGGAAAATGGTCCGACCAATACTGCCACACGTTCCGCAAGCTATACTACCGGAACGACCCTGCAATTGGCCTTGGCTTATAAAAATACTTTTGGAGATCACAATGTCGACGGGAAAATCATTTATGAAGAAAATTATTCGGAGTGGGATAACTTCAGCGCTTCACGTATATTGAAACTGAACGCGGAGGACCTGTTCGCAGGAGAAACCAGTGGACAAACCGGTTCAGGCGGTACGCCAGGTGACCGTTCACAAAGTGCATACATTGGAAGGGTGAACTACGATTATGCCGGAAAATATATGCTCAGCCTTATTGGCCGTTATGAAGGAAATTCTCGCTGGGCTGCCGACAAGCGTTGGGGATTCTTCCCTTCAGTGGCGGCGGCATGGCGTGTAAGCGAAGAGAATTTCGTCAGGGATAATTTTGATTTCATCTCCAACCTGAAGTTAAGAGTTTCACACGGTAAATTAGGAGATGAAGCGAATGCCGGCAATTATCCGGAAATTTTTGTGGGATACCAGACACACGGTGATTTTGGATGGATTTACTCCAAGGGTGTGGGATCACAGGGGCTGCGCGCTACCGCTATCCCTAACCTGCAGAAGACATGGATCGAGATCACATCTCAAAACGTGGCTTTGGATTTCGGCTTCCTGGGAAACAAGATCAGTGGGACTTTTGATCTCTTCAGACGCGATCGCGATGGTTTAATGGCTACCAATACTGCGGTTATTCCAGGTACTGTGGGTGCTGTTCTGCCGCAAGTAAACATGAATAGTGACCGCTATTATGGATGGGAATTCGAACTGGCCTATCGCGACCGGATCCAAGCTTTTAATTATTCTGTCTCAGGACAGATTTCATCTACACGAAGGAAGTGGCTGTACCTGCAAGAATCTCCTGCCAGTAACTCGTATGATCATTGGCGGAACCGGTACAATGGAAGATTTCCAAGTGATGATTTCTGGTGGTCAAATGAATCAAAAGGAATGTTTACAAGCATTGAAGAAATCCGCAACTTTACAACATATCCCATCGGTCAGGCCACATTGCCCGGCGACTGGTACCTGACTGACTGGAATGGTGACGGCATTGTTGATGGAGGTGATAATCGCCCGATGGCTACCAGAGGGTTACCCTATTTCAATTACGGGTTTACACTGACCGCAAACTATAAAGGCTTTGATCTCGCAGCCAACTTCCAGGGTGCTCACAAGGTTTATACCCAGTTATCGGAAGTCTTTACCGAAGCGTTGCCTTTTGGCGGACAAAACAGCTTGAACTGGTTCCTGGACAGATGGCACCCGGTAGACCCGAATGCCGATTATTGGCATCCCGATACAGAATGGATTTCGGGATACTATCCCCTTACCGGCGGCGGCTCTCGCAGGGATAATTCAAATGGGATTATGGATGCTTCTTATGTCCGTATGAAAACGCTGGAGTTGGGATACTCCATACCCAAATCCTTGTTGACCAAGGCAAAAATTAAAGATATCCGGATCTATCTGAATGGATATAATCTGTTGACTTTCTCAAAACTGGATAAAGAGATTGACCCGGAACGCCCGAGTTCGACAGAAAGAGCAGGGGGGTCTGAAGGTGGTGCAGCAGGAATGTATGTATATCCCAACAACAAAACTTATACTGTGGGAGTAAGTTTTAAATTCTAAATAATTGAGCAATATGAAAATAAAAAATATAATCATAATATTCATAGCCTTTTGTTGTGTTGGTTTCTATTCGTGTGTAGATTTAGATTTGGAACCCAAAGGGCAGTTTACAGAGGCTGAATTTTTCGGTACGGAGGCAGGCGTACAAACCTATTTTGCCGGTTTATACGGATGGTTGCCCATTGAGGATTTTCATTATCAACAGAATAACGGTTATCGCCCTGGTGACGCGTGGGGTACATGGGAGTCTCCGAAACAACAACAGGCAACCATGTCGGCCGAGTACGTGGGAGATCCCCAGGTGAACAACAATGGCAACGATTACTGGCAATATGATCGTATACGCGATGTAAACATGTTTATCAATAATTTTGAGAAATACAAACATCTCTATACGGAGAAAAAATTTAATGAACTATTGGGCGAAGCTCGTTTTCTGCGCGCATTCATTTTTTCGGGAATGGTAAAACGTTACGGTGGAATACCCATCATCAGAGAAGTGCAGGATCCCATGGCGGATGTAGAAACTTTGCGTGTGAAGCGTGACACCGAATATGACTGCTATAAATTCATTTATGAGGATTTGAAGTTTGCGTCAGAGAATATGACCGAAAAGGCAGATAAATATCGTGGTACCAAATGGACCGCTCTTGCCTTGCAGTCGCGCCTGATGCTATATGCAGCAACGATTGCAAAATATACCCGGTATGTCCCTTTTGCAGGTGAGGAAGCCTATGAGAAAGGATTAGCAGGAATTGATGCCAGCAAGGCCAATGAGTTTTTCCAATATTCATACGATGCCAGCAAGAAGCTAATCGAGTCTGGTCCCTATCAATTATACAAAGAGTATTCCGATTTGGCAGTAAATTTCCATGAGATGCTTTTGGATACCGAGTCAAAGGAAACGATCTTTTTCAAGAATTATCTCCACCACGATATATTTAATCGCAATGCTTACCTGATTGGACACAACTGGGATGCGTTGATGCTTCCGAATCCAAGTATGTCAAATTTTGTGGGTGCACAAGCTTATCCATCCTTGACAACCATGCAGTCATTTGAAGGCTTTCCCGATCTTGTTGCGGAAGATGGAACACCGAAGCGTTGGAACAGCCCTGCGGATATAAAAAGCAGCATGGAACCCCGTATGCGCGGTAGCATGTTTTTTAATGGGGATGTATTTCAGGATGTAACATTTGAAATTCGTCGCGGTCTGTACAAAACTTTCCCGTGGCAAGCCAGCGTGGTAAAAGACGGCCTGAACAACGAGTCTCCGCACAATGTCAGCGGCAATCGTATATTAAGCAATGATTATAACACGAAGTATACGTTTACCGCCCAGGAGGCTGCCAACATTCATAACATCAAGGTAAAAGAAGAAGGAGGCACTTATTACATCAATGTGATTGGTGCACACGGAACGAGAACTTCTACCGGCAGGGAGAACAATTGCCTCACGGGTGCCTATGTGCAAAAATATATCAACCCGAAAATGGAGAAAGGTAAAATTATCGAACATGCCAGTTTCCAACCTTGGGTAGTATTCCGATTGGGAGAAGTTTATCTGAATCATGCAGAAGCCGCTTATGAATTAGGTCACAAGGATGAGGCCAATACCTATATTCGTAAAATTCGGGAAAGAGCAGGCTGCAACAACCTTGATATTTCAAGTGATCCGGCTGATCTGATATCCTGGGATTATGAAAAAACAACCACGGTTTATCCCATCGACGTCGAATTATAGTTTATCCGGGATGAGCGTTATCGTGAATTATGGGGTGAAAATCACCGCTGGTGGGATTTGCGGCGTTGGAGAGTGGCTGACAAAGTACTGGAACAGTTTAGACCCCGAATTCTTTCCTGTTATTACGTGCTGGACGAAGATAAATATATTTATCTGGATGAGCGTGAAATGGGCGATCGGACCTGGACTGCCAACAGAATCTGTTATTATCAGGCAATACCGTCGGGCGAAATCAATAAAAACCCGAATCTCTTGCCCCAAAATCCATTCCGTTAATGTATCATTAATAAATTAGAAAATTCATGAAAAAAATAATATTTTTAATGGGAGTGATACTGATCAGTTTCTCCTCTTGTTTTGAACTGGATAATTGGGAAGAACCCAATTGCGTCTGGAAGGGAACAGTAATAGATTCATATACGAATGAACCACTGCTTTCGTCCCAGAACGACTGGCAAATTCGTATTTGGGAAAGATCCTGGACTGGACTGGAAGGTGGCGCCTCCAACTTTCAAGATTTGCGGATAAAGCAGGATGGAACGTATCAAAACACCAAGCTTTTCGCCGGAACTTACGATATGCTTCCCTACAATGGTCCTTTCTGGCCCATGGACACGATCAAGAATCTGGAATTGAAAAAAGCGTTGGAGCATAACTTCACGGTTACTCCCTATATACAGATCGTGGATTACAAGGCTGAATTGATTTCGAAGGATGCGAAGTATTACGTGAAGATGTCTTTTAAGGTAAAAGCTCCGCTATTGGAGAAAGATGGGAAAATACTCCCCCGGCTCTACGAATTGAGACCTTTTCTGAGTCTCACTCCGTACTGCGGCAACGGTGCGGACAGCAGCATCGGTATACCCGAGTACAATGATTACGTAAGGATTCGGCCTGCCAATAACAGTCAGAATAGTTGGGCCACTTTAATCAGCAATGGTCCGGGTGATAATACAACTCCTCAGTATGAATTCGGTTTGATGCAGGTCAAAAATGGATACACCTACTATGTGCGTGCGGGAGCATCTGTAGATGATACCTACCGAAAGCATGTTTATTCACCGATAGTTAAAATTGAGGTTCCAAATAATTAGATTCCAGATGTGAAAAGCTGAACAAATAATCACCTTGAACCAGTCCCTTTAATGAATAAGGAATTGATTTAAGGTGATTATTACGAACACGGTTGTTCTGATGCGATCTTGTCAGGCAACAAAATGGATCGAATCATTTTATAATCAAATGACATGAAGACGGCATTTTTTTGTATCATCCTGTTTTCTCTGTTATCTTATGGATCAATTTTTTCCCAAGAAAAGGGAATTGTTTCCGTTTCAGCCTCTGTCAATGCCGGTCAGTCGGTTTTGACTTTGGATGGCAATCCCTCTACCGGTTGGGTGCTTTCTGCGGATCATGTGAGTGCGGATCATTTTTTGATGTTTACCTTGCAAACACCGAATGATGTAAAAGGATTGGTAATTGATTCGAAGGGGATTACAAGCAGAGAATTGCGGGATCTGGTTGATATTTTTGTCACATATGATCCGATGAATTTTGGCGATGCCGTTGATTACACTGTGAAAGGAAATAACCGGTCTACAATAAGTTTTCCTCCCAGATACGGTGCGCATGTGAAGATGTCATTCAAAAGAGGTATTGTAAACAAAGGCATATCCATCAATGAGATAGAGATCGTTTACGATAAAAGGAAAAAGGTAGTGCAAGAAAAGATGGTGCAACCCTGGAGAGATTCGCTGCTACCCGTAGACAAGCGGGTAGAGCTGTTACTGGCTGCCATGACTCCGGAAGATAAAATGGAATTGCTTCGGGAAGGATGGGGCATACCGGGCATACCGCATTTAGGAATTCCCTTTCTAAATAAAGTGGAAGCGATCCATGGTTACTCCTACGGAAGCGGTGCTACCATATTTCCCCAGTCCATAGCCATGGGCGCAACATGGAACAAAAAGCTGGTGGAAAAAGTAGCCATGATTATTGGAGATGAAACTGTCAGTGCCCATACCCTACAGGCTTGGTCACCTGTTCTGGACGTTGCCCAGGATGCTCGCTGGGGACGGTGCGAGGAAACCTATGGAGAAGATCCCGTGCTTGTTTCTCAAATAGGAGGAGCCTGGATCAAAGGTTATCAGTCCAGGGGATTATTGACTACACCCAAACACTTTGGGATACATGGTGCACCCCTGGGGGGAAGGGATTCGCATGATATCGGTTTATCGGAAAGAGAGGCTCGCGAGATTCATCTTGTTCCATTTCGCCACGTGGTGAAGCACTACGATGTCCAGTCGATCATGATGGCTTATTCCGACTATTTGGGTGTTCCCATTGCCAAAAGCGAGGAGTTGTTGCGTGGTATTTTACGTGAAGAGTGGGGGTTTAATGGTTATATAATTAGCGATTGTGGCGCTTTGGGTAATCTCACCAGTAGAAAGCATTATACCGCCAACGATTTTGTCGAAGCGGCTAATCAAGCCTTGGCGGCTGGTATTGCCACAAACTGTGGAGATACGTACAATAACAGGGAGGTGATAGAAGCCGCAAAAAAGGGAAAATTAAATATGGAAAATCTTGACAACGTGTGTCGAGGTTTGCTGCGTGTGATATTTAGAAACGGACTCTTCGAGAATAATCCCTCTAAACCTCTGGATTGGAATCGGACATATCCGGGGTGGAATAGTCCCGAGCATAGAGATGTAGCACGCGAAGCAGCACGACAGGCTGTCGTGTTGCTTGAAAATAAAAACAATATCCTGCCGCTGTCAAAGTCAATCAATACCATTGCGGTTGTTGGTCCCGGCGCCGATGATCTGCAGCCGGGAGATTACACCCAACAACTGCAACCAGGTCAACTGAAGTCTGTCTTAACAGGTATCAAGGCTACAGTGGGACCCAACACGAAAGTCATCTATGAAAAAGGTTGTGAGTTTTTTAGCCAGGAAAGGTACGACATAGACAAAGTATTGGCTGTAACCAGCAAGTCAGACGTCGTGGTCATGGTGCTGGGCGATTGTTCCACGAGTGAGAATATCCAGGGAATGGTAAAGACATCAGGCGAGAATCATGATTTGGCGACGCTTGTCTTGCCGGGATACCAGCAAAAGATGCTGGAGGAAGTTTGCAAGACGGGAAAACCGGTAATATTGGTCTTGCAGGCCGGACGACCCTATAATCTTTCCTATGCAGCCGAATATTGTGAAGCCATTCTGGTGAACTGGCTCCCGGGACAGGAGGGTGGACATGCCACAGCCGACGTCCTCTTCGGAGACTACAATCCGGCGGGACGTTTGCCCATGACCTTTCCCCGTCACGTAGGTCAATTGCCTCATTATTATAATTTTAAAACATCAGGTCGCAGATATGAATATGCGGATATGGAATATTATCCACTTTATCCGTTCGGATATGGATTGAGCTATACCCAATTCAGCTATGCCGATTTGAAAACCGAAGTACAATCGGACGGGAGTGTTCTTGTAAAAGTAAAGGTATCCAATACGGGTGAGCAGAAAGGAGACGAAGTGGTTCAACTGTACATAACCGATATGTATGCGAGTGTGAAAACACGGATAATGGAGTTGAAAGATTTTGAAAGAATAACGTTGGCACCCCGGGAAACCAGGGAAGTGATATTTAAACTGTCCCCTTACGATCTCTCTTTACTGAACGACAAAATGGATCGTGTGGTTGAACCGGGTGAATTCAAAATCATGGTGGGCGGAAAAAGCCCTTCCTATAAAGCTGCCGACAGGATCAAACACAGTGTGGGCTTTCTGCATGCATCAGAGGGACTGAATGGAATAATCGATTATCCTTTCTCATTTTCAGCCGATTTTGATATCCTGTACAAGGGTATGGAAGAGAATCTCGTGAACCACAAGAAAAATGTGTCGGTGACGGTCAAAAATAATGGGAACTTGACGGATGCGGGTAAAATATATCTCTATATGAACGATAGTCGGGCGGATGAGGTGCATCATTTTGAACTGGATCCGGGACAAGAAAAGAAAATCAATTTTGAAATTGAAAAGGATACAGAGGTTCAGAATATGACATTCGTAACAAAATATAAGAAGTTAACGATTGATGAGGATAAATAACGTCACGAGGTATGAAAGCTCTTTACAAATATACGATACTGCACGTCCTGTTACTCTTATTTGCCTGTAATAGCGGAGAAAAAGGGATAACGGATCCGGTGAAGCCGCCGGAACCTCCTCCGGTGACGGGTGAGATTTTCAATAAACCCGATTTCAGTCCGCATCAGGAGGGTGAACCCTTCGATTCTTACCGTGGACTGGTCATGGCGGGATATCAGGGGTGGTTTTGTGCACCGGGCGGCGACTGTTCACACAGCAAACACAAAAATACCGAATGGTATCATTACAGGGAGAGTGAGATGTTTGCACCGGGGGTGCGCAGAAACAGTATCGATATGTGGCCCGACATGAGGGAGTATGAGATAAAATATACGCCCGGCAATTTTATCCTTCCAACCGGACAAAAAGCACAAGTCTACAGCAATTACGATAAATCTACCGTGTTACTCCATTTCAAATGGATGAAGGAATATGGTATCGATGGGGCTTTTGTACAACGTTTTGTGGGGGAAGTCATAGACAATCCCGATGGCAAAGATCATTTCGATACGGTACTGAGGCATGCAATGGAAGCTTCAAATACACATCAGCGCGCCATTTGTGTCATGTATGATCTGGGAGGATTTACTCCGGAACGACTGGCTAAAACACTGGCGGATGCACAGGCAATCATGAGTGCATATCAATTAAAAGACCGCACAAAACAGAAATTTTATCTTTATCAGAATGGGAAACCACTGATCACCCTGTGGGGGGTCGGCTTTAACGATGGACGGCCTTTCTCACTGACAGATGTGGAGTCTCTTGTCGGTGGATTAAAAGAATTGGGTTACAGCATCATGCTGGGGGTACCTACTTATTGGCGTGAACGAAGAAACGATGCGTTATCCGATCCCAAACTTCATGAAGTGATCAAATCGGCGGATATAATCATGCCCTGGTTTGTCGGTCGATACGGGATGGGCAATTTCCCCGACTTTCACAAGTTAATAGAAAACGATATCCAGTGGTGTAAAACCAACAAGGTGGAGTACGCACCGCTTTGTTTCCCCGGCTCATCCGATTTGAATATGCATCCGCATCATATCACAAGAAACGACCGGTACAAGGGGCAGTTTTTATGGAATCAAATGTACCACAGCATCAAATCAGGAGCACAGATGCTGTATATGGCCATGTTCGATGAAATAGACGAAGGTACCGCGCTTTACAAGGTGTTGAATCAGAAAGACGTGCCGGGAAATGTGCCCGAAAATCCCTATTATGTGACCTATCAGGGAGGTAGCTACAGCATCGGACCGAATCGGATAACCAACCTGCCCGGCGAAAAGGACTGGTGCAAACGTGTTCCCGATGAACTGAATATTTCCTTCCAGGGGATTGAAGATGACTTGCCTACCGATCATTATCTATGGCTTACCGGACAGGGCCGGAAGATGTTGAGGGGTGAAATACCCTTGAGCCAGTCACTCCCGATGAGAAAATAAATTGAGTAATAAAACCAGATAAAATAATTAGAAACAAGTCGTTATGAGAAGATTTTTATTATCGGCAGCAGTGGTTGTATTTACATTGGCTGGTTGTCAAGTACAAAAAGAGAACGCGAATCCTGTTGTTTTGGGGCCCAATCCGTTTATAACCCATATTTACACTGCCGATCCCTCCGCCCGTGTCTGGGAAGACGGACGGTTGTATGTGTACCCTTCGCATGATATCGATCCTCCCCGGGGTTGTGACATGATGGACAAGTACCATGTTTTTTCTACGGTCGATATGGTGAATTGGACGGATCACGGACAAATTGTGGAAGCAGATGATGTTCCCTGGGGTAAAAAACCTTCTCTGGCAGGAGGTGCTACTTTTATGTGGGCACCCGATTGTGTGTATAGAAACGGGAAATATTATTTTTATTTCCCCCATCCCAGCGATGATCCCTGGAACGACAATTGGAAGATCGGAATCGCCGTGAGTGACAAGCCCGCATCCGATTTTGTAGTCCTGGATCATTGGCTCGAAGGGTTGGGAGATGATACCTTTGCCATGATCGATCCGAATCTCTTCATAGATGACGATGGGCAGCCTTACTTTTATTATGGAGGCGGAGGAAGATGTGCCGGGGCCAAACTGAACGACAACATGATGCAATTGGCTGAACCTTTGACTTTCATGGAAGGACTGAAGGATTTTCACGAAGCCACCTGGGTCTTTAAAAGAAATGGAACCTATTATCTTACTTATTCCGACAATCATACCGAAAATGGAAAGGGTGCCAACAGGATGAAGTATGCCACAAGCAACAAGCCGCTGGGCCCCTGGACCTATCAGGGTGAATTTTTGGCACCCACGAGCAGTGATACCAGCCACGGGTCGGTGGTGGAATACAAGGATCAATGGTATGTGTTCTATCACAGCAGTGATATTTCGGGACGCGGCAACCTCCGTTCTATCTGTGTGGATAAGTTGTATTTTAATGAAGACGGAACCATTCAAATGGTGCAACAAACACGATGATACTTTGCGGGTTTCACACACCATCATGAAAAAATAAAATAATCATATGAATAAGAGAAAATATATATTGGTCGCCTGGTTTCTCTTTCTCGTTCTGCATGGCTCACTGGCTCAGACAGAAATGGGAAGTACCATCACAACTGACTACCCTGCAAAGGATTGGGTGGTGTCCGACTATGTAGTAACCGAGCCGATGTTTGGAGCGAAAGCGGAACCCGGTTTCGACAACAGAGCTGCTTTCCAGGCTGCCATCGACGCCGCATACCATGATGGTGGTGGTGTGGTGTACATCCCGGCGGGGAATTATGAATTTCACAGTACCCGAACCGCTACAAGCAGGGTCAGAGTACGCGAGGGTGGGGCAGAATCGATGAAAGATTTCCATTACGAGTATGTGCTGCAACTTCCCCCGGGGGTCCAGATACGCGGCGATTGGACAAACCCTGAACTGCAGGGGGGAAAGGTGCTCGGAACGATCCTGGAAGTATATGCCGGAAAAGATTCGCCCAATCACAACGGAACGGTGGAAAGTTGGTGGAACGATCCGCAGGCAAACAACGTGCTCCACACGACCTATACCAGCATAGCCGACAGATTCATCGACATGCGGGACGGTACAGGCGTAACCAACCTTTCAATCTGGTATCCGGAACAGGATATAAAGGATGTGAGACCTTATCCGTGGTCGCTGTATCAGGCCACAGGTAACAGTGCAACGGTCGAGAATGTAACACTGGTGAATGCTTACAACGGTTTTTATTCCGCACCAAGCGAGTTGCATTATGTGCTGAACAGTCACATGACGGCATTGAATACGGGGCTGGAGGTACATGTATGCACAGACATAGGGCGTATCGAAAACGTGAAGATCAATCCTGCCTATTGGGCAAATTCGGGACTACCCGGAGCGCCTTCACTCAAGGAGATAACTGCCTTTACAAAAGCACACGGTACGGGATTTCAGATGCATCGTTCCGACTGGGAATATGTATCCTATCTGAATATATCCGGATACAAGACGGGCATGTGGATCGGAAGAGAACCCGGATTTGCGAATGCACCCAATGCACAGTTCTATGGAATAGATATTGAGAATTGTGGAGTTGGCCTCTATGTACAGGATGTCAATCCCTACGGATTGCTCTTTTCAAACTCCGTATTGGGTGCAGAAAAGGAGGGACAGGCCGTATATTTCTACGAACATTTCAGTTCTTCCGTGCAATTCAATGGAGTGGATTTCCATGGTTCTGTTGTCAGTGATGGCGGAGGAGGTGTCATATCTTTTGAGAACTGTACATTCGCCGACTACAAGGATTACGCGCTTAAAATAAATAACGGAAATGTGTTGCTCAGTCAGACGGAATTTTCGAAACCTGGCAACCATGTCTTCCTGACCGAGGAGGTGGATACATTAAAATCTGTCAATTCAGGGTATCATCGTAAGTTAATGGTGAAAAAACAGGGTCGGAAGGCGTATGTGGAGTCCGTTGTCGATGATCAATATCTCTTCGACCCGGCCCCGAAAAGTATCAAGACCGATATTTCAAAACACCCCAAACCGGCATCGAACAAGTTACTGCGGGTCGATTTGCCGAAAGCGGCCGGCCTTAATGGCGATGAACCGAAAGTAGACATTTCTGCAGCATTGCAGACGGCGCTCAACAGGATGAAAGCCGCAGGCGGTGGCACCGTTTTCATGCCTGCCGGGAGATACCTGGTAGACAAACCTGTTACCATTCCCTCGGGAGTTGAATTAAGGGGTACCTGGGATGTACAACACCATACACAAAGCGGAGGTACAGCAATATTCACAAATTATGCGGGAGGCGGTGCCGGGGAAAAGGGTTCCTCACTCATACAGCTTGAAACAAACGCAGGCATACGCGGGATGAATATTGTACAGCTGAACATAGCCAGTGATGGGTTTGATGTGAACAATCCGAGGAAGACTCCTTTCCTGATTCAGGGACGGGGTGAGAATGTGTATATTGTCAATGTAACGGTTCCCGTTGGTGATAAAGGTATCGATCTCGCATCATACAACACCAGTGGACATTACGTGGATTATTTTGCCGGCGTACTGGCCAGGGCAGGTATCTGGGTAGGCGGCGGCGCGGAGGGCGGATTTATCAGAAATATCCAGTTTAATCCGCATTATGGAACAAGACTTCCCCGTGAAGGACAGGGGTATCCCCGAGTCGCTCTGGGCAGGTTTATCCAGGCAAATTGCAGTGCTTTTAAATTTGCCGATGTGAAGCAGCAGACCATCTTCAACAACTTCGTATACGGATCGGTCTATGGTATTCACTTTTTAAAGGATGCGATCACCGGTAAATACCCGGGAGAAATGACCATGGTGGGGCATGGATCCGACGGTTGTACCTATGCTTTATTTGTAGAAGATGCAGATGAAAATAGCAAAATCGTAGCCATCAACTCCGAACTGGTAAACACTCGAATTCAGGGCCAACCTGTCAGGTCATACGTCCTGATGGGAGATAAGATAAACACAAGCAAAGTTCATCCCGATGCACAGCTAATCCTCTACAACAGCGCCTTCTGGGGTAGTCCTACCGTAGGTGCCCTCATCAATAATGGTACCGTACGTTTTCAGCAAGCCAACTTCCAGCGTACGGGAACACCGGGTGTAGATGTCAGGGGGGGAAGTGCACACGTCTATTCCTCCTATTTTGCACAACCCTTTGCGGGAGATCCAGCGGGCGAGAATGTGTATGTACGGCTTCAATCGACGGGTCGATCCATTGAGCTCACGAACAACTATTACAAGTCCGGCGTGAGAATCAATAACGAAGGGGCCAGTGGTATTCTTGGATCAGATGTGTCTGCCAAATAATACTGATATTCAATATGTTGAATGGGTAAAATCTTTAAACATGGATGTGTCTATATCAAAATTAATATATGGGTTCTTATTTTTTCTTGTTTCATATCCACATGTCCAGGGGCAGGTTTTGTTTCAAAGAGATTTTTCACCCGCAGAGGGATTGGTAAGCAGGTATGAAAAAGATTTTCGCGATGAGATCTGTCTAAACGGATACTGGGATCTGCAGATCATTCATTTGCCTGCAGGCTGGAAAAGCGGAAGCGGTGTTCCCCCCATACTTCCAGGGGTTGTTGATACAGCATGGGAGAAAACCAAAATAAAGATCCCGTCGCCCATCAACGTGAATAACTGGGGCGGGGGTCAGGACGTAGGAGAAGGTACCCGTTCCCCCTATGCCCCGAGCTCGGTGTATTATCCCAGTTATCCCAAACATTGGGTGGATGCGCGCATGGCCTGGTTACGCAAAAGCATGACAATACCCGCAGAATGGGAGTCGAAGCAGGTCATCCTTCATTTCGAAGCAGTGGCCGGTGAATGTGTCGTGTATGTGAATGGCAGGGAAGTCTATACCCACTTCGATTCCTATCTGCCTTTTGACGTGGATATTACCGGATACATCCAACCCGGTGAAAAAGCAGAAGTGCTGTTGGGGCTGAGACACAGTAAATTATTTGACAGACACCATCCACTTTATGACAAGTTCGGAGCAGTTTACCCTCCCGGCTCCAACACCGACGATCTGATTGGAATATGGCAGGATGTGTATCTGTTCGGCCTGCCGGCAGTAAGGATATCCGATGTTTTTGTGAAACCATGGGTCGACCGCAACGAGTTGGATCTGGAAGTACGCATCACGAACAGTTCAAAGAAAAAGCAGGAAATAAGTCTGGAAGGGGATATCCGAAAATGGATCAACAACAACTCGTCGAAAGATCCCTTGCTCGCTCCCGAAATTTCGTGGGAGTTGGACCATGCGTCCGCGTTGAAGGTAAATGCACAAAAGATCGAATTGAAGCCGGACGAAACAAAAACAGTTCACCTGTCGACAAGCGTTGACAACAAGCTGGACACCTGGTCACCCGACTCTCCCAATTTATACACTCTTCTGTTGGACATAAGGAGTGGTAAAAAAACGGTCGACCGCAAAGCGACCCGGTTCGGATGGCGACAATTTAAAATTGTAGGGGATGAGTTTCATCTGAACGGAAGAAAAATACAGTGTTTTGGAGATATCCAGCACCCTTTCGGTCCCTATGTCTGCTCCCGACGTTTTGCCTGGGCATGGTACACCATGATCAAGGACTTTGGGGGAAATGCTGTCCGTCCCCATGCACAGCCCTGGCCACGAGTTTATTATGATCTGGCTGATGAAATGGGGCTGATGGTCCTCGACGAAACTGCGTTATTTGGAAGTTCCATACGCCTTAACCTTGAAGAAGAGATCACCTGGCAGCGCTCAGGAGAACACTTTCGCCGGTTGATCCTGCGCGACAGAAACCACCCGTCCGTCATCGGCTGGAGCGCCGGAAATGAGATGTTCGCGATCGCGCTGCTGAACAAACCGGAGAAATCAGTTTCTGATGTATGGGATGACAAGATGGTGGCCATGACACTTACGGCAAAAGAAATTGATCCAACCCGCGACTTTATTACTCTGGATGGTGACCGGGATATGAACGGTCGTCTCCCGGTATGGAGCAAACATTTTGGACATGGCCTGAATCTACAGGATTTGCCGGAAGGTCTGAATAAGCCCTTGATCGTGGGCGAATCGGGAGCCACTTACTACGGTAAGCCTGCACAGTTGTACTCTTTTGCAGGTGACAAGGCTTATGCATCGTACCACGGGCGAAGCGAAGCGTTGGCTGTCGATTTATACCAGAATGTCACCAAAATGGCACGTCCCCGCCTGGCTTATTTCTCGCCTTCCGAAGTCTGCTGGTTTGGGATAGAGCATCTGGGTCTCGGTTACAACGACTACTCCCGCTTGCCGGATATGCGTGATGGCATCTTCGCAGGTAAAATGTATGAGGAAGGGAAACCGGGTTATCAGTATGAAAGGATTCCTCCCTATGTAACCACCTTCAATCCGGGGATCGATCCCGAAAAACCCCTCTACAAGCCATTGCCGATGTTCGAAGCCCTGAAAGCCGCAATAGCTGGAGAACCATCGCCCTGGGACAGGTACATCGAATATGAATACACCGAAAAGCCCACAGTCCATACGGATCAATATGGGAGTGCTCTTTTTTTAGGAGATAAAAACGGATTGTTACACCGCCAATTGGAGAAAATTGGAGTCGGCTTTTCGGAAAAAACGTCCCGTCTGCTTATTGTGGATGCACATACCTACCAGGGAGGGCAGGAGAAACTGATCGAAGAGGTAAAAAGAGAAGGTGGAACCATCCTGTTGATGCTTCGCAACCAAAATATAAGCCCGGTTATCGGAACGCTGTTGCCCGAGCGCATGGAACTCACCAAGAGAAAAGCTACCGCATTGGAAAGCAACAAGCAAAGTGCATGGGGCGAACATTTCGATCTGCCTGCTCTCTACTTCAGTGAGATCAAAGGCGATAAACATATGCTTAAATGTGGACTCGCGGGAGATCTTACCACGAAAGGGGAAATCATACTCACCGCCTCAAGAACGGACTGGTCCCTGTTCAATGAAAATCCCGAAAATCGGAAATGTGCGCAGATTGTTCTCTATGAGCAACTGAAAAAACCCGAAGGAGTAGCCTTGGTATCCCTGAAAGCGGGCAATGCATCCTTCATCGTATCGGCACTGGATTATACCCTCAGTACGAAAGAAACGTCTGCCTTCTGGAGAAAGTTATTTCCGGTGATGGGGATCAAACTGAATCCGGTATCCGAATGGATGAACGAGGAAAGTAAAAAGGAACATGATCTGTTGATGGATGGACCTGTCGATGATGCATTGTCGCAAAGTGTATCTTTCCCCGAAGACAAACAGAAACGGGGATATTACAACAGGCCCTACAAGCGTTATGAAGCAGAACCGGGAAAATGTTTCACAACCGGATTATTCCTATCGCCCGCTTCTGTGCAAACGGAATTACAGAGCGAAGCATCGAATTCCATGGCAACACAACTGATAGAGAAAGGCGCTTATATTCAGTGGAAGAACGAAGAGGCTGCCGATGGACTGGTCATCCGTTTTTCTATTCCCGATGGCGTGCATGGAGGAGGGACAAAAGGAGTAATTGCCCTGTACGTCGATGACAGATTTACTGCCAACATCACCCTCGATTCCTATTGGGCATGGCAACATGCTTTAAAGACGGGTCAGACGTATCCCGATAATCTCCCTGCGACAAACAAATTTGCCCGCATGCGGTTCGACGATTTGCGGGTTAAGCTCGACAGGAAAATACCCGGAGGAGCCACATTTAAGTTGGTCAAGGTCGACAATAATAAAATTCCCTATACGATCGATTTCGTTGAGCTGGAACCTGTTCCCCCGCCGGTTACATACGAATCGATCTCCGATCAGAATAAAGTAAGTTATCACTTGTCGGACGGTCCTTTGGACCAGTTTATTGCCAACAACGGAGGAAAGACCATTTATATACCCGCCGGCAAGTACGACGTTTATGAAAGGATTTACATTCATAAACCCAACACAAAAATTATCGGCGCCGGTATGTGGCATACCGAAATTTATTTTGCGTCTCCGTCTGATAAAGTAGAGACCTACCCCAAAAGAGGAATTCAAACGAATCAGGACAATACCCTCCTGGATGGATTATACATAACCACTGCCAATGACAGGCGCTATTATGTTTTGCCCGATGGACAGAATGGAGGAGTAGGAAAAGGAATCATGGGCTCATTCGGTTCCAATTCTACCATCAGGAACGTGTGGATAGAGCATTTTGAATGTGGCGGATGGATCACAGGAACCAATCACCTCACTGTTCAACAGTGTCGCTTTCGGAATCAGTATGCCGATGGAATAAATTTGGCAACAGGGAGTAGAAATTCCGTCGTTGAATATTGTAGCTTCCGCAATAACGGCGACGACGATATGGCTTCCTGGTCAAGCGGTAAAAATATGTGCGAGAACATTACCTACCGATACTGTACGGCAGAGAACAACTGGAGAGCATCAAGCGTAGGCTTTTTTGGAGGCAGCGGACACAAGGCATTGAATCTCCTCATCACAGATGGTATGGAAGCAGCTCTGCGGGCCACGACAGACTTCCCCGGACAGCCTTTCAGCGAGGAGGGCATGCATCTTTACGAGAACATCTCCATCTACAATTGTGGTGCACAAGAGGGCTCCCTGGGTTACAAGGGAGATATTATCAGCGGAAAAACAGCAGGGGCCATACATCTCACCAGTTATGGTCATTATGATTTGTTGAATGTGCAATTTTCAAATATTGATATCCATCAATCCCGATCGGATGCAATTTATCTTGATTCCGGCAAGGATAGAATGATACGGAACATTCACTTCAAGAATATTAACATCCAGGGTGCCGGAAGGCATGGCATCTCCTTCAACCATGCTGCGGGTGAAGCTTCGTATTGTAACATGGTATTTGAAAATGTGGGAGAAGACAGCTTTGGAGCGATACCCGAGGGGTTTGAATTTACGAAAGATGAGGCATGCCCGGAAAAAATATCCAACTATACCCGTTATGTTGATCCAACCATTGGCTCTGGAGGACATGGACATGTGTTTGTCGGAGCAAGTGTCCCCTACGGCGCCGTCCAGGTTGGCCCTTCCAATTTTTACAAGGGCTGGGACTGGTGTTCCGGTTATAATTACCAGGATAGCGTGATCATCGGGTTTCCACAACTGCATCTGAGTGGAACAGGAATAGGTGATCTGGGCGATGTGCTCTTGATGCCATACATGGGCGATGTGAAGTTTGATAAAGGAAAGGAAACCGAACGATACAGCGGGTATGCGTCCCGGTTCTCTCATCAGAATGAAACGGTCCAACCAGGTTATTACCGTGTCAAACTCGATGATCATGATATTGATGTCGAGCTGACCGCCACAGAACGGGTCGGCTTCCATAAATACACCTTTCCCGAAGGAGAAAATGCCCGTGTTATCATTGATCTCAAGGATGGTATTAATGATAAATCGGTTGAAACCTATATCGAGTTAGCCGATAAATATACCATCAAAGGGTACCGTTCATCGGAAGGTTGGGCAAAGAAACAACAGCTGTTCTTTGCCATCAGATCGTCCGTCCCCATCAATCATTTTTCTGTATACGAAGACACAACGCCGCGCAAAGGTGAAAAATCAAAAGGGAAATATTTGAAAGGCTTGATCAGTTTTGAAAAATCTCCGGGAACCCTGTTGTTGAAGGTTGGAATCTCGCCCGTGAGTCCGGATAACGCGCTCGAGAATATCCAATCGGAAATTCCGGAATGGGATTTTGAAGAAATAACCCGACAAGCCGACGAGAAATGGGAAAAAGAACTGTCGAAGATTGCAGTGGAAACAAAAAATGAAGCCGACAAGCGAATTTTTTATACCGCCCTGTATCACACCATGATGCATCCCTCCTTATTTAACGACTACGACGGAGCATACCGGGGAGCAGATTGGAGAACCTATAAGAACCCGGGATACGACAATTATACCATCTTCTCCTTGTGGGATACCTATCGGGCTGCACATCCTTTATATACGCTGATTGATCAGAAACGGACCGCTGATTTTGTGAACAGCATGCTGGACATATTCGATCAGACAGGCATGCTGCCTATCTGGCACCTGAGAGGATATGAAACCGGTACAATGGTGGGAGTCAGTAGTTTCCAGGTAATTGCCGAAGCATATGTGAAAGGTGTCAAAGGCTTCGACCCCGAACGGGCGTTTGCAGCACTCAAAGCTTCTGCGATGAACGATGTACGTGGTTTGGATTTTGATCGTGATATGAAAGCGATTCCTTCCGATGTCATGAAAAACCGTCCTGTATCTACTGCGCTTGAGTACGCGATTGGCATGGGCAGCATTGCGCGGATGGCACAAAAAATGGGGAAAACAGAAGAGGCTGCCTATTTCCAGAAGCGGTCGGACAACTACAAGCTTTATTATGATCCGGAAGTGGGCTTTTTCCGTGGGAAAATGGCTGATGGAAGTTGGAATCCGATTTTTCACCCCATCAAGTCAAAAAGACCCTGGGCGACCGATTATGCCGAAGGAAATCCCTGGCAGTACCTGTGGCTTGTGCCACACGACGTGGAAGGTTTGATAGAACTGTTGGGAGGAGAAAAAGCTTTTGTGGACAGGCTCGATCAATTCTTTGCACTCACTGTAGAAAATGATCCCGATGTATTGGTCGATTTAACAGGCAGCATCGGTCAGTATGCGCATGGAAACGAACCCAGCCATCACATTGCCTATCTTTATGCTTATGTAGGACAACAGTGGAAAACGGCCCGCCTTACCCGTCATATCATGAAGGAGTTCTATCGGGACCAACCCGATGGACTCATCGGCAACGAAGATTGTGGTCAGATGTCGGCATGGTATATCCTTTCATCTCTTGGTTTTTATCCTGTCTTTACTGCCTCCGGACAATATGTGCTGGGGAGTCCTTTATTCGACAAGGCAACAATCCACCTTGAAAACGGAAATAGCTTCAGCGTGGAAGCCATTGATAATTCGGCCGAAAATATCTACATACAAAGTGTTGAACTGAACGGAAAGAGGTGTGATTCCAGTTTTATCTCTCATGAAGAGATCATGCAGGGCGGCATCCTGAGAATTAGAATGGGCAATAAACCGAACGATGATTTCGGTAATTGATAATCGATGTAAACAAATAAAATAATCCTATGAAAATACTTTTTTTTGGTTTATTGTTATTGCATTGTGTAAGCCATGTAATCCCTGCTCAGTCAGCTCAGGTAGCTGAAAAATTGATGGTGGGAACGGCGAAAACCAACATCACACCTCCGGATCCACGATATCCTGTGCATGATTCCTTGTATGACTACCTCGACACCCCAGTTTCCTATCATTTTGATGCATCGGGCATCGCACGGCCGGTACTGGAAAACTACCTGAAAAGATCGGTAACCATGACCGAATTCCTGGCGGTCGACCCATACACGAATGATGGTCCCTATCCCTACAAGGAAGACGATGTCAGGTTGATAAAAAATACCGGTGCGAAATTTATAGGTAGAGCCATTTACCGGTGGGGGAGAGAAGATATGCTGATCATACCCGATTACATGAAACAGGCAAGAAAACTAGTCGAAGCGGTGCATGCCTACGATAAGGATATCATTTTCCAGGCGGCTCTTTTTGAAATAGTCACACGTAATGTGGAAAAAATACCTGTTCCTGATTGGGCATTCGAAGCATTGGGAGTACCTGCCGAGAACCGGCATTTCAGTTATGACCAGATGCTGAATCCAGATGGTAAGTACGTGAATCATTGGCGTGAAGGGTCAAGCGTACCCGACATCACACGGCAGGAAACCCAACTGTGGTTCATCTTTCTGGCTGGAACCTATTTCGATATCGGGTGTGAAGCGCTTCACCTGGGACAGACAGCCCTGATGGGTATGGCCGATCCCGATTTGCTACAGTGGCAGTCGTTCATTGACAAACTGAGGAGTTTCGCGAAAACAGCCACTCGCCGGGGATGGGTACTGCTGGATGCCCACGTGCCGCATGGGGGGATGATCGTGGATGGAGTAAGTTTGCTGGATTTTAATACTTTCCCATTGCGGATAAAAGAAATCCCTGACAAACCTCGGCAAGCCTTATTGGAAGTGGGTTACTTGGATGCTTTATATAATAAAAGTAAAGGAGGTGTCACACCAAGTGGCTGGCGATGCCAGTCGTTACCCTACCTGGTTGAGTTCGATAACTTTGGTTGTAGCCGTACGCCAGGCGAAGCAACCGTCGACAGTCATTTCATATGGGGCTATGATGAAATTACCTGGTTTTACCTGCAAAGTGAAGCGTACCGGCAAGCGTGGTTGCGGTATGCATATAATTGGGTAAGAAAAAATGATCCGAATGGTTTCTTACAAATGCCCGTGAGTCGGCTGGTCAGCCTGTGTGAAGGAAAAGGGCGGGGAAAATATCGTGGAAATAACAAATCAGCAGAAAATCCGGATGGGCTGAATGTGGAAGAAACCATCAAAGCGTTGTGGAACAGTCAATAACAAACTTAACAATAAATAATCATGCAAGAATCATCTTCTTCGAAGAAAAAAAAGGCAGTTCATTTCATGTATGCACTGCTTGTCGGTCTCTCTTTGATGCATCCCATGCTTTCCAAAGCCCAAGGTAAATCGGCCGTTTCACACCAAAATCCGTTTATCGGGCATATGTACACCGCCGATCCTTCTGCAAGAGTGTGGGCCGATGGCCGGCTGTATGTTTATGCATCGCACGATATCGCTCCTCCGAGAGGGTGTGACCTGATGGATCAGTACCATGTTTTTTCTACCGACGACATGGTGAACTGGACAGATCATGGAGAGATACTGCGTGCAAGCCAGGTACCCTGGGGAAAGCCGCTCTCCAACGATGCAAAATTCATGTGGGCGCCCGATTGCGTCTATAAAAATGGGAAATATTATTTTTACTTTCCCCATCCCGATAAAGATCCGTGGGGTAAGAACTGGAAGATCGGTATTGCCGTCAGCGACAAACCCGCATCCGATTTTGTTGTCCTGGACAGTTGGCTGAAAGGACTTCCGGAGAACGGTGAGATCGATCCCAATGTTTTTGTGGATGACGACGGACAAGCCTACTTTTATTATGGCGGTGGAGGCAGATGCTTCGGTGCCAGATTGAAGGACAACATGACGGAGCTGGATGGTGAACTGCAGCCGATGGAGGGGCTGTATGATTTTCACGAAGCTACCTGGGTGCACAAAAGAAATGGTATATACTATCTTTCCTATTCCGACAATCACGATGAAAGAAACGACAAGGAGGGCGTGAAAGGTGACAACCGGATGCGCTACGCCACCAGCAATCATCCACTGGGCCCCTGGAAACATCAGGGAGTCTATATGGACCCTACCGACAGTTATACCAACCATGGTTCCATTGTGGAGTACAAGGGGCAATGGTATGCCTTCTATCATAACAGCATGCTGTCGAGGGTAAATGGCGAACCCAACGATTGGTTGCGATCCATTTGCTTCGACAAGCTCTATTACAATCCCGACGGGACAATCCGGAAGGTAGAGCAGACTTCCGGCCTGGCTGCCAGTGAGCGGAACGTGCCGATCAATGCCAGGTGGATCGATCGTGCCGAATTAACCGGCAAGGCGGACAAACCGGCCAACACCAAAAATCTGTTGTGGTACCGCAAGTCGGCCAGGGTATGGGAGGAAGCGCTGCCCCTGGGTAACGGACGCCTGGGTGCCATGGTTTTTGGGGGAGTCGCAGACGAACGCATTCAATTGAATGAAAATACCCTGTGGGATGGCTATCCGCTCGATCCCGACAACCCGGCCGCCCGAGAGGCCCTGCCCGAAGTACAACGCCTGCTGTTCGGGGATAAAAACAACGAAGCCGTCAAACTGGCCGAAGCCACGATGATGGGCAACCCGAAGGGCGTTAAATCATACCAATCCCTGGGAGAGCTGTGGTTTGACACCCCCGAGCTGAACGCGCGCGACTACGTGAGAACCTTGGATCTCTCGACGGCGGTTTCTACGGTGCAATATCGTTCCAACGGCATCCATTACATGCGTGAATATTTTGCCTCGGCACCCGATAACGTGATCGTGGTGCGGATCACAGCCGACCAAAAGAGCAGCATCAACCTTTCCATGGCCCTGAAAAGAGCACAGGACGCGAAAACCGGGAAACTGGGAAATGACGGACTGCTGCTCAGCGGACAGGTTGCAAGGAAGGACAAGGATGGAAAACCCCGTGGAATAAGCTTCGCCGCCCAGGTGAAAGCTGTTGCCGACGGAGGAGATGTAGCTGTGGTGGAAAGCGCGGAACAAGGGTGCCTGCTGAAGGTGAAAGATGCCAACACCCTCACGCTATATATTACCGGAGCGACCAATTACCCCGGCATGGGGAACCTTGCCAGAGGAATGACCGACTTCTCGGAAGACCCCCTGAAAAAATGTGCCGAAACAATCGCGAAGGCGACTTCGCAATCGTACGACAGGATTAAATCAACCCATATTGCCGATCATCAGTCCTTTTTTGGACGGGTGGACCTTGATCTGGCGCCTGTGTCGGCAGAGGTAGACGCGTTGCCCACCAACGAGCGGTTAAAGAGTGCACGGGAAAAAGGCGAACCCGACCTGGGACTGGTCGCCACCTATTTCCAGTTCGGTCGTTACCTGCTCATCGGCTCTTCCCGGCCGGGAGGGATGCCCGCCAACCTGCAGGGACTCTGGGCGTGGCAGATGAATGCCCCCTGGAACGCCGATTTTCATACAAACATCAATTTCCAGATGAACTACTGGCCGTCCGACCTCACCAACCTGTCGGAAATGCACCTGCCCCTCTTCGATCTGATGGATGTACTGGTCAAACCGGGAGAGCGGAGTGCCGAGGTGATCTACGGAGCACGTGGATGGGTGGTGCACCACCTGACCGACGCCTGGGGTTTTACCGCGCCTGCCGATGGTCCCCAGGGAATATGGCCCATGGGAGGGGCATGGCTGGCACAACACCCCTGGGAACATTATTGTTTCACCGGAGATAAGGAGTTCCTCGCGAAACGTGCGTGGCCCCTCATGAAAGGAGCGGCCCGCTTCATCATGGACTTCCTGGTGGAGGCGCCGGCCGGCACAGCCTACGCCGGAAAGCTGGTAACCAACCCTTCCTATTCTCCCGAGAACGCATTTATCCTGCCCAATGGCGAGCAGGCGGTGTTCACCTACGGAGCGACAATGGACCTGGAGATCATCCACAACCTGTTGACAAACTGCATCGAGGCTGCCAACATCTTGAAAGTGGATGCCGATTTCAGAAAAGAGTGCGAAGCAACCCTGAAAAGGATTCCCGCTATACGCATCAGCGAAAAAACCGGTCGCATCCTCGAATGGGCCGAAGATTACGAGGAAGCGGAACCCCACCACAGGCATACGTCCCACCTGTTTGGGTTGCACCCGGGAAACCAGATCACGCGGGTGGGGACTCCCGCGCTGGCCGAAGCAGCCCGCAAGACCTTGATCGCCCGTGGCGATGGGGGTACGGGCTGGGGATTGGCCTGGAAGATCAACATGTGGAACCGCCTGCACGATGGCGACCATGCCTTCAAACTCCTCTCCGTGCTGCTGGCAGAGAAAACGTTGCCCAACCTGTTCGACGACCACCCTCCCTTCCAGATCGATGGAAACTTCGGCGCCACGGCCGCGATTGCCGAGATGTTCCTGCAGAGCCAGTTGAAAAAGAAAGACGGAAGTTTCGAGTTACACCTGCTTCCGTCCCTTCCTTCGGCCATGGCGAAAAGCGGATCGGTAAAGGGTCTGAAAGCCCGGGGTGGATTCACTGTGGACCTATCCTGGGAAGAGGGAGCGGTAACCGAAGCTCAGGTCTACTCCCGATTGGGAGGCAAATTGTATCTCCGGGCCGGGAATATCCAAAAAACTTACAACACGAAGCGGGGAGAGACAATCACGGTGGACGCCCAACTGAAACGAATAGATTGATATAAACTGAACTTTCGCATATGACTGTACTGCGCAATGGTAAAACGGAAATATTGGGCTGTAAATAGGTCACATGTGAAATTAGAACAATGAATGAGATGAATAAGAGACTTTTGCTTTTCGTGCTTCTATCGGGAGTGGCGATGCCTTTTATCTGCGCGCAGGAAGAGATGCCTTTCAGGGATGAAAACCTGCCCACGCACGATCGGGTGATGGACCTGCTGTCCCGTCTGACCGTGGAAGAGAAAATAAGCTTGCTCTATGCCACCTCTCCCGGGATACCTCGGCTGCAGATTCCCAAATACTATCACGGGAACGAAGCACTCCACGGCGTGGTACGCCCGGGACGCTTCACGGTCTTTCCCCAGGCGATCGGCCTTGCCAGCATGTGGAACCCCGGGCTGCACCAGAAAGTGGCTACAGCCATCTCCGATGAGGCCCGGGCACGGTGGAACGAGCTCGAACAGGGCCGGCTGCAGACTGCCCGTTTTACGGACCTGCTGACCTTCTGGTCGCCCACCCTCAACATGGCGAGAGACCCCCGCTGGGGGCGTACCCCCGAGACCTACGGCGAAGACCCCTACCTGTCGGGGATGCTCGGCACGGCGTTCGTAAAGGGACTTCAGGGAGACGATGACCGCTACCTGAAGATTGTGGCCACACCCAAGCATTTTGCTGCGAACAACGAGGAACACAATCGCTTCACCGCCAACCCGCAGATATCGGAACGGCAACTGCGGGAATACTACCTCCCGGCTTTCGAGATGAGTGTGAAGGACGGTAAGGCCGCCTCAATCATGTCGGCATACAATGCCATCAACGATGTGCCCTGTACGGCCAATCCCTGGCTGCTCACCAGGGTTTTGCGGCACGACTGGGGATTCAACGGCTACGTGGTATCCGATTGCGGAGGACCCAGCCTGTTGGTTTCAGCCATGCAGTACGTCAGGACAAAGGAGGCCGCCGCCACACTGTCCATCAAGGCGGGCCTCGACCTGGAGTGCGGCGACGATGTCTACATGGCACCCCTGCTCAACGCATACCGGCAGTACATGGTCACGCAAGCCGATATCGACACGGCTGCCTATCGCGTGTTGCGTGCCCGCGTGAAACTGGGATTCTTCGATGATCCCGGTCACAACCCCTATAGCAAGATACCGGTGACCGTGATCGGCTCAAAAGAACACAAAGAGCTGGCGCTCGAAGCGGCCCGTCAAAGCATCGTGCTATTGAAAAACAGCCACAATACCCTTCCCATCGATACGAGGAAGGTGAAATCAATCGCCGTGGTAGGAATCAACGCAGCCAACGCTGAGTTTGGCGATTACAGCGGAATCCCCGCCAACGAGCCCATATCCGTTCTGCAGGGTATCCGAAACCTGGTGGGCGACAAAGTCAAAATTGTGCATGCCCCCTGGAAATCGGCCAAAGACGGCATGGAGCTTATTCAAGGAGCAAGCTTCCCCAACGGCCTGAAAGCCGAGTATTTTAATAACATGAAGCTGGAAGGAGATCCCGTGGTGCGTACCGAAGAGTGGATCAACTTTGAACCGGCCAACCAGGCACCCGATCCCTTTCTGCCCGCATCCCCGCTCTCTATCCGATGGACCGGCACGTTGCGCCCACCCGTCTCGGGAAACTACACCTTCAGCTTTAGCTACGACGATGGAGCCCGGCTGAGTATCGATGGAAAGCTGCTGATCGATCGATGGCGGGGCGCCGCGATCTCCAGAGATACGGTGGCTGTTTACCTTGAAGCCGGGAAGGATTACGAGTTGAAGGCCGAGTACTATGACGACCGCGACTATGCCCTGGCACGTTTGCAGTGGCGGGTGCCGCAAGTAGGGAAGAAAGAAAGGATCGAATTGTACGGCGAAGCCGGAAATGCAGCCCGTGCGTGTGACATGGTCGTTGCCGTGCTGGGGATCAATAAAACCATCGAACGGGAAGGCAAGGACAGGGAAGACATCTTCCTGCCCGAAGACCAACGCGAGTTCATCGAAGAACTCTACAAGATCAACCCCCACACGGTGGTGGTGCTTATTGCCGGGAGCTCGCTCGCCATCAACTGGATGCAGGATCATCTTCCCGCGGTGGTGAACGCATGGTACCCCGGGGAGCAGGGTGGTACGGCCGTAGCCGAAGTACTGTTCGGTCGCTACAACCCGGGCGGGAGATTGCCGCTGACCTATTATAACTCGCTCGAAGAGTTGCCCCCCTTTGCTGATTACGATGTGACTAAGGGACGCACCTACCAGTATTTCACCGGGAAACCCCTTTACCCCTTCGGCTATGGGTTGAGCTATACCACGTTCCGGTACGGCAAGCCGGAGATCAAAGACCTGGGCAACGAACTGTTCGTGTCGTTCGATGTCAGAAACACAGGGAAGTACGACGGGGATGAAGTCTCCCAGGTATACGTGAAGCTGCCTGAAGTGGGAGTCGTCACCCCCAATAAGGAGCTGAAAGGGTTTGTACGCACCACCATCCGGAAAGGAGAAAACAAGCGCGTGGAGATCAGGGTCCGGAAAGACCTGTTGCGTTATTGGGATGAAAAGGAGGGTGATTTTGTGACTCCCCGGGGCACTTATACCTTCATGATCGGCTCCTCCTCCGAAGATATTCGTCTGATCAAAGAGTTCGGATTATAACAGGAATCAACAACGGAACACATCAAAAATATACATAAAAGCTTCTCTCGGAGAAGCACAACCAAGTTAAGCATAAGCCATATGAGAAGAAGAATGAAACTTATTTTTATCGCCACACTGTTGTGCGTATCAAGCATGTTTGCTGGAAGTAAGCATGCAACAGAAACAAAGTACCCGTCCTATAAAGGTCTTGTGATGGCCGGTTACCAGGGTTGGTTCCGTCTGCCGGCCGATGGGGTGATGTACCCCGATGAGAAACAGGTACGCATCGACATGTGGCCCGATGTGAGCGAATACAGGCAGACCTATCCCACCGGTCTGAAGCATGCCGACGGCAGTACCGCCCGTTTTTTTAATTCGGCCGATAAAAGCACCGTCGACACCCACTTCAGATGGATGCAGGAATATGGGGTAGACGGGGTGTTCATGCAACGTTTTTTCAGTGCTGCAAGACCGAATGCCCGGAAAGGACACGCCACCGATGTGCTGACCCACGCTTTTGAGGCCGCATCGCAGTACGACCGCGCCATCGCCATCATGTACGATTTGTCCGGCTTAAGGAGAGAAGGAGAAGATTGTTCTACCCTCATCGAAGACTGGAAATTTCTGGTAGACTCGCTCAAGGTGACCCGGCAGAAAGGAAACAAAACATATCTTCATCACAACGGCAAGCCCTTGGTGGCCATCTGGGGAGTGGGTTTTCCCGATCGTCCCTACAACATCCGCAACATCGGCATCGAACGCTTTATAAATTTCCTGAAGAACGACCCGGTATACGGGGGATGCAGCGTGATGCTGGGCGTGCCCACCTTCTGGAGAGACCTGAATGCCGACTGTCTTCCCGATCCCTACCTGCACGATATCATCCGGAGTGTCGATATTGTCCTCCCCTGGATGGTGCAGCGGTTCACCCCCCTGCTTCACAACGACATGGACCGATATCGCGATGTGATTGTAAATGACATCAAATGGTGCAAAGAAAATAAAATCGATTACGTGCCCTGCGTAACGCCCGGATTCAGTTGGCATAACCTGAGCCGGTACGAGTTTCCCGACGACATCAAACCATCGGGCTCCATACCCCGTCAGGGAGGACGCTTCTACTGGCAGCAACTGTCGACGGCCATTCGTTCGGGAGCCGAAATGATTTACGTGGCCATGTTCGATGAAGTAAACGAGGGCACCGCCATCTTTAAATGCAGCGACAACCCGCCCGTGAGCGAGCATGCCCAGTTCGTGGATCTCGATGGGAAGCCTTCTGATCATTACCTGTGGCTGACCGGCGAAGCCGCCCGGATGCTGCGTAGCGAAAAACCACTATCCATGAATATGCCAGAAAGAGAATGATCCGTATCTTTATCAGCAAAAAATCAAGTAGAAACAATAAAACAATAAAAGCAAACGACTGTGAAACGACGCAACTTTTTATCCAATTCAGCCATCCTGGGTGCATCCGTGCCGTTAGGCATGGCCACACCCGCTTTCATCTCATCCTGTTCAGCAGGAGAGAATAAAGAGTCCGCCAAAAAATACAGCCCCGAAGAGCTGGGTATGTTCTCCTTCGTGGAGATCGCTCCCGATGGAGCGCCAATAAAAGCAGCCCTCATCGGTTGCGGCGACCGGGGCACCGGAGCTGCCTCCCAATTTCTGGAGTCGGGACCGAATGTATCCATCATTGCCTTGGCCGACTTGTTTCCCGACAGAATGGGAAATTGCCGGAAGGTCCTCTCTGAAAAGTTCAATAACAACGTGGCCGACGGCAATTGCTTTTTGGGATTTGATGCTTATCAGAAAATCATGGAAATGGCGGATATCGATGTGGTTCTTTTGTGTACGCCGACTCATTTCCGGCCTGAACACTTCAAAGCTGCGGTAGAGGCCGGCAAACACGTCTTCATGGAGAAGCCCTGTGCGGTGGATCCCATAGGCATACGCACCGTGATAGCAGCCTCCAAAGTGGCCACGGAAAAAGGACTGACCATCGTCACCGGAAACCAGCGCAGACATCGCCGCGACTATTGGGAAGCATACGTTGAAATAAGAAACGGCATCATCGGGAAAATTGTGTCTACCACATCCCATTGGGATCAGGGTGCCTGGTGGAACAAAGCCAAACGTCCCGAATGGAACGATATGGAGTATTGCATCCGCAACTGGTTTAATATCAAATGGCTGAGTGGAGATCACATCCTTGATCAGGGAATCCACAATATCGACGTGGTCACCTGGTTCATGGGCGACAAGCCACTGAGAGCTGTCGGTTTCGGAGGACGCGCACGCCGACTGACCGGCGACATCTTCGATTTCTTCAGTGTGGATTATTATTACAACAACAACAGGCGGATGTTGCACACCGCCCGTCAGATAGACGGATGCGACGGCAACGTATCGGAACAGATTCTGGGCACGAAGGGAATGGCGCAGTTGAACGACCGGGGAGAGATAAAAATCCTGGATTGGAACGGAAACCTCCTGTGGAAATACGATTATGAAAACAAACCTGTAAAGAATCCCTATAACCAGGAGCACATCCACTTGGTCGAATCGATCCGTTTAAACAGGAAAATCAACCAGGCCGAAGACCTGGCCTACTCCAACATGGTCGCGATATTGGGTAGGGAAGCTGCCTATACGGGCAAGGAGATCAGCTGGGATGAGATCATGGCTTCCACGCTCCGCTACGGACCGGAAACCTATGAGATGGGGCCGCTGCCCGATTATCACGAAGGGGTGGTGCCCGTACCGGGAAAAGATCCCAAGGCGCCCATGTAAGAAGTCAAAACATAAAGAAAATAATAGTAAACACGTATGGTGCAGGCATACAAGAAGCTTCTCAATGAATTCTTTTATCGGTTGCAACATACATGGCATAAAAAGCATATGAAACATTCATTATTTATTAGAAAATCAAGTATTTATTATTTCATGTCGGCAATAGGGATTGCAATCCTGCTGTTGTCATGTTCTTCGATCCAAAACCAAACAGCCCGAGAACCGGTCGATTATGTGAATCCCTATATGGGGAATATCAGTCATTTGCTGGTGCCTACCTTCCCCACCATCCACCTGCCCAACAGTATGCTACGCGTGTATCCCGAGCGACGTGATTTCACCGGTGACGTGCTGGAGGGACTTCCCATTGTGGTCACCAGCCACCGGGGAAGCTCGGCCTTCAACCTGAGTCCTTTTTACGAAAGCAGGAAAGACCTGAAGCCCGTCGTTGCCTACAGTTACGACAATGAAAAGATCACGCCCTATTCCTACTCGGTATACCTCGACGAGGAGGGTATCTCCGTGGAATACGGACTCTCTCACCAGTCTGCGATCTACGAGCTTTCTTTCGAAAAAGAGGAAGCAGCCAGGGTGGCGCTTAATTCCCGAAGGGGAGAGCTTACCTGGGACGGAACGGCCTTCTCTGGATTTCAGATGATCGAGAACGACACGAAGGTCTACCTCTACCTGATCCCCGAGCAGTTGCCGGAGAGCGTAGCGCTGTTGGAGGAGGGAACGCTGGTGAACAAGACTTCTGCCACCGGCAGGAATGCATGTCTTGTCATGAGCTACCCCGCCGGTAGCAAGAAGATTATCCTGCGTTATGGGATTTCTTTTATCGATGTAACGCAGGCACAAAAGAACATGGAGCGGGAATTGAATGGAAAAAACCTGGTTTCTCTCCGGAAAACAGGACGTAAGATATGGAACGACGTGTTGAATAAGATCCAGGTATCGGGCGGCACGGAAGAGGACAAAACGGTCTTTTATACTTCGCTGTACCGTAGCTTTGAGCGACCGGTATCCATCTCGGAAGATGGTCGTTATTACAGTGCTTTCGATGGAAAAGTACACGAGGATGGGGGTCGCCCGTTTTATACCGACGACTGGATATGGGACTCCTACAGGGCACATCATCCGTTGCGTATTCTCATTGATCCGGAAAGAGAACAGGATATCCTGCATTCTTTTGTGCTGATGGCCGAACAGATGGAGCATTTCTGGATGCCTACCTTCCCCGAAATCACCGGCGACAGTCGCCGCATGAACTCCAATCACGGTGTTGCCTCGGTGCTGGATGCCCATCGCAAGGGTCTCGACAATTTCGATTTGAAAAAAGCATATCTTGCCGCCAAGGGTGCGATCATGGACAAGACCCTGGCTCCCTGGTCGGGTAAGCCGGCAGGAGAGCTGGATGAATTCTACAAGGAGCATGGATATATACCCGCCCTGCGGGAAGGGGAGGAGGAAACCATTCCTGAGGTGCATGGTTTCGAACGGCGGCAGCCTGTCGCCGTGACTTTGGGTACCTCCTACGATCAGTGGTGCCTCGCACAGCTGGCGAAGGAGCTGGGCCTGACAGATGATTATAACTACTTTATGAAGGCTTCCTTTAACTATCGTAATCTGTACAACAAGGAGACCGGCTTTTTTCATCCCAAAGACAAGAACGGTGATTTCATCGAGCCATTCGATTATCGCTATTCGGGTGGAATGGGTGCACGTGGTTACTATGGTGAAAACAACGGGTGGATTTATCGTTGGGATGTACAGCACAATATTCCCGACTTGATCGACCTGATGGGGGGAAAGCAGCAGTTTGTCCACAATCTCGATCAGATGTTTGTCACTCCCCTGGGAAAGGGCAAGTATGAGTTTTACAGTCAGCTGCCCGACCATACCGGCAATGTGGGACAATTCTCCATGGCTAATGAACCCTCCCTGCACATCCCCTATTTGTATAATTATGCCGGCGAGCCCTGGAAGACCCAGAAACGAATCAGGACCCTGATCCACCAGTGGTTTCGCAGCGACCTGATGGGCGTGCCGGGCGATGAAGACGGGGGAGGCATGTCTTCTTTCGTCGTCTTCTCGCAACTGGGCTTTTATCCTGTCACCCCGGGAAGTCCGGAGTACAGCATCGGCAGTCCCTTCTTCAACCATGCCCGGATTGATTTGGGAAACGGGAAGTTTTTTGAAATTGAAGCGGTCAACAATGCACCCGGGAATAAATACATCCAGTCGGCCACATTGAACGGCAAGCCCCTGAACAAGCCCTTCATCCACCACGATGAGATCATGAAAGGTGGAAAAATCGTGTTTGAAATGGGGAGCAAAGCCAACCGGAACTGGGGAATATAAGACAAGGAACATGAAAAGAAGTATGATCTGTTTTTTTGTGTTGTTGATTGTTTCAACAACCATCGCGCAGGAGCAGAGTTTTTTGGTCCTGGGAGACATCCATTACGACCGGATGGAGGATCATGACATGACCTGGCTGTCCGACAAACCCGATGATCTGAGACAGGTAAAAGAATACACCCGGATCACAAAAGAGATCTGGCCCCTGTTCAGCAGCCACCTGCGTCAGCGCGCTTTGCAGCATGATCCTGCAGTGAAAACCGTAGTGCAGTTGGGTGATCTTTCGGAAGGACTGGCCGGAAGTGAAGAAAAGGCAGATCAGATGGCGCGTGCGGTCGTTGCAGCCGTGGAGGCGGTAAACATGCCCGTACCCTGGCTCCTCATCAAGGGCAACCACGACATCACCGGTCCGGGTGCCGTGAAAGCCTTTGATAATCACTACATCCCCCTGTTGCAAAAGCAATTAAAAAGAAACGATGTCACTTCATCCGGCTATGCTCATCAGATTGAGGAGAATCTGTTTGTCGCCTTCGATCCATGGGATAAAAACGAGGATGTGCTGGATCAACTGGATAAGAACCTTTCATCCACGGATGCCAGATTCAAGTTTTTGATGGTCCATGTGCCTGTCATTCCCATCAATGAGCGTTGCTGGTATTTATACAGAGATGAACCCCGGAAGAGGGAGCGACTGCTTGAGATCATTGCCAGAAACAAGGCCGTGGTTTTAACCGCACACCTGCATCTTTACTCGGTTGTGCGCAGGGAGACCGATTGGGGACCCGTGGTTCAGTTATCCTTCAACAGTGTGATAAGAGACCTGGAGAGGAAAACAGCAGACAAGGTACATACAAGGTTCGGCTGGCACCTGGCTGCTGATCATCCCGAATGGGAGCCTGCCACGCTGACAAAGCGGATACGACTGCTGGACGAGGGAAGCAGGTACGTCACTTTTTTCAAACAACAGGACCTTCCGGGTTATGGTCTGATTACAACAAATTCCTGCGCGGAAGAGATATTTCTGGAGTACCATGCCGGGGTGAACAATACTCCTTATGAAAGAATCTGTATCACGGATCTCTTGAAATGACAATGGAACAAATATTTATTCAGTTGAAAAATTTCCAGAAGCGACTGTTGCTTCTTGTTTGTATGGGAATGTTCTTTTTGGGTTCTTATGCTCAGCGGGATTCCCTGTTGATCGTCCAGATTACAGACCCTCAGTTTGGCTTTTTCTCAAACAATGCCGACTTTGAAAAAGAGACGAAACTGTATGCGGAGGCAGTCAGGCAGATAAATCAGATCAAGCCCGATTTTGTGGTTATCACAGGTGATTTTGTGAATAACGGCAGGGATACCTTACAAATAAATGAATTTAAAAGGATTACTGCATGCATCGAGAAGAGCATACCTGTTTATCTGAGCCCCGGTAACCACGATCTGGCACTGAATCCGTCAAAACAGGATTTTGAATGGTATGATTCGGTATATGGGAAAGGGTCCGACCGTTTTTCTTTTCATCATAAAAATGCACACTTCATTGGATTCAATTCGGTCATCATCAAATCGGATGAGAGTCGAAAAGAGGAAAAAAAGCAATTCAGATGGCTTAAAAAAGAATTGAAGAAGACAGACCCGGCCGATCCCATTCTTCTGTTTACCCATTATCCCTTTTTTATTGGGAACTTCAGTGAGAATGAGACATACAGCAATCAACGTATGCAGCAGCGCATCCGATATTTTAAATTATTTGAAAAGTATGGTGTCGATGCCATCTTTGCCGGACATCTGCACAACAATGCCGAAGCGTCATACGGCCATATCCTTGTGATCACGACAAATGCTGCCGGGAAGCCTCTGGGGAATGCTCAACCCGGCTATCGGTTGATAAAAATCAAGGACAGACAAATTAAGCACAGTTATATACCCATTCATCCATTATAAACGAATCCATTCAAATGAAAAAGTATCATAAAAGCTTGTTTCTCATCCTGGCGTTGTGCCTCACCACTTCGCTGGTTGCTGCGGACAAGCTCATCTATCCCTATGTTTTTGCTCCTTCCGAAGGACTTTTTAGCCAGGTAGAGAAGGAGATCAGAAAAGAGATCTGCTTGAACGGACGTTGGGAGTTTCAGGCCATGCCGTTGCCCGAAGATTATCGGCAAGGAGGAGGCGTGGCTCCCGCGCTGCCGCTGCCCGATCAGAACAAATGGGAGGAGACACGGATAAAAATACCCTCTCCCTGGAACATCAACTCGTTCGCGAACAGAAACCTGGAAGGCCCCGATCATCGCAATTATCCCTCATACCCTGAAAAATGGGACGAGGTGAAGATGGCGTGGATGCGTCGTACGGTACAGATACCCGCCGACTGGGACGGATATCGGATCGGCCTGCATTTCGAGGCGGTGGCAGGGTTTGCCGAAGTCTTTGTCGACGGCCACAAGGTCGCCGAAAACTTCGACCTTTTTCTTCCTTTTGATGCCGACATCACTCCGTATGCGAAGGCGGGAGAGCAGATTGAAATAAAGGTTGGTGTCCGTAGCCAGTCGCTGTTTGAGGACAACAGTACCAAGGGGCGTCGCATTGTGCCCGCCGGTTCCATGTGGGGCTATCATGTGTCGGGCATCTGGCAGGATGTTTTCCTCACGGCGGTGCCATCCGTACATATCCGGAATGTGTATGTAAAACCGTTAGTTTCCCAATCTGTCCTGGAAGCCGAAATCGAAATTGAGAACAGCACCGCACGCGATGTGCAGACGACACTTGCAGGAGATGTCAGGCGATGGATAAACAGAGCGGGCAAGGATGTACATACCGCACCGGTACCCGACTGGACATTGGCCGATGCACCGGCACTCCTACTGACCAGACAAAAAATAAGCATTCCCTCAAAAGGGACGCAGCGCCTGGTCGTTCAGATCCCGGTGAAAGCGGGCGATCTGGACTACTGGACTCCCGAGCATCCCAATTTGTATGGGTTGACGCTGACCCTGGGCGACAGGGAAAAGACGGGCGACATCAAGTACGAGCGTTTTGGCTGGCGCGAATGGTCGATCTCCGGCACGAAGCAGCTGTTGAACGGAAAGCCGATTGAGTTGCGAAGCGACTCCTGGCATTTTATGGGCGTACCCCAAATGACCCGTCGCTATGCATGGGCATGGTTTACGGCGCTGAAAGATGCCAACGCCAATGCTGTTCGTCCCCACGCCCAGGTATATCCGCGCTTCTACCTCGACATGGCGGACGAAATGGGTATCTGCGTATTGGCCGAAACAGCCATCTGGGCCAGCGATGGGGGCCCGAAGATGGACTCACCCGTTTTCTGGAAAAACTGCAAGTCGCACATCCGCCGCATGATCCTGCGCGACCGTAACCATGCGAGTGTTTTCGGCTGGAGTGTGAGCAACGAGAATAAACCGGTGATCCTGAATGTTTTTAATAAACCCGAGTGGATGGAAATGCAAAAACAGGCATGGGCCGACTGGCGCGACATCGTGCGCGAAGCGGATCCCACCCGGCCCTGGATATCGAGTGACGGCGAAGATGATGGCGATGGTATCCTGCCGGTTACGGTGGGACATTACGGCGATCACAACTCCATGCGCAGGTGGAAGGAGATCGGTAAGCCCTGGGGGATTGGTGAGCACAGCATGGCTTATTACGGCACGCCGCTGCAGGTCTCCAGGTACAACGGTGAACGGGCCTTTGCGTCTCAGCTGGGCCGCATGGAAGGACTGGCCTATGAATGTTATGATCTGATTGCCCAACAACGTAATCTGGGTGCTTCCTATGTGTCGGTGTTCAATCTGGCGTGGTATGGCCTTCAGCCGCTGCCCTTTGGCAAGCGCGATGTTACCACGAAGCCGGAGCTGACCGATGGCATTCACTTTGCGGAATATGTAGAAGGACGGCCGGGCGTACAGCCCGAAAGAATGGGAGCCTACAGCTCCACGTTCAACCCTGGTTACGATCCCACACTACCACTGTATCGCACCTGGCCCATGTTTGATGCCATCAAGGCGGCCAATGCCCCGGGTGGACCCGCCTGGAGCCCCTGGTCTGTCATGCCGCAGAAACAGGAAGCACAAAGCATCCAGGCAGAAAAGAAATATCAAACCGTCCTTTTTGTTGGAAGCGCCGACTCGCCCGTAAAAAAAATCTTTGAAGACAATGGCGTGGTCTTCCGGGAGAAGGCCGATCCCAAAAGCAGTACCATCCTCATTGCGGATGGCGCAGCGATCCCTTCGGAAAAGGAGATCAAGCGGATGAAAGAGCTGACCGGTCGGGGTGCCGACCTGTGGTTGTGGTGTCCTACACCCGAAACCATCGAAGCCTACAACCTGGTGTTGCCGGCAAAGCTGGCCCTCGACTACCGAAAAGCCTCATCCTTCTTGCCAGAAGAGAAGTCCTGGACAAAAGGGCTGCGCAATTCCGATTTCTACTTTTGCGAGATTCAGCGGGAAGATGTGTCTGATTACGGGTTGAGATCCGATTTTGTAGACGAAGGTATCGTGCTGCTGGAGGCGTGCAACACCAACTGGCGTGCGTGGAATCAGCGGCCCGAAGAGTTGAAGACCGCCGCAGTCATCCGCAGTGAAAATGAAAAGAAAGAAGCCTCGGCCGTACTGGTCAAGCATTCACATGGAAATGCCACATTTTTTGTCAGTACATTATCCCGTTTCGTTTTGTCATCAAAAGGATACGACACCTTCGGCAAGCTGCTTGCCGGCGCGGGCATCCCCACTACCGGAAGCAAGATAGCCGAAACGCTGATCGGCAAGGACGGAACCCTGCACATCGAAAACCTGCCTCCCGTGCGACGGGGCAATCAAACGTTGTACAACTTCATGGTGTGGAGCCCCAGAGACCTCGACGACCTGCTGATAGAACCTGACATGCCCAAGGTGGATATCACCATACAACCGGCAGAGCAGGGTGAATTGTTCATCAACCGCCACAAGATGGAAGGGTCCAATGGCCATTTTCTCACCGTGCCCCTCAAGCAGGGATGGAACCATGTGAGCATCAGTGTCCGCAATGCAGGAGAGAATAACGTGTCGGTGCGATTTAAAAGTGACAACAGACCCACATTTATACATCAGTTAATGACCTCATTCGAATGAAATTATTTTATTTATTTATCTTGTCGGCCCTTTTGCTGCCCCTTTCCGTGGCGGCACAAAGTCTGCCCTTTCAGAACGCCAGTCTGCCCGTCGACGTACGGGTGGATGACCTGGTCGGCCGCATGACGCTGGAAGAGAAAATCAGCCAGATGATGAACGACGCCCCGCCCATCGACCGCCTTGGCATCCCTGCCTACAACTGGTGGAATGAATGCCTGCATGGCGTTGCCCGGTCGGGTATCGCCACCGTCTTTCCCCAGGCTATCGGCATGGCGGCCACATTCGATGCGGAAGCCATGTTTCGCACGGCTGAAGTGATCTCCGACGAAGCGAGAGCCAAGTATCATCAAGCGTTGCGCACCGGTAGCCAGGATCAGTACAACGGACTGACCTTCTGGACACCCAATATCAACATCTTCCGCGACCCCCGCTGGGGTAGGGGACAGGAAACATACGGGGAGGATCCTTATTTAACTTCCGAATTGGGGGTCTCTTTTGTAAGAGGACTTCAGGGAAACGATGAGAAATATTTCAAGACCATTGCCACGGCCAAGCACTATGCCGTGCACAGCGGTCCCGAGTACAACCGCCATTCTTTTGATGTCCGTCTGCCCCTGCGGGATGTGTGGGATACCTACCTGCCCGCTTTCGAGAAGCTGATCAGGACCGGACACGCCTATTCCCTTATGTGCGCCTACAACCGTTTTGAGGGTAAACCCTGTTGCGGAAGCGACGAACTGCTGGTCGACATCCTGCGAAACCAGTGGGGCTTTGAAGGGTATGTGGTTTCGGACTGCGGCGCCATCAATAATTTCTACCGCACCCACAAAACCTCTCCTGATGCGGCAGCAGCCTCTGCCCAGGCCGTGATTGCAGGAACCGACCTTGAGTGTGGCGGTAGCTACAGCACGTTACTGGAGGCCGTGAAGCGCGGGAAAATCACGGAAGAGGAGATCGACGGGGCCGTCAAGCGGCTCTTTACAGCCCGCATGAGGCTGGGTATGTTCGACCCCGAGGAGCAGGTACCCTACAGCAAGATACCCTTTTCGGTGGTCACCTCCAAAAAAAGCAGCGGACAGTCGCTGGAGATGGCACGGAAGTCCATCGTCCTGTTGAAGAACGAGCAGCAGACGTTGCCGCTCGACAAGAAGATCAAAACTATTGCCGTGATTGGCCCCAATGCCGACAATCCGACTTGCCTGCTGGCAAACTACAACGGCTCACCCCCTTATATTGTGACGCCGCTCGAAGGAATACGCCGAAAGGTGGGTAAAAACACTCAGGTCATCTATCATCAGGGGGTGGGGCTGACCGATGATTCGGTCTCCATTCCGTTGAATACCAAAGGTCTATTGTTGGCTGATGGCAGAAGTGGGTTCAAAGCGGAGTATTTCAATAACCGCGATTTTGAAGGAACTCCGGCGTTTGTGCAACATGAAAAGGAGATCGATTTTTTTGGAACAAAGCAACACAATATTTTGGCCAATTTAAAACCGGGTAAGGTGGCTGCACGCTGGACGAGCGTGCTCTCCTCCGGGACGGATGGGGAGGTTGTGTTTGAAATAACCAGCGACGACAGTGGCTTTCGCCTTTTTGTGGATGATCGGCTCTGGATCGACCGGTTTTCATATCAGGAGGCACGTGTGGAATACTGTCGCGTACCGGTCAAGGCGGGCCAGAAGCGCAATATCCGTTTTGAGTTTGCGCAGGAGAACGAAGGTGGTGGTGTGAGCCTCACCACGGTGGAGCGACGGAAGAGCGACCTGGGTGCGCTGGCCGCTTCTGTGAAGTCGGCCGATGCCATCGTATTCATCGGAGGCATCTCCCCCTCGCTTGAGGGAGAGGAGATGCCGGTGCTTGTTCCCGGCTTCAATAAGGGAGACCGTACTTCCATTGCTTTGCCGCGGGTGCAGACCGACGCCATGAAGGCGTTGCAGGCTACGGGGAAACCGGTGATTTTTGTGATGCTTACCGGAAGTGCGCTGGCAATTCAATGGGAAGACGACAACCTGCCCGCCATTGTCAATGCCTGGTATGGCGGGCAGGATGCAGGCACAGCTTTGGCTGATGTGCTTTTTGGCGATTACAATCCCTCGGGGCGGTTGCCGGTCACCTTTTATGCGTCGGACAACGATCTGCCTCCTTATGAGGATTACAGCATGCAGGAAAGGACCTACCGCTATTTTACCGGCAAACCTTTGTATCCCTTTGGTCACGGGTTGAGCTATACCGATTTTGTCTATTCCGATCTTCGGATTCCCGGGACTGCTGTTACAGGAGATTCTGTGAAGGTATCGGTGTTGGTTACCAACACTGGCCTTCGGCCCGGTGAAGAAGTGGTGCAGCTCTATGTCTCCCTTTCCAACCGGCAGGTCCCCGTGCCGCTGCGCTCGTTGCAGGGCGTACAGCGCATCAGGCTCGAACCGGGAGAATCTCGCAAAGTCGACTTCACGCTTGCGCCGGAACAGTTTTCCGCTATCGATGCGTTGATGCAACGCTGTGTGGAACCTGGCACGGTATCGGTCAGCATTGGCGGAGGGCAGCCTTCCGACGAGATCATGCAAGCGAAAAAGGTCATCCGGAAAGAACTGGTGCTGACAGGTAAAAAGTGGTTTGTCCGCTGATAAACGAGAACAATCAATCATGAATTTAAAATAATTATGGGAACAGAAAACAAGGAAAAGGAATTCTTCCCCGGCATCGGGAAGATCAAATTTGAAGGAAAAGAGAGCCGCAACCCCCTGGCATTTCGTTATTATGATGCCGGGAAGACAGTCTACGGTCGCAAGATGAAGGACTGGTTCAAATTCTCGATGGCCTACTGGCACACCCTCTGTGCCGAGTCGAGCGACCCCTTTGGCGAGGAGACCAAGGACTTCGCCTGGAACAACGGCAACGGTGCACTGGAAAGGGCCAAGAAGAAACTCGACGCCGGCTTTGAGTTCATGCAGAAGATCGGCATCGAATACTTCTGCTTTCACGATGTGGACCTGGTAGATGCTGGCAACTCGCTCGGAGAATATGAAGCCAACCTGAAGGCCATTGTGGCCTATGCCAAAGAGAAGATGGCCGAGACCGGAATCAAGCTGTTGTGGGGTACCGCCAATGTATTCAGTCACAAGCGCTACATGAACGGAGCAGCCACCAATCCCGACTTCGACAGTGTGGCCTTTGCCGCCACGCAGATCAAGAATGCACTGGATGCCACCATCGAGCTGGGTGGCGAGAACTATGTCTTCTGGGGGGGACGTGAAGGATAT
>ENA-UOOI01000591-UOOI01000591.1-fermentation-metagenome-genome-assembly--contig:-NODE-591-length-45158-cov-13.688269_pt1 | contig 45158 bp, 41 predicted proteins | sample MGYA00245779_ERZ724027 | MGnify/ENA primary metagenome ERZ724027 (study PRJEB28704, sample SAMN03018318) | fermentation metagenome | biome: anthropogenic terrestrial biome; feature: soil; material...
GACAACAGATAGGAATCTTGTTTTTATTATTGTTTTGAGATAAACTAATAGTAGGCTGGATTAAAAACAAGAGGTGAATAGAATATCGTGAAGGATAAAGAGGAAGGATTAGCGGGACAAGGGTGTGAAATATTGGTTCCCTTTAGTGAAAGAAAACCGTTAGTTGAAATAGAACGAAGCATAATTAAAAAGTACAGAAAATATTTATGGAGCAAATTTATAAAAGCTATTAAAGAATTTGATTTAATCAAAGACGGAGATAAAATCGCGGTAGCTGTTTCCGGAGGGAAAGACAGTATGCTTATGGCTAAATTGTTCCAGGAACTGAGACGAAACGGAAACGCTAATTTTGAATTGAAATTTATAGCAATGGACCCGGGATATCATCCGGATATAAAAAAATTATTAATAGATAATTGTAAATATTTAAATATACCAATAGATTTATTTGAATCAGACATATTTAAAATAACCGATAAAATAGCTAAGGATTATCCCTGCTATATGTGCGCGAGAATGAGGAGGGGAGCATTATATAGAAGAGCAAGTGAACTGGGATGTAATAAATTAGCTTTGGGACATCATTTCAATGATGTTATAGAAACCATTATGTTAAATGTTTTATGTTCGGGGAATTTTAAAACAATGCTTCCCAAACTTAAATCAAGAAATTATGAGGGAATGGAACTCATAAGGCCCATGTACTATATAGAGGAAAAATATATAAAAAGGTTTATCCAGAATAGCGGAATATGGCCCTTAAACTGTGCTTGTATGGTGGCTGCCAAAAGGACGGGAAATAAGCGTTATGAAATAAAAGAATTAATTGAGCATCTTAAAGAAAACTACAAAAATGCAGATATTTCTATATTTAAAGCAGCACAAAACGTGAATATGGATTGTATATTAGGATGGAAAAAAGGCGAAAAGAAATATTCATATCTGGATTTTTATGATGAGGATTAGCTTTCTCATGAGCGGAAAGAGGAGGTGAAATAAATAGGAACTACATTGGAAGATAAGGTATTTTACGGGAATAATATTACTGCAATAAAGAAATGTGAAGATTGTACTGTATATAAAATGAAAGATGCCACAGGGGAAGGCGCTATGACTTGTTATATGATATTTCCAGGCATCGATTTGAGAGCTTTAATTAAGATAGGGATTAGTTAGTTTTAGCTAACCAATCCCTATAATTTTATATTTATCTTGCAACCCATCCTCCGTCAATAAGAATAGGTGTTCCATGGATGAAATCCGAATCATCACTTGCAAGGAATAATGCTAACTTTGCGATTTCTTCGGGATATCCGTATCTTCCGGCGGGAACGGATTTTATCGCTTCCATAACAGGGGCATCATCGTTTTTCAATATTTCTTCTGTCATTCTTGTCTTTATGGCTCCGGGGCATATGGCATTTGCTCTTATTCCCAGTTTTCCATAATCATAAGCAATCTGTTTCGTCAACCCTATTACTCCATGTTTGGAAGAAGTGTAAGCTGCCCCGCCTCCTCCGGATACAAACCCTGCAATTGAAGATAAATTGATTATTACTCCTTTTTTCTCCTTTAGCATGTAGGGAATTGCATATTTGGAGCATAAAAATGGGCCTTTTAGATTTACTCCTATTATTCTGTTCCATAATTCTTCTGATGTATCTACTACTGGAGTATAATCGTCAAGTATTCCCGCATTATTTACTAATATATCTATTTTTCCAAACTTATCTATAGTTTTTTCTATCATTTGTTTTACGTCTTCGGATTTTGAAACATCAGCTTTTACTGCTACAGCTTCTCCTCCATCTTTTATTATTTCATCAACGATGGCTCCGGCTTCTTGTGAACTACGAGAATAGTTCACTACTACTTTCGCACCTTCTTTAGCGAATTCCTTGGCTATTGCTTTGCCCATACCTGCAGCAGCTCCGGTAACTATTGCTACCTTATTATTTAATTTCATATCTTGCCCTCCTCATTGTTATAGTTTTTAAGTATTATTATAAATACCCTTTTTTTTAATATCTATTTAAAAAATTTAATTGGATTTATTACATAAAAATTGTAGCTCATATAAGGTAGATTACTTCTATTGGTCACAATAATGGTTAAGAGAAATTAATTGAAAACAAAAATATAAATATATAAACTATAATTATGAAGAAGGTAATTGGGTAAATATTAAAAAAGGTTTCTATTGGAGCATTAATGAATTAAGACGAATGAGATTTTTCTATGGGCTATAAAAAGATTATTATGGAAGGGGATAAGGATGAAAGCTTTAATAACCGAAAAATTTGATGAGGAGAAATTGAATAAACTAAGAAGTTTAGGATATGACATAATTGTAGAAAAAGAAGACGATGTAAAATTTTCAGAGAATATTAAGGACATAGAAGTTCTTTCATGTTTTGCTGTTTTCCAATCTCTTGATATTTCATTGCTGAAGAACTTAAAATTTATACAGCTTTTTAGTGCAGGAATAAATCAAGTGCCTTTGGATTTAATAAGGGACAGGGGAATATTATTAGCTAATAACAGAGGGGGATACAGCATTCCTATATCGGAATGGATAGTGCTTAAAATTCTTGAGATGGTTAAAAAGAGCAGAGAATTTTATGAAAATCAGCACAAAAAAGAATGGAAAGTCAATACTAGGTTATCGGAAATATATGGCAAGACAATAGGCTTTATCGGCACAGGGGATATAGCCAAAGAAGGGGCGAAGAGAATTAAAAGTTTTGGAACAACTGTATTGGGCCTTAATACTACGGGGAGAGATGTAGAACATTTTGATAAATGTTATAAAACGGAGAATATTAAAGAAATGGTAAGTATGTGTGATGTGGTAGTAGTATCTATGCCTTATACAGATAAGACTTACCATTTAATAAACAAAGATGTGATTGGGAGCATGAAAGACGGAGTATATATTGTAAATATATCCAGGGGAAATATAATTAATGAGCAAGATTTGATATTGGGGTTAAAGGAAGGTAAAATTGGGGGAGCGGCATTGGATGTTTTTGAAGAAGAACCGCTAAAGAAAGAAAGTCCTCTTTGGGATATGAAAAATGTAATAATCACTCCTCATAACTCATGGGTATCGGAAATGGTAAAAGAAAGAAGATTTTATATAGTATATGAAAATTTTAAAAGATATATTTCCGGAGAGAAAATTATTAACTTAGTTGATTTAAATAAGGGATATTAGATAAATATAACAATTTTATTTCGTGAAAGGAGTATCATTATCTACTTAAGAATAATTTCATGATACTTCTTTTTTTTATTTCAAATAAGTTATAATAGTTGCTATAATATTTATATAAAGAAGGCTATTCTTAATTATTACGGATAGAGAGGGAGATGCAGAATAGATAGGAGGTAATATTGTGAAACTTATTTCTTGGAATGTGAATGGACTTAGAGCGTGTATGAAGAAAGGATTTATGGATTATTTCAATAGAGAGAATTCAGACATATTTTGTATTCAAGAGACTAAGATTCAAGAAGGGCAGGTAAATCTGGAATTAGAAGGTTACTATAAATATTGGAATTATGCGGTGAAAAAGGGCTATTCAGGTACGGCTGTATTTACAAAGTCCAAGCCTATATCAGTTAAATATGGAATTGAAATTGATGAATACGATCAGGAGGGTAGAGTTATAACTTTAGAATTTGAAAAATTTTATTTAATTGATGCTTATACTCCAAATTCCCGCAGAGAATTAGAGAGACTTGATTATAGGATGAGCTGGGAAGATATATTTCTAAAATATATGAAGAGATTAGATAATTCAAAACCCGTTATTTTATGTGGGGATCTTAATGTAGCCCATGAAGAAATAGATTTAAAAAATCCTGAAACAAATAGAAAAAATGCAGGATTTACAGATGAAGAAAGACAGAAGATGACTAATATGTTGGAAAGCGGATTTATTGATACTTTTAGATATCTATATCCACAGAAAGAACAAGCCTATACATGGTGGTCCTATATGAGAAAGGCAAGAGAAAGAAATTCCGGATGGAGAATTGATTATTTTATAATATCTGAAAGACTGAAGGACTTTTTAAAAGATTCCATCATTCATTCTGATATTATGGGAAGCGACCATTGCCCCATAGTATTGGAAATGTCCGTATAGAGTATTTTTAATCATTAAAAAATGTATCTATTAACTTTTCTGCCAGTCTCTTTTCTAAAGAAGATTGTATTATCAAGAAAAAAATCATTGAAAATAAAGTTAATTTATCAAAGTTTTCTTCATTAGGATGAATTTGTTTTTGCAATTCATCTATTTTTTTTGGCATTTCTTCAGAAAAATTTTTACATTCTATTGATTGAATATCAGTAAAGTTTTTATATAAATTTTCAATGGAGATATCACTTACGGAAGATAGTAGGGAATGAATATCACCAATAGATAAAATCTGTTTTAAATGATAAATTAATATTAAAAGCATCATATGATCTTTAGAATATTTTTTCTTTTCAGGGGGAGGAAGTATTTTATTTTTTGTATAGTTATTGATCATGGTTTTGGTTAATATCTTATCTTGTTTCGTCCTTTTGAATTCTTTTAATTTATCTTCCATAAAAGTTGTCACTTGGTCCATATATAAATCAATATCCGGAATTTCCGATAAATCTATTTGTTTTAAAGAAATATTTTTCTTAATCAAATTTATCAATTCTTCTCTTTCAAAAGTCATATATATCACCTCTATTATATTATAAAGTCTCCCTTACCGTATATCAATATAATAAATTAATTTTTTTTGAAATAAAAAAATATATTGAAGTATCAATAACAATATATTATAATACATATATATTATAAAGTGGTTTTTAAAACTATTAAATTACATAAATAGATTAAGGAGTGGTTTTATGAATATAAAAATTAAGGACCCTATCAGTGCATTAACTCATTTTATAGGAGCTGTTTTATCTGTTTTTGGTACTATGATATTAGTAAAATATGTAGAGCCTATAGGAACATATAAAGATATGATTTCTGTTATTGTTTATGGGATAAGTCTTATTTTATTGTATACGGCAAGTACGGTATATCATTGGTCCCCTGCTCAAGGAAAAGTAAACAGGATCTTAAGAAAGTTGGATCATATGATGATTTATGTTCTGATTGCAGGAACATATACTCCAATATGTATGATTTCTCTTTCGGGGAAATGGCGATGGGGTTTATTAATAAGTATTTGGGTTCTTGCTGTTGGAGGAATTATCTTGAAAGCTCTTTGGATGGATGTACCTCGATGGATTTCTACAACTATCTATATTCTTATGGGATGGCTTGTGGTACTTGCTTTTTTCCCCTTAAAAGAAGTTGTCTCGATAGAAGGAGTAGGTTGGCTAATCGGAGGAGGTATCTTCTATACTGTAGGAGCAATTATATATGGTTTAAAATGGCCTAAATTTAAGTGGAGAGGATTTGGATTTCATGAATTATTTCATCTCTTTGTAATGGCAGGGAGTGCATGTCATTTTTGGATGATTTTTAAATATGTAATAGGTTCGATATAAAATTGTATTCATTTTTCAAGTTTTTATATATATTCATAAAAGCAATTGATAATTCGTATTCAACAATATTTATCAATTGCTTTTTTATAATCCATGAGGAAATCCTAATTTGCTTAATTTATTAGTGTTTCAACAGAAACCTTTTTAATTAATTTTTTCTGTAGCTAAAAATATTTTCTAAAAAAAGTGTTATTAGTAATATTTTTTAAATTATATTGTCTTTCTTTTTTCCTTATATTATTATATAGATAAATTATTAAAAGGAGGTTGTAAGAATGGGGGGTGTTTTATTAACTGTAGATTGGGATTATTTTATGCCTTATATGAAGGAATGGAAGGGTTCTTATGCGGAAAACAAATCTAATATCTTAAAGCATTGGTATAGAATATATATCGAGAGTTATATTAAAGGTATAGATATAACGAAATCTATGGATATAGGAGGTGAAGAAAAAGATTTCTGGGATAATATTGTTGAAAAGTTTCAATTAGAGAATGTTCATAAGATAGTAGTTTCCGAATCCCATGAAATGGCCTATGAAATAGCTAAGGAGGGTGACCTTAGAGAGATTTATTCCTTTGATGCTCATTCGGATCTGGGTTATGGAGGAATTGAATCCTTGAATTTTGAAGTTAATTGTGCCAATTGGCTTGGAAAGCTTTTTAGGGATGGTTTAATTAATGAGGCTAATATTATTTACAGTCCTTATAGCGCTGAAAGGGCCGAAGACTTTAAAGAGATAAATGAAAGATTTAATATTAAATATCCTACTTGAACTTCTATTTCTCAAGGGGTAGATATAAAATCAATTTATATATGCAGATCAGGGCCTTGGACTGCTCCTTGGTTGGATAAAAAGTTCTTTAAATTTATAGAAGAACCAGGTTTGCCTTTGAAAATAATAGACTGTCCATTTAGAGAATGGAATGTGGAGAAACTGAAACTATCGGATTTTATAAATTTTACTATGGGGATAAATTAACATGATGGAGGTGGCAATATGATTAAAGTTCAGGGAATTACAAAAAAGTTTAAAGATTTTATGGCTGTTGATAATGTCAGCTTTCAGGTGAATGAAGGGGATGTGTTAGGGCTTCTTGGAGAAAATGGAGCCGGAAAGACAACTATTCTTAGAATGTTAGCAACAATGCTTAGGCCTACTTCAGGCACGGCGGAAATAAACGGCTATGATCTTTTGAAACAGCCTGATAAGGTAAGAGGAGAAACAGGAATATTATTTGGAGGAGAAGTGGGAGTATATGACAGACTAACTGCCAGAGAAAATATAAGATATTTTGCGGAATTGAATAATATGAAAAAGGAAAAAGTAGATAAGAGAATTGATGAAATATCAGTTATGCTGGGAATGTCAGAATATATAGATAAAAGAGTAGGAAAATTTTCCAGAGGAATGAAGCAAAAAGTTTCCATAGCAAGATCTATAGTTCATAATCCAAATATCATGCTTTTTGATGAACCTACCTCAGGGTTGGATGTTACTTCCTCAAGGATTATTCATAACTTTATAAGATCCTGTAGGGACGAGGGAAAGATAATAATATTCTCAAGTCATACTATGAGCGAAGTAGAAGAACTTTGCGACAGAATATTAATAATTCATAAGGGAAAAGTAGCAGCAATGGGAACGACTGCCGAGTTGAAATCTCATTTTAATAATGAAAATCTGGAAGATGTATTTATGGAATTGGTAGGTGATAAGAATGAACTTTAATCATATATCTATTATATTGAAAAAAGAGCTTGTAGACATGTTTAGGGATAAAAAAACAATTATATCCAGTATACTCATACCTATAATTATATTTCCCTTGATATATGGCTTTATGGGATTAAGCCAGAAAAATATCAGCAAGGGTATTGAAGAACATGGAGTAGATATAGCTTTAGTATCGGAATCGAAAGATTCTTCAATTGTGGATTTTTTTAAAAACGATTCTGAATTTAATATTATTGAAACAAAAAATCCCCAAAAATCCCTTGAAGAAGGAGATATTAAAGCATTGATCAATATATCCGAAAATTTTGATGATAATATTTCTAAGGACAAAGTTGCATCTATTACGGTAAATTATGATGATTCAAATCAAACCTCTATTATGGCAATGAGCATAATAAGAGAAACAATATCCAAATATTCGGCCTCCATTGTTTCAAACAAGTTAAAGGATAGAGGAATAGATCCATCTATTTTAAATCCTATAAATATAAAAGAAGAGGGAATTGCGCAAGAAGGAGGAACGGGAGCTATGATTTTTTCAATGTTATTTCCTTTAATGCTTTCCATATATTCCGTTACTTCATCTCTTCCTTCAGCAACGGATAACGGAGCCGGAGAAAAGGAGAGAGGGACATTGGAACCTTTACTTACGACCCAGGTTAACAGAACATCATTATTTATAGGAAAATATCTTGCTATAACCATATCCGGGATAATAGGAACTTTTTCATCTATCTTAGGATTATTTATAGCTCAGAGATTTAATACCGAGCTTTTAGGGGAGGGAGTCAATTTTACATTTTTGTCAATAATCATGATTTCTCTTTCGGCTATATGTTTAACTCTTATTTTTTCAGCATTAGAGCTTGCAATAAGTATTTATGCCAGATCCTTTAAAGAAGCTCAGACTTATTTAAGCCCTTTGAGCATAGTGGTTATGATTCCGGCTTTTGCAACTTATATGATTGACCCGAAAAGTATTTCCACTACCTATTTTAATATACCTATCGTCAGTCAGATAAGTATAATGAAGGAGTTGATAGTGGGGATATACAATCCTGTCCACATAGCTTTATCATTTAGTTGGGCAATAATATATATTATCCTTGCTACAATCTTTGCGAGGAAGATGTTTGAGAATGAATCAGTAATATTTAGAGTATAATCATTAGGACCTTCTGTAATGGAAATTAAACTTTACAGAAGGTTTTTTTACAGTCTATAAGAAAATTTCGTTTACATTAGTATAAATTTTCTGTATTGACACTGATAATATTTGGATTGTTGCTCTATTTAGAATATAAGTATGTAGAAGTAGGTGCATATTATGAAAATTGAAAGGAAAGAAATAAAATGGCATGTTTTAATGTGGATTGTAGTGATATTTTTGTTGATACCCATTGTATTTGCTATTTCAAATTCATTTAAGACGATTTCAGATGCGATGAATAATGTATTTAATTTAATACCGGAAGAGTTTACTTTGAAAAACTATAAATATGTATTTAAAAGATTACCTTTCTTTCAAATAGTAATGAATACTTTTACGGTAGCTTTTACAGTTACTTTGTTTAAATTACTGACCAGTATTCTGACAGCATATTCATTGGTTTTTTTTAATCTAAAGTATAAGAATTTTATCTATTATTTGTTGTTGAGCACCATGTTTATACCTTTTACAGTTACCATGATACCAAATTATATGACGATATCGGCTGTGGGTTTCAGAGATAATATAATTGGTGTAATTTTACCTCAGATGGCTGATGCATTAGGGATATTTTTAATACGCCAAGCCATGAGGACCATACCGAAATCCTTAATTGAATATGCCCATTTAGAGGATATTGGTAATATGAGGACGATAAAGGATATTGTTATACCATTGACAAAACCGGCTATTACATCTACCGGAATAATTTTCTTTATTAATTCTTGGAATGAATATGTATGGCCGGTTTTAATTTTAAAATCGAAAGAAAATTATACATTATCTTTGGCACTTCAGATGTTCATCAGTTCCGAAGGAGGAACGGAATTTACGATAGCAATGGCGGTCTCCGTACTTACCATGATAATTCCTTTAATTTTATATATAGTATTTCAAAAATATATAATAGATACATTTTCTTTTTCCGGTATAAAGTAATAGGAGGGTTTAAATGAAAGACATTATATTTGATAATGGCAGGAAAAAAGGTTAACGAAGTACCAAGCGGGCAAAGAAATGTTGCCATGGTATTTCAGAATTATGCTCTGTATCCTCACATGAGTGTTGAAGACAATATAAAATATGGAATGAAGGTTCATAAGATAAGTCCCGCAGAAATAGATAAAAGGTACAAAAAGGCTATAGAATTACTGAAACTCGATGGGTTGAAAAACAGAAAACCAAAAGAATTATCGGGTGGTCAAAGGCAGAGAGTTGCTCTTGCCAGAGCCATAGTAAAGAGAGCGGACTATTTTCTTTTAGATGAGCCTTTATCTAACTTGGATGTTCAGCTAAGAGTCAGTGCAAGAAAAGGCTTGGTTGAACTTCATGATATTTTTCAGCAAACATATGTATATGTAACTCATGACCAAACAGAAGCTATGACTATAGGTAACAGAATAGCATTATTTAATAAAGGAGAATTGCAGATGCTGTCAACCCCGGAGGAAGTATATAGGAGGCCTAAAAATGTATTTACAGCTAATTTTGTAGGCTCACCTCCTATGAATATAATTAAGGGAAGATATGAACACGGAGATATATGGTTTAATGAAATAAATTATGATTTACATGATGACTGGTGTAAACTTATATCTGAAAAAAATAGCTCAGATGTAGTATATATAGGGATAAGGCCAGAAGATATCATACTAACAAAAGCAAAAGACAGGTTTTCTGTTAAAGGGACAATAAAATATATGGAAAATTACGGGAATAAAAAGGGGATTTATATAGATGTTGGAAAAACGGAGATAATAGCTCTGGTAGATAATATGGAATATGAATATGGCTCACAGATAAATGTTATTTTCAGCCCAGAAAAAATCCATGTTTTTGATGGTCAAACATTAAATTCCTTTATTAATAGATGTTGGACATGTAAATGCGAATAGTTGGAATACAGAAAAAATCATAGCTTATCATTTACACAATAATGATGGGATTCATGATTCTCATAACGGGATTAGAGAAGGCAGCTTTGATTTTGAAAAATTTATAAAGTTATATAAGACATTTACTCCCAGTAAAGATTTAATCCTTGAGTATTCCGACAGATATAAAGATAGAATTGATTATATAGCACGGGATGCGGAATGGCTGATAAACAGTTTAATATAAGTATTTCATAATTTTACCTATCTTTAACTCCGGCTTTACAATTTCTTAACAGAGGTAGATTATAATTTACTTGTAAATAAAAAGTGAGAAGTATGGAAATAATAATTTTGAGGAGGAATATTAATGAAATCAAAGAGTATATTTGCATTCCTGTGTGTGATTATTTTGGTAATGGGAATTTTTACAGGTTGTGGGAAGAAAGATGATACTGCACCGGCAGGAGATCAGACAAATGGAGAATCCAGAAAAATATTAGTCAATGGGTCCACGTCAGTACAGCCCTTAGCTGATGAATTGGTTAAAAAATATAAAGAAGCTCATCCAAATGATGTAATAGATATTCAGGGCGGAGGTTCAGGAGTAGGAATAAAGGCAGCAATGGACGGAACATCTGATATAGGAATGTCTTCAAGAGAACTTAAAGATGAAGAAAAGTCGTTAAAAGAGTATAAAATAGCTATTGATGGAATAGCCGTCATAGTTAATCCGGCAAATAGTGTAGAAGATCTTACTACAGAGCAAATCAGAAAGATTTATACAGGTGAAATTAAAGACTGGAGTGAAATAGGCGGAAAATCAGGAAAGATAACTGTTGTAACCAGAGAGGAAGGTTCAGGAACAAGAGGAGCCTTTATAGAATTAACGGGATTGGAAGTTGAAGAGAATGGCAATAAAGTTGATAAAACTATGGCCGGAGCAATAACTCAAGGATCAACGGGAGCAGTTATGACCACAGTTGCGGGAGATGAAAGTTCCATAGGATTTGCTTCCTTTGGCAGCGTAGAAGGTTCTAAGGATTTAAAGGTTTTAAAAGTTGACGGAAATGAATGTACGGAAGATAATATATACAGCAGCACTTATAAATTAGCCAGACCGTTTTTATTGGTAACGAAAGAAGAGCCTACAGGACTTGCAAAAGATTTTATTGATTTTGTATTAAGTGATGAAGGCCAGAATTTAATAGAGGAAAATCATTATTTAAAAGTAAAATAGTAGGCTTTGTTTAAAAAGGCAGGAACATTGGGAAAAGCAGTGTTCACTGCCTTTTTTATTAATTATATTTGTCCCTGAATGGGTTTTAAAAGAGGCTTTCTAAGTTCAACAAAGGCCTCTTTTATTTTGAAAATTTTTATGGGTATTTGGGCATCATACTTAACATGGATTTAACATAATTTTAACATCATGTTAACATAGAAATAACATGAGAATATTATGATGATTTATGAATGAGGATGAATGTGGAGGTGGAAATGTGAAATTTCACGAGAGATTAATTGAAATTATACTGTTTTTATGTGCTCTGACTGCCATATTTGGTTTAGTATTGATTACCTATTTTATTTTCAGAGAGGGAGTTCCCATAATGTTTAAATATGGCATAAAGAAGTTTTTATTGGGAACGACATGGGCACCTTTAAGATATGAATATGGGATATTTCCTATGATAATAGGAACAATTCTTACTACTTTAGGGGCGTTAATATTAGGGGTTCCTATAGGAGTAGGATGTGCTGTATATTTAGCTGAGATCGCTAATGAAAAATTTGCGAAGATAGTAAAGCCCGCAATTGAATTATTGGCCGGAATACCATCAGTAATATATGGACTATATGGACTTACTGTAATCGTTCCTTTTATTAAAAAGGTATTTAATAATCAAGGATTTAGTATTTTAGCGGGAAGTATAATACTTGCCATAATGATATTGCCTACAATAGTAAATATTTCTGAATCCGCCATAAAAGCTGTGCCTTCTACATATAAGGAAGGTTCCCTTGGTTTGGGTTCTTCTCATTGGCAAGCCATATATCGCGTAATAGTTCCATCTGCGAAATCAGGAATTACCGCTTCCGTTGTATTGGGAATGAGTAGGGCTATTGGGGAAACTATGGCGATTATTATGGTACTTGGAAATACCGCTATTATTCCTCAAAGTATATTATCTCCTGCAAGAACTCTTACAGGAAATATAGGAATCGAAATGGGATATGCATCTGCAGAACATCAAAAAGCTTTATTTGCCACAGGTGTTGTATTGTTTATATTTATAATGATATTAAATATTATAGCGAATATGATATATAATAGGGCAGGTGAAAACAAATGAAAGATGATATGGAACATAAAAATTCTATTGCATCTACGAAAAGAGCGGAAAAATTTGCATTTGGTATAATAAAATTTTGTGGTATAATAACTATCATAATTTTAGTTGCAATAATAGGTAAAATTCTTATTAATGGTATACCTCATTTATCGTGGGATTTTCTAACAAAAGAGCCTGAAAATATGGGGAGAGAAGGAGGAATTTTTTCCGTTATTATAACTACAATATATCTCACGTTGTTTTCTATCATAATAGCCGGACCTATAGGAGTCTGTGCGGCTATATTTTTAACCGAATATGCAAAGGAGGGAATTATATTAAAAACCATCAGATTTGGAACAGAATCGTTAGCAGGGGTTCCTTCAATAATATTTGGCTTGTTTGGATATGTATTCTTTGTAGTGGCTCTTAATTTAAAATATTCCATAGTATCCGGAGGACTTACTCTTACTTTAATGATAATTCCTACTATAATCAGAACTTCCGAAGAAGCTATCAAAGCAGTTCCCGTATCATACAGGGAAGGAAGTTTGGCTTTAGGAGCTACTAAGTGGCAGACAATATATAAAGTTGTAATTCCTGCGGCTATGCCCGGGATAATGACGGGAATAATATTGGGAATCGGCAGAGTAATAGGAGAAACGGCAGCGGTTATATTTACAGCAGGAAGTTCTCTTGGGCTTCCGGAATCCATATGGAGGCCGGGAAGGACCATGGCCGTTCATCTTTATATATTAGCATCGGAAGGATTATCGCAAGGGAATACTTATGCGACTGCCACAGTATTAATAATTACCGTTTTGATAATTAATCTTATAGCCAATAAATTAATGAAAAAACTTTCCAAAGCATAGGAGGATAAAAATGATAGAGAATGAAACGAAGAATAAGATAGAAATTAAAAACTTGAATTTATATTACGGAGATTTTCATGCTCTTAAGGATATAAATATAAATATAAAAGAAAAGAGTGTGACAGCCCTTATAGGACCTTCAGGCTGTGGAAAGTCCACATTTTTAAGAACTTTAAATAGGATGAATGATTTAATAGACAGCGTTAGAATAGAAGGTTCCTTAAAATTAGACGGGATAGATATAAACCAGTATGACGTAATTGATTTAAGAAAAAAGGTGGGAATGGTTTTTCAAAATCCTAATCCCTTTCCTATGTCCGTATATGAAAATATAGTTTATGGACCTAAAATACACGGGATAAAGAATAAGAAAAAATTAAATGAAATCGTAGAAAAAAGTTTAAACAAAGCGGTTCTTTGGGATGAGGTAAAGGACAGACTTAATAAATCAGCTTTAGCTCTTTCCGGAGGACAACAGCAGAGGCTTTGTATAGCAAGAGCATTAGCGGTAGAGCCGGATGTTCTATTGATGGATGAACCTACATCAGCTCTTGACCCTGCATCCACTTTTAAGATAGAAGATTTAATTGGACAATTGAAAAATGATTATACTGTCGTAATAGTTACCCATAATATGCAACAAGCAGGAAGGATTTCTGATGATACGGCCTTTTTCATGCTGGGAGAAATAGTTGAATTCGATTCTACGGAAAATATATTTTTTAATCCTAAAGATAAAAGAACCGAAGATTATATAACAGGAAGGTTCGGATAAAATTGAGATGGAGGTGAAAATTCATGACGAGAAATTATTTAGATAAGGATTTGGCAAATTTACATGATTTGATTCTAAAAATGTGTGAATTGGTAGTAAAATCTTTAAACGATTCTATTAAGTCATTAAGAAACCAGGATACAAAGTTGGCTGAAGAAGTGATAAATTTAGATGATGAAATTGATAGAATGGAAGTAGAAATAGAGACAGCTTGTACGAGACTTATTGCTCTTCAACAGCCGGCAGCTAAGGATCTAAGATTAATTACCGCAACATTTAAAATAATTACCGATTTAGAAAGAGTTGCCGACCATGGTGTTGATATAGCTAAAATTACAAAGAGAATTTATAAAGAAAAATATATTAAAGAATTAATAGATATACCCAGAATGGGAGAAATTGTAACAGGAATGTTGAAAGATAGTATATCTGCATATATGGATGAAGATATGGATAGAGCAAGAGAAATATCAAAAAGAGATGACATAGTAGATGCATTATATTCTCAGATTTTTAGAGAACTGTTGGTATTAATGATGGAAGATACGAAAAAGATTAAACAATCAACTTATTTTCTTCTTATAAGCCAGTATATAGAAAGGGTTGCGGACCATGTCACAAATATTTGTGAAAGCATTATATATATGGTATCGGGAGAACATACGGATTTAAATGAATAGCAGTTGTTCTTAATAAAAAAGGCTTCTATTGAAATATTAATATTAAGAAAGCCTTTTTTATTAAAGAATGTATTAATTGGTGTTGTTTTTCAGCAAATCTCTGATCTCTTCAAGATACTTTTCTGAAGGAGTTAACTTAGGTTCTTTATCATGCTCCTCCTCTTTCTTCTTTTTAAAAAAAGAACCTGTTAATTTAATGAATAAAAATATAGCAAACGAAATAATCAAGAAATCTATTACTGATTGTATGAATTCTCCATATTTTATACTTGCATTGCCTATTGTTAATGATAAAGAAGAAAAATCTATTCCTCCGATTAGTATTCCGACTAAAGGCATAATAATGCTGTCGACCAGAGATGATACTATTTTGCCGAAGGCTCCGCCTATAACTACAGCTACAGCTAAATCCACTACATTTCCTTTTAAAGCAAACTCCTTAAATTCTTTTAACATATTTATTCCTCCCTTTGCAATATTGATATGATCATTAAGTTCATAAATTTTTTATAAATTAAGCTTGTCCGTCATATTCTTTTAAATATATACCCTTTTTATAAGGGAAGTTCAATTTTAATTTTTGTGCCTTTATCTTGTTCGCTTGTTACATTTATAATTCCTTCATGGCTTTCTATTATCCACTTTGCGATGGGAAGTCCAAGACCTGTACCGCCTTTCTCCCTATTTCTTGCCTTATCGGCCCGATAGAATCTGTTGAATATATGAGGAAGATCCTTTTTCGAAATTCCTATCCCCGTATCTTCAATTGTTATAATTGCAGTATAATTCTTTTTCCAAGAGTTTATTTTAATGGTTCCTTTAGGAGGAGTGTATTTTATACTGTTATCTATAAATATCCTTAAGGATTCCTTGATGAGATTCCTATCAGCATTTATAATAAATTCTTCATTCTTTTCCATTGATATTATGTGAGAATTATCAATCATTTTGGTTTCAATTACAGTTTCATCAATGATTTCATTAAACATAAATTTTTCTTTGTGTATTTTTTGAGTGTGTTTATCACTTCTTGCTAAAAACAATAAATTTTCTATTAAGTGTTTCATATTTTCGGATTCGTCCTTAATGGCCTGGATGGATTCATTTAAAATGGCCTTATCATCCTTTCCCCATCTATCAAGAAGATTTATATATCCCTGTATTACGGCAATGGGAGTTCTGAGTTCGTGAGATGCATCGGATACAAACTGATTTTGCCTTTCAACAGATTCCTGGATTCTGTCCAGCATGCTATTGAAAGTTATAGCAAGCTCTTTTAATTCATCCTTAGAACCTTTTACATCAATTCTTTTATCTAAGTCATCTATTGATATTTTTTTAGCCATATCAGTTAAATTATTTATAGGAGAAATAAGTTTTTCACTATTTTTTACGCTTATCATGATAACCATTATAATCCCTGTTATATTGGAAAAGATCAAAATTGTAAAGAGAAAATTACTGTAATTAAGTATTTTTTCATTATTAATATAGTAGTTAAAAACTCCTAAAGTTATCACGTCCGTTATAATTGATATTAGTATGAATATAAATACATAAGTAAAGGCAAGTTTAAATTTAATGGAAAATCTAAGCTTATTGGTGATCTTATCTGTAAATTTAAATATTAAATTGGATATAAACTTTAATATTAACAACAATACGATTATAATTAGTTTAACAAAATTAAATATAAATTTTATTGTTGATATAATTTTTAAAATTATACCGTGTATCTTTTCAAAAGAAGATTTTTGATTATTCATCTTTTAACTGATACCCCACTCCACGTATAGTATAAATAAATTTTTTGTTATATTTGTCATCAATTTTGCTTCTCAGATAACGTACATATACATCAACTATATTAGTATTTCCAACATAGCTGTATCCCCAAACTTTTTCAAGTATATTGTCTCTGGTGAGTACCAATCCTTTGTTTATCATGAGATATTTTAACAAATCAAATTCCTTCTTAGTTAAATCAATAGGATTATTGCTGTAAGTGACAAGATACTTTTCCGTATCCAAAATTAAATTATCAACTTGAATGATGTTTGAATTTGATGGTAGAGCAGCATTTTTTCGTTTGAATATTACTCTGATCCTTGCTAAGAGTTCTTCTATTGCAAAAGGTTTTGTGATATAATCATCAGCTCCGATATCCAAACCCATCACCTTATCCGTTATATCATCTTTGGCAGTTAGGATAATTACAGGAGTTTCAGAAGTTTGTCTTAGCCTTCTTAATATCTCCATCCCATTTAATGAAGGAAGCATAACATCAAGTATAATCAAATCGTAATCTCCATTTATGGCTTTTTCCAGTCCTATTCTTCCATCCTGCTCCATATAAGTTATATATCCTTCATGCTCTAATTCCAACTGAATAAACCTGCTGATTTTTATTTCATCTTCTATAATAAATATCCTTTTTTTTGCCATGTTATTCCTCTCCTTAAAAACAGCTCTTTTTAATATTATAACTTTTTTATAATATTAAAACCATACAAATAAACCTGCTGAATATTTATTCAGCAGGTTTATTTTTTCATTATATTTCTTTAAATTCTTTTATAACTTTATCTGTAGTGGAGCTAACAGTATTACTGAATTTATCAATCTTGTTGTTTATTCCCCATTCTTTATTGTCACTTCTTTCAAGGCGTATCTTATGGTGTGTGATAACAATTAATATTAATACTATTAAGGATACGGGGAAGGTAAAAATTCCTATTAATATTGCTAAAAGAGAAGAAATGTTTAATACTGTTTTTTCATCCTTTAGTACAACGAATTTTATTTTGTTCAGTTTTTGTATGACTTCTTTAATGCCGTTTATAAAAGAAGAATCTCCAATTTTTATGCCATCAGCTTTGATTCTGTTCTGCTCTTCGAGATATGTTAAAGCTTCAACTATATTGCCGTTATTCCTTTCTAATGCATCTTTAGCTTCCTTATAACTTACATTGGCTCTCTTTCTTAATATGTCAATTTGTTCAAGAGTAATATTCACGCTAATCCCTCCAATCAATTATTTTTTCCTTTATATATAGGATAATATAGTAAAGTTAGAGGAATATTAGTGAAACATTAAAATTTCATTAGAATTTAAAAAATTATATAAAAGATTAATATTCTAATTTTATATTGAAATTTATAGCTAATTGTAAATATAATTAAAGATAAAGGAAGAAAACGATTTATGAATTTATATTCCTAAGGAGAGAAGATAAACATGAATTTGATATATTGTAAGATGTTTGGCACCCCTGTTATTATGAATAATAACAAAAAAATTTTTTTTCCGTATAAAAAAGCTGAGGCCTTATTTTATTATATGGTTTTAAAGAAACAGGTAAGCAGAGATGAACTGGCAGGTCTTTTTTGGGCAGATAAAGATGAAAGTATTGCAAAAAAAAATTTGAGAAATGCCATATATGAGGTTAAAAAATCTTTCAATGAAGAAGTGTTTATATCTCCGATAAATTCTATAGTAATGCTAAATCCCGAAATAAACATAAAATCAGACGTAGACATTTTTTTAAAGGATCATGAGAAAAGTATTGAAGTATATACGGGAGAATTTCTTCAAGGATTTTTTATTAAAGATGCCGAGGGATTTGAAAAATGGTTAGACAAACTTAAAGAGGATTTTAGAGAACAGTATATAACAAAAATATATGAAAGAATAGAAGAAGATGAAAAGAAATCATATTTTAAGGACATTGGAAAATATGCTAAGCTTATAATAGCTGCAGACGAATTTGATGAAAAAGCTTATGGAATATTGATGAATTACTATAAAAATACAGAAAATTATGGGAAAGCCGTAAATGTATACAATAACCTTTCTCAATTGTTGAAAAAGGAATTGGGAATAACGCCTGACTGGCATACCGAAGAAATTTTCAAGGAGATAATGAAGATAATAAATAAACGTAAAAAACCGGAAAGTATGACTTCGAAAGAGTTTTTCTATGGAAGGAATAATGAACTCAAGATACTGAAAAATAACTATGAGAATTTTACACTCGGAAACAATGGAAAATCAGTAATTATTGTTGGAGAAGCTGGAATAGGCAAGACTGGACTTAAAGATAAATTTATTAAAGGTATCAATGAGAAGGAAGTTTATATATTTGAAGCTGATTGCTATCAGGTAGAAAAAGAATATCTTTTAAAACCATGGGACATCATTCTTTCGGAAATATCTGATGTACTTGAGGATGAGAAAATAAATATCCCACAAATATGGGAAGATATTATTTCAAGAGTATTTCCTCAATTTCATAAAAAAGAGAAAGATAATGATAATGATATCAAATATATAGAGAGCATTGGAAATGTTAAATATGAAATAATATCGGATATTTTGATATATATATTAAAAAGGATTATTGAGAAAAAAAAGGTTGTTTTTATATTTGAAGATATTCAGTGGATGGATAATGAAAGCTTGTCTCTTTTAACAAGCGTGATTCTTCACCAGCAAAAAAATGATGTTATATTTATTGTCACTTGCAGAAATGAATATGATAGTGATGTAGATAAATTTGTGACTATTATGGATAGTTATAATAAATTAATAACTATAAATTTACCGAGATTTACAGAAGAAGAAGTAAAAATGTTTGTAAAAACTCTCTTCCCGGATATTCATATATCGGATAAAACGCTTCGGAAGATATATTCTGAAACAGAAGGAAATACATTTTTTTTGACGGAATATTTAAATATAATAAAATCCAATGGAGACACCAATATAATGTCTATAAAAATGAAGGATATACTCAAAAGCAGATTCTTGTATATATCGGAAGAAGGAAAAAAGATATTGAATATTGCATCCATTTTTTTCGATGGCGTTCCTTTGGAAATACTGAAAAATTTGACGGGAAAAGAGGATTTGGAACTTATAGATATAATTGAAGAATTAGAAAATAAATTTATACTAAAAGAACTTAAAATTGACGGTGAAATCAATTTTAAATTTACTCATCAGAAGTTGAGAGAATTTGTTTATATGAATCAATCTGAGGGAAGAAAAAGAATTTTACATAATAAGATAGGAGATTTACTGGAAAAAAATTTATCAAGCGACAAAGCGGATATAAATGAATACCATAAACTCATGTACCATTATTTCAATGGCAGCAATAAAATAAAATATCTGAATTATAAGATAAAAAGTCTAAACTATTATTTAAATTTCAGCCATGAATTGTTTCCTATAATTATTGATTCAAATAATGATATATATAAACATGCATATTTTAGCAGGGAACAGACAATTAAATATCTAAAGAATATAGAAGAATTGCTAAAAGAAATAAAAGGGAAAGGAAAACCTAATAATGAAATATTAAAATTGGAGATAGCTTTTTTTCATATAAAAGGCAGGTATTTGATTAGGGACGGAAATTATGAACAAGGTACAGAGTATATAAAAAGAATGATTAAAGAATCCTTAGACATTGAAGACAGAGATCATGCACTTGAAGGTTATAAACAAATGATATATTTTTGTATACAGACTAATGAGACGGAAGCTATGGTGAAGTATGTGGAACAGGGGTTGGATATAGCAATGGAGTGTAATTACCATAAGGAAATAGGAATATTGTTAAGGCTTAAAGGGCTGTATAGGATAATGTGCGGAGAATATAAGGAGGCGGAAGAATTACTAAATAAATCTATAAATACATTTAATATAACTGAGCAGATAGCAAGTAAATATTCATTAAGCATTGCAGCATCCTATAATTATATAGGAGAAATAAGAAGACTTAATATGAAATTTGATGAGGCGCTAAACTACTATGACAAAGCTATAGCTATGTGTGAGAACAAAAATTCGCTGACGAGTTTAGCCATATTCAATATAAATGCAGGTCAAGCGGCATTTGAGATGGGCGATTATAAAAAATCAAAGAAATATTTTGAAAAAGCTTATGAACTGTATAATCAATTTGATTCTGTATGGAGAAAAGCTATATTAGGGGCTTTTATGGCTTTAATAAATATAAAAGAAAATGATTATTATAAAGCATTGGAATGTTTAAGGAATGCCGATATTTATTCTCAAAGGATGAAAAATCCTCATGAAATGGGAATTGTATACCGGGTAAAGGCAGAAGTAAGAATAGCAATGGAACATAACGAAAAATTATATAATGTATTCATTCAATATTTAGACAGAAATGCAAACTATTATTGTGAAGAAGGAATGAAATATCTTAAAATTGCAAGAGAAAATTATGAAATAGAAGTGATAAATACTTTGAGAGATGGAAGGCAATAGGATTTTCTATAGGTTATAAAATGGGCCATATCCCATAGCTACAGCTATCATCAGGGAAATAACTGCTATTAAATTCCGTTAATAATAAAGATTGCACCTACTTAATAAAGTCATAATTATATATTAACTTTTTAGATAAAAATTATTTTATTGCTTTCGCATTTAATTATAAAATATTGTATAATGTTAATTGGATAATTAAGTAAGGGAGAAGAAAAATGGATATTTATGATGTTCTGAAAACTTATTTTGGATATGATAAATTTAAAAAGGGACAAGAAAGATTAATTAGAGGAATACTTAAAGGAGAAGATGTGCTGGGAATAATGCCTACGGGAGGAGGAAAATCTCTGTGCTATCAGTTGCCGGCGGTTATTCTTCAAGGTGTTACTATAGTGATTTCTCCTCTGATATCGTTGATGAAAGATCAGGTGGATTCTCTAAATGAGATGGGAATAAAAGCTACATTTATTAATAGTTCCCTTGACCATAAAGAATTTATTGAGAGATTATACGATGTGAAAGCAGGAAAATATAAAATATTATATATTGCTCCGGAGCGTTTAAATACAAAAATTTTTATCAATTTGACCGAAAGCATAAATATTTCTTTTATTGCAGTAGATGAAGCTCATTGTATAAGTCAGTGGGGACATGATTTCAGGCCGAGCTATCTCCAAATTCCACAATTTATAAAATCGTTGAAATATCGACCTCCTGTTGGAGCTTTTACAGCTACGGCCACAAAAGAAATAGTAGGAGAGATAAAAGAATTAATAGGATTAAGTGATCCTATAGAATCCATAACGGGATTTGACAGACCTAATTTGTTTTATCAGGTAGTTAAAGTTAATGATAAGTTTTCCTATGTTTTAAATTATTTAAAGAACAACTATGAAGAAGATTCAGGAATAATATATTGTGCTACCAGAAAAACCGTGGAATCCCTGTTTAAAAAACTTACGGAAAGAGGAATCTCCGCTGTCCAGTATCATGGCGGAATGAATTCGGAAGAGAGGCAGGAAAATCAGGACAGTTTTATATTTAACAGATCTCGGATAATAATTGCAACAAATGCTTTTGGGATGGGGATAGATAAACCGGATGTAAGATTTGTAATTCATTATAATATGCCTAAAAATATGGAGGCATATTATCAGGAAGCAGGCAGAGCGGGAAGAGACGGACAAAAAAGTGATTGCATACTTCTTTATTCTCCTGGGGATATTGTTAAACAAAAATTTATTATTCAAAATAGTAATTTTTCTTTGGAGAGAGAAACTGTGATGTATGAAAATCTTCAATATCTCGTAGATTATTGCAATACTGATGAGTGTTTGAGAAATTTTATATTATCTTATTTCGGAGAAACTCCGGAAAAGAAAAATTGTAACAATTGCGGTAATTGTTTGGACAAGTCCGAGATGATTGACGTAACCATAGAAGCTCAAAAGATTTTATCATGTATATATAGAACCCATGGAAGATTCGGGCTGGGTACTATAATACAAGTATTAAGAGGTTCAAAAAATAAGAAAATATTGGAGCTTGGCCTTGATAAAGTATCCACCTATGGAATAATGGCAGACTATAGTGAATGGGCAGTAAGAGAAATTGCCATGACATTAACGTCAAAAGGATATATAGAAATTACCGCAGATAAATTTCCCATATTGAAATTTACAACAAGATCAAAGGAAATCTTGACAGGTAAGGTTAAAGTTTATCATAAAAGATATTTAATAGAGAAAAAGATGGAAATAGAAAAGCCTGTGAAAAAAATAGGCATAGAAAAATTTGACGAGAATTTATTTATAAAATTAAAGGAATTAAGATACAAAATATCTCAAAAGAAAAGTCTTCCTCCATTTATGATATTTCACGATTCCACTTTGCGAGAAATGGCTTCCTATCTTCCTAAAAATAGAGAAGAACTTTTGACAATAAGCGGGGTCGGAATTAAAAAATATGAAAGTTACGGAGAAGACTTTATATCAGTAATTAAAAAATATTGTGAGGAAAATGAGATTGAATTAAAACCGTCAAAGGCTGCGGCTTCTGTGGAAGATGAAAAATACAACAGATATAAAATTACATACGATTGTTATCTGAAAGGTCTTTCTTTAGAAGAAATTGCAAAAATAAGAAATTTTACGGTTAATACTATAATCGAACATCTTAAAAAATGTGAAGGGAATGGTTTAGAAGTAGATTGGTCAAGATTTATTGACGATTCCCTTAAGGAAAAAAGAGTATTAGACGCTATAAGAAAATTGGGATTAAAAAGATTAAAGCCGATTAAAGAATCTTTACCGAAAGACATTACCTACGAGGATATTAAAATCATAATGGCAAAAAACCAGTTGGAAATACAATAATGTTTTACTGATTATTGCAATTAATTTGGGAAGGAAGGTTTATTTCTATTAATCTTTTTAAATTTTTTTCAAACTGAATATCCCATTGAGAAGTTCTTTTTTTGAATTTAGTATAATACCTGTGATTTTTTCGGAGTTCTTTATTTATATATCTTTGCTCTAATAATTGTTCAATATTCTTTGAATTTATAATAAGACCGTTTTGATTTATACAAAAAGCGTTTTTGGCAAGGGCTAAGGCAGCAAGGCCATAATCCTGAGTAACAATGATATCCCCGCTTTTGGCCTTATTGGCGATATAAAAATCAGCACTATCCGGAGATTTGTCTACAGTAACTATAGAAGCATACTCATCATATATTTCATGGCAATAGTTTTTAACTACAATTACATCCAAGTTATAAGATTTACCTATTTCAATTGCCAAATGAACAACGGGACATCCGTCGCTGTCAATAAGTATTTTCATAATTTATCACCCTTTAATATTATAACACAGATATTCAAATTATATGAATAAGGGTGAAGGTATTGAGAAAATTAAAATTTCCTTAATATATATTTGACATTATTGTAAAATAAAATTGTAGCGAATAACAATACGATTAAAAGTTACAAAATTTCGTCTAATCACTCAGTCAAAAGGCATTAAATGGGTTATATCTGTAGTATTACATTTTTGAGGGAATTGAAATCCTGTGATTGAGTGGGAATACAAAAAGTATTTAAAGATAATAGAGGGAGGAAGTATGAATGTCAAATAAAACGAGAATAGAAGATTATGATATTAAAATAGGGAAAATGGTTAAAGGAAGATTGAATAAAATAACGGATGTGGAAGGTGTAAAAGTAGGGCATTGTACAATAGATACTCAGGAAGACAAAACGGGAGTTACGGTTATATTGCCTCATGGAGAAAATATATTTAAAAATAAGTTGATTGCTGCAGCTCATGTTTTTAACGGTTTCGGAAAGACTACAGGCCTTATTCAGATTGATGAACTGGGGACATTGGAAACGCCTATAGCATTGACAAACACATTAAATGTAGGAATTGTTTATGACAGTATTGTGGAATATGTGATAAATGAATGTGAAAAGGATAATATAAAAGCAGAGTCAATAAATCCTATAATATGTGAATGTAATGACTCCGGATTAAGTAATATCAAAAATAGGGCTGTAAGGAAAGAACATGTACTTAAGGCAATAGAATCTGCCTGTGAAGATTTTGAAGAAGGAGATGTGGGAGCGGGAAAAGGGACGAGCTGTCACCAGTTGAAGGGAGGAATAGGTTCTGCATCCAGAATCATAGATTTAAGCGGGGGAAAATATACTGTGGGAGTATTGGTACAGTCAAATTACGGACTTCTTAATGATTTTACTATAAATGGTAATAATGTTGGAAAGAAAATATTGCACAAAATGAAAGTGGAGGAGAAAAAAGATAAAGGTTCGATAATAATGATTGTAGCTACCGACTTGCCTGTATCCAGCCGGCAATTAAAAAGGATATGCAAAAGGACAAGTATAGGATTAGCAAAATTGGGATCTTATATGGGAAATGGCAGCGGAGAAATTGTCATTGGATTCTCAACGGCAAATATTATAAATAGTGATGAAAGAGATGATATATTTAATATAAAGATGATAAAAGAAGGTAAAATTGATTTGGCCTTTAGAGCGGCAGCGGAAGCATGTGAAGAAGCGGTATTGAATTCCATGATTACTGCCCATAGTGTAAGAGGATATAAAGGTAATATAAGGAGAAGTTTAAAGGAATTTGATGAATATTTATAATTATATTTATTTGGCTAACCTATAAACTTTATAAGTTAGCCAAATTTTTAGATATATTTTTCCATATTCCATATATCCGTTACCCAGTCTTCAAAGAATTCTTTTTCATGGCAAACTAAAAGTATAGTTCCTCCATAATTGATTAAAGCTTCCTTCAGAGCATTTTTGGCATCTGCATCAAGATGATTGGTAGGTTCATCTAATAAGAGCCAATTACTGGGAATCATCATTGATCTGCACAGTCTTACCTTTGATTGTTCTCCACCGCTTAAAGATGAAATTTTTTGCAGAATATGTTCCTGTCTTAAACCGCATTGAGCCAAGACTCCTCTTATTTCTTGCTGTTTTTTTTGAGGGAAGTCCTTCCATATTTCTTCTAAAGGAGTATAGTTCGTGGACTTTGTTTCCTGTTCAAAGTATACGGGGTAAAGATAGTTTCCCATATCTATTTTTCCTGTTAGGGGAGGGATTATTCCCATGATTGTTTTTAGTAAAGTTGATTTTCCGATACCGTTACATCCTACAACAGCAATTTTGTTTCCTCTCATTATCTTGAGATTTAGATTTTTAATAATAGGATAGTAATATCCTATGTTCATGTTAGTACATCTAAAGACCAATTCTCCGGAATTTCTTGCTTCCTGAAAGTTGAAATGGGGTTTTGAAATTTTCAAAGGTTTTTCTATCTTCTCCATCTTTTCCAACTGTTTTCTTCTGCTTTGGGCTCTTTTAGTAGTGGATGCTCTGACAATATTTTTGTTTATGAATTCCTCCATCTTATTTATTTCTTTTTGTTGTCTGTTATACATGTCTGTATATCTTTTGGTTTCTTCATCTTTCAGCATTAGAAATTTTTTATAATTTCCAGGGTATCTTTTTAAATATCCAAATTCAATATTAAATATTACATTTGTTATATTGTTGAGAAAAATCGTATCGTGAGATATGACTATGAAGCTGTTAGGATAATTGTTGAGATGATCTGCAAGCCAATCTATATGTTCTTTATCGAGATAGTTAGTAGGTTCATCCAACAGAAGAAGGTCAGGATTCATTAAAAGAAGCTTTGCGAGCTTTAGTTTTGTTCTCTGGCCTCCGCTCAATTTATCCACGGAAGTATCCATCCCTAATTGATACAGTCCCAGGCCTCTTGCCACATTTTCTATTAAGCTGTCTATTTTATAAAAATCGCTTCTGTCAAGCCTGTCTTGGAACTTTCCATATTCATTAAGTAGTTTTTTCATTTTCTCTGAATCTGAATTTGTACAAGACATACTATCTGAAATTTTTATCATTTTTCTTTCAATAAGATATAATTTATCAAAAGCAGATTTCAGCCAATCTTTGATACTATATTCCTTGTTGAATTCAGAATGTTGATCAAGATATCCGATATTTATAGATGACGATTTATAAACGGACCCTTCGTCCGGAACCAAATTTCCCATTAAAATATTAAAGAATGTGGTCTTTCCTGCACCGTTAATTCCGACTAACCCTGCGTGTTCTCCCTTTTGAAGAGCGAAAGATATGTTTTTTAATACCGGTTTATCTCCAAAAGAAAAACTTAAATTTTCAACATTTAAAACACTCATATAAATTCCCTCCTAAATAAAAAAGGAAAGAGAATATTAATATTCTCTTTCCTTAAAGTCATAGTTTTATATTGTCATAAATTGAAACATCATATTAAGAAAGCTTTTTTTGAAACCCAAGTAATGTCAGACATTAGGGCAAATTAAGACTTCCCTTTAAGTTATAAAAAAGAGTTTTAATATATCTCGTGAATTCTTATTAAATTTGTTTGCTTAAAAAAGGGCAGACTTCTCCCTTGGTTTAAGCTAAACAATTTAAAAGAATTCCACACTGATACACTAAACTCTCATCTCCTTTAAAATCAATTATTTATATTATTATACAATATCGCTCAAAAGATGTAAAGGATTTTTAAATATAAACTTTTGGCGCTTTTCATTAAAAATTTAGTAAAACGGGTTAAGTTAATTGTGAGATATCCGATATATAAATAGAAACTTAATTAAAGGATAAAATCCAATTTTGGATTTTGTGAAAGTGAAATTTTAATGAGGCATACTACAGCAATAATATGTATGATACGTTTTTCTATAGCAGGATACTGAAGAACAGTCATGGATACATAAGAGTAGGGTAAGCCAATTGAGAAGGAGGTTTTATATTGTCAAGATCAAAATCGACATGGATCGGATTAATAATTGGTGTAGGATGTATAGCTATTTCAATTATGGCATCAGGTGATATTAGAACATTTTTAAACTTGCCTTCGTTTTGTATTACAATAGGTGGTACGGTGGGAGCTGTTGTTTTATCATTTCCAGTGGACAGGCTAAAAACCCTTAGGCCGGTTATGAAGAAAGCATTTATCAATGAAAAATTTGATGTAGAAAAAGACATTGACACCATAGTAAGCCTTGCTGAAATTACAAGGAAGGAAGGATTTCTTGCCCTTGAAGATACGGTTGATGAAATTACCGATGATAAATTTTTAAAGGAAGGTATAATGCTCATAATAGATGGTGCCGATAAGGATCAGCTCATGGAATCCTTACAAACGGAGATTTATTTTATGAAGCAGAGACATAAGAAAGGGTGGGAAATGCTGGACATGATAGGAAGTGAAGTAACATCTCTTGGCCTTGTAGGGACGTATGTCGGCCTTATTCCTATGCTCATAAATTTAGAGGACCCAACTAAATTAGGGCCTTTAATGGCTATTGAATTGGTCACATCTTTTTATGGAGCTTTTCTTGCTTATGTTATTTTTTTGCCTATGTCTAAAAGGTTAAAGGTTATGAATGCAAACGAGGTAACAAGGAAAGAGTTGTTTATTGAAGGCCTTATGGCTATTGAAGAAAGTCAGAACCCGAAGGTAATCAGAGAAAGGCTTACTTTCTATATGATGTCAAAGGGTGGAAAGGATTTGAGAAGTCAACAAGAAGATAAGTTTAAGATAAAGGAGGTGGCTTAGCCAATTATGAAAATGAGTGGAAGATATGATGATTCTGATGATGATTCTGATGACGAGTCACCAGGTTGGTTAACTTCCTATAGTGATATGATGACTGATTTACTTGCAATATTCGTAATTTTATTTTCATTTGCCATAGCAGATAGAGTAGTAACCTCCAAGGCAGCAGCAAACAGGCCTGCGACTGCTTCAGCTCAAGAGCAGACTGTGGCGACACAGCAGAAGTTTGATAGTTTTGTTGAAGATATAAATTCTTATATTAAGGAGTCTGAGTTTTCTACACAAATAAGTGTTATTGACGAAGGGGAAGGTGTGGTTTTGATACGTATGAGGGATTCTGCTCTTTTTGATTCCGGACAGGCTACTATTGACCCGAAGGCTGAGAAAATACTTAACAATATTTCCAATATACTGGAAAATTATAAAGATTCTATTAATATGGTCCGGATAGAAGGACATACGGATAACCGTCCCATACACAATGAACAGTTCAACAGCAACTGGGAGTTATCTACGAGTCGGGCTGTTAATATTCTTAAACGACTTTTAGAGGTATCTTCGCTTGGAGCGGATAAATTTTCTGCAGTTGGTTATAGTGAATTTCACCCAATTGCCGATAACAATACTGCAATGGGGAGGGCTTTAAACAGGCGTGTGGACTTTATCATCGAGACGAAATGAAATTTACTTTTTATTTAAATAATAGACTGCAAATACAAATTTTAAAGAAACTCAAGCTCATTTTTTATTATAACTAAAAAATAACAGTATAAATTAGTACTGTTATTTTTTTACTGTTATAATAAAAAAATTGGTTAATAACGGAGTTAAAAGTGTTAAATTACTCAACGCTGTTATACCTGTTTGCAATTATTCTTGCTGCCACAGGGAAACAAAAATATTGTGCCGGTGGTTTGAAGTTTAGAGTATTAAAATTTATTTGCCATAATAAACAAAATATTTCCCAGGAAATTAAATGTTCATCTTTTCTAAATATTCGTCATATGTCATATTTTTATCGACAAATCTTTCAGGAGTAATTTCCATTATCCTGTTTGCTATAGTTTGTATAAATTGATGATCATGAGAAGTAAATATCATATTACTTTTATAATCCTTTAATCCATTGTTTAATGCGGTAATTGATTCCAAATCGAGGTGATTGGTGGGTTGATCCAGTATGAGAAAATTGGCGTTTTTAAGCATCATTCTCGAAAGCATACATCTTACTCTTTCTCCGCCTGACAGAACTTTTGCCTTTTTCAAAGCTTCATCGCCGGAAAACAACATCCTTCCCAGAAAACCTCTCAAATAGTTTTCGGACTTTTCTTCCGAGAACTGTCTCATCCAATCTATAAGATTCAAATCCACATCATTAAAAAATTTGGAATTATCATTTGGGAAATAGGACCTGCTAATAGTAATTCCCCACTTATAGCTTCCACTGTCCGGCTCCATTTTACCTGCCAATATTTTAAGTAATGTGGAATTTGCAACATCATTTTCCCCTACAAGGGCAATCTTATCTCCCTTGACAACTCTGAAGCTGATATTTTTTAAAATTTCAACACCATTTATACTTTTAGATAATCCTTCTACGGAGAGTATTTCATTTCCTACTTCCCTATCTATTTGAAACGAAATAAAAGGATATCTTCTGTTTGAAGGTTGTATTTCGTCTATAGTTAGTTTTTCCAACAATTTTTTACGGGAAGTAGCCTGCCTTGATTTAGAAGCATTAGCACTGAATCTTGCGATAAATTCTTGAAGTTCCTTAGCTTTTTCCTCTTTTTTCTTATTTTGATCCTTCATCATTTGAAGGGCCAACTGGCTGGATTCGTACCAGAAATCATAATTACCGGCATATAATTTAATTTTTCCATAATCAATATCCGCCATATAGGTACAGACTTCGTTTAAGAAATGTCTATCATGAGATACAACGATTACGGTACCTTTAAAATCGATAATAAAATTTTGCAGCCATGTAATAGATTTAATGTCGAGATAATTTGTCGGTTCATCCAAAATAAGTATTCCGGGTTTTCCAAACAAAGCTTGGGCTAAAAGCACTCTCATTTTTTCATTACCTGATAGCTCGGATATCTTTTTACTATGCAATTCTATATCTATTCCTAATCCTTGAAGGAGAGATGAAGCTTCCGATTCAGCCGTCCACCCGTCCAGTTCTGTAAATTCCGCTTCCAATTCAGCCGCTTTTATGCCATCTTCATCGTTAAAATTCGGTTTTGCGTATATTATGTCTTTTTCCTTCATTATCTCATAAAGCCTTGCGTTTCCCATTATTACCGTATCCAATACATTGAAATTTTCGTATTGAAAATGATCCTGCCTCAAGACAGACATACGGGTATTCGGAGAAATACTTACTTCTCCTGTATTGGGTTCTATTTCTCCGGATAATATTTTTAAGAAAGTACTCTTTCCGGCACCGTTGGCTCCGATTACACCATAGCAATTGCCGGGAGTAAACTTTAAATTTACATCTTCAAAAAGTTTTTGATCTTTATATCTTAAACTTACATTATTAACAGTTATCATAATACTTACCTTTCCTTTCGATATTTAAAAACCATTTAGTTATTATACCATAAATTTATTGTGTTTTCATTAAATTATTGTTTATTTTAAGCCGGAAAGCTTTTTCTTTTATTGCATTTATTAATGAGATATGTATATAATGTTATTAATTATAAATGCTTTTTAAATAAATCTAAAAGGAGAAATCATAAATTATGAAAAAAGTTAAAAATGTAATTTTATTGATTTCTTTAATAATCGGATTATATGTATTGATAATTATACCAAAAACAAAAACCGTTTATGAGCCAATCAATCCTTATACTGAACCATCTTCTGAAACAGAATATATTGAAGATCCTGTTGAAGAAGAAAATTTTAAAGATAACTTAATACCTAATTTTAGCGGTTCTGCATATGTGATATTACTTAGATGATAATTTTTTCAATAAATATAATATACAGATTTTGTATAAAGTTTGTATACTATGCGCCTGACAGTAACAGGTTTGTTCCGAAGAAAACCAGATTTCGTGAAAAAGATGAAGATTATATTGAATTTGATCTATAAAATTTAACATTTGTGGAGAGGATGATTTATATGGATTTCATTGAACTTGCAAAAAAGCGTTATTCCACGCGAAATTTTAATAACAAAAAAGTGGAACAGGTAAAACTTGAAAAGATTTTGGAAGCCGGCAGGGTAGCTCCCACTGCTGCCAATCTGCAGCCTCAAAGGATATTGGTCATTAAAACGGAAGCAGGATTAGAAAAGCTTAAAAAAGCCGGAAATGTATACGGAGCACAGCTTGCTTTTGTGGTTTGTGCCGATCATTCTTTTAGCTGGAAGAGAGCTTTTGATGGAAAGGATACAGCAGAAATTGATGCTTCAATTGTCGCAACTCATATGATTCTGGAAGCCACTGATCTTGGGCTTAATTCTATATGGGTAGGTTATTTCAAACCGGATGTAATTAAGGCAGAGTTTGCACTTCCTGAAGGAGTTGAGCCTATAAACATATTGGGCATTGGATATTCCGATGAAGAGAGAAAATCTCCTGACAGACACAATACAGAACGCAAACCCCTTACAGAAACAGTACGTTATGAAACATTTTGACTATTTACCTCTATTTGCATGCAGTAAAGCATATAGAGGTTTTTTATAACCCATAGGGAAATTATGATTGCCTAATGTAAAATTTTCATAAGGCAGGTTTTAAAAATGGTTTCTTTAATGGATTAATGCTTAGATAGAAGTCTTTTTTAACTATTATTTACCTGAATTTATAGAGCATAAAGTTATTGCGGTGGAAACTGAGAATACCTTCATCGCGCAGTTTACACAGTTCATTTGACATAGCACTCCTGTCAACACAAAGATAATCGGCAAGTTCCTGTCGGTTAAATGGAATTGTAAATTCATTATTGCCCTTTATAGCTGCTTGTTCTGAGAGATAGGACAACAGCTTTTCTTTTGTAGTTCGCTTGGACAGGTGCTCGATTTTTCCGCTCAGCATAATATTCTTATCTGCTAAAATTGCCATCATATTTTTAATCAATTTAGCATGGAAAACACAAGCAGAAGAACATGTAGTGATAATCCGATGGTAATCGACAAACAGGATGACACTTTCTGATATGGAAGATACAGTAATCGGGAGTGTTTTTATATTGGAACAGACAAAGGCCTCCGCAAAAAGATTGCCCTTCTCAAATCGAGCTAAAATTGTACGATTTCCTGATATGTCTTCCCGCATTATTTGTACACATCCTGACAGTACAATTCCGACCTCGGTAACCGATTGACCTGCCATCAGTATGATTTCATTTTTTTTGTAGCTTTTCTTATGGGCATTTAAGCATTTGAGCATTGTGTTTATTTCCACTTCATTTATATCCTTAAAAAGAGGAACGATTTTTAAAACTTTTAAATATTCTTTCATATTTTCTCCTTTTACGTTGTAAAAACAACAGATTTAATGATTTTATTATAATATAATGAAATCGAAAAATCAAGGAAAGAGAAAGGATGAAACGGTTATGATTCGTAAAATTATAAAAATTGATGAAACGAAATGTAATGGCTGTGGAATGTGTGCTGATGCTTGTAATGAAGGAGCTATTGCAATTATAAATGGTAAAGCGAAACTTATCCGTGATGATTACTGCGACGGATTGGGAAATTGTCTACCCGTTTGTCCGACTGGGGCTATATCCTTTGAAGAGCGGGAAGCTTTGGCATATAACGAAGAAGCGGTTAATCACCGCATTGGAGGCTGTCCCGGCAGTATGGCAAAGGCAATCCAGCCAAAGCCTGAATCTGTCGATAATTTTGAAGCCGTACAAAGCAAACTTATGCAGTGGCCTGTACAAATTAAATTGGTTCCGGTAAATGCACCTTATTTTAATAATGCGAACTTGCTTATAGCTGCGGACTGTACTGCATTTGCCTATGGTGATTTTCACCGTAAGTTTATTAAGAATCACATTACTTTAATTGGATGTCCCAAGTTAGACGAAGGCGATTATGCTGAAAAGTTAACAGAAATATTTAAGAATAACAATATAAAAAGTGTTAAGGTAGTTCGTATGCAGGTACCATGTTGTGGCGGTATCGAAAATGCGGTAAAGAAAGCACTTATTAACAGTAAAAAAATGATTCCGTGGCAGGTTGTAATTATATCTATAGATGGTCAAATTTTAGAAGAATAGGAGGAAGGTTATTATGGAAGAAGTTTTTATTAAAAATATTTTGCATGAAACAGTGTTATCATTGGCAGATCAAGTGCAGGTTCAACCAGGACAAATTGTCAGTAAAACATTGGCACAGAATGAGTACGTAAGTATTACATTATTTGCCTTTGATAAAAACGAGGAAATTAGTACTCATGATTCAGATGGTGATGCTATGGTGACTGTTTTAGAAGGTAACGGCCTATTTGTAGTAGATGGTAAAGAGCATCTGGTAAAAAAAGGGGAGACATTGGTTATGCCTGCCAATAAACCTCACAGAGTTTTTGCTAAGGAAATGTTTAAGATGATGTTGACTGTTATATTTCCGTTTGAAAAAAGTAATCAAAAAAATCAAATAAAAATGGAGGGGTAAATATGTCAAATATGTTTTGTTTTCAATGTGAGCAAACTGCAGGTTGCAAAGGTTGTACCGGAACACAAGGTGTATGCGGCAAAAAAGAGGATACCGCTATTTTACAGGATGAATTAACCGGAGCTCTTATAGGTCTTGCTCGTGTGGCAGATGTTAGTGAACCTACTTCATCCACTCATCGTGCTATGATTGAAGGACTTTTTACTACTGTTACCAATGTAAATTTTGATAATAATGCAGTACAGCGTCAGATTGATGCGGTCCGCCGAGAAAGGAAAAAGCTGACTTCACAGTGTAGTAGTGTTGAGTATGATATGAAAGAATTGTGGAATGAAAGTGAAGATATCCGCTCTCTTAAATCCCTTATTCTCTTTGGGCTTCGAGGAATGGCAGCCTATGCTTTTCATGCATTGGTATTAGGATATACGGACAATGAGGTTAATCAGTTCTTTTACAAAGGATTACGGGCTGTTGGAGATGATTTAGGAATGGATGAATTGTTTCCTATTGTGATGGAGACCGGGAAGGTAAATCTTAAATGTATGGAACTGTTGGATAAAGCCAATACTGAAACATACGGGAATCCGATTCCTACTACTGTTCCATTGAAGATTGAAAAAGGGCCCTTTATTGTAATTTCCGGACATGATCTCCGTGATCTGTATTTATTACTGGAACAGACTAAGGGGAAAGGTATTAATATTTATACTCATGGAGAGATGCTTCCGGCTCATGCTTATCCAAAATTAAAAGCATATTCTCATTTAAAAGGGAATTTTGGTACTGCATGGCAGAATCAGCAGAAGGAATTCGCAAACATCCCTGCTCCTGTACTATTTACTACGAACTGTTTAATGCCTGTAAAGGATAGTTATCGAGACCGTATTTTTACTACTGAAGTAGTAGCTTATCCAAATATGGTTCATATAGGAGAAGATAAAGATTTTACTCCGGTTATAGAGAAAGCGCTGGAGTTAGGAGGATACAAGGAAGATAAGATTATGTTAGGCATTAACGGCGGTACTCAAGTGACTACAGGTTTTGGGCATGGTACAGTGTTATCCGTTGCCGATAAAGTGGTTGATTCAATAAAAAACGGTGATATTAAGCATATTTTTTTAGTCGGAGGATGTGATGGTGCAAAACCCGGACGTAATTATTATACCGAATTTGTTAAGAAGGCACCTAAAGATAGCATTATTTTAACTCTTGCTTGTGGTAAATACCGTTTTAATGATTTGGATTTGGGCAGCATCAACGGATTACCTCGACTAATGGATATGGGGCAGTGCAATGACGCTTATAGTGCTATTCGTGTAGCCGTTGCTTTAGCGGGAGTATTTAAATGTAATGTAAATGACTTACCGTTGACTTTAGTTTTATCCTGGTATGAACAGAAAGCAGTTTGTATCCTATTATCACTTTTATCTCTTGGCATCAAAAATATTTATATTGGGCCGTCACTTCCGGCATTTATATCTCCAGGAGTTCTTGATGTTTTAGTAAATAATTATAGTTTGACACCTGTATCTACGCCGGAAGAAGATTTAAAAAATATTCTTGGTTAATTGAGAATAAGATTTCTTAAATATATTTTTATGGGGTTTCCTGATGTTCTAAGATTAGATAACGGGAAATCCCATTTTTTATTGAATTATATGATATAATAACAAATAGTTTTAAATGTTGGTTATTTGTACCTTTTATGATAGAAATAAAAAATGGAAAATATACTTATTTTAAAGGAAATATATCTAATTTAAGCATATATACTAATAAAAATGGTGAAAATAAATTTAGCTTCAAAAACAGATAGAGAATTTAAACGAAAAACTCTGAATAATAAGTGAGAGTAGTGAAAAGGAGAGGGGATAATAAATGAATTACTATGGAGTGATTATAGGAATCGGGACGTTTTTAATTATTGGAATCTTACATCCGGTTGTTATAAAGGCAGAATATTACATAGGCTCAAGAGTATGGCCGTTGTTCTTGATAACAGGTTTATTATGTGTTTGTTTATCGTTTTTTTCTGATATGTTGATTTTATCGTCACTTTTATCTATATTAGGATTTTCGTTACTGTGGAGCATTCGAGAGCTTTTTGAACAAGAGAGAAGGGTAAAAAAAGGATGGTTTCCAAAGAATCCAAAGAGAGACCAAATGATATATAAATCTCCACAAAGCAGGATTAGAAATTGATAGATAAAAAAGCAGATAGCCTTATTAGAGATAAGATTATCTGCTTTTTTATATCCACATTATGATGATAATGATTCCATTGTTTTTTGAAAAAAATACCGTTATAATTAATTTAAGAATATTTTCATTTCATAAAGAGCTCTTCTTTATTCTCGGATTTTAAAGTTAAATTGTATTCTTTTCATTTCTGAAAAGATGAGGGGGAAATATAAGATGAATAGATGTGATTGGTGCAAATCAGATGAACTTTATATAAAATATCATGACGAGGAATGGGGAGTACCTGTTCATGATGATAAAAAACATTTTGAATTTTTGTTGCTGGAATCAGCTCAATCTGGTTTAAGCTGGATAACTATCTTAAGGAAAAGAGAAAATTACAGAAAGGCCTATGATAATTTTGACCCAGAGAAGGTAGCTTGTTATGATGAGGAAAAGATTGAAGAATTGCTTACAAATCCGGGAATTATCAGAAATAAAAAGAAAATCCAATCTTCTATCACTAATGCAAGGAGATTTATAGAGATACAAAGAGAATTTGGCAGTTTTGATAAGTATATTTGGAATTTTGTAAACTGGAGACCTGTTATCAATAGCTACCAAGACATATCGGAAATACCGGCGACTTCGGATTTATCAGATTTAATAAGCAAAGATTTGAAGAAAAGGGGTTTTAAATTTTTAGGTTCTATTACGGTCTACGCTCACCTGCAAGCTACAGGTATTGTCAATGATCACATAGACTCATGCTTTAGAAAAAATTGTTCTACAATTAAGGGATAAATATTAAAATGTATTGAAACAGTAGGCCGTTTTGAAATTTGGCCTAAATTACTATTTTATATGAATCTTTAAAATACCATTTATGGGAAAGGAGAAAATGAAGATGTTTTATTTGGGTGAACCACTTACGTATAGTAAATTTCAATTAAAAAACAGACTAGTTATGCCGCCTATGGCGACAGCAAAATCTGATGAAGACGGAAGGATCAGCCAAGATATTTTAGATTATTATGACGAAAAGTCGAGGGGAGGATATATATCTCTTGTTATTATTGAACACAGTTATGTTTCTCAGCAGGGGAAGGCAAACCATAACCAGATTTCCGTTGCCGAGGATTATTTAGTGGAAGATTTAAAGAAGTTGGCCGACATTATTCATGGGAATGGTTCCAAGACAGTTATGCAGATTAATCATGCCGGAAGTGAAACTTTAAGAGAAGTTATAGGAATGGAGCCGGTGGGGCCTTCACCAGTGAAAAATCCGTCGAGAAAAGATACGGCAATACCTCAAGAGTTATCAAAAAATGATATTGAAAGAATTATAGATGATTTTAAGCACGCTGCGGTTAGAGTAAAAAATGCCGGATTTGATGGTGTAGAGCTTCATTCTGCTCATGGATATTTATTAAACCAGTTTTTATCTCCTATTACAAATAAGAGGACTGATGAATATGGAGGGGGCATTGAAGGCAGGGTGAAAATTCATTCAGAGATCATAAGGGCAGTTCGCAAAGCGGTCGGAGAAGACTTTCCTATTCTTTTGCGTTTCGGTGCGACAGATCATATGGAAGGCGGAATTACAACAGAGGATATTAAAACCGCTGCTGAGATATTTGAAAGAGCCGGAGTTGATATGCTGGATATTTCAGGAGGAATGTGTAGATATACTATACCCGGTGTAAATGAACCGGGCTATTTTTCACCACAATCCGAAGCAATCAAAGAGGTTGTTTCTATTCCCGTAATCTTGACCGGTGGGATTAAGACAGCAGATGAAGCAGAAGCCATTCTTCGAGAAAAAAAGGCAGATTTGATCGGAGTAGGTAGAGCGATATATAGAGATTCCAATTGGGCCAGAAATGCTATGGAAAGGTAATAAAACATTGCATTATAATAATATTCTTAAAATTATAAAGCAGGAATATCAAACTATTTTGGGTGACAATTTGGTTGGGATTTATGTACATGGCTCTATAGCATTTGGATGCTTTCATGAAGAAAAAAGCGACATTGATTTTATAGCGGTAATACAATCTAAAATTGATAGTCCGACAAAATTAAAAATACTTAATTGTTTGAAGGAGATTTGGCCTTTTTGTCCTCCAAAGGGAATAGAAATGAGTATAGTATTGAAGAAGTACTGTTTGAATTTTGAATATCCTACTCCTTATGAATTGCATTTTTCAAAGGATTGGTTAAAAACATATTTGTTAAGTCCGATGGTGATGTGTGGGGATGAGCTGAAAAAGGATAAAGATTTAGCAGCCCATTTTACGGTAATACGCAATTGCGGAATTGTGCTGTGGGGCGAACCAATTCAAGAAGTTTTTGGAGAAGTCCCAAGAGACTTTTATATTGACAGCATCAAAGGCGATATTTTAAATGCTGATGAAGAAATATTAAATAACACTATCTATATTACATTAAATTTATGCAGAGTACTGGCTTATTTAAAAGATAATAAAATTTTATCAAAGGAACAGGGTGGAAAATGGGCCTTAAAAAATATTGATGATAAATACCATTTATTGATAAAAGAAGCTTTGAGTGATTATCAGGCAATGGGTCAAATTAACGTAAAGGATGATATTAAAGTATCTTTTAGTAAATTTATGATGAATGAAATAATGAAGCTATCTGAGAAACATAAAATATAATAATTAAAAGCTATTAACATTATCTTAATGTAATAGCTTTTAATTATTTATTGTAAGTCCATTTATATATCAAAAATACTGAGCTGTTTAGATTGAGGTCTATGTTTGTTTGTGGAAGTATCCTCCTTTATAATGGAGTTTTCAGGTATATCGGAAATAAAGGGAGACGGCCTATCATGGGAAGTTATAAGGATAAGTTCATCCTGTGCCCTTGTCATACCTACATAGAAAAGTCGCCTTTCTTCATCTAAATTGAAGTCACGACCGGAATTTTTCAGAGGAATCAGACCATCGTTTACTCCACATATGAATATAACTGGAAACTCAAGGCCCTTTGATCCATGTATCGTCATTAATGAAACCGCATCAGAAGAATAAATCTTGCTGCTGCTACGGACTATATCACTTTCACGCCCTAATATAAGGGTTTGAATAAAGGAGGACATATTATTGTGAAAGACGGATGTATTTAAGAGCAGTTTTAGACAATCTATGCCGGATAGGTTATTATCATTAATCCAAGAATCTATTAGCTTCACGGGTTTTTCTTTATGGAGTAAAGGTTCATATTTCTTTAGTAATTCAATAAAATTCCAAGATTTTACTAAATCATCAGACGGCTGAACTTTTTCTATTATTTTAATAAGAGACGGTATATTCTTTTTAGCTGAAACATAATTTTTTAGTATTTCTTGAATTAATTCCGTTGAATATATGCCTGATATTTTTAGGTATGTCTTTAAGGAAAAAATATCCTTTGGATTGAGTAAAAACTGGAAGAAAGCAATTACGGCACGAACTTCCTTTTCTGAAAGAAACTCATCTTTTCCTGCAACTACGTAGGGTATGCCTTCTTTTATAAGGCACTGCTCTATAATATTCTCCTGGTGATTAGTACGATATAATATGGCAATGTCAGCAAAGCTTCTTGGATTTTTTACTTTGGAATTCTTCCTGTCAGTTTCCGATATCTTCTGTGTATCTATCATATCAATACCGCCCACTATGCGGTTAATCTCCTTAGCGACAAACAATGCTTCGGAAAATTCATTATTGGTTTTTAGAAGTCGTACTTTTGTACCTTTTTCTCTTTTGGATTCCAGAAAACTAAAAGGTTCCCCCTTTATTTTTTTGGAAATTACCGATTTGGCACAATGTATGATCTCAGGAGTCGAACGATAATTTTGGGTAAGCCTGATATTTTTGGCATGAGGAAAATTCTCTTTAAATATATCAAAATATCGAAAATCTGAACCTCTAAAGCCATAAATTGATTGCTCGGGGTCCCCTATGACGAAGATATTATTACTTGCCCATTCTTTAATTAAACGGTACTGAATTTCATTAATATCTTGAAACTCATCTACTAAAAGATAGGAGAAAGAATTGCTTAAATTTGTATTTTTAAACTTTTTGAGTGCTTCAAGAAGGATATCATCATAATCCATAACATCATACTGTTTAAGCTGCGAACAGTATAAATCATATACTTCCAATGGAATTTTAAGCTCTTTCTTATTTTCTTCTCCTGAAATTGTTCCGCTTTTCATCAGAGAAATTTCCTTCATAGCATCCCGTGGGGAGATCTTCAGTTGAAGATTTTTCAGTATATCTTCAACTATAGAAATTGAATTATATTCATCAATAATTGTAGTTTTTCCATTCCCTTTTTCTTCAGATAAAATTTTTAGACATATGGAATGAAATGTTCCTATATTCATGGCTTTTACTGTGTTTTTGTTCTTAAAATGTTTTTCTAAACGACTGCGCATCTCATTAGCAGCTTTATTGGTAAAAGTAACGGCGGTTATTTCTGAAGGAGAAATACCGCAGTTTTCAATTAGATATACTATACGGTATACCAATGTTCTTGTCTTTCCCGTTCCGGGGCCAGCCATTACTACGATTACAGGTTCCGGCGATGAAACATCTTCCCATTGTTCTTGATTTAATCTGTAAGGGTTGCTGGAAGGAAGAGGTTCAATAGAGCTTGCTGAGTAAGGTTCCGAAACCCTTTCTTTTTTAATTAAAGATTGTTTTTGAATATCGTTATTTTTATCATTATTCCTGTCATTATTATCTTCATTTTTAAAAAGGCTTATTTGGCCGGAAATTAGATTTATTTCATTCTTGTTCATTACATTAATTTGTCCATATTTTCCATCGTAACCGGGATGTATTTCCACTTGCCCAGCTCGCAACCTGCGAATACCTTCTGCAATATGAGGTCCAGCAGCTAATTCTATATCGCTTAAGGATGCTTCCCGAAGGATGAATAATTCAGTACCTAAAGTTTGTATCAGATTTTCATACCTTCTTTTTACCTTAATGCTGGCAGTAGTAAAGCCTAATGAAGATGCAATTATTTCCCGAAGGGGAACGAGGCTTTCAAAGTGTTTGGCTGTCTGAGGGACGAACCCTTCAGCTCTGTCTGCCAAGGCTTCAACTCGATGAAGTACCCCTACTGTAAGTCTACCTCCACACACTGGGCATATACCCGATAAAGCTTCGGTTTCTGCAGGTTTTAAGCATACTTTACAATTTCTGTGTCCATCGTAATGATATTTTCCTTCCTCTGGGAAAAATTCTATTGTACCATAAAATTCCTTTGTATTTCGGTTCTTTAAAGCCTGTGATATATTTGAATAAGAAAGGTCCGTATCAAAGATATTAGCTTCTCTGGCCAAATTAGCAGGAGAATGAGCATCTGAATTAGAAACTAAAGTAAATTTATCAAGTGCAGAGAGACGCCAGTTCATGGGGGGATCTGAAGAAAGGCCCGTTTCTACAGCATAGATATTGTCCGTTAGATCTTTGAAACATTCTCTTATATCATCAAACCCTGAATACTCACCGTATAAAGAAAAATGAGGAGTCCATATATGGGCAGGAATAAATATGGCTTCCGGGCATATATCAAGTACAATTTCAAGCAAATCCTTACTATCAAGACCTAATATGGGTCTTCCATCAGAGTGTAGATTACCTATGGCCTCGAGACGATGAGATATTAATTCAGCTTCCTCCAATCCGGGGAGAAGTATTAGATTGTGGATTTTTCTCACTTTTCCGTTTTTTTTGTATATTGAGCTGATTTCTCCAGATATAATGAATCGAGGCTTAAAATCTGTTCCTCCAATATTATCTTCTTTGCGATAATCATCTTTAAGAACATATAGACCTTCTTCTGAAGGAGTGAGTTTTTCCTTTAATTCTTCACGCCAAACTGGATGTGTGAAATCCGCTGTTCCAAGGAGATTGATACCTTTACGTCGTGACCACATTTCAAGAATTTCAGGTATACATTCTTTACTTGTTGCTCTTGAATACTTTGAATGAATATGAAAATCAGCAATAAACATAACAATACACCTACATTCTTATCAAATTGAATTAACTTATATTATAAATATTATAAACCAAAAAATAACTTTTCTCAAAATTTTATTTGAGTCTCTAATATGTATCAACATCGTATCTATTTGTATAAACGATCTGTGTATGTATTATATCATATATTCGGTATGATGAAATTATCTTTTCACTTTACAACTCTATAATAAAATGATGTTATATTAAAAAAGGGGTGAATCATTATGGCATCAATTTTAATTGTTGAGGATGAAATATCAATCAATGAGTTAATTAAAAGGAATTTGCAGCTCGTAGGACATCGCTGTACTTCTGTTTTTGATGGGAAAGCTGCTGTCTCTGAAATACAGGATCATACCTATGACCTGATAATTTTGGATATTATGTTACCTGAACTTGATGGATTCGAAGTTTTTAAAAAAGTAGATAAAATTCCCACGATTTTCTTAACGGCACGGAGCAGTTTATCGGACCGCATAAAAGGTTTTTCAATGGGAGCTGACGATTATCTGGTAAAACCTTTTGAAATGTTGGAACTGTTAGCTCGTGTAGAAGCGGTATTACGTCGAACTCAAAAAAACAGAAGTTGCTTTGAACTGGGGAATGTGAGGATTGATTTTGACAGCCATCAAGTATTTTATATGGGACAACCTGTAGAATGTACCCCTAGAGAATATGAATTATTGGAGGTACTTGTAAATAACCGTAATATTGCATTATCGAGAGAAAAATTATTGGAGCTTGTATGGGGCTATGACTATGAAGGCGATACCAGAACGGTTGATGTTCATATACAGAAACTGCGAAAAAAATTAGGGTGGGATGATGTAATAAAAACCGTCTACAAATTGGGTTATCGTTTGGAGGTAAATCAATGAAATACCGTACATTTTTAGCAACGCTTATGCTTTTTCTGTTTTCTTTTAATTTCGGAATATTAGTGATTTCTGCCATTACGTTTAAAGATACTGCCAATAGTGCCAAAGAAAGAAGCTTGGGAGAACATTATTTTATAACATCTGCCCTTATAAAGGATTTTCACGCTGTGGAAAGTCGGGGAAATGATATTGAAGGATATTTGGATTCTCTGCTCCAGCCTTATAGTTATCTGTCTGAGGATAAAAAAGTCAAATTAGCACTTTATAAGGATAGCCGTCTTGTATATTCAAATCGGTTGAGAATAGAATTACAGGACAATTTATTGGAACCTCCGAAGAACGGAAACCGTATTGTTTCGATACAAAAATCAGAGGACGGTACATATGTAATTGTTTCGGGGAAACTTCCCGATCCCTATGATTCTTATACGATGAGTTATCTTTACGATATGACAGATGAAATTACTTCATGGGAACAAATGAAAAATATGTTGTTTATTATAGGATTCATTCTTTCCTGTTTTCTTTCTTTAAGTCTTCTTTTCCTGTTTAATCGAATATTTAAGCCTCTTGCGCAGATATCTCAAATTTCTCGTAGCATAGCGGATGGTGCATATGAAACAAGACTTCCGGTATCCGGACATGATGAAATTTCGGAAATGGCACAAAATTTTAATAGCATGGCAGAGAAAATTCAAAATCAAATGACGGAACTTATCACTGAGGCAGAAAAGAAGCAGCAGTTTATTGATAATTTTGCTCATGAACTCCGTACACCTTTGACCGCAATCTATGGATATGCAGAATATATGCAAAAGGCCGTTATGACCGAATCTGATAGGTTGTTCGCAATAAATTATATTATGTCGGAAAGCCGTCGTATGCAAACAATGGCTTATCAATTACTTGAACTGGCAAATCTCAAAAATGATCAGATAGTGTGGAAAGAACAAGAAATATCAAGACTTTTTCAATATATCAAGACAACCCTACATAATAAGATTATAGAAAAAGAAATTAAAATAGAGTTTATTTATGAAATGGATATTGTTTGGGGGGATGCTTGTTTACTGGAAAGTTTACTTGTAAATTTAGTTGATAATGCGATAAAGGCGTGCAGTAAAGGAGGACATATAATAATACGTGCTGCCGTAGAAAATGGGAAGAAAATGATTTGTATCCGGGATGACGGAAAAGGCATGACGGCCGAAGTACTCAACCATATTACAGAGCCTTTTTATCGGGCAGAGAAGTCGCGAAATCACAATGATAGCGGGGCAGGGTTAGGTCTCGCCATTTGCAAACAGATTGCCTTATGTCACAATGCTGAGCTTAAATTCATCAGCCACCCCGGAGAAGGAACTACAGTAAAAATAACTTTTACAACTTCGAAATAACTTGATAATTATTCTATAATTATGTTCATTTATACTACTTATTGTGATCACAAATAAAATTATAAAGGAGCGATTAATATGAAAGAAGATAGGCCAGAGGGGAGAAAATCCAAAAAGATTATATTGTCAGCTATAGTAACTATCGGAGTCAGTACATTTTTGTTTCAAGGATTTACACAGATGGCTGTGAAGGATGAAATGGGGAAGACCGATATAATCCCTACAAGTTATACGGTTCATGCCGATAGTTTGCCTAATACGGTACAAAATAACCTGCCGGAAGGTTACAAAAAAGCAAATTATACAATAAAACCAATTGATCTTGAGTATTACCGTAATCAAAAACCAACCGATAAGGACATGACAAAAGAAGATGCCGCAGAGGTAGGAGCACAAGCCCTTTGGGAAATATTTGGCTTGGATTTGAAAGGGCAGGTAATTGAAATGGGTTATCACTTGCCTACAGAGAA
>ENA-UOOI01000592-UOOI01000592.1-fermentation-metagenome-genome-assembly--contig:-NODE-592-length-45079-cov-4.060457_pt1 | contig 45079 bp, 37 predicted proteins | sample MGYA00245779_ERZ724027 | MGnify/ENA primary metagenome ERZ724027 (study PRJEB28704, sample SAMN03018318) | fermentation metagenome | biome: anthropogenic terrestrial biome; feature: soil; material...
AAGGCTTGTTTTTTCCGGATTAAAGTTATATTTTGTGTCGTTGAACTGTCCGCTGCTTTGGGAGTCGGAAAAATCTTCATCCGGTATTATTATTGCACATATTATATATGCAGCAATCCCTATACCGTTCAGACTTATAAGCACCCACAGAATCCTCACAATTGTCGGGTCTATATTAAAATATTCACCAATACCGCCGCACACGCCGGCAAGCAACCTGTTTTTCCTGGAACGATAAAATTTTCTGTACATATTTCTTCACCTCTTTCAAAGATTAGTCAAATTACATATACATATATAAATACGTAATAATTTTAAAAAAGTCTTATGCTTTATAAATTTTTTTATTTCCAAATATCCTTCCGTAAAACCAGTTTCTTTTAATACCCACGGCTTTTCGAGGGCAAAGCTCATGGCAGCAAAAACACCGGATGCATTTATCAAGGCTCACATGAGGCTTTTTATCAATCATCTCTATGGCAGATGCCGGACAGTTCCTCATGCAGACGCCGCAGGATATACAAACATTATAATTAAAAACCGGCCTTGGCTGAAATGTATTTATTAAAATATTTTCAACGGATTTTGGAATCTTACCCTTTGCATAAAACGATACAATCGAGTTTGGAAGTTCAAAGGGTTTTATATTTATATCGTTTAACGGTATTCCCTCTATTTCTATATCGTCCACGCTTCCGCTTAATAATCCCCTGTTATACGAAGCATTTATTGTCGGAACGCTTTTGGGATTTATTCCTATAATATGGGCAGCTACCGCATCAAGAGCATAGGGATTTTTAGATGCCATTATAAGTCCTACCTTTCTTTTTTCCCCTGCAGAAGGTCCATTGCCCTCCATGCCTTCCACGCCGTCTATTACGGAAAACAGCGGTTTTACGTAGTCGCATATATCCACTAAAAGCTCCGCAAAATTTGATGCATTCCTCATTTTTAAATGATATTCTGCTTTGGTGAAGCCTGGCACCACCCCGAATAAGTTCTTGACTGCACCTGTAAAAGTCATCATGCCATGAGTCTTCAGCTTTGCAGCCGATACTACAAAGTCCGCATCCTCCACGGCTTTTATTATCTCCATGGACCTGAGCATCTTTGCTTTATCGTCATGTACCGTAACATACGATATATCATAGTTTAGCATGAATCCCGCCCTGTCGGCGGCATCCTTCATGCCGCACTTTTCATATACGGCTTTGAGCACATTTTTATTGAAAGGCCCTCCTGGACTGTCCGCTACAATCACATCGCATCCAATATCCATAAGATACCTTGCTATAGCCTCAACTACAAACGGATGGGTCGTTACGGCATCCTCCGGACTATCTCTTTTCAAAAGGTTTGCCTTTATCAGCACTTTTTTCCCGCGGATCTCATCTTTCTTTATCCTTAGAATACCGTCAAGGCATCGGTAAACCGCATCTTTAACTTTTGGGAAGTCATATTCGTCACATCTTTGAATAGATACCCTCTCCATAGCGCACCTCCATTAATATATAAGTCATGGAACCTCCAGCGATTGGAATAATATTCTTCATATAACTTCGATTCGCAATATGAGATCAGGCATAAATAGGATTATGTTGTTTTGAGCAACAAATGAGCATTATGAAAGTTTTGATAAGTTCTTGGCTTTGCTGCCGCAAAAAAATCCTTAGAGCTTTTGAGTGCCTGAGTGCAGGCGAGTTTCAAAAGCTCTTGGATTCTTAAGGCTGCTGGCCTTAGAACTTACAAAACTTGAATCTGCCGAATGAGTGTTCAAAATAACATAAGTTCAAATTACGAATTGAAGTTCATATAAAAATATTCTTAATATCCATATAAATTTATTATATATTATTGACATACAGCCTACAATCGGTATAATAATTAAAGAAGTAAATATTTAAACAGGTGTCTTTTATATGTCATATATAAAAGATTAAAAGGGAATCCGGTTAAATGCCGGTACAGCCCCCGCTACTGTATGTGGGAATGAAACCCGAGATGCCACCTATATGATTGGGAAGGCCGGGAAGTAAGATGATCCGCAAGTCAGGAAACCTGCCTGTTTAGTTCAAGTAATGCCTTCGGAGGGAAGGAAAGGTGAATTTTCGGGTCGTGTTCTATCGCAAAATTTTAGCCTGTGCCTTTGTAAGGTACGGGCTTTTGTTATTTTGAAGACATATCCGGATATTTATCGGGAGGAAAAATGAAAAAAAATTATAATGAATATCATATTTTAACCGGCATAGCCGTCATTTTATTTATGCTGATATTGTCTTTTACAACCAGTAATCCACCTTTATTGCTCGGTATTTTTATATCCTCCATGTTCATGTTGATAACCGGCGAAGGTATTGCCAGGCTTAAAACAAGCATTATTTTTGCCGCGCCTTTTTTCACTGTGATATTCCTTATAAATATTTTTTTCGCTCCGGAAGGTCAAACATCGTTATTCAGCATACCCGGAAAAACATTTACCCTTGAAGCTTTGGTATCGAGTGCAATACTTTCCTTTAAAATACTTCTCGTAATATTTATTTTTATGCTGTTTGACGTGCTTGTAGATTCGGATCGGGCAGCGGCATATTTTTCAGCTAAAATGCCAAAGTCCACCCTTATGGTTATGATAGGGCTGAAGCTTTTGCCGAACATGCGCCAAAGATTTAAAAGCCTCAAAGAGATATATAGCGTAAGAGGCTTAAACTTTGAAGGGAAAAGCGTCAAGGAGAAGATAAAAAGCTATGTACCCGTGCTTTCCGTGCTTCTTGAAAGCTCCCTTGACGGAGCATTCGACATAGGCGAGGCAGTTTATGTAAAGGGTTTTTTAAGCGGAAGCAGGAGTATATATGACAGACAGCATTTTAAGCTAAAAGACTGTATCGTATTGGTTTTCGTGGCGGTATTATCATTTATATTTATAATATTTAAGCTTAATCACTCTGATGCATTCGATGCTTATGCAGGCACATATGTTTTAGTTTTTAACAAAAATATATTTTTAATGTTTTCAGCGATTATATTTTTTTGCATCATATTCTTTTGCATGGCTGGTGAAACGCAGGATGAAATACATCGACATCAATAATTTAAATTACAGATATCCATCAGAGGAGCAAAACGCCCTGTCAGATATAACCTTAAAAATAGATAAAGGGGATATGCTGCTCATTGCCGGAGAATCCGGCTCGGGCAAGTCAACCCTTGCAAAGTGCATCGCAGGCACTGTGCCTGGTTTTTATGGCGGTACCATATCAGGCAGCATTTTAATAGCGGGAAAGCCCATAAAAGAAATGAGCCATAAGGAACGCTCAAAAGAGATAACAATGGTCTTTCAGGACCCTGAAAGGCAGTTGGTGATGGATAAGGTGCACAGGGAGGTTGCATTCGGCCTTCAAAACATCGGAATCCATGAGAGAAATATCAAGAGAAGGGTTTTTGAAGCCCTTCAGTTTTCGGGAATACTTGATCTTTCAAACAGGGATATAAATACCCTGTCGGGGGGTCAGAAGCAAAAAGTTGCTTTGGCATCAGCAATAGCCCTTTTGCCGGGATGCATAATACTCGATGAACCGACATCGCAGCTTGATCCATCCTCGTCGGAGGAAGTCATTTCCCTTGCAAAAAAAGTCAACGAGGAACTCGGTATAAACATTATCGTAATAGAGCAGAGGATAAACAGGTGGTTCGACAGTGCGGACAGGATAGCCGTCCTGAAAGGGGGACGCTTATTATTTTGCGGTACTGCCGGAGAATTATATGAAAGCGCCAACAGCTATATAACAAATTTTCTGCCGACCGGCTTAAGGCTTTCAAAATCCCTCGGAATTTTCAAAATGCCTGGAAGCTTTAAAGAAAACAGGCAAAAGCTTTCACACTTTGACTTTAATCCTGTGCCTGTACATTATGACAAAAAGTCTAAAGAAGTTATCGGCATAAAAAATCTTTCCGTCGACTTTGGTTCAATAAGAGCCATTAAAGATATTGATTTAAAGATATATGGAGGCGATTTTGCAGGCATCATAGGCGCAAACGGAGCGGGAAAGAGCACGCTTTTAAGATCTATCATGGGCTTTTTGAAATATTCGGGCAGCATAAGGATACTGGGGGCTGAAGCCTGCAAACAGACGGTGAGTAAAATTGCCAGGACATGCGGCTATGTTTCGCAAAACCCCAATGATTATATATCAAAAGATACAGTATACGATGAGCTGAAGTTTACGCTGGACAATTACGGGATAAAAGATGAGGGGATAATCGATGAAACACTGGATTTACTGGGAATATACGATCTTAGAAATAAAAACCCGCGGGATATAAGCGGAGGGGAAAGGCAAAGGGTTGCCATCGCATCTATCATAGTTTTAAAGCCCAAAATACTCCTTCTCGACGAACCCACGCGGGGGCTTGATGGAAATGTCCTGAGCAAACTTGGCTGTACATTGAAAAAGCTCAATGGATCGGGCACCACAATAGTGCTTATAACCCATGACATAGAATTTGCCGCCAGGTATTGCAGCAGATTTGTCCTCATGTTTAACGGGGAAATTGCTGCGGACGGAAGCAGAGACAGCGTTTTAAGCGGAGGGATATACTATACAACTGAAATAAACAGGCTTTTAAGAAACAAAAATGAGCATCTTTTTACACTGGAGCAGGCACTTTTATCCGCCGGAGGGGAGCATGAATGAAAAAAATAAGCATAGTTTTATCCCTTGCCATCATCCTGGCGCTTTTGGCATTGACTATCTGGAAAACTTCCATAGAAGGTTTTTCAAATATATTGTCGGTTGCGGTTATAGCCATACTTTTTCTGAGCTATTTTTATTTCGAAAAAAGCAAAATGGGGACAAAGGAGATCGCCTTGATCGCAACTATCAGTGCCTTTTCCGCAGCCGCAAGAGTTATTTTCGCCCCCCTTCCAAACATCAAACCCACGACTTTTCTTGTTGCTCTGTCCGGGCTGGTATTTGGCCCTTATGAAGGATTTCTGGTGGGAAGCACCGGAGCATTTTTGTCTAATATATTCTTGGGTCAGGGGCCCTGGACTACCTGGCAGATGATATCGTGGGGAATTATAGGTATTATTTCGGGTTTTATCGGCAAGACAAACAGGCACATATCCGTTGAGAAGTTTTCGATACTTTGCTTTTTGTATGGATTTCTATTCGATTGGATAATGAATCTATGGCATGTAGCGGGTTTTGTAAGACCATTAAATTTAAAAACCATAGCCCTTGCTTATTTGACGGGACTTACATTCGATATAATGCATGCCGGAAGCAATTTCGTCTTTTCGATGATATTTTATAATAATTTTTTAAAAGTCTTAAACAGGTTTAAAAAACGCATGGAAATAACATATGAGCAGGAGGAATTAAAATGAAAAAAAGGATTCTTTATATCTTACTATCTTTTGCAATAATCATCGCACAATTATCGCCTGTATTGAATTTAAAGGCTATGGCAGAAAGCTATCCAAAAGCTTCCGTAAGGGTCGAGGGCTTAAGCGGAACGATCGCCGAGGGAGATGCAAGCGGTAAAAACGCTCTGGATATATTTGAAAAAGTCATGGATAAAAATAAGATACCATATGGTGAAGACTCATTAAAAACATATATAAAATCCATCGATAATATCAGTTCTGGGGACTATGGTGAAATGTCGGGATGGATGTACTATGTCAAGGATCAAAATAATGTAATAATCCCTATGGTTGGTATGAATCAGTATATTCCTGAAAACGGTGATATGATAATAGTCTATTTCGGTGACTTTATGTCGACATCTATTTTAAATAAAATAACATTTAATCCGAATGTAGTAAAGGAAAATGAACAGTTTAAGATGAAGTTTAACTATTCGCACTTTGATTATATGCAGAATAAAAATATAGATACGCCCATTGCAAACGCGAGAGTCGATATAGATAATTTGACCTATGTTACTGATAATAACGGCCAAATAACAGTCCCGGGTCTGAAATTCGGGGAGCATACTTATAAGATAAGCGGCTATAATATAAATAAAACACCATCTGTCGTAATGGATAAGGGAATATTTAAAATAGACAATGTGAATCCCCCGATTTTAAATCACAGCGATTCGGCATATGATGATTTATATAACAGCAATAATAATAAAGAAATAAAGAATATGGATTCGGAGATTAAAAATACATCAGGATACATCGAAAAAAACCAGGAATCTCCGTGGGCCGCCATAAGCCTCAATAAACTAGGTCTTAATATAGATAAAAGTTTTTTAAATGAATATGCAAAGGATATAAAGGAAAACGGAACCGCGGATTACTCGAACACGGAGCTTGAGAAGCTGATATTGTCGTTGACTGCCGCAGGTTACAGCCCGTATGACTTTACAGGGCACAACCTTATATCCGAGCTTTTTGGCAGGAATATAGGTGATTTTCTTATAAATGATGACATTTTTGGAATGTTTGTATACAGCTACACAAATGCAAAAGATGGCGGATACCCTATTTCAAGGAAAGAATTAAAGGACGATATACTAAAAAAAGCTATGAGATGTAAATTTGAAGGCAAGTATATATACGGTTGGTCTCTTATGGGAGGCAATATGATAGATCCGGATATCACAGGCGCCGCCCTGAATGCGCTGTCCCCGTACATTGGCTATACCAAAGTCAAGGATTTAGTCGATAAAGCCGTCAAAAGCCTTGCGGCAATCGAAAATGAAAGCGGATACCTTCCTGGCATTTACGATTATTCCAGCGAAAGTCTATCATTTGCAATAACAGGCCTCACATCCGTCGGGATAGATCCTGAAGGGGCATTATTTAAAAAAGCAAAAGGAGATTTATTTTCAGCCCTTCTATCCTATAAAGGCAAGGACGGGCAGTTTAAGCATTCAAAGGACGGGGCCGACGACTTTATAGCAACCGAGGAAGCTCTGAGGGCCCTTATAGCATTGAAGGGATATAAAAAATCAGGGAAATACGACTTTTACAGCAGCAATATAGATGCAAAAACATTGCCTGTATATAATTATAATAACGCTAATCCAGATGAAAATTCAGGATCAGATATACAAGGGCATGCAAGTACCGCAAAAAAAGAAGCAGGCAAAGACACAGTGCCGACTTCCGTTCCTTCAACTTCAAACGGTGTTCCTTCAGTTTCAGCAAGCACGAATATAGAAATTGCTTCAGGGAATAATGAACAGGTAACTGGCACTACAAGCAATGAACCTCTTATGAATAATACGGAGGATATACTATATGCCATAAAAAACACAGACGGTAATATAACTGTCGATGCATCCAACAACAGCATAATCGATAAATCCATATTCGATGCGATTTCAGGGCTCAATAGATCGATTACATTTGAATATGGAGATATAAGCTGGACATTCAATGGTGCTGATATAAAAAATGCTGCAAAGGATGTGAATATAGCTCTTAACGATACGCCGGAATATAAGAATAAGATTATATCTAAATACGGAAAATATAATATATTCATAATCTCGTTCATGGATAATGGCATTCTCCCTGGAAAGGCTGAAGTTAAAATAAAGCCTGACTCAAAGTGGCTTGAAGGAAGATCTGGCAAGAATTTATACCTTTATTATTTTAATCCGGATTCAGGCAGTGCAGAAAAGATAGAAGGCCCTCTTAAAGAAGATATGGACGGATTCGTAACAATCGGCCTGACACACTGCAGCGATTATTTTCTGACTGACAGCGGCAGTTTGGTGGATAATGCAAAAAAAGCTTCACTTTTTAATACTACAACCGTTGCTGCCGGCATACTGATAATACTTGGTGGCATTACCGCCGCGTTATTATTGATTAAAAGAGGTAAACAAGCATGAAAATGAAAAAAATTGCGCTTATAGCGGCAGTTATTATATTCTGTTCGGGACTGTTTCTGCTCTCGAGAGGTCTGCAGAATAGATATGCCAATACCGCTTCCACCAATACGGGCGATGTCGGATATTTAAAAAGCGGTAATATACAGAAGCAAAGTCCAAACGGTACGAAAAACACAGATACTGCCGACGTACAAAAAGGCAATAATAATACTGAAAAGAGCGATGCGCCGGATACGCAAAAGGAAGGTACTAAAAAATCAGGCTCTTCCGATGCAGACAAAACTGCTACTGATAAAAGCAAAAGCATGGATACGAAGCCTGCAAAAGAGCTTCCCTATAATTTTAGAGTAGCGGACACTGTTTCAGGAAAAACGCTGTTCTCCTTAAGGGTAGAGTACAGCGGGCAGACAGCTGCTCAGGCTACGATAAATGCATTAAAAAGCGGCGGGATTAAATACAGAGCGCAAATAACGGGGCAGAGCACATACTTTTCCATGATAGCTGGATTATATGAGAAAAAGGCCGGCCCTTCAAGCGGCTGGTGTTTTTATATAAACGGCAAGAAGATGTCCATAGGCTCAGGCAGTTACTCCATGAAAAAGGATGACAACCTTGAATGGCGCTACCTTAAAGACGGATTGCAGCCGTAAAAAATCAACCTGCAAATGAATATGGCACCAGATTTAATTTTTATATTTGAAAAATATTTCATAATATTCTTTAAATATAATCTTAATGCGCCCATATGCCTTGCAGCAGGCTTCCACAGCAATTTGACTCCATATTATGAATTTCACGTTAACAATATTTTAACTTTTGTTATTATTGTTTATTATATGTATCGTATGGTGTATAATAATATGGAAATTGGAAAAGGAGTAATTGAAAAATGTTACCTGTTAATATATTATTATTGATGATATCGCCATATACAACGATAATACCTGTTATGTTTGTGGCCTATAAAGTGATGCAGGGTAATGGATTGTTGTTACATAAGAATCCATGGAATACGGGACTGATTTTATTGTTCTTATGGTCCTTTATCTCGGGTTTGCTGAACAAAAATCCTATTTCAGCCACTGCATCCATAGCTTTCTTGCTTTCTTTTTTCGTAAGCATATATTTGCAGAATTATTATACGGATAAGGAAAGCATAGAAAGGTTATTGAAGTATGTCATACTTTTTGCTGTGTTGTCTGCATTTATAGGTATTGCCGAAAAAGTTACATGCTTGGTCTATAACAAGGTAATCTGGGGACGTTTTTTCGGTATGTCGTTTGGCATTCCTCAAAGCAGTATTTCAAAACTTAATTACAGAATATCTGCGACCTTTGGGAATCCGAATGTTGCAGGAACCTGGTTTTCTGCGATAATACTTATATGCTATTATTTTTATGATAATGCCGTTAAGAAAACGAAGTTTTTGTATATGCTGCTTATACTTTTATTTTTGTTCATACTTGATCTTACCGGATCTCGCGGTGCGGCATTCGGTTTATTATGCGGAATCATGGCATATACTTATTTTAAAAACGATAAAAAGAATATGTTTTCCCTGTTTTCATTATTTGTTTTTGTGGTTCTCTTGATGTTTGTAGTTCCTCAATTTATATCACGCACTAAAATTATAGACGCGTTCAAGATTGGCGAACAAAACCCCATATTGAACAATCTCAATACTTCAATGCAGCATGATGTAAACAGGTCGATAAACAGCCGCTGGGAAATATGGCTCGGCTCTTTATCGCTTTTCAGGAATGAACCTATAACAGGAAGCGGGCTTCTGGGCATATATTTTGCAAGCAAGGATTTATTTAATTTTTATGTAAGAGAACCCCATGCCCACAATATATTGCTCACATTTGCATCTACACTTGGAATTGTTGGGGTTTGCATATATCTTTATATGAAATATTATCTGTTTAAAGGTTTGATGTTGCTTCATTACTACAAATGCAAACTGACTCCTGTGCTGGCCGGTGTACAAGCCATTATAATAGGCCACGGTTTGGTGGATGCTACGATATTCGGTCCGCAGGGAGCTGTCTTATTTATATCCTGCTCTGCGATTATTACTTCACTGGCCGCGCAGTACGGATTTGAAAACGAAAATGTTTCTGAGACATACTGGCTTAGAAAAAGAATACACCAATTTTAAATCAACGGGTTCCGATATGAAGTGCAAAAATAAAAATCACAAAGCATTTCACATTAAAAAGCACATGCATTTTCATGCATGTGCTTTGCTTTGTAATTACTTGATTATTATGGATTTTATTAACTAAAGGATATAGCTTTATAATGAAATTCGCATAACGTTTCACACCGTTAATAAATTTATTAATACTGTGATTTCTTATGTGATTTTATAAGTGAATTTTGATGTGAATTTATGTATAAGTCCTCATATTATATGGTACAATTGTTAATGAAGCTATTCATAATACATAGGATTTTCTACTAATGAATTATTTCGGATTTTTACGTTTTTGTCAAATTTCTTTTTACTATTTTAATAACATATTTAGTTAGAATGTAAATATTATAAACAAAGAAGGTTAGAAAATATGAAACCGATAAAACCAAAGTATTGTAATATGGTCAAGACGCAATGGAAGGTATCAAAGCGTACTAAAGCAATAGTTACTCAATATGCAAAGTATACAAAGTATGACGAAAATGAGATTGTAGATATGGTGTTATCTGAAATATTAGCAGATGAGGAATTTGTTAAGTGGCTAAAGTCACGAAGATTTCAAAAGAAAATAAATGAGACAATATTCGGTAAAAGTGATGATTCAATCTTAAACAGGGATGAAAAAAGTGAAGAGACTAAAGAAGATAGCAAAGACATATAACATCGGTGTTACCTGCTCCAGTCCTTTTACCGGAAATCAAATTATCGAGCGTCATAAAGAATATTTAACCTTATCAAAAAATGACTTTATGAAGAAATATAGAAAGCACATTTTTACCCCTGCTGTTATTAATATCAACGGAGAAAGCCACGAAATACAGTTTAATTATTGCATTAATACTTTTTGTAAATGGTATGGTATGCCTCAAAAAAAATATGATAATATAAAAGGTAAACCTTCAAGATATAAACTGGAGAAAGGATCTAAAGATGGAATACATCTTATAAAGTGCAATAATATTAATGATAATGACAGCATAGGCTATCCTATAGGCAATGCAACTGATACTGTCTCAAACTGGTCTGTTGCAGAAGAAATAAAAAGATTAATCACAATCAATTCAATTATACCTGTTCATAAAGTATATGAATTTCATACCCAGGGTTGCAGTAATGAATCTGATACTCCAGTTAAATCTCCAGATCTTTTTTATATAAGAGGTAAGAGCAGCTCGAACTCAACTAAATACCAGTGTAAGGTATGTAAGAAAATAACTAATGTCCTGCCAGAGCAGGATGAGTGTTTTGGATATCATCAGCGTCGCAATGATATATTAATGCAGTTTACAAAAGATATTTTAAACAGAACCCCCGTCAAAAGGACATGTAAGAAATTAAATATCGGTTCATCAACATATTATAACAAATTGGAGTGGTTATATAAGAAGTGCCTTGAGTTTTTAGAAAGACATGAAACAGAAGCTTTCAAAAATAAAACTTTTGACGAGATATGGTTGAATACGGATTCCTTTATTTACAATCTTAATAATATAAAGCAAAAAACAGAAACCCCGAAATTAAAGAAAAGAAGCTCCAGACCTACTTGATTGCAAGTGCGGATTTAAAATCGAGGTATGTTTTTCGTTCAGACATTGCCTATGATTTTACCGTCAATTTAGATGATATTGAGCAGGATACAAAGCTTTATCATTGCGATCATACATATTCTTTTTTTAAGGAAAAATGAAAGACTTAAATATTCATTTTATCCACAGCCTCCAACAGAACTTGATTACCAATCAAAAAGTGAATATGAGCATGAAATGAAGCTTTTCAATTACAGAAAGAATTTTGTAGAAGGCTCACACGTAAAATCTATTTATACTGCAATTGCACATTACTGGTTAATTAAAAAAATGCTTAATGCTAAAAAATGGTATTTCATATCAGATGATGATTTTACTTTAGAAAATTCAATATTTAGAGTATTCCCTGATAAGTTTTCCAATGGTAATGCTATATATTTTACTTGCCAATCGGATAAGAGTCTAACTTTAGAAGAAGTAGGCACAAAAGCTTTTAATGCAAGAAATGAGTTGAGAGAATGGGCGAAATCTTATAATTGTAAGAATAAAAATTTATTGGAAATAGCAAAAGATAAATTAGAATATGAGTTGAGTCATCATGACTTTTACGATTATAAACTTATAGGAGATATTATGTGCCCAGTAAGAGCTTCTAACCCAATTAGGCATCCTCTTCCTGATAAAGATGAGGGAAGCAGATGGATCAATATAATCAGCTATATACATTCATTATCAGAAAACGAATTATCTAATTTGATAATGCAGGTAAACAGTTGTGGCAATGATTTATAATATATTAAGACACATTTGTATTATATTGTTCATTAAGAAACTTTTTTAAAGATGGGGGGGTAACTTATGGTTCAAAGAGTTAATGTACAAGCATTTGTTTTTTGTAAAGAACCATCTTTTAAGGTTCTTATCTTAAAGAGAACTCCTGAAAGGAGTGGCTATTGGCAACCAGTATGCGGTGGCGTTGAAAACGGGGAAAAATTGATAGAAACTGTACTACGAGAAGTTTTAGAGGAAACTGGAATAAAAAATATCAAGTCAATTATAGATTTAGAATATACATTTACATACAAAGAAACCAAAAAAGGTATATTAATGGATATGCAAGATTATTGTTTTGCTGTTGAAATTGAAAATGAATCTAATGTAAAACTATCTGATGAACATGAGGAATTTAGGTGGTGTTCATATATTGAAGCCAAAGAATATCTAAAATGGGAACATAACTTGATTGCATTAGAAAAATTAGTAAAAAAGGTCTGAATGTTTAATGTTCTTTTACGATATATAAGTGAAGAATATTCTTATAAGCTGCACCAATCATGACATTAGAATTGGATGACCTTGTAGAATTTTTTGTGTCAAGAGCCTGTATAATCAGGTTTCCCTTTTCCGAAAGTTAATAGATAATGCAGGAATATTGTAAGGTACATAGAATTAACCAAATATATGTTTTAAAGGAGGTTAACTGATGTTCGATAAAATTGCTGATTTACATATTCACTCTTATTATTCAGATGGAACAATGGCACCTGAAGATATTTTAGCAGTAGCTTTAACCAAAGGTTTAGGGCTATTAGCTATTGCAGACCATGATATGCTTGACGGTTCGCTCAAATTACAAAAGCTTTGTAGCGAATGTGATATACAGTATCTTCCTGCTGTCGAGTTGGATTCACTTTATAAGGGAATTAACATTCACATACTTGGGTATGGAATGAACCTGTTAGATAAAGAATTTTACTGTTTTGTTGAAAGAAACCGTATTTTGCTTGAGGATGTTAGTATAAAGCTTATAGAAAAAATGCAAGCAGACTTTGATTGTATCACACTATCGGATTATTCAAAGTACTCTTATGATAGGAAAAAAGGCGGTTGGAAGGCTCTGAATTATTTCTATGAAAAAGGATTGACAAAGAATTTAAAAGAAGGACTAAAGTTTTATTCTAATTATCGGTGTTTTTATGACTGCGTAGAATTTCCCTCTGTGGGCCAGATCGCACAATATATCCATAATGCTGGTGGCAAAGCAATTTTGGCTCACCCTGGAGAAGTAATTAGAGAAACAGATATAACCTCTTTTAGAGACGAAGTGTTAAGACTTATTGACTTTGGGTTAGATGGTATTGAGTGTTATTATCCATCTCATACAAGCGACATTACGAATGTTTGCCTTGACATTTGTAAGAATAGGAACTTACTAATTACTGCTGGGTCAGATTGTCACGGAGAATTCGGTGGTACAGAAGTTGGCGAAATGAATGTACCAATTGGACGGTTAAACCTTGGAGATATCTTCTCAACCCGTTAGTATATATTATATGCATAACGTAAAGTTCATTTAGTTCGCTTTTTTTGTTTATTGTGAACTAATAATCCTATCCATTGGTACGGGAAACTAAAATTAGGTGAAACAATATCTATTGAGTTAAAACCTACTCTACCTTTTTATCCTATTTAAATACAATGCTCAAATACATTTTCAGTAAGGAATATTTGTTTTCGGGGATAATAGTAATAAGGACATTTATGGAGGTGAATAAGGTGAGAAAAGGTTTTAAAAGCATTCTAATATTGTTAGCTTTAATGTTATACTTACAACTTCCTTGTGTTGCTTTTGCATCAGTTATTAAAATGTATCCTGCTGATTTACCCTATAAACCACCAGAGCAATCAAAAGAAGAGTTGTACCAAGATATTTTTATATCCTTACTCTTACCATATATTCAGAATGAAGTCGATAAATATTATTCGAAATATCTAACAGATACTCCAATGGTTGCTCCGTACACAGTATATGTATTGAGTGCTGAAAGACCAAGTGGCTATCGCTCATTCGTTTTTGATATAAAACTTCAAGCTAATTCATATACAGGACCTCATATCGGTGTTGGACTTGATTACATAACTCTTACCGTTGGTGTTACAGGACATGTTAAAGTTAAAAAATTTGAGCATATAAAAAGTTATGAGTTGCCTCCCAATTATAAACACATCATTAAGAAAGGTTACAAGAATCCTATTCCTTAATAGTAGTATTGCTATAATTGAACAAGTCGCTATATGTTTATTATGCAAATTTCTTTCGTTGTTCATCAACGTCTTATAGATTAAAGTCATTCTCATATGTATAACAGCCTGTTATCCAGAATTCCAGATAACAGGCTACTTCATGTTTGTGATTTTAATTGTGAATTTGTTTATTTCTGCTTCATATTGAAGCGAAATAATACTTGTGATTTTATATGCGTTTTTAGAATTTGCACCTCAAATCGGAACCCGTTGATTTTAAATATGCATTATACAGAAATACCGTTTATCCGGTCCATTATTTAAAAAATATAATTCCTCCCGATTTATAATAATCGGGAGTTTTTTATTTATAATGCAGTATTCAAAACGTCGCAGGACATATTCAAATGGGTGTAATATAAATGAGTGTTCAAAATAACATAAGCCAAATTACGAATTGAAGTATTTATATATGTGCCCGTTCGGTGAACCGAAGATTTAGTATAAATATTTTGAAACTTATGCCGAAAATAATATATAGTATTTGTCTATATGCAATTATGTCACCGCCGGGGTATAATTGATTAACTTTAATTTCTATTGGGGGTATGGCCTATGGCTAAATTTTTAAAATTATTCTATAGTGACAAAAGAAAGGTCAATCATAAACTCATCTTTTATCTATCATTATTTATACAGATTCCTCTTCTCTTATACTTTTTATATGCAATATTGCCTGAGATCAATGGATCTTTTAAAACAGGCATAAAAATTATTTTATTTTTATTGATATTACTGGATATCACGGCGTTTATATCGTTCAAGCTATTATTCAGGCCTGTAAGAGATATCATCAAATACGCCAAAACGTTATCCCAAGGTGATTTGAACGTAAACGATTTGGTCTTAAATGATGAGAGCAACTTCGGAATGCTGGCAACTGCGTTTAACGATATGAAATCCAGCTTGCTATCTTTTATAGAGCAGACTAAAAACAACATACTCGTTATTTCCGATTCTGTGGATACGCTGTCAAAGGGTACACAAATGAGTTATAAAGGCAACGAGCAGGCGTCTTCTACAATACAGGATATAGCATTTAAAACCCAGGAACAACTGTCTCTTGTGAAGAAAACAGCCGAAAATTTGGATAATGTGAGCAAAAGGGTTGACACGATACTCAAGCATATAAAAAATACAGAATCGATAGCCCGGAATACCAGCACAGTTACAAACAGCGGGATCGATAAATTAAATACATATAATGAACAAATCAACGTGATTTCAACGGATCTCAACAATACTTCGGATTTCCTTGTCAAATTAAAAGACAGCATAAAGCAGATAACGGGAGTTACTGATTTTATAAATGATATAAGTGAGAAGCTTAAAATGCTCGCGCTGAATGCATCTATCGAGGCGGCAAGAGCCGGTGAAGCCGGAAAGGGGTTTAACGTTGTCGCCGATGAAACAACAAAGCTTTCTGAGGCCGCAATGGATGGAACAGATAAAATATACAAGATTATTAAAGCCGTACTTGAGAACAGCAGTTCCGTAGAAGAGAGCATAGGAGAATGTATAAACAGTTTTGAAAAAAGTGAAAAGCTATTTGCAAGCGTAAAGGATTTATTTTCAAAGATAGACAGCCAGAGCGATGTCATACTTGATAGTATGAATGAAATAAACAAGGAAACATCCAACATCAACGATTCAGCTAAGGATGCCAATGCGCTCAGCAGCAAACTCTATAATGCTTCAAATAAAGTGACATCCGGTACTCAGGAAGTTGCCGCAGCTATAGAAGAAAGCGTTGCAGAACTCCAGGAGATAACAAAATCTTCGGATGGTCTTTCGTCGATGCTCAAAAAAATTGAAAATCTTACATCAAAGTTTAATACGAGCGTAAAACCGGTCGATCAGAAACCTTCAAAGCGCCTTAAGATATCCATAATATACCCATGCAATGCGGAATTCTGGAATTTTATAAAGCAGGGTATAATGTATGCTAAAAAAGAACTTTCAAAATGCAATACCGATATTGAAAGCATAGAAATAAATGAGCCGTCGGCAGAGAACTTTAAAAATGCCATAAATGACTGCATACAGAAAAAATACGACGGCATCTCTGTTGTCGGATATTATAAAGAAACTGTCCCTCTTATAAATAAAGCAGTTGAAAGCGGCATTCCTGTAGCTACATTTAACAGCGATCTTCAAGACAGCAAAAGAATCGTATTCGTCGGTCAAAATCCGTATAAAGCAGGAGAATTTGCAGCTCATCTGATGGCAGATGCCCTGAGCAGGGAAGGAAAAGTTGGCATCATAACAAGCGACTTCAATATAAGCGGCCATCAGCTCAGAAGCGACGGATTTAAAAATATTATCGGCGATATAAAAGATATGGAAATCGCATTTGAAAGAGAAGTGCATGACAACGATCTGGAAGCCTATAAGAAGACAAAAGAGCTTTTATCGAAATTTAACGATTTAAGAGGCATATTTATCTGCGCAGGAGGCATAAGCGGTGTTGCAAAGGCTGTTGAAGAATTGAAGCTTTCTGGAACCATAAAGATAATTTGCTTTGATTTTATAGATAAAACAATCGAATATATCAAAAAAGGTGTCATAACGGCATCCATCGGGCAGGATCCCTTCGGTCAAAGCTATAGCTCCATCGTTTATCTGTATAATAATATCACCGCCGGAAAAAATCCGCCTGATAAAAAGATGTGGACGAGAATGTATTTTGTAAACCAGAAAAATGTAAATGATATTTTAATGTGAAAAATCGTATCCGAAAGCATGCGAATAGGATGTGCACAATGAATAAATATTTCATGTGCACATCCTATTCGCATTATATGCTGCAAATCCCGTCATCTTCGATTCATAATATAAAACTGTGATGTTTTGAGCACTCATTCGCCAGATTCAAGTTTTGTAAGTTCTAAGGCCAGCAATCTTAAAAATCCAAGAGCTTTTGAAACTCGTTTCACTCAGACATTCAAAAGCTCTAAGGATTCTTTTGCAGCAGCAAAGCCAAGAACTTATCAAAACTTTCATAATGCTCATTTCGCTGTTCAAAAACATCACAGTTCTATTTATACCAAATCTTATATTAAGAACTATAAATATATATACCCTAATGTTAATTTCCGCTTACATATTCGGCGAAAATAATATATAATTTATAGATGAAGCCGTGTTAACAAAAAATTAATATAATAAAATATTTAGGCCGGCAAAGCAGTTAAATTATAGCTGCAATTTAACTGCAATATAATATTATATAAGTATAGATATTTTGGCAATTGGGGATGATTATTTGAAACTGACTGATTGGCTTAACAATAAAATACCGAATATTGCTCAGTCTATTGAAGATATAAACAGAGACTATTTTTTCAGCGACAAAACCATAGGATTTGCAGGCAAAGAAAGCATAAACAGGGTGCTCCATTACCTGAGATCGGCACTTTTCCCGGGAGTATATGAAAAATATCCTATAGATGAGTTTAAAGTCAATGTACTTATAGGTAACAATATCAGGTCTGCAGCTCTTGAACTCAATGATTTAATCGAAAAAGTTTTCATAAATAAATGTGATTTTAACGATAAGGAAAAAAGAGATTGCACAAAATGCATGGATATGGCCAACGATATTACGATAGAACTTATAAACAGGCTGCCTGATATAAGGGGGATCCTCCAGACAGATATACAGGCCGCATACGACGGTGATCCTGCAGCACATACTACCGAGGAAATAATTATGAGCTACCCCTCGATAACGGCAATAAGCATATACAGGATATCTCATGTACTTTGCCAGCTTGGAGTGCCTGTCATACCGAGAATAATGTCCGAATATGCACACGCTGTCACTGGAATAGATATACACCCGGGTGCAAAAATAGGGACCAGCTTTTTTGTAGACCACGGCACAGGCGTCGTAGTTGGAGAAACATGCGAAATAGGCAATAATGTTAAACTTTATCAGGGCGTAACACTCGGGGCAAAAAGTTTTCCGTTGGATGATAAGGGTAATCCGATAAAGGGTATCAAACGTCATCCCAATATAGGTGATAACGTAATCATATATGCCGGAGCAACCATACTCGGGGGAGATACGGAAATCGGCCATGATTCCATTATAGGAGGCAATGTATGGCTTACGCACAGCGTGCCTCCATTTTCAAGGGTATATAATTCTCAACCGTCACCTACAATAAAAAACGGCAACAGCGATACACCGCGAGAGGAATTGTTTTAACTTAATTCAATTTTTGAGGCTATGTATGGGGGCGGGTATCCTTCCCCCTCTTTTTATGAATTTACTGCTTGAAAAATTGCTGACAGCCATCACGGGTGCTCTTCCGAGCAAGCCTCCGAATTCAACATAATCTCCTACTTTTTTCCCTATAGCCGGAATGATGCGGACGGCGGTTGTCTTGTTGTTGATAACACCTATGGATGCTTCATCCGCAATCATCGCAGATATGGTTTCAGCCGGAGTATCACCGGGAATCGCGATCATATCTAATCCTACAGAGCACACACATGTCATGGCCTCCAGTTTCTCTAGGGAAAGTGAGCCTCTTTCGACGGCTTCTATCATGCCTGAATCTTCACTTACAGGTATGAAAGCTCCGCTTAAACCGCCCACATGGGAGGACGCCATAATACCGCCTTTTTTTACCGCATCGTTTAAAAGAGCCAGTGCAGCCGTAGTGCCTGGTGCTCCGCAGCTTTCTATGCCCATTTCCTCAAGTATATGCGCTATACTGTCCCCGACAGCATTTGTCGGCGCAAGGGAAAGGTCGACGATCCCAAAGGGTACATTCAGCCTTTTGGACGCTTCCAGCGCAACAAGCTGTCCTATTCTGGTTATCTTAAACGCCGTCTTCTTTATTATATCGGCCACAGTATCAAAATTAGCACCTGCGGCTGTCTCTAATGCAGCCTTTACAGTGCCAGGCCCGCTTACTCCGACATTTATGACGCATTCGGGTTCGCCAACGCCGTGAAAAGCACCCGCCATAAATGGATTATCTTCGGGAGCATTCGCAAAAACGACGAGTTTTGTGCATGCCAGCTCGTCTTTCCCTGCCGAAACATTTGCAGTTCTTTTAATTATTTCACCCAGTTTCGCTACTGCGTCCATATTGATTCCTGCTCTGGTTGTAGCTACATTTACGGAAGAACACACCCTGTCTGTAACATTCAAGGCCTCCGGTATGGAATCGATAAGCGTATAATCACCCTTTGTATATCCCTTATGTACCAGCGCCGTGAATCCCCCGATAAAGTTAACCCCCACAGCCTTAGCCGCGGAATCAAGGGTTTTCGCATATTCCACATAATTTTTCTCTCCGGACGATTCCGCAATGCTTGAAATGGGTGTAACGGATATCCTTTTATTTATAATAGGTATGCCATATTCAGCCTCTATATCATTTCCAACCTTAACAAGGTTTTTGGCACATCTGCATATTTTATCATATATCTTCCTTCGCGCTGTATTGCCATCATCTGAGCAGCAATCATAGAGCGATATGCCCATAGTAATCGTCCTTATATCCAGCTTCTGTTTTTCGATCATGTTTATTGTCTCAATAATCTCATTGGAATCAATCAACGTATTACCCCTCCTGTGTATAAAGTAAATTGCTGCGAAATTTCCGTCTTAGAGCAGTTAAAATTCCGAAAGTCATCCTTCATATCCTGTGCATGGATTTAAATATCTCCTCCCGCTGTATTAAGATCGAAATCTTCAACTCTCTGCCCTCTTCTTCAATACTCTCTTTAAGCTCATTAAACTGGACACTGGCCTTCGATATGTCTACCAGCATTGTCATTGTGAAATACTCCTGCATTATCGTCTGAGTTATATCCATAATGTTTACATTTTTCTCTGCAAGCACCTTGCTTATCCCGGCTATTATCCCTATCCTGTCGCATCCAACTGCCGTGATTACAGCTTTCATTTTAACACTCCCAATTTTTTATCATTATTTTTATATTACCACGAACAAAAAAATAATGCGAACAAATTCTATAAGTGAACTTGTGCATCTTGAGCACTCATTTGCCAGACTTGAATCCGGACGCATCCTCCATGGCACACCATTTAAAAACCCCGGAAAAGATTTCCGGGGTTTTTAAATGTTAAATTATTTGAGTCCGTATTCTTCCGGCCTGAATTTGCCGGGTTCGATTTCGTCTTTAATTTCATTCCAGAATTTCTCTTCGTCATCCGGAATATCATCAAGCTGGCTCTCCATAATATCAAGCCATCGTTCTTCCTTCTTTTCAACCTTTAATTCTTTATTTGAAATGGCATTTCTTAATTTCTCGATTGTAACTTCCGCAGCCTTTTTGGTCCTTAAGAAAGCATCCTTTTCTTTTATGATTTCAGAGCTTATGTCATATACGACATCGGGCCTCAGCACATAAGCCTGGGGATCAAGTCTGCTGTCGGAATCCGAAAGCCAGTTTCTAAGCTTCAGCATACTCTCGTGGCCGTCATTTTTAGCTTCATTCATAAGCCTGCAATCATATATAAGCTGTTCCATCGAAACTACCGGAGCCATATCGCTTAATAATTTCACGTTCTGGACCGACTCATTGCTCCACAAGTCGGCTACAGCCTGTGAAACATTGCCGACCGAAGTAAGATGCGCACATGCGCTGGATTTGCCTTCCATAGCAATAGGAACTCCCGCCATGGCTTTCATATAAGGCCCTTCGTATGCGCAGTCCTTGCTTGGCCCTACGGCGCCCATTTCATATGCTACAAGGCTTCTCTCGACAGTTACTGTTCTTACAACCGCCGCAAACATCCTTGGTATAAAGCCGCGTTCAGCAAGTATCATTGCTGTATTCCCAAAACCGCAGGCGGTATCGCCGGATGCTATGCTTCCTGTCTCGTCGGCTATCTTCACTATATTGCCCCATAAATACCTCATATCCCTTACTCCGAGGACTCCTAACGAAAAAATTACCTTCCTTAGGTCTGCATTTACTAAAGCATCATCGTCTATTTCTTTTCCTCCCGTAGATTCTATCGCGAGGAAATCCGCCCCATCCTTTGCACACCCTTCAAATGTTTTGAGCATATTCTCCCATGGTTCACCTCTCCTTAAGAAAGGAGGCCTTAATATTTCACGGGTATCATTTGGCGTTATTCTCATAACACTCTTTAGCCCGTATTTTGCTTCATATTCAAACATAGCATCACGCACGAGCTTGTGAACTTCAATACCCCATTTAGGATTCAGCGTCATTGGAGGCAAAAGCTCAAGTTCAACTGCGATTCCCGGGGCATGAAGCTCCTTTGCACGCTTTAGCACTCCATTTATTATCATGGTGTACTGTTTTCTGACCTCAGGCATCGTGCTTTCATTTATATTCATCGGCGGAAGTGTAAAATTGATTTCCGGATAGACATCTCCTCCGCCTATTACAAGCCCATTTTTTGTCTTGACGGGATTCGGACTGTAACCATACAGAAATTCGTCTTTTGATTTATATGCCAACTTATCAAATGTTTTAGCCATAGCATGTCCCCCTTTAATTCTGTCTTTCAATCAAAGCCTTCTTGGCTACTTCTGCGGCAGTTGCAGCATCCGCAGTATAATAGTCGGCTCCTATTTCCTTTGCATATTCATCTGTTACAGGTGCTCCGCCTATCATCACTATATATTTATTTCTTATGTTTCTCTTCTTGAGTTCCTCCACTACATCTTTCATAGCCGGCATCGTAGTTGTCAGAAGAGCAGACATAGCGATAATATCGGCATGCAGTTCTTCGGCCTTTTGGGCAAATACTTCTTTGGGAACATCGACGCCAAGATCATAAACCTCGATCCCCGTACCTTTAAGCATCATTATAACCAGATTTTTACCAATATCATGAAGGTCTCCCTTTACCGTTCCCATTACAGCCCTTCCTACAGCCTTTACACCTGTTTTGGTAAGTATGGGCTCAAGTATTTTCATTCCCTGGGACATTGCCCTGCCTGCTATAAGCATTTCAGGAACATATATTTCCCCTTCTTTAAATCTTTCGCCGACCGCAGACATTGCTGAAATCAAACCTTCATTCAGTATTTTTACAGCTGGTATCCCTTCTTCTATGGCCTTTGTAACAAGTTCCTTAGTCTTTTTTGCGTTACCTCTTTCTACATAATTTAATATTTCCTTTAAATCCATTTATCGCACCCTCCTTATGATTTACTCTATTTAACTTCAATTCGTAATATGAGCTTATGTTATTTTGAACGCTCATTCGCTATTCAAAATAACATAAACCTATTTATGTCTGATTTCAGATTACGAATTGAAGACTCTATTTAAATATATAGCATATGAAAAAAACAGTATCCTATTTACTTTTATTATTTTGTAATATTTTTAGATAATATAAAAAGTAAAAGCAATTCAAAAATGATGCCCTATTAACACATTATCTGTTATTTTATAGCTAACAATAATTTTTACCTTTTTATAATAGCAAAATATTTGTCTTATCCATAATAATTTATCGCTATAATTTGTAACATTTTTATAAAAATAACGTTTTTTTTGGATTATATAGTAAAACTTATGCTATAATTAGTATCATAAATATTGCGCAATGAGAAAGCTACCGCGGGTGCATATTCTATATTTGAATAATATTTCGGTGGGAGGAAGCTATGGATAAATCGGTAGATACTCAAAAAATGTTGAGGGACATTCTATATAGTTATTATTATTCTACGGGCATACCTGTATTTTCTATCGATTTTGAAGGGAATACAGGTGTCAGGTCATGTGAATGTGCAGGTATATGCAAATTTTTAAACGATTATCTGAAAGAATCCTCTCCTTGTTCCCAGGCACACCTTTATGCAAGCAAACAGGCAGAATCCATTGGTGATGCATATGTATTTTTCTGCCCTGCAGGCCTTGTCCATTATACGACGCCCATAATAAGGAACGATTTATTCACAGGAGCTATCCTGGCGGGCCCTATACTTTTAGACTATCCTGATCAGATAGCTGTCGATGGCATCATACAAAAATATAATATGTCTGTCAACATGAGGGGAAAGATAGGAAGCTTCCTTCAGGCCGTACCAGTTGTTGAAGCGTCAAGAGTAAGATATTTAAGCAGGCTGTTGTTCTTCATAACATCCGGCATGCTCTCCCTGAATGAACATATTCTATTCGAAAGAAGAGAAAGTATGGACCAGCAGTCTCAAATAAGCGGAAGCATCCAGGACATAAAGGAATACTCAGATAAAGATTATTATCCATATGAAATGGAAAAAGAGCTTCAGATAAAGGTAAAAAACGGCGATGTTACAGGTGCAAAAACTGTCTTGAACCAGCTGCTGGGGCATATTTTTTTTACATCCGGTGGAAAGATAGAGATCATGAAAGCCCGGACTTTGGAGCTTTGCACATTGTTATCCAGGGCTGCTGTTGAAGGCGGCGGCGCCCTTGATACTATTTTTGGAATGAATTATGAGTTTATAAACAAGCTTTATAAGATAAAAAATATAGAAGAGCTTTCATACTGGATTTTAAGGGTACTTTATATATACTCTGAAAAAGTCTTTGATCTTGGCAGCATTAAAAACGCCGAACTTATTAAAGCCGCTATAAAATATATCAATGAAAACTACAAAAACGATATAACGCTTGCGGATATATCCGGTTATATAAAACTCAATCCCTCTTATTTTTCGGCCATATTTAAAAAAGAAACAGGTATAGGCTTTTCCGACTATGTCAACAAGGTAAGAGTGGATGAGAGCAAGCGCCTCCTTTCGGATACAAGGATTTCAATACTTGATATAGCATTGGATGTCGGTTTTGAAAGCCAGAGTTATTTCACCAAGGTATTCAAAAAATTTACAGGCATGACGCCGAAGCAATATCGAGAGAAGCAGCCATAAAAAGCAGCAGGCATAAAATCTATGCCTGCTGCTTTTTAGTTCGTATAAAGTTTTAACGGTATCGTCCTGTCAAACTTTTTAATCATGCTGTGGCCGGTTATGGAAATCGTTATGCCCTTTTGATTCTTTTCTATGCCGCCTATCTCCTCCCTTGTCTTTAGAGCGTACGCTGTAAATAATTTATCTTTATATTTTGTTTCATAGTTTTTAATCACATCATCATAATCGTACTTTTTACCTTTTTCATCTATAATTGTTCTCTCATATGCAGATGAGCCTAAAAGCACATTTTTACTATTATCCTGCTGATTTATACCAATGGACATATCCATATAGCTCCTCACTTCAGGCTCTATTATATCAAACTGTATATGATCATCATCCTTTTTAAAATTATCGACAGTTATTTTATTTCCAAGGTAATAAAATTCCATAGGAAAATGACCTTTGAAATCTATATAAAACCTTGTTTTATCCTTATCCTCCATATAGTCTGTATGGCTGCCTAAATATATGCTCAAATCCTTAATTCTATCGTTGTATATAGTTCTAAAAAAAAGCTTTTCTGTCGCTGTGTTAGTAACAACATCTATTTGTGGAATATTATATATGCATCTGTAATTCTCGCTTCCGTTTTTAAGAATCAAGTCATATCTAATAGAATTTAAAAATGTCCTGTCCTGGCAATCAACATCGATTACAGTGCACGATAGTCCGACCGTAAGCTTTTTAAACTGCATTTTATGACCATCTATCTCTGCGGTGCTTTTTAACAGATAAGATCTGCTCTTGAATTTTTTAAAGGGCACATCAAATGACCAGTTGCCTACAATTGCATCTGCCTTTACATCCTCAGTTCCATTTTTTATCATCCTTTTGTATATCTTTCCGATTTTGACATGGAGTACTTTATTTTCTACATCGATGGGTCTTAATCCCATCAGACATATGCTTTGCTTATTAACCGAATACTCGTATGACATAAAACCATAACTTCCTACTTTCTCTTTAATATTTACATCTCCATCTTGTATATAATAAGCGCTGTTTTCATCACCCTGTATCTCAAAATAAATAAGAGTCTGTATGTCATCTGCGGCAACCTTGACAACCGTAATCTTTATACCTCTGTCCGTGCTCGATATGCTTAAATTCTCGCCGAAAGCGCCATATGAGTTGCTATAACTTTTACCGGACATCGCAATATCTATTGCATCCAATAATCTGTATCTTTCATTTTTGGGCACCAAGAAAAAGACAAACAGCAGCGCGGCAATGACGATACCTGTTATGGAACCCGCCTTCAAAAGCTTTTTATTTGCTTCTCTCTTTGGATTATAATCCCTTAATACTTTTTCATACATACCGGTCAGGAAATCAGAAGGAATTTTTATATTCCTCACGCTTTCCTCCAACTTCCATGCAGTTTTATCTATTGCTTTTATTTCATTAAAGCAGTCATCGCAAATATCCAGATGAGAGGCTACTTTCTCTCTTAAATCATCATTCAGATTTTTGTCTATGTATTCGACCATATAATCTTTTACATCTGCACAATCCATAATTACGACTTTTCACCTGCGCGTTCGGTTATATTTTTGATGCCCGTATATACGAGTGTATATACCTTTACTTCATCTTCAAAGATTTAATGCTAAGCATTTTCATTTATTATTAATATACCCCTGTAATGGCTTCTTTTCAATCAGAATTCTATATTTATTTCACCTTTCTCTTCCTGAACTTTGATTCGTGATAAAAAATCGGTCATAAATAGAATCATGTTATTTTGAGCAACGAATTAGCGCTCAAAATAACACAAGCTAAAATTGCGAATCGCAGCTTCCTGAAAAACAAACATTACTTTTCAAAAACTGACTTCATCAATGCAATAAGCTGTTTGTCAGTTTGCTCATAACGTTCGAGGCTTTTCCCCCGGTCAACCTTACCACCAATAATCACGGCATCCGTCTCCGCTTCAATGGCGATACCAACGCCATTTTCCATGTATACCAGCTTGCGGACATGAGGTATCTTTATATGCACGTTGACCTCCCGTGAAAAATCATCTATGTGAATTTTTCCCTCCGTTCTGGTTACATTTTGCATCTGTTCGATTTTTTCCGTATCGAAGTGATCCTCTGCGAAATAGAAGATGCTGAACCTGTTTTGAAATTCCATCGTATCTTTATTGAAGTAATAATAAACCGTCTGATATGCCATGATTTCATCAGTTGCGTCATCTTTTAAAACAGCTTTCGTCATTGTATAATCCCCATCTGGAAGAACAGGGCCGATGATGGTTGTGTGCAATGATGATTCTATATCGCCCTTAGTAAATTGCGCCTGCTGGTGCCAATGCCGACCGATATCCAACTCTTTTCCTGCTGACATAAGCCAACCGCTGAAGTAGAAGCTAACTGGCACTTTTGCGTCTGAGTCATATCCATGTCTGACAATCTGCGATATGTCTATGTTGTGATATACCGCGCCGCTTTGCCCTGTAACATCAGTTTTGGAAGATGCAGGGGCCTGCTTGCTTGGTTGATTCAACCCGCTTTCACTTTCGATAAACCTCTTGTTATCGGGATATGGCTGGATGCTTGTAAAAGCAATGATAAACGCCAGCACACATGCAGCAACATAAACATATTTCGTCTCTAATCTGAAATCGAAAAGAGTAATTTTTGATTTCTCCGTAATCTTTCTTATTGTTTGAGATTCCAGCCACGGCTGAACCTCAATGCCGTCCAATCCCTTATGGAGTGCTTTTTCAATCGAGATATTCATAATCTGACCATCCCCTCTCGGTTAAAATTTCTTTGAGATAAATTTTGGCCCTGTGCAATCTGGAGTTTATGGCGGGCTCTGTTGTTTTAAGTATTCCTGCAATTTCTTTCGACGTATAACCGAAATAGTATTTAAGCAATATTACGTCTTTATAGTCTAAGGGTAATGAAACAATAATTTTATAAAGCTCATCGCATTCATCGTATATTGCCGTATCACGGCGGTCATCGCAATCCAGAAGATTTATCGTATCATTCCTTAAAGAACGACTTTTTAGGAAATTTTTACATGTATTGATTGCAATTCTTGTCAGCCATGTTTTGAACCCGGATTTGCCGCAAAAGGCAGAGTGTTTCCTTACAAGCTTAATAAAGACTTCCTGAAAAGCATCTTCCGCATCCTGCTTATTTTGAAGATAATAACGGCATATTTTCAGGACATCTTTCCCATAAGTCTTAACTATTTCTTCGATATTCTCAATGCCGCTTTTGGACATCTGACTTACACCTCCAACAGGTTGCACATCAAAACCCACCACCCTTATTTTAGTCTTGTAACCGGCTTCTATATATTAGACAATCTTAAACCCGTTTTTTGTTCGCATAAAGAAAATTTTTTTATGTGATCTCCTAAAAAGTACCTGCCAGCCAGACAATTTCAGCGCCGCCGTTCAGCATTTAGTACCTTCCACAGAATATTTTGCCAAGAAAAATGCACCTTCAAATATTAGATTTTTTCCTAACATTTGGGGTGCGCTTCATTTTTTTACGACTATTTTTTATTTCGTATAAAGTTTTAACGGTATCGTCATATCAAATTTCTTAATTACGCTGTGGCCCGATATGGAAAACATTATGCCCTTTTACATTTGCACAATCCATAATTACGACTTTTCACCTGCACGTTCAGTTATATTTTTGATGCCCGTATACAAGCTGTGCCTTACTTCACCCTCAGGAATTTTAAGTATCAGAGCTATTTCCCTTATAGAATACCCTCCGTGATATTTAAGGATTACCACATCTTTTTCTTTTCCATCCAATGTACGTACATATTTTATTATATCCCCATCGTTATCTGGAAAGCTAGGGCCATATCCTTCTGCCCGCAGGCTTTTCTGCATTCATCAAGGAACATATCAACCGCCCAGTATTCAAAATCCTCTTTCCCCTTGAGACTTTTTATATTTTTAAATATATTTATAATCGCCCCTTTAAAAACTGCATCCATGCTGCAGCTTTGGCAATACGCAGATGCAATCCGATACATCACGGATTTTCTATCGCGGAACCAACTTACAAGCGCATATACATTTTTCCTTCTTATCTCTTTTACAATATCCTTATCCTTAACCTGACTGTGTACCATTTCAAGATCCACCATGCTCTCACTTCTATCCGTAATGCTAAGCATTTCTATTTATTATTACTATACCCCTGCAATGGCTTCTTTTCAATCATAATTTTATATTTACTGCGATTCGTAATTTAAACTTATGTTATCTCACATCCTTTTCCACGAAATGTTGTCCCCTCTTGACATATCCACGATAAAACCTGCTCTGTTTATCCTTCTTTCTATGCACTGCCTGCATTCTGCAGCTTCCTCACCTGTACATACCTTTCCGTCATATAAAGCATACTTTTTCCTGACATTTAAAGGCGATAAGTTTGGCATGACAACATTGGCCCCTGCCAGAAGCCCCTTTTCTCTTCCTGAAGGATCGATGGTCCCAAGCGCGGTTGTCGCCGGAAGCAATACATCGGGAAGAAGAAGTCTTATTATCGAAAGAAGCATTACCGTTTGCTTAACCGTCCCCCTTCTGCAGGCGGACAAGGGTGTATCCTTATGTGGTATAAAGGGTCCTATCCCCACCATATGAGGTTGAAGCTTTTTTAAAAACATCAGGTCATTTACATAGTCTTCATTTTTCTGTCCGGGAAGTCCTATCATAAAACCTGCGCCTACCTGGTATCCTATTTTTTTGAGATTCCAAAGACATTCTATCCTGTTTTCAAAGCTCATCTTCGGATCAAGTCTCTCATACAATTTTTTTGTGGCTGTTTCATGCCGCAGAAGATACCGATCAGCACCGGCATCATAGTACCTTTTATATGATTCATAAGTTTTTTCCCCGATTGAAAGCGTAACGGCACATGATGGAAAAATATCTTTTATCCTCCTGACGAGCTCTACTATTTTATCATCTGTAAAATCGGGATCCTCGCCGCCTTGGAGCACAAAAGTCCTGTACCCCAATTTATATCCTGTTTTGCATGTGTCAAGTATCTGATCCTCAGTGAGCCTGTATCTCTCAGCTTTTTTATTTGAGCCCCTTATACCGCAGTACATGCAGTTTCTCTGGCAGTAGTTTGTAAATTCTATAAGTCCCCTCATATAAACGCTCCTGCCATAATACCTTAATCTCGTCTCATCTGCCCTCTCCATCAAATACTTGAATGAATCATCATCCATATTATCGAGCATATATTTTAGTTCTTCCCTGGACAGGCTACTTTTTTTATATAATTTGTCGATCATTTCTTTCATGCTGATCATATGCTTTATCCCTTCACATTGATTTTAACCGGCCAGCAAACGCATACTCAAGGTATATCCACAAACCATTTGATAAGTTCTTGGCTTTGCTGCCGCTTAAGAATCCTTAGAGTTTTTGATTGTCTGCGTTAAGATAAGTTTCAAAGACTCTTGTATTCTTAAGGCTGCAGGCCTTAGAGCCTCATGTTTTTTGAACAACATGAGGCTCTCCCGATGCAGCAGGTTATATATGGAGATCCCTTTCGCCTTTTTCGATTCTCGATAAATAATCCTGTATGGTGCTGTAAATCTCCTGCCCCTTGAATCTATCCGCATAATCATTTATAACTTTATTGCCGACTCTTTTGGTCTCGTCCGATGCATAATCCAGCAGATATTCCTTGAATGTGAATATGGCATTTGGAATGCAAAAGTTGTGTACAAAGCTTGATTTTGCATATCCCATGAAATTTTCACCCGTACGGCCTTCCCTATAGCAGGCTGTACAGAATGAAGGTATGCTGTCCATGGAACACGTTTCCCTTACGACATCGTCGAGAGGCCTTGTGTCTCCAAGAGTAAACTGTTCCTTTTCAGGAATGTCATTTGCCTGGCCCTTTTTATATCCGCCTACGCCTATTCTCGAGCCTGCATCTATCTGGGATACTCCAAACGGAATAACTTCACTGCGCACTTTTGGATTTTCCCTTGCAGTCAATATCATTCCCGTATATGGTACTGAAAGCCTGAGTATAGCGACCAGCTTTTTAAAGTCCTCATCACTTACGGCATATTTTAAATCTGTCACATACGGCGTATCTATTGCAGGCTCTATTCTCGGGAAGGAAATAGTGTGCGGCCCTACGCCGTTATATTTTTTCTCAAGATGTATGGTATGATATAAAAGTCCCATGACTTCAAAGCGCCAGTCATATAGCCCGAAAAGCGCGCCTATGGCCACATCGTCGATCCCTGCATCCTGTGCCCTGTCCTGGGCGTAAAGCCTCCATCTGTAATTACCTTTTATAGTATTTTGCGGATGAACTTCTCTATATGTCTGATGGTTATAAGTTTCCTGGAATACCTGAAAAGTCCCTATTCCCACCTTTTTCAGCTTTTTAAGCTCATCCCTCGAAAGAGGTGCACAGTTTATGTTCGCCCTTCTTATCTCTCCATGTTCGCTTTTTACACTGTATACGTGCCGGACACTTTCAGCTATAAAATCCGCGCTTGTCTCGGGAGACTCCCCGTATACCAGCACGGTTCTTTTCTGTCCTTCACTTATCATTATCCTGACTTCTTCTTCGATTTCTTCCATCGTCAGTGTCTTTCTCTGTATTTTCGTGTTGCTGCTCCTGTAGCCGCAGTATTTGCAGTTATTGGCACATTTATCGCTTATATAAAGTGGCGCAAAGAAGACTATCCTGTCCCCATAAACCTTCCTTTTCAGCTTATTTGCCAGAGCGTACATATCTTCAATCGTTTCCTTATCCTTATTCTGTATCAATATAGCTGTTTCTTCAGGTTCCAGCCTGACCTGGGTTTCAGCTTTTTTTAGAACGGAGCGCACATCGGCTTTCGAAGGATTTCTCCACTTGTCAAGCTGCGCCCATATTTTATCATCATCGATAAAATCCTTGTCCATAGAATCGTATTCCTTAAAGTCTTCCTCATACTTCTTTAAAAAATCCATATTACCCCTCCATCATAATATATTTTTAATCTCCTGTGCCGCCCGCAAAACATGTATCGAGTGCATATTTTATATTTGAAGAATATTAACATCGCGCTTGATACACCCACATATTTCAGCCGGCACAAAGAATACTGACATCAGATAAAGTGCTATTTTTCAGGAAACTATCCCGATCATTCATCCATTCCCGCTTCATCAAGAGCAAGCAGCGCTGCCGGGAATGGCCCCAGCGCTCTTCTTAATATGCCCAGAACATAGGCTATAAGCAGCCCGTAATTTGTTATCGCAACACCCTGCATTTCTGCTTCCCTTATCCTATACTGCATCTCGCGTTTGTTTAACATGCAGGCGCCGCAGTGGACTATCATATCATAATCTTTGATTCTTTCAGGGAAAAATGTGCCTGAAGCCCATTCAAAGCTTATATCTCGTCCTGTTATCTGCCTTATCCATCTTGGGATCTTTACCTTGCCTATATCATCGGACTGCCTGTGATGCGTACATCCTTCCACAATAAGCACCCTTGCGCCGTCTTTTAAGCTCTCTATCTTTTTAAGCCCCCTCACCATCCTCACAAGGTCTCCCTTTTGCCTTGCAAAAAGTATCGAAAAGGATGTCATCGGTATATCGGGCGGAGTATCTGCAGTTACCTTTAAAAAAGCCTGGGAGTCCGTCACGACAAGAGCAGGTTTTTTGCTTAAATTTAAAAAAGTTTCCTTGAGTTCATATTCCTTCGTAACAACCGCTATCGCATCGGAATCGATAATATCGCGTATGGTCTGCTGCTGTGGCAGTATGAGCCTTCCCTTCGGCGCAGCTTTGTCGATGGGCGTCACCAGCACGACAATATCGCCCGGATTTATGAGATCACTTACGATGCTAAGCTCCGAATCATCGTAACTGGCATTTTTTACTATAAGCTTTTTAACATCCTCGATTCCTTCTTTAGTCTTGCAGCTTATTTTTGCCAGTGGTATGCCAAGCTTCAGGCTGTAATTTTTCACTGTTTCAGATGATACGTCTGCAAGATCGCACTTGTTTATGACGCCGATCGCTTTAATATTTCTATCCTTCAATTCCCTTACAATATCCGTTTCAAATTCTGTTAAGCCGTCAGGTGCGCTTATGACGATAACTGCAAGATCCGTTCTTCTGAGTATCTCATATGTCTTTTTCATCCTTAACGTGCCAAGTGCCCCTTCATCATCCAGACCGGCCGTATCCGTTATTACAACCGGCCCTATGGGCAGAAGTTCCATGGTTTTATATACAGGATCCGTCGTAGTACCAGCAACATCCGAGACCACCGCTATTTCCTGATTTGTCAGTGTATTAATCAGCGTGGATTTGCCTGTATTTCTCTTCCCGAATATGGATATATGTATCCTGTTTCCAATAGGCGTATTGTTCAAATATGTCCCCCCTTAGTATTTCTTTCCGGGAATCCCCGGTCTTGTCATGACGGATGGATTGATTATTTTATCTATATTTTTTTCATCAAGTATTTTCTCCTTAAGCAAAACATCCTTTACCGTCATGCCGGTATTCAAGCACTTCATGACCACTTTCGACGCCCTTTCATAACCTATGTATCTTGTAAGCGCAGTAGCAACGGCAAGACTTCTTTCCAAATTGTTCTTGCACTTTTCCCTGTCGGCATGTATATTTTTAATGCATTTTATAAAAATCTTAAGCCCGTTTCTTAAAAGGTCCAACATCTCAAGAAGATTTTTTGCAATCAAGGGAAGAAAAGCATTTAGTTCAAGCTGCCCTGCCTGAGCTGCAAGGGTTATAGCAAGATCGTTTCCCATTATCTGAAATGCTATCTCACCTACTGCTTCGGGTATAACGGGATTCACTTTGCCGGGCATTATGGATGAACCCGCCTGAACGCTCTGAAGCTTTATCTCGCCGATTCCCGCCCTTGGCCCGGAAGATAAAAGCCTTAAATCATTCGATATTTTAAGCAGGTTGACGGCAGCCGCCTTTAAAAGTCCGGACACTTCTACGAAAACATCACAATTCTGCGTAGGATCCATCATATATTCAGCTCTTGCAAGCCCTAAACCTGTAAGCTCACGAAGTTTCTCTATCATGTTGAATATATATTTCTTTTCTGCATTTATTCCCGTGCCTACGGCGGTTCCTCCTATATTTACCTGACGCAGCCTTTCCTCAGCCTTATAAAGCCTCCATCTGTCCCTTGCTATTGCCTGGGCCCATGCGCCAAATTCCTGCCCCAGTGTAACCGGTACGGCATCCTGCAACTCAGTCCTGCCTACCTTTAGCACTGATGAAAACTCCTCTTCCTTTTCCTGAAGGGCGCTTTGAAGATCGGCGAAAAGTTCGCTTACGGGAAGCAGCAGCTTTATGGCAGCAATTCTTACCGCCGTAGGGAAAACATCATTCGTAGACTGGGACATGTTTACGTGATCGATGGGGTGCACTATGGAATAGTCCCCTTTTTTACCTTTCAAAATTTCGATCGCACGATTTGCTACGACTTCATTTACGTTCATATTTGTGGATGTTCCGGCTCCACCTTGCATGCAATCTACTACGAACTGATCGTCAAACTTACCTGAAAGTATTTCATCACAGGCCGCAATGATGGCATCCGCAATCCTTTTGTCAAGAAGCCCCACATAATTATTGGTCAATGCGGCAGCTTTTTTTATTGTTACCATCGCTTTTATAAGTTCAGGATGCACAGGTCTTCCTGTAATATTAAAATTTTGAACGGCCCTTAACGTATTTATGCCGTAATAAGCATCATCATCAATAAATGCTTCACCCAATATATCATGCTCTTTCCTCATTTTCCCTCCATAACATATGATCACAGGTGCATATTTTATATTTGAAGAATATTATTCCACATCAAAAAAACTTCCTGAGCATTTTCAGGAAGTTTTTAATAACATATTCTCTCTAAAATCCTTCCGTTCGGATAAGCCCAACCCTTCGGGAATCCCGTCTGTTTATTACACGGGATAACTTGTATACCCTTCGACGCAGGATGGATCCCACATCTTGGAGACAATATTTGATTTTTAAATGCACTTAACTTTAAATTCTTGCAACTCCGGTTTTCCTTGCTGCCTCGGCAACTCTTTCAGCGACAAGCTTGCTTACCCTTTTATCGAAAGGCTGCGGGATTATATTATCCTCACCAAGCTCGTTTTCACCGACAAGTGATGCAATAGCTTCCGCAGCCGCGATCTTCATCTCATCATTTATTTCCTTTGCCCTCACATCAAGAGCTCCCCTGAATATTCCCGGGAAAGCAAGCACATTGTTTATCTGATTTGCAAAATCGGACCTTCCTGTGCCAACAACACGGGCTCCGGCCGCCTTGGCTTTATCAGGCATTATTTCGGGAACGGGGTTTGCCATTGCAAATATTATCGCATCTTTGTTCATGGACCTGACCATTTCTTCATCTACAGTATTTGGCGCTGACACACCTATAAACACATCGGCGCCTTTTATAACATCTTTAAGTTTGCCCTTTTCAAAGTTTCTGTTTGTAACCTTGGCGATCTGCTCCTTTGCAGGGTTCAGCTTTTCTCTCCCTTCATATATAGCGCCTTGCCTGTCACACATAATGGCATTTTTAAGCCCTCTCTTTATCAGCAATTTGACGATAGCGATCCCAGCAGCTCCCGTACCATTCATCACGACTTTTATGTCCCTAATGTCTTTCTTTACGATTTTGAGGGCATTTATAAGAGCTGCCAGCGTGACAACTGCAGTTCCATGCTGGTCATCATGAAATACAGGTATATTGAGCTCTTTTTTAAGCCTTTCCTCTATTTCAAAGCATCTCGGCGCTGAAATATCCTCCAAGTTTATTCCTCCGAATGTAGGGGATATCATCTTTACCGTATTTACTATTTCATCGACGTTTTTTGTCGCAAGACAAATAGGAATCGCATCGACGTTTCCAAATGTCTTAAATAAAACCGCCTTGCCCTCCATTACAGGCATCCCGGCTTCCGGCCCTATATCTCCAAGACCTAGTACCGCCGTTCCATCGGTTACTACAGCTACCAGATTCCACTTTCTGGTATATTCATATGCCTTTTCAACATCATTGTGTATTTCCATACATGGTTCAGCAACCCCCGGCGTATAAGCCATCGAAAGATCTTCTCTTGTTGCGACGGGAGCCCTGCTTACTATCTCGATTTTACCCTTCCATTCAGAATGGAGCTTAAGTGCTTTTTCTTTTAAATCCATGATTTACCTCCTATATATCTTCCACTTGTTTTAGTACTTCTTTAATCTTTTCTGCAGAAGTTTTCAGTTCTTTTAATTCAAGATCGTCTAATGTTATCTCAAGAACCCTGTCTATACCATTTGAGTTGATGATGCAGGGCATGCTCAAAGCCACATCATTGATACCGTATAAACCGTTTATTACACTGCTTACCGTCAAAATAGAGTTCTGATTTTTAATAATAGCCTCGACGATCCTGTTTACAGTCATAGCAATTGCATAATAAGTAGCACCTTTATTCTTTATTATAGTTGCTCCCGCCTCTTTTACTTCCTTGGCAATCTCATCCTTATCCGTATTGCACAGCGGATTATTATATATGCTGCAATATTCGCCCAATCTCATTCCGGCAACATTTACAGCGCTCCATACAGGGATCTGACTATCTCCATGCTCTCCGATTATATAGCCGTGGACATTTCTCACATCCATGTTAAATTTTTGACTAAGTAGATATCTGAATCTGGAACTGTCAAGCACAGTGCCCGAACCGAATACTTTAGATGCTGGAAGTGAAGACCACTTTCTAAACATGTAAGTTATGATATCAAGCGGATTGGAAACGACTAATATTACTCCCTGATTGTAATATTTTATTACGTTTTTCGTTATGTCTTTAATTATAGAAGTGTTCTTTTTAGCCAAGTCAAGACGCGTCTCTCCGGGTTTTCTGCCTGCTCCTGCAGTGATTATTATACAATCGCAGTCTTTACAATCCTGATAATCTCCGGAATAAATAGACATTTGTCCCACAAATGAAAGCCCGTGATTTATATCCATTGCTTCTCCAAATGCTTTTGCCTTATTTACGTCGATTAGTACCATTTCAGACACAAGGCCCTTTATAGCCATCTCAAAAGCTATGGAAGATCCTACAAACCCTGTGCCGATTATTGCAACTTTTACTTTTGATTTTACCATATTTACGCCTCCATAGGTAAATAAAAACGAAATTGATAATATAATAACATATTTCAAGGGATAAAATCAATGTTTAAATCTCCCATATTATATTTATATCATCTATTATTATACAGCATTTTATTATATTTTTTTCGTTTATCTTATTATTAGTACCTATTTCGCATATATACAAAATAACTATAATTATTTTGACCGGAATGAAAATGCTGTCATGCCGGCAATTGACCTTCGGACAAGTTGCTTATAATATAAACTGTGCTGTGCTATTTTAAACATTTCATTCAAAATGGCACAGCACAGTTTTATTTATATTAAGTTGCAAGTTACAAAATTGAGGCTATCTCACTGAAAACTTATATATCGTCGTTTGCCTGTATTTCTGCCCTGCTCTCAATACAGGAGATGGAAAATTCTCATGATTTGGCGAATCGGGATAGAATTGTGTCTCCAGGCATAAAGCCGATCTCTTTTCATACGCCTTGCCGCCCTTGCCGATATCCTTGCCATTCAGGTAATTTCCTGTGTAAAACTGCACTCCCGGTTCTGTCGTATACACTTCCAGAACCCTTCCTGATGCGCTATCATATACCTCTGCCGCTTTCTTGGGAGTTTTTCCGCTTACATTCAACACGAAGTTGTGATCAAACCCGCCTGCAAATTTTATCTGCTCATAGTCGCTGTCTATATCCTTTCCGACTACAGTAAGGTTTCTAAAGTCAAGAGGCGTTCCCTTTACAGCTCTCAATTCTCCCGTAGGTATGGATTCTTCATCTACCGTAGTAAACTTGTCCGCATTTATCATTACCTGATGATTTAAAATACTGCCCGATGGCTGACCCGAAAGATTAAAGTACGAATGGTTCGTGAGGTTTACCACTGTGTCCTTATCTGAAACAGCATAGTAATCTATTCTTAATGAATTATCATCTGCAAAAGTGTATGTGACAGTTACATTCAGATTCCCCGGATATCCTTCCTCGCCATCCTTGCTGAAACATGAAAGCTTTAAGCATTCATTCCTTCCGGATTTTACTATGTTTGCAGTCCAGACCTTTTTACTAAAGCCTTCAAACCCTCCATGCAAATGATTTTTCCCCTCATTTTTTGAAAGGTGGTATTCTATCCCGTTGAGCTTGAATGTTCCTTTCCCTATCCTGTTTCCGTAACGCCCGATGAGTGCTCCAAAATATTTTTTGCCATTTAAGTATCCATTCAAATTGTCATAACCGAGCACTACATCATCCATATTACCTTTTCTGTCGGGAACTTTCAGTGAAACAAGAGTACCTCCATAATTGATTATTTTAGCTTCTGCACCCTTTGAATTAGTAAGAGTAAAAACATCCACTTCTCTACCGTCAGCTGTATTTCCGTATAAACTCTTTGTAATTCCCATGACTTCTACCTCCAACGTATAATATTAAAATCCTGCCTGTACATATTTTAAAACACTCATGCAATATTGTCACTATATTTTTAATGTTTGGTATTGCTAAAATTCAAAATTTTTAAGTTTATGGGACGTATATTTTATATACCCAAGTTTATGACGCTTTGCATAAAAAAACGATATTTACATCGCAAAAATGCCTGCCGTTTAAGACAGCAGGCATCTGAATATAAAAACTCACTTTTGTCTCTAACCGTTGGAGAACTCTTCCTTTCAAACATAACTCTTTACTACTGACTCTACTAATCAATTACTTTGCCGAAATGCTTTATTGTATTCCATAGCACCATCCCTTCCTATAGTCCGTAATTTCTAAACAAATGTCGTCATCCTAATGACCCTTGGTTTTCAAAACTTCATAGATGGAATTCAATAAATCTATCTCATGATCTTGAGTCAACTGCCAAATCATTGCCCCGACCAAACCTTTCTCTTTGATATATTCTGCCTTTATTTTCATGGATTCCGGATCATCATATGTTATAAAATGTTTTGTTGAAGGGTTCCATAAATAAGGTACTTGTGCGCCCTTACTCCAATAACGAGTATATCCGTTATTTTCCGGATCTTCGCTTATTATTGATTTATAAGATACAGCACCTCCTGAAATAAATTCCTGGCGCAGGCCATTATTTTCAGCAGATACTACAGTATATTGGTAGCCATAAAATGGAACGCCCATAACCAATTTTTCCCTGGGTACCCCTGCCTCTAAGAAGATATTAACCGCTTTATCAACACTGTAAGTTTCTCCATTATCATCGTATAATGGAGCATTATAATCGGCTTTAGTTTCCCAGTTGCCATGAATATCATATGTCATAAGCTGAACATAATCTAAGTACTCATGGGATTTACCAATAGTTGTATTGTTAGCAAAACTGCTGTTTGCTCCGGCTGCAATGGAAAGGCTATAATGCTTTCCGTCCTTTGCTTCCTGAGCATCTAACTTTTCGCGAATCTTTTGAAGCATTAGCGGAAAGTTTTCTTTATCAGCAGGATTCCTAACCGTTCCCGGTCCACCTCCCGATACTGGATATTCCCAATCAAGGTCGACTCCGTCAAAGCCATATTGAAGAAGGAAATCAACTACGCTATCGGCAAATCTTGTTCTGTTTTCATCAGTAGACGCCATGGCTGAAAAATTTCCCGACCATCCCCATCCACCTACGGAGATTATAGTTTTAAGATGCGGGTATTTCTCTTTTAGCTGATTTAATTTAGCAAAGTTCTTGGGATCATTTACTTTATCGCCAAGCTTGATTGTATAAGTCTGACCATCAATATCTGCAAAGGCATAATTAATATGAGTCAATCTGCTTGCATCAGCGTCGTATAATATATTGTAATTGGCACCCCATCCTGCCAGATAAGCAATTACCATATACTGCGGCGGAGTCTTCGCAGGCTTCCACGGCTTTTCCGGCGGCTGCTCCTCAACATTATCCACAATAAATATAGCAGTAGTGGTTATAACTTGTCCTGATTTATCATAAGCAACAACTTTTATAATGCATTGCCCGTCTGGTGCCCAAACGGTATCCCAATTAAGAGAATAAGTCGAGCCTGAAATTTTAACTGAAGAAGCTGGGAACTTATAATATTCCGCTTCTGATGCAGCTACAGTTTTACTATAAAATTCAACTCTATCTATTCCTGCTTCACTGTTTGCATCTGCAGACAGCTTTACAACTCCTGAGTAAGTCCCTTCATTTCCTGCTACTCCAATCTTTCCTTCTCCTCTTATTGTAGAAATTGTTGGAAAATCTTTTAAACTGCTTGGATCCCTTGAGAGCTTAACACCTATAGTGTTATCATGAACTGAAATATTTCCGTCCATATCCTTCGACTTTACTCTAAACATATATACCTTCTCTTCGGTCAATCCCTCAACTTTATAGGAGGTATCCTTCGTAGTGCCTATCTGTCTTCCATCTTGATATATATAATATTCTACAACGTCTTTATCCACCGAAGCATTCCATGCTAACGAAACGCTGGCAGCATCTCTTTTGGTAAACCTCAGTTCAGCAGGTGCCGCAGGAATCGACTTCTTATTGTTATGGGCCAATACTACGCGCGTAACTTCTTCTACCTCATCATTTGCATATGTTATAACCATTTTTAGTATATATTCATTGTCTGGTACCCATGGATCACCAGTCGGCCAGCTCCATGAATATGGCGCCTTAGTCTTTGCAGCATAGGGATAATAATCCTTATCCGGAGCTTCAAGAGCCTTTGCAAGAAATACCACATTTTTCACCTGATAACTGCTGTCCACGATTGCTGTTATTGTTGGTGATTTCTCAATGGTTCTGCCATCTTCAGCAATCGGGCTTACTTCTATCTTCGGTGACGCAATAGTCCTTACATCAGTAGTGCCAGCTGCAGAAAAGTTGCCTGCCGCATCCTTTGCCTTTACTGAAAACTTATATTCTGTGCCAGAATTTAATCCGGTTATTTTGAAAGAAGTGTCAAGGGTTTCTCCTACTGCAATATCATCCTGATAAATTACATAGCCCGTTACCCCTGCATTATCCGTTGAAGCTTCCCAGGTTAAGCTTGTACTATTTCTTGTTATATTTCTTGCCGCCAAATTATTTGGTTTTGTCGGCGCTGTAATATCCTCTGTTTTTACAGTCACGGCATTGCTTGCCGCAGATACGTTACCCGCTTTGTCTAATGCTTTTACCGTAAAAATATACTTGGTATAATCTTTTAGCCCCTCTATTTTATATGTGGTCTTATCCGTCTGTATTATTTTTACTGTTCCCTGGTATATTTCATAAGCTGTTACTCCCTTATCATCTTCAGATGCCTCCCAGGAAAGTGTCACACTGTAGCCTGTCTTGCCAGTCACATGAAGATTTTTGGGCTTAGTTGGCGCGTTGTTATCAACTGTAGAACTGTTTGGGTTGTCTACCGGCGGCTGATTATTTGAATCACCGCCAGGCCTATTATTTGACTTATTATTTGCATTTGTGCTAATATTATTATTGTTGGTATATGTCGCAGATTCAGATACCTGTGTTTGGATAGAGGCATAGGTTGTTTCTGAGTAAACAGCTTTCTCGGAGCTGTTTCCTGCGGCATCCTTTGCTATTATTGAAAATTTATAAGTAGTTCCCGCCTCTAAATCATTAAAAATATAGCTGGTGGTATCTGTTTCACCTATTTTTATATCGTCTAGATATATTTCATAAAGCTTCACTCCAACGTCATCTGTTGCAGCCTCCCATGATAAAGCTATAGAATTTTCAGTTTTGATAGTAGTTGTTATATCGCCGGGTGCTGTCGGAGCTTTTGTATCAGCATTGGCCTTGGGTTCTTCTGTTTTTGTTTTATCATCCTCTTGTTTCAGCGAGGTGTTATCGCTTACTACTGGCTTGTCCCTTTTGGACCCGAATAAAGAATAATGTGAAATAATCATCAAACTAGTTAGTATAAGTACAAAAACCAGGAAAAAATATAAATACTTCTTTGGCTTTATAGCCATATCATCTGCCTCCTTATATTTTTTATAATCTTCCAACGGTTAGAGACAGATTCTGTAGACTTAATTAACTTATTTTGCAGTCACCTCCGTCCTTAAAATCATTTATTAATTTCTTATAATGTTAGTTATGGAAATCTTTACCTTAATTTTAAGTCTTTTTAAAAACCTTTTCAATAACTTCTGAAATATTTTTTTAATATTTTATTTATTGTTTTGAAAGTTTGTTCTTAAACTAAAAGTTTTCATTTAAATACAGTTCTTTCTTTTTAAAATAACTTGCAAGCAGCTCACGGTCACCATAAACCTTCAAATCCTTATTCCACAAAAAATCTTCTATCGATGCATATCCTGTTATGAGCTGAGTCAAAACTTGTATGCTGCAGCTTAAATCAGGCGAGCAGGCTTCTTTCTTTACATCAACGCCATCTTTATTCCAAGTTACCACGAAGGTTCCATTATTCCAATCCAGAAAATCATCCTGCACTTCAAAAGCTAAACAGCCCTCTGGTTTTGGATGGCTTTTAAGCTTTAGTACCTCCTGTAGATCTACGATCCTGCTCATTCCGGAACTAAATACTTCAGCTTTTACAACATAAGGCTCTGGAAAAATAAGATTTAAATTATGAAACTCCGTAGTCTCCCATATGAAATCTCTATAGTTAGGTACAAAGCTGCCAAGAAATTTAAAAATTCCTGCTAAAGCTTCGCCATTTAACCAAACCAGCTCCTTCACCAGCATATCTGCGCCGAAATCCTGCCTCTTTTTGCACTTAAATGTGATATAGCCCTTAGCAGTGCCGTCAGAATCATACCATACATAAGTATATGAATTATTCTTATACGGATCTTCTCCAATATGTCTGTTCCATAAAAAATCATTTCTTACCACCGCAAAATTTTTGTCCGCTGTAAAATTATCATAAATATATCTAATACGATTATCATCCCCTCCTGGAATATAAAGTCTCACTTCACCCGTATTTGGAAAACATCTGAAGCTATCAAGCGGTATTGTGTATTTTACCTTTCTCAAGCTCGCTTCGTATCCAAACTTCCTATAATACTCATTTGAAAACGGATATAGAAATGAAAACCACTGCCTATTTTCCCGCATTTCATTAAAACAATATTTGAAAAGTTTACGTACATAACCTTTATTTCTTTCCTCCGGAAGAGAAATCACTCCTCCTATACCCCCCATATCAACAGCTTTTCCATCAAATTTAAATTTAAATGGGGTCATCTCTAAAGCCGAGCACATTTTCCCATTATCATTGAAGGCTGCACGCCAAGTTTCATAGCCATTATAAAATTTTTCTGGATTCTTCTTTGCTTCGCCAAAATCTTTGCTCCATCTAAAGGCTATGGAAAGAATTCTTAATGCATCGATATGTTCTTCAGGTTTTATTTTTCTTACTTCCATTTTGAACATTCCTCCTTTATTTAGCTAAAAAGACAGCATGTACTATTCTGTCAGATTATCTGCATTTTAATGTATGCAGCGGTCTCATATCTTTTTACTTTTTCCAATAAAATGATACTATATATTAATGCTTTTGCATATGATACCGATGCATAAAAAGTTTTGGACCTCTCATAACTAAAATTGCGAACGTGCGAAGCAATATTATCAATTTGTGCAGCCGTAGTCTATAAGGCATGGCCTGCCCATCAATATCCCCCACGAAGTCGGGGATTCGATATCTTCAAACAGCAAATCGTATTTTTTAGAAAGCCTTTTTAAATCGCGTACAGCTCCGCCGCCAAGGATGCTTATATCGTATTTATCCCCCTCAATAAATTCGGTAATCGGTACCGCCCTTGGCATCACGACCATTCCCGGTCTGTACCACACAACCGGGCATAAATACTTTTTATATCTATCTTTACATGTGCTGTAAATCTTATATTCGAGGCCGCACTGGTCAAAGCCATCCATGCATGTGGCAAATTTGGCGACGAATCTTTCGTCGATGGCATACACCGCCCTGCAGATGCCTTCTCCGATATATTCAAAACTCATCCTGACCTCATCGGGCCTCATACAGTATACGCCATAAAACAATCCGTCCAGCATATTATCGTATTCCATTAAATCTCACCCCGTATTAATATATGAAGCGATATAAAAAATAAGGCATGCCGCAGAACTTACAAAACTTGAATCTGACAAATGAGCGTTCAAAATAATACGATTTCACATGCAACCCGAAAATCTTGGTAAAGAATTGTTCATAAAAAATTTTCATTGTTATAACATTTGCAAACTGGCAATAATTAATATATGATATATAATAATGTAGAAAGGTGAGATGATTATGCTGGAAAAATTAAAGCAAAGACGTGACGAAGGCAGTATAGTAAGTATGCTGATTAAGTACGGAAAATATATAAACAGGCTTGCGGACTATATGACGGGCATACCTTTTGTAGAACAGGTACATCAAAATGAAATATCAAATCTTATCGATATTTGTTACAAATATAAATATATATTATTCAATGTACTTTGTATAAAAGGCGAGTACTATAGGGAAAAGGTTGATAAAGACATAGTAGAAAAATTGGAAAACATGAACATAACCGATCTCCAGGATTGCAAAATCGCAGGCAATTATATATACGAGATAGGCAAATCTTTAAGAGAAAATATGGACTTTTTATTCGCACCCTTTATCAGCAGACCTATTTATATAAGCTTTTTGGATTTTTTCATTATTACATTGATACCGTTGGCATTATATTTTATTATTACGCTGTAGCTTGGCTATAATCTCTTGTTAACGGTATTTTTTTCATGGTTTATTAGCCATTCCTTTCTCCACAGGCCACCTGCATATCCTGTCAAATTGCCATTTGAACCTATTATTCTATGACATGGTACCGCTATAGCTAGAGGATTTTTGCTATTAGCATTTCCAACAGCTCTTACGGCTTTAACATTATTTATCATCTGCGCAATTTCTTTATATGAAGCTGTCTTTCCATAGGGTATTTTTGTAAGTGCATTCCAGACCGATTTTTGAAACTTCGTACCTTCCGGTTCCATTTTAAATGTAAATTTTTTTAAACTTCCTTTAAAATAGGCATCTAATTCATCCCTACATTTCTGCAGAAGCGCCGGTATTTGTAAATCTTCATCATCTTTTCTATCTGAAAATAAAATGGATCTTACTGCATGTTCATTGCCTTTTATTTCGATTATTCCAATAGGTGATGCATAATATGTTTTATACATAAAAAATTCCCTCCCGATTTTTTTCAACATTCTTCAACATTTTGAAATTGGTAATGTATTTTATATTTGAAGAATATTATTTCAATCGCTAAGCTCACAGCCTTAAGAGTC